>Ga0105242_10001213_pt1 | contig 20361 bp, 14 predicted proteins | sample KBSM24metaG_FD_81521 | JGI IMG/M metagenome (GOLD analysis project Ga0105242, IMG submission 81521) | Miscanthus rhizosphere microbial communities from Kellogg Biological Station, Michigan, USA - KBS M2-4 metaG | ecosystem: Host-associated > Plants > Roots > Rhizosphere > Soil | place... | reverse complement strand
CAGCGCCGAGCGCGCGTGTCATCGCCATCCACGACGAGCGCATACACCGTATTGAGCGCATTGAACAGAAAATGCGGGTTGATTTGCTGCACAAGCAGTCGATGCTGGGCGTCGATGGCGGTGGTGACGGCTTGCGCCAACCTGACCTCGCGATCGCGGCGCTTGGAATCCGCAAGAAGGGCGAAGTACAACAACATCCACGCGACGAAGATCCAAGCCATCGGTATCTGTTCAAGGAAGTTCGTCCACGTAGGACCACCCCAGCGCGGAGCGATCACGTGCATGACGAGTACTTCGAAAAAAGCAACGATGGCCGTGGCGGTAAATATTGTGGCCGCGACTACGCCCGTCAGAGTCCTCACATCGGCACGGCCCTCCAGCTTGTTCAACATGCGGCCGATGGCGAAGCTCAGCAGGGCGCCGAGCGTGAATACCGCGAGGCCGCGCAGTGAATGATCCAGCTGGAACGGAATCGGTTCGAAAACGAAATTTGGCAACCACATGGCGTAACCCACCACCCACAGGATGACAGTGGCGAGCCCGAGCGTGCTGATTCGCGGAATATTCATGATGCGCAGCCTGCATCAGCGCGCACAGGGTGGCAAGCCCATTCAACGATGAATTCGCGCCGCTCGCAGAATTTTCGTTGACCCGCGTGCGTGGAGTGGTGGACTTTAGTGCATCTCAAAGCGACGGCGTGACGTGAGTGATCTTGATCGTCATGGCGACTCGCAATGACGACGACAAACAAAAAACCGAGCCAAACGAGCTTGCGCCATGTTGCAGATTCTAACCCACCGTCTGGATAACGGTTCGAGCCTCAACCTTTCAATGGCTCCGCCGGGCAAAGGCACAGATGAACACCTCGCACTCGTGATCGGCGGCGGTCGAGGTTGCTTACTCAAAATTGATGGCGAAGCTGCGGGCATATGGATGCCGATTCGCGGCCGCTTGCATCTGCAGAGTGCTGCTGGTGACTCAATGGTGACGCCGAGAGAAATCCTCGTTACCGAGCCCGAGAGCAGGGTCTGCGCGAGTGGTCGTGGTAATTCGCTATGGGCGAGTCTGGTCGGTACCTCATGTGCGTGGCGCGCTGCTCTTTGCGACACAATGGACTTCCCCACAGGCAACCCAATGCTCTTGCCAGCGCGCCACATTGCGGGGCACGAATTTCGAAGAAGGACAATTGCTTTGGTGCGCCTGGCGTCGGCCAGTAATACGTATCTATCGGCAAGTGTCGCGACTGACTTGGCCGTTGGTTTACAAGAGGGGTTTGCAAGTTCTATTTCCCGTTGCCCGGGAAGGACCTTCTCACAGCGCCGCTTGGTATTTGTTCGCTTACAACGAGTGCGCAACTACATTGCTGCAAACTGCCATCTGGATCTTGACGATAGTGAACTGGCGAAAATGGCGAATTACTCTCAATGGCATTTCATTCGTCTATTTCGCGACGCTTATCAGGAAACGCCACATGCCTTCTTGCTGATTCAGCGCTTGACGCGTGCGCGCCGTCTTCTGGACACGACCCCCTTGGCGATAACCGAAATTGCACGCGCCAGCGGCTTTGAAAATCGCAGTGTTTTCAGCCGACTGTTTCACAAGTATTTCGGCGTCACCGCGCTATCGATTCGCCAGAACGGCAGTGGAATTTCCACGTACGGTATTCGCTCTGGCCGAAAAGTCGGCTCAATGCGAGGAGCGTGCCGTTAGCGCCAATCCAGTTTGCATTGCGCAGGCGGACGTCGGGTCGTGATTTTTCAATTTTATCCATTTCCGCTTGGATGAATTTGGAAACTTTCACTCTACTTGCAAACGCAATAGGCAGCGCTTGGTACCAAAATTCACGGATATCAACACCACAGAACAGCAGTTTTACTCCAAGCTTCTCCCGCCCTCTCCAACGGGCATCAGGAGGCGGCCCCTGGGCCGGGACCTTGGGGGCCGCCATTTTTCGTGCCTACCTTGCAACTGTGATTGCGGATATCTGATCGGTGCCGGTCTGTGAGTTGTTGTCGCTTATAGAGCTGCCGCACTATGAATCTCTTACATCCAATCACGGCAATTTGAGATTCTTGCCCAATTCTTTCGTCGCTCGGGTTGCGTACTCCGCGGCCGGGGCACGGGCACGCGAATCATCAAGGTGAGCTGCCTGCAATCGATGCGTCGCTACCCGAAGTCGGGGTGGCGTGCTTGCATGTCCTCCTTGAGTGGCATGAACGAGCATTCTCGCAAGCCCGATTCGCAGCCGCGGCGAGCAAGTGCCCGCACTGATTGAGTCACCAAATCGCTGCGTTGGTAAAACCATCTCGCTGAAACAGACAAGGTTTTGCGAACACGACTTTTTAACATTACGTCGACACGTGATGCGTTCCAGATCGTTGCTCTGTCCGATTACCGGAGAATTAGAGATGTCGAGTTTGCTCAGAAAAGAAATTGCACGTGCTTTGCGCAGCACGTATTCGCTTGCAGGTACGACCTTCGCTCTTGGATTTCTGACCTTCCCTGTTGTTGCTCAGGACACTGGCAACGCCAGCAAGGACACTACTAAAAATACGCAAAATCTCGAAACCATCGTCGTAACCGGGTCCAACATTCGCCGTGTGGACATTGAAACTGCGAACCCGGTTGTCACCATTGACCGCGCCGAGATCCAGGCGTCGGGCAAGGTCAATCTTGGCGATCTCGTCCAGGCGTTGCCGTCTATCGCTGGCAACGCCCAGAACCCGGCGGTGAACAACGGTTCAAACAAAACAGCAATCGGGTCCCAAGGGAATGCCGGCGTCTCGTTGCGCGGCTTGGGTTCGGCTCGCACTCTGCTGCTTCTCAACGGGCACCGCATTCCGTTTCAGCTGCAAGACCTAAACGTCATTCCAGTGTCCGCCGTTGAACGCATCGAAGTTTTGAACGATGGTGCTTCGCCGATTTACGGTTCCGATGCGATTGCCGGCGTAGTCAACATCATCACGAAGACAAGTTATCAAGGCGCGGAATTTGGTGCCGACTACGGCATTTCGGACAAGGATGACGGCAAGCGAAATGCGGCCCACCTGCTGATCGGTCAGACCACCGACAAGGGCAACATCATTTTCGGCGTGCAATACGACAAGCAGGAGCCGGTTTTTGCGGCGAACCGCAAGTTCTCGCACAATGCCCAATACATCTACAACACAGGCATCAACACGAACGCCGGCTCGTCGCGCACGCCGGGCGGCCGCTTCCATTTCCCGGCCGGTTCGGAGCTGATCGAGAAATTCGGCTGCAATTCGGTCACGGTTTCCGGCAACCAACTGCCAGCCTTTACCACACCGCCCACACAGAACGACTTCCGCTGCTACAACCCGACAACCGACGGGTTCAACTTCCAGGCCGTTGGCAACTACAACTTGTTGCCGAACGAGCGCACAAGCGTGTTTGTGCTCGGAAGCTACAGGCTCACCGACAGCGTCGAGGCCTATGCCGAGTTGGTGTACCACAAAATGGTCGCACACGCCCAGTTTGCGCCATATCCCTTCGACTTGACCCAAAACAACCTTGTTGTGCCGGCGAACCAGTACTACAACCCGTTCGGCCAGGAATTCGGTCAGCTCGGTTCAAGCGACGACATCACCCTGCGCCTGAGTACGATTGGTAATCGCGGCCTCAAAATTGCCGATACCACTGAACTGGCCAATGTCGGCCTGAAGGGGACCTTCGGCGACACCAGTTGGAACTGGGATGCTCACCTGAGCTACGGCAAGAACGATCAACTGCAAATTCAACAGAATTACATCGATTTCGCTTCAATCCGTCCCGATTTCAGTTGCGCCACGGCGCCCGGTGCCGGTTCCTGCACGCCGATCGACATCTTCAACCTATCCGATCCAACCACGCAGTCGATCCTGCAGAGTGCCAAGATCAATCCATACCTGTCGTATCTATATCAGATGAGGGAGGGTGACGCCTCGGTTAACGGGTCGCTGTTCAGTCTGCCGGCGGGCGACGTACAGGCCGCGTTCGGCGTTTCGTATCGCAAGGAGTATGTGGACTATCAGGTCGATCCGTTGCTCGACTCAACTTTCACCTTGAACAACGGCATTCCGACAATCAGTTGTGCAGGCCCCGGTTCCCTTTGCACGTCTCCGGCTCAGGGCGGTTTCAATCTGAAGGAAGCCTATGCCGAGTTGCTGATTCCAATTCTGCACGAATTGCCTTTCGTGCATACGCTGAATGTGGACCTGGGCGATCGCTATTCGAAATATAGCGACTTCGGCAGCACCAACAACTGGAAGGCCGCGATCGAGTACAGACCGATAGAGGATCTGCTGCTGCGAGCGACGGCCTCCAAGGTTTTCCGCGCGCCGACCCCGACCAACCTCTTCGCCGGACCAACCTCGGACGCACCGACGGCGATCGACCCTTGCGCGGGCAATCCGCAATTCGCCAGCAACAAGGCCTGCCAAGGCATCAGCGTGCCGCCCCAGGTATTCTCGCAGTTGACCGCGTACACGATGGGCTCGCAGTTCGCCGCCGAACACGGCCTGGGCAGCGGAACCACCTTGCTGCCCGAGAATGGCAAGTCCTTCGACTACGGCTTTGTCTACGATCCGGACTGGCTTCGGGGACTGTCGGTCAATGCGGATTACTACCGCATTCTCCTGGATAATCTCATTGTTTTCGGCAGCAACACCGCCCAGACCATTTTGAACCAGTGCTTCAACACTCAGGGGCCGGTATGCGGGAATATCGTGCGCAGTCCGGACGGTTCGATCAAGTTCGTGACCGAAACCCCATTCAATTCCGGAAACCTGGTCGATCAAGGATTCGACGTTGGCGCACATTACCGATTGCCGGCAACAGCATGGGGCAACTTCATCGTCGGCTTCGATGGTACCTATGTCGAAAAGTACAACGTCAGCCAGGGCGGATTTACCCAGCATCTGGCGGGCCACTACGACAAGACCTATGGCAACTTCGCGCGCGTGCGAGCGCTGGCGACTCTGGATTGGAACATGGGTCCGTTCAGCGCCAATTGGACCACGCGTTACATCGCCCCGATAACGGTCGGATACGCCAATGCTGACCTCGGCCCGTCCGGCGTGGGCGGAGGCAGCCTGAGCGATGCCTACAATCCGAATCCCATCGGCCCGGTGCTACACGCCGGCGCGGTGACGTATCACAACGCGTCGCTCGGCTACCACATCGAGCCGATCAACGCGTTCGTGCAGGTCGGCATCGACAACATTTTCGACAAGCAGCCGCCGCTCCTGTATCAGACCAACGTGACCAATGCCAATACGGATGTCTATACGTACGACACGGTAGGCCGATTCTACCGCGCCAGCATAACGGTGAATTTCTAGGCAGGAAAAATTGCATCTCTTCTGTAGCGTCCACATAAATTGGAGCTGCTTGAAGGAGAGTTCCATGACTCAAGGACAGCGACAACGCCGTGCGACGCTCGTGGCACGGTCGCAGTGTGCCTGCTCTGGATCGCTTCGAAAGATGGGTCAAAGTACACTTTTTTGCATATGTGATTGGTTCAAAGCGCACTCTGACCCTGGGTGACATGAGTCTTGGTCCGGACTGACGCGTGTTTCGAGGCATGGGGACGCACAGGCCCGGACTGCCCTTCGCGGGCATCGCCGCGACGATCCAGTCCGGATTCGTTCGCTTCCCCCAGCACATGTCCCCAAGCAGCCCCTGCCGTCTACCAATTTGCCGCGCGCACGGCGACGCAGTCACAACGTCGGCGATCGTGTAGATTCGGCTTCACGGCCCGGCCTTGGTCGTGCGGAAGCGTGGAGCACTTCCGAAAGCGCTTGTCGGCAAGCGCTTCCAGCCGAATCCATCAGCGTTGATGCTTTTTGCTCATCGATCAAGCTTTGGACTCGGTGGGTCAAGCTCTCGGCTTCGACGATCAAGCTCTGGAATCGGTGAGTCGAGCTCTCGGCTTGGACGATCGAGCCTTGGACTGGGTGCGTCAAGCTCTCGGCTTGGACCATCTAGCCTTGGACTCGGTGGGTCAAGCTTTCGCCCTGAACGATCGAGCTCTCGACTCGAACGATCGACGTTGCTGGCATGCGGCCGCTCCAGGAACGGGGTGGCGAGGGCGTCGCACTCCGAGGCAACGAGGTCCGCTAGCGCGCCTGGATCGACTCGAGCTTGCACTTCAACGCCCCGCCATGCGGATGGCGTTGCGGCGCTTTGAGTTCGGCGAGGAATGCGTTGCCGCTCAAGGCTTGCGCTCCGGGCGCGTCGTCGCGGCGCGCGCATCCGTGCGGCGTGAGTTCGGCGAGCAGCCTCATTCTTCGAACACCCCCTGAGTGTCCTGCACCACGCAATCATCGCAGATTGCCGCGTCCGGGGGCACGAATGAAGTCACCGCTTGGCACAAGGGGCGACGAACCATCGCCCGAGCGTCTCGCAGCTGGCGCAGTGGATGCAGGACTTGAATTAGGGCTGATCCTGCGACCAGACTTGGACGAACTGGAACCAATTCGGCCAGTCATTCCGGCGAAAGCCGAACTGCGAGGCCAGGCGACGGCTTGGATGCCGCAACGCAGGAACGGTTGCCGGATGTCGGAGCGAAACAGCGAAACTGGCCGGAGTGCGCTGCAGGAGCAGCGCATAATCCAGCCTCTTCGACGGATCCAGGAAGAGCTGGATCCCGGCTTTCGCCGGGATGACGAACCTTTTTTAGCTCCCACATTGCCTGGTACGTTGCGCAGCGGATGCGCCACCTGAGGATTCCGGTTCCATGACTGATCGATCGCCCCCAGCCATGCACGTGCTCGAGCCGACGCTGCCGCGCGATGCCTACCTGTCGCCTGCGATCTTCGACGCCGAACGCGAGCGGATCTTCGCCCGCGAGTGGGTGCTGGTCGGACGCGAGGAATCCGTGCCGGCGACGGGTGACTATCTCGACGTCGACGTGCTCGGCGAATCCATCCTCATCGTCCGCGGCGACGACGGCGCATTGCGCGCATTCTTCAATGTGTGCCGCCACCGCGGCTGTGCGCTGGTGTTGCGCGACCAGATCGACGCGGCCAACGCGGGCGTGCCGGCCGCCGGCTGCAAGGGCGCGACGATCCGCTGTCCGTATCATTCGTGGGTCTATGGGCTCGACGGCGCACTGCGTTCGGCGCCGTATCTCGAACAGGCGCTCGAAGGCCGCAAGCACGAGTTCGGCCTGCATCAGGCCGGGCTCGACACCTGGGGCGGCTTCATCTTCGTCAACCTGGATGCCGATGGCGCGAAGGCGCGCGGCCACACATTGCAAAGCCAGTTCGGCGAGGCGATGCAGCGCTTGCGCAATTACCCGCTGGCCGACCTGCGCATCGGCCACCGCATCGTCTACCAGGTCGCGACGAACTGGAAGGTGATCCTGGAAAACTACAACGAGTGTTACCACTGCGCCGGCGTGCATCCGGAACTGTGCAAGGTCGTGCCGGCGTTCCGCAAGGGTGGCGGCGCCTCGCTCGACTGGGAAGAAGGCGTGCCGCACCGCGAAGGCGCGGTGACATTCACATTCAGCGGGCAAACCGAACGGGCGCCGTTTCCGGGGCTCGATGCCAACGAGCGAGTCAGGCACAAGGGCGAGCTGATCTATCCGAATTTCATGATCTCGCTGTCGATGGACCACGTCGCCGCGTTCACGATCTTTCCGCGCGATGTCGGACACAGCACTGTGGTCTGCGATTTCCTGTTTCATCCGAACGAGATCGCCAAAACCGATTTCGATCCGATGGACGCGGTCGAATTCTGGGACATCACCAATCTGCAGGACTGGGCCGTGGTCGAAGGCGTGCAGCGCGGCATGACGTCGCGCCGCTTCGCGCACGGCTACTATGCACCGATGGAGAGCGCGAGCCTGGACATTCGCCGGTACATTGCGCAGCGGTTGGGAGATATCGTGGACGTTCCGACTGCGCACGCGTCAGGGGAGCACTCAGGAACATAAAATAAATTCCGTCATTCCCGCGACTGCGCGCGCCGGAGCGTGCGCGGACAGTCGTGAGAATGACGAGCTATCTATTTTTCCGTCAACAACAGGGGCTGACATCATCCCAACAGAACAGACCATCGAGCTGGCTCCGCACGGCAACGTCTCCGGGCCGGCGCGCGTACGCGCGGCCATGGGCATGCGCGACCTCGTCATGTTCTGCGTCGTCACCGGCATCAGCGTGCGCTGGATCGGCACCGCGGCGGCCGCGGGCCCTTCGGCGATCACGATCTGGATCGGCGCGTTTCTGACGTTCTATCTGCCGCTGCTCGCAGCCGTGCTCGAACTGTCGTCGCGTTTCAACGACGGCGACGGCGGCATCTATCACTGGAGCCAGCGCGCGCTCGGCGACTGGGCCGGCTTCATGACCGGCTGGACCTACTGGACCAGCAATCTTCCCTACTACCCTTCCATCCTGCTGTTCGCCGCCGGCGCCGCGGCCTACCTGATCAGCAGTCATGCGGCGGCGCTCGCCGCGGATCCGGTCTACGTCGTCGCCTTCTCGGTCACCGCGATGTGGGTGGCGACGCTGGTCAACGTGATCGGCCTGCACATCGGCAAGTGGCTGCACAACCTCGGCGCCATCGGCAACTGGGGCCCGGTCCTGATATTTTTCGTGCTGGCACCGATCGCCTGGTCGCGCTACGGTTCCGCGACAACGTTCAACCCGTCGGCATTCGTGCCGCAGACAAACCTGCGCGAGATGGTGTTCTGGACCAGCCTCGTGTTCGCCCTGTCCGGTTCCGAAGCGTCCGCGTTCCTGCGCAGCGAAGTGAAGGATTTCCAGCGGCAACTGCCAAGGGCGCTGATCCTCGGCGGTGCATTCGTGATGACCGGCTACATCTTCGGTGCGCTCGCGATCATGATCATCCTGCCGCCGGAACAGGTATCGAGTCTCGGCGGCATCATGGAGACGATCGTCGCCGGGACCCAGCGCATCGGCTGGGGCGGGCTCGTGCCGATCATGGCGGCGCTGCTGGTAGTAGCGAATGTCGGCGCCGTCGGCGCATGGCTGACGGCGTCGGCACGGCTGCCGTTTCTTGCCGGCATCGACCGCTATCTGCCCGAGCGCTTCGGCCGCATCCATCCACGCTGGGGAACGCCGCACGTCGCGTTCGTGTGGCAGGCGGTATTCGCAACCGGCTTCATCGTGCTCGCGCAGTCCGGATCGACGGTCGCCGGCGCGTATCAGATCCTCATCAGCATGGCGCTCATCTCGTACTTCATGCCCTACCTCTTCACTTTCGCCTGCGTCCTGCGCATGCAGAACGTGCCGGCCGGGCCCGATGTCATCCGTCCGCCTGGCGGCCGCGTGACGGCGACCGTGCTGGCATCGGTCGGCTTCACGGTCACGCTGGCGTCGATGCTGCTCGCCTGCGTGCCCGACGCGGCGGAACCGAACAAGCCGCTGGCGGTGCTGAAGGTCGTCGGCAGCATGCTGCTGCTCGTCGGGATCGGACAGATCGTCTATATGCGCGGGCAGCGCGAACGGCGAACCAACGTTGGCGCTTGAACAGCCATGAAAGACGCAGCGCACAAGCGGCACTATTCGGCGTGGTCGCTGTTCCGCGAAGGCTTGCGCGGACAGCGCGGCTGGACGCCGGCATGGCGGGACCGCGATCCGGAATCCGCCTACGATGTCGTGATCATCGGCGGCGGCGGACATGGCCTGGCCACCGCGTATTACCTGGCGAAACAGCATGGTGTCAAACGTGTCGCGCTGCTCGAGAAGGGTTGGATCGGCGGCGGCAACACCGGCCGCAATACGACGATCATTCGTTCGAACTACTTCTATCCGCAAAGCGCGGCGCTGTATGACCTGTCGGTGAGCTTGTACGAAGGACTCACGCGCGAACTCAACTACAACATCATGTTCTCGCAGCGCGGCCTGATCGAGATCGCACACACGGATGCCGAACTCGAGATGATGGCGCGCGCGGCGAACGCAATGCGCATCAACGGAATTCCGATCGAACTGCTGAGCCGCGAACGGACGCTGGCGCTAGCGCCGCTGCTCGATGCATCGCCGCACACGCGCTGGCCGGTGCGCGGTGCGTTGCAGCAGCGGCGCGCGGGTACTGCGCGCCACGATGCCGTTGCCTGGGGCTACGCGCGAGCCGCCGACGCACTCGGCGTGCACATCATCCAGAACTGCGAAGTCACCGGGTTCGAAATGGCCGCTGGACGCCTCGGCGCAGTGAACACGTCGCGCGGCACGATTCGCGCAGAACGCTTCGGCATGGCCGTCGCCGGCAACTCCTCGGCGCTGGCGAAGCTCGCGGGCTTCGAACTGCCGATCCAGAGTTACACGTTGCAGGCAATGGTCAGCGAGCCGGTCAAGCCGTGTCTCGACACGATCGTGCTGTCATCGGCGAATGGTGTCTACGTCAGTCAATCGGACAAGGGCGAACTCGTGCTCGGCGGCAACCTCGACCGCTGCCCTTCGTATATGCAACGTGGCAGCTTTCGCGTGACGCAATCGGTCATCGCGTCGCTGGTCGAAATGTTTCCCGCATTCGCCACGCTGAAACTGATGCGCCAATGGGGAGGCGTCGTCGACACGACGCCGGACAATTCCCCGATCATCGGCCCATCGCCGGTGCCTGGGCTGTTCCTCAATTGCGGGTGGGGCACCGGCGGCTTCAAGGCGATTCCCGCCGGTGGAACCTTGTTCGCGCATGTGCTCGCGACCGGCCAGCATCACCCTCTTTCCGCACCGTTCGACCTTTCGCGCTTCGAAAGCGGCGAAGTCATCGACGAAGCGCACGCCGGCGTGGTGCATTAGCGATGCAGAAGTTCCCCTGCCCTTTCTGTGGCCCGCGCGCCGATCGCGAATTCCGTTATGGCGGCGACGCCGGCAAGCTTCGCCCGCCGCGCGATTGCACGGACGCCGAGTGGGCGCGCTATCGCTACCAGCGCGCGAACGGCAAGGGTGTGACGCACGAACTCTGGCTGCACGCCGACGGCTGCGGACGATGGATCGAAATCGAGCGCGACACGATGACGCATGAAGTGTTCGCGACGAGGTCGCTGGTGCCATGAGCGGCCCACAGCGCATCGACAGCAGCGGCGCGTACGGCAGCGGCATCGACCGCGCGCAGCGCATCGATTTCAGTTTCGACGGCGAGCCGATGTCCGGCTTTGCCGGCGACACCGTTGCCGCGGCGCTGCTTGCGAATGGTGTCAGGCTGGTCGGACGCAGTTTCAAATACCACCGGCCGCGCGGCATCTTCACGGCTGGCGGCGAGGAGCCGAACGCGATCGTCGACCTGCGCCACGCGCAGCGGCACGATCCGAATGCGCGCGCCACGCTCGAACCGTTGCAACACGGCATGACGATCCGCTCGACGCATGCGCGCGGCACGGCCCAGCGCGACACCTTTTCATTCGTCGATCGCTTCGCGCGCTTCATTCCGGCCGGCTTTTACTACAAGACCTTCATGTGGCCGCGCTTTCGTCTCTACGAAGGGATGATCCGCGCCCTGGCCGGAATCGGGCGGGTCGATGCATCGTCCCGTGCGCCAGGATCGCGGCAGCAATTCCTGAATGTCGACCGGTGCGTGATCGGCGGAGGTCCGGCGGGCATTGCCGCGGCTCTGGCTGCTGCGCGTGCGGGCAAAAAGGTGTTGCTCGTCGATGATCACGCGCAACTCGGCGGGTCGCTGCGCTGGCGCAGTGCCCGGATCGACGACCTGGAAGGCATCGGCTGGTCGGCTGCGCGTGAACGCGACTTGCGCGCTGCCGGCGTACACATCATGACGCAGACGACAGCAGTCGGACTGTACGACCATAACGCCGTCGTGCTCCTCGAGAAAGGCCTGCCGCCCACGAAATGCGCGAACGGCGAATGCCTGTGGCAAGTTAGAGCACAGGATATCGTACTGGCCAGCGGCGCAATCGAGCGGCCGCTGCTGTTCGAAAACAACGACAAGCCTGGCGTCATGCTGGCCGACGCCGTGCTGCGTTACCTTCGTATCTACGCCGTGCGTTGTGGGGAACGCGTCGTCGTGGCGACGAGCAACGACTCCGCTTACGGGGTCGCGCACGAACTGACTGCCGCGGGAGCGCAGTGCGTCGTGGTCGACATGCGTGGACACTCGGATCTCGCCGCGACGGCGCGCGCCGCCGGCATCGATGTGCGTCTCGGCGACTCGATCGATTCCGCGCTCGGACGAACGCAAGTCGAAGGAGCACGACTCAAATCCGGGGCAACCCTCGCCGCGGACCTGATTGCGGTATCCGGCGGCTGGACGCCGCTGATTCATTTGTATTGTCACGCGCGCGGCAAGCCGCGCTGGGATGATCGTATCGCTGCCCTGGTCCCGGGTTCAGACGTGCCCGGGCTGCAAGTCGTCGGCTCCGCGAAGGGTGCTGACACCGCGGATGACACGCCGTCGGCATCCTGGGGTGGCGCGCCGGATCTCTGGGCCGCATCGGCAAGGCGCCGCGTCTGGGTCGACCTGCAGCACGATGTGACGACCAAGGACATCGAACTTGCGGTGCGCGAGAACTTCGCCTCGGTCGAGCATCTGAAGCGCTACACGACGCTCGGCATGGCCACCGATCAGGGCAAGACCTCGAACGTCAATGGCCTGGCGATTCTCGCCGCGCAAACCGGACGGGGCATCGACGCCGTCGGCGTCACGACATTTCGCCCGCCGTTCGTGCCGGTATCGATGGCGACGATCGCGGCGAAGAGCCTCGGCGAACTGCAATCACCTGTCAGGCGGCTGGCTGCGGAAAACGTGCACCGCGAAGAAGGCGCGCATTTTCGCGAGTACGGCGACCTCCTCCGCCCCGCCTGGTATGGACTCGATGCGAGCGCAATCGCACGCGAATGTGGTCATGCGCGCAACGGTGTCGCGGTGTTCGATGCCTCGTCGCTCGGCAAGATCGAAGTCATCGGCCCGCAGGCGGCCGCGTTGCTCGACTTCATTTTCTACGCACGCATGTCCACGCTTGCTCCGGGCCGACTGCGCTACGGCCTCGCCCTTGCCGAGAGCGGCGCGATCTTCGACGACGGCGTCGTGTTGCGCCTCGCACCCGAGCATTTCGTCGTCTCGTGTTCGAGCGGCCATGTCGCGGCGATGGTCGCGCATCTCGAGGAATGGCGGCAGGATCGCTTCGATCTCGCGCATGTCTTCATCCACGATGCCAGCGCGCACTGGGCGACGATCGCCGTATCCGGTCCGCAGTCGAAACACGTAGTCGCGTCGCTCGATGCTGGCGCGCCGCTCGACGACGAGCAACTGCCGCACATGGCCGCGCGCATCGGTACGTTCGCCGGACGCCCCGCGCGCATCGCGCGCGTGAGTTTCACCGGCGAGCGCTGTTACGAAATCGCGGTGCCGGCGCGGCTTGCCGCCGATTTGTGGCGCAAGGCGCGTGCTGCGGGCGCCGAACCGATCGGCGTCGAGGCGCTCGGTGTGCTGCGCGCCGAAAAAGGCTACATCTTCGTCGGCCAGGACACCGACAGCGAGACGATGCCGCACGACATCGGCGTGAACGGTCCGCGCGACAAGCGCCGCGATGCTTTTGTCGGCGACCGTTCGTTGTTCACGCCGTTCGCCAGTCGAACGGGCCGCCGGCAACTGGTGGGCATTGCCGCCTCCGGCAATCAGCCGATTCCGGTTGGCGCGCATCCCGTTGAGCAAGCGAACGACAAGCTGCGCAGCATCGGCTACGTGACAAGCAGTTGCTGGAGTCCGGCCTTGGGCCGTCCGGTCGCATTGGGCCTCGTCGAAGACGGCCGCAATCGCCTCGGCGAGGAATTGCAGTTCGAATATCTGGGCACGCGTTACAGCGGCACGCTGGTCGAATCGTGTTTCCTGGACCCGACCGGAGCGCGCCTGCATGCATGATCGTGCGCAATTCTGGTCGCCGGTTCCCGACTGGTCGCGGGTCTCGCTGCACACTGCGGGTATCGACGTTGCGCCGGTGAACGCCGCGTCGATCTGGCTCGTCAGCGGCGACGCGCGGCAATTGCTCGCACGATGCGGCGCGAGGGAAACGCTCGGGCCTCGGCAGATTTGCGGCGATGAAAGCTACGCCTTGCGGGTCGCGCCGGACCGCGTGTTGTTCGTCGCCGATACGCAGGCGCTCGACGCCTCGGCCGTGACCGCACCGGGCTGCGCGATCACCGACATCGGCGATGGCATCGTGATCTTCGAGATCGGCGGCGAGGCCGCGGCGGATTTGATGGCACAAGGCAGCGAATACCCGTTCGACAACACAGCGGTGCTGCCGGGCGAGTCGGCGATGATGCAGTTCGCCGGCTTCAGCCTCGCCGTATCGCGTCGCGTGCGCGGCTGGCGCTTGCACATTGAACGCCCTTGGGCTGCGGCACTGTGGCGCTGGTTGCAGGCGCACGTCGAACAGGGAGCTGCATGAAATCGCACTACCGCGTCGTCGTCATCGGCGGCGGCATCGTCGGCAGCAGCGTGCTCTATCACCTTGCCAAATTCGGCTGGACCGACGTTGCATTGATCGAACGCGCGGAGCTGACGAGCGGATCGACCTGGCACGCCGCCGGCGGCTTCCACGCGCTCAACGACGATCCGAACATCGCCGCATTGCAGGGCTACACGATCCGTCTGTATGACGAGATCGAGCGCGAAAGCGGAATCAGCATCGGCATGCACATGACCGGCGGCATCAGCCTGGCGGCGTCGCCAGAACGCATGCAGATGCTCAAGGCCGAGCGCGCGATGTACGAGACGATGGAAATCGAAACGCGCCTCGTGACGCCCGAGGAAATCCGCGAGCTGTGTCCGATCGTCGATGTGTCGAACCTGGAGGGCGGCCTCTACGACGAACACGAAGGCTACATGGACCCGCACGGCACGACGCACGCGTATGTCGGCGCGGCGAAGAAGCGCGGCGCGGAGGTCGTCCTGCGCAATCGCATACTCGAGTTGCACACACTGCCCGATGGCTGGTCGATAGTGACCGAACAAGGCACGATCACCGCGCAGCATGTCGTGAATGCCGCCGGTCTCTGGGCGCGCAAGGTCGGGCAGATGGTCGGCGTCAACCTGCCGGTCACGCCGATGCAGCACCATTACCTGATCACCGAGGAAGTTCCCGAGCTCGCGGCACTCGATCACGAAATCGTTTCGATCACGGACCTCGAAGGATTCACCTATTTGCAGCCGGAACGCAAGGGTGTGCTGCTCGGCATCTACGAGCGCGATCCGCGCCACTGGAAAGTCGAAGGCGCCGACTGGGATTTCGGCATGGACCTGCTGCCGCCCGATGTCGACCGCATCCTGCCGGAGCTGTCGATCGGCTTCGAACGCTTTCCGGCACTGCAGGATGTCGGCATCCGCCGCTGGGTCAATGGCGCATTCACGTTCACACCGGACGGCAATCCGCTCGTCGGCCCAGTGCCCGGCAAGAAGAACTACTGGGTCGCGTGCGGCTGCATGGGCGGCTTCTCGCAAGGCGGCGCAATCGGACTGACGCTGGCGCAGTGGATGATCAACGGCGATCCGGGCGCGGATATCTTCGGCATGGACGTCGCACGCTACGGCGCGTTCGCCGCCGAGGATGCGTATTTGAAAGATATGACGCGCCAGTTCTACGCGCGGCGCTTCGTGATCTCGTATCCGAACGAGGAACTGCCGGCGGGCCGTCCGCTGAAGGTTTCGCCGTGCTACGACGCGCTCAAGTCCGAAGGCGCAGTGTACGGTTGCACCTGGGGCATGGAAACGCCGCAGTTCTTCGCACCTGGCCAGACCGGTTTCGTCGAGCAGTTGACGGTGCGCCGCTCGAATGCGCACGACTTCGTCGCCGCCGAAGTACGCGCGACGCGCGAGGCCGCGGGCATGTTCGAAAGCGCGGTCTACGCGCGCTATGAAGTATCCGGGCCCGGCGCAGCACAATGGCTCGATCATCTGCTGGCGTCGCGACTGCCACGCATCGGCCGCGTATGCCTTGCGCCGATGCTGAGTCCGAATGGGAAACTGGTGGGCGACCTCACCGTCAGCCGTCTCGCCGAAGATCGTTTCTGGTTGATCGGCTCGTACTATCTGCAGGCGTGGCATATGCGCTGGTTCGACGATAACCTGCCGTCGGACGGCGTGACGTTGCGCAATCTTTCCGATGCATGGATGGGATTTGCAATGTCCGGACCGGCATCGCGCGAAATCATTTCGTGCCTGACGGAACGCGACATGTCGAACAAAGCATTTCCGTTCCTCAGCTGCGCCGAGATGCCAGTTGTCCGCACGAACGCCGTCGTCGCGCGCCTGTCGCTGACCGGTGAACTCGGCTACGAAATCAACGTGCCGGTCAGCCATCAGCGTGCGCTGTACAACGCGTTGAAAACGGCCGGGAACAATTTCGGTCTACGCTCGATCGGCAACCGCGCGCTCGACAGCCTGCGCCTGGAAAAGAGCTACGGCATCTGGAACAGCGAGTTCACGCAGTCGTGCACGCCGGGCATGTCGAACCTCGCCCGGCACGTCGCATACGACAAGGGCGATTTCATCGGCCGCAAGGCGGCGCTGCGCGAGCGTGAGACAGGCGCATTGAAGACGCTGGTGACTTTGCGCATCGATGCGACGGATGCCGATGCTTCCGGCTTCGAGCCGGTCAAATGCGACGGCAAGCTCGTTGGTTGCGTGACATCCGGCGCGTACGGACACAGCGTCAAGCAAAGTCTGGCGCTTGCCTATGTCGACCGCGACATCGCGACCGCGGCGCCGGAACTGGCCGTCGACGTAATCGGCGAAACGCGCGCGGCGTGGATTCTCCGCGAGCCTGCGTACGATCCGCGTGGCCTGCGGTTGCGCAGCTAGGTCGCTGGAAGCAGCCGATTCGGTGCACCGATCACGCGATCCCGCCGAAACTGTTCATTCGCCCTTGCGGAAAGCCGCGAGATTCGCGCGATACACGGCCATGGCCTCGCGCAGCCTCGGGTCGTTCCAGACGGCGAGCCACTCCGGATCCTGGCTGACCTCCTCGGGCAGGCGCGCACCATTCGGTCCGCTGAGCAAAGCCTGCGTAGCGATCCAGTCATAGCTGTTCGGCAGTGCCTCGCGGATCGCTGCCGTCGCTCGCGGCATGTCGCCGACATAATTCGCGAACAGCGAGGCGATCTCGGATGCATCCGGGTTGTTGCCCCATCCGCCCGGTTGCTTTGCGGCACGGTTGACCGCGAGCTTGTCCTTCGCAAGTTCGAGCGCCTGCCGATCGCCGTTCACCGCGTCCAGCGCCACGCGAACGGCGAGGCAGCGGCTGGCGCCAGGGCCGATCTCGCCGCAGATCGCAGTCGCCATGTCGCGCGCATGGTCGAGCTCGGCGAGCCGCAGGTAGGCCCAGAACAGCTCGTGGCGCGTGTACAGCGCGTTGCCAAGCGTAAGGGCTCGCTCGCCGATCGCGATGGCGTCGCGGAAGCGGCCCTGCGCGACCAGGATATTGATCAGGTTCATCGGGTGCACGAAGGCCAACGGATCGAGCGCCATCGCCTGCCGCTTCAGGCGTTCGGCGGCGCGCAGGTTGCCGGTGAACTCGAAGTTGTCGCCGACGAAATTGAGGATATCGACACTGCCCGGCGCCAGGGCCAGCGCACGGTCGAAATCCGCATCGGCCGCCACCTGCTCGTACTGGCGCACGCTGCGCAGTATCCCGCGCACCATGTAGGCCTCGGCGTTGCCCGAATCCAGGCGCATCGCTTCGTCCGCGTCGGCCAGGGCCTTCGGAAAGGTAACGTCGACCGGCAGGGTGGCCGACCAGCCCGGTTCGATCGCCAGCGCGAACGCGCGCCCGGAATGGGCCGGACTAAAGTTCGGATCGCGCGCGATGGCTCGGTCGAACGCCGCGATCGCGAGCGGCAGGCTGTCGCCGACGCGGCGTGCGACCAGCGAGCGCGCCAGCAGGTAATCATCGTACGCGGCCGGGTCCGCAGTTTTCGGCGCAGCGGGATCCGCCGAGCGGCCGCTCAATTTTGCTTCCAGCGTTTTCGCGATCGCTGTCGATATTTCGTCCTGCACCTTGAACACATCGGCGGTATCGCGCTCGTAGGTCTGCGACCACAAGTGAAATCCTGTAGCAGTCTTGATCAACTGAGCGGTGATGCGCAGACGCGCACCTTCCTTGCGCACGCTGCCTTCGAGCACATGCGCGACGTTGAGCTTGCGGCCGATCTCGGCGACGTCGAGATTCTTGCCCTTGAACTGGAACGCCGACGTGCGCGCCGCGACCATCAGGTCGGGAGACTGTGCGAGGTGGTTCAGCAGTTCCTCGGCGATGCCGTCGGAGAAGAACTCCTGCGCCGGATCGGTGCTCATGTTGACAAACGGCAGCACGGCGACCGAGTGCGCGTCGGCCTCGGTCGGCAGCAAAGGTCGCCGCCAGACGTACCAGCCGATGGCAAGCACGGCGAAAATCGCTGCGGTCGTGTACACGCGCTTGTTGCCGACCGGAGCAGACTCGAGCCTCACACCCTCGGGCGTTATGTCGAACACCCACGCCAACACGACGGCAAGCGGAAAGCCGAGCGCGACGACCAGAATGAACACGCGCATCGCCCATGGCGGCGCATCGAATGCGGGGAACCCGATCGACGCGGCCTGCACGGCGAGCCAGGCAACGACCAGATAGGCCGCGCCGACCTTGAACACGTTGCGGCGTTTGAGTTCTGCTACCAGCGACATTCCGCCCCCCAGACGGCCACGCAACCGCTGCGATGGCCTCGCGAAGCATGCCATACGCTTGCGCCGCATGGGCATGTCCCAGACAAGTTGCGCCGAGCGGCGTGGCGTCACTTGGGTGGCAGGATACAGCCGGCTCCGCTTCGGCTTGCCGACGCCGCCGGCAACACGCGCCGGCAGCGCGGCTCGCCCAACGAGCAAGGCACTCGGCTACAATACCGCCGTTTTGCCCGCCTTCCCTGTGAGTAGCCCATGCCGGCCAAGTACAAGCGCATCCTCCTCAAGCTCAGCGGCGAGGCACTGCTCGGCAACGCCGACTACGGCATCGACCCGAAGGTCATCAGGCGGCTCGCGCGGGAAACGCAGGAGGTCCAACGTACCGGCGTGCAGGTCGGCATCGTCATTGGCGGCGGCAACATCTTCCGCGGCGAGGGCCTGGCGTCGGCCGGCATGGACCGCGTGACCGGCGACCACATGGGCATGCTGGCGACCGTGATCAATGCGCTTGCATTCCAGGACGCGCTCGAAAAAGTCGGCGCGCATGTACGCGTGATGAGTGCGATCAAGATCAACGAGGTCTGCGAGGATTTCATCCGGCGCCGTGCCATGCGCCATTTGGAGAAAGGGCGAATTGCGATTTTCGCCGCCGGCACCGGCAACCCCTTCTTCACCACCGACTCCGCCGCGGCCCTGCGCGCGATCGAGATCGGTGCCGACCTGCTGCTCAAGGCGACCAAGGTCGACGGCGTCTACAGTGCCGACCCGAAGAAAGACAGCAACGCACAGCGCTTCGAGCACCTGAGCTACGATCAGGTCATCGAACGCAAGCTCGCCGTGATGGACACGGCCGCCATCGCGCTGTGCCGCGACCACAAGATCCCGCTGCGCATTTACGACATGAGTCGCGAAGGCGACCTGATGCGCATCATGCAGGGCGAACCGATCGGCACGCTGGTCAGCTAGCGTCCTCCCAGGCCGGCCAGACGCCGGCATTTCTGTAGTTTTCCAATGCCGGGGCGTTCTGCCACCGGCTGCCAGCGCGCGCGGAAAGAAATCCTCACTCCGCCTGTAATCGCCATCGCGTTTCCCGGAACTATACGAGTGAGGGTGGAAGGCCCTCAGCGTTGCAAAGGATCTGCTCGCCTCGGTAGCCGTGCGGCTGCCGCTGACGGACCACCCAGCCGCACGCCCATCAGGAGAACGTCATGAAACGCACTTCGCTCGCCATAATCGCAGGGATTGGCATCGCGCTGTTCGGCACTGCCGGTGCAGCCGAACGCCAGAGCCTGGAAGCCGTCAAGGTCAATTCGTCCGGTCTCGACTGCACGCCGCCGAACGCAAGCGACGTCTGCAGCGCATGGCACGCCCAGATCCGCAGCAACTTCACGCCGCGCGAAATCGGCATGCTGTTCGGAGCCGCCACGTCGTATCCGGAGTACAGGACGTCGTATTCCCAGGTGAAGCAACGCTACGACCGGCTGCAGAACGACTTTGCCAGCACATATCAGTCGGCAGGCGCCGTCGCCGCGAAGTAAGTCCGCACCCTCCCCAAGGTTGCTTCAGGACACGCCCCGCCGGAATGCGGGGCGCTTTTTTTTCACGGCCATGGATGGCCGGGATGCCGGAAATGCAGGAGCATTTTCCGGCCACGCCATGGATGGCCGGGATGCCGGAAATGCAGGAGCATTTTCCGGCCACGCCATGGATGGCCGGGATGCCGGAAAT
>Ga0105242_10001212_pt1 | contig 20363 bp, 21 predicted proteins | sample KBSM24metaG_FD_81521 | JGI IMG/M metagenome (GOLD analysis project Ga0105242, IMG submission 81521) | Miscanthus rhizosphere microbial communities from Kellogg Biological Station, Michigan, USA - KBS M2-4 metaG | ecosystem: Host-associated > Plants > Roots > Rhizosphere > Soil | place... | reverse complement strand
TACCAAGGTATTTCACCGTGAAGAGCAAGAGCATCGCGGCGACATAAGGCGGCTCAAGGCGCGTCACCCGCCGGAGAAAATAGCGCTTCAGTGAGACTTTTTTCCCTCCCTGCAACCAGTACCGCGCGAAAGGGAGCCCCAGGATCATTCCGCTGATCGCGAAGAACAAGGGAACGCCGATGTTTAGCTGCTGGGTCAGAACATAAAAAGACGAAGTCGGCGTGGGAACTCCCGGCAAGTCATGGCGCACCACGTCCGCGGCAAGATGGTACATGAAAACGAATAAGATGGCGACAAACCGGAGACCATCGAGCTCCGGCACGTACAAACCGGAGCTGGTATGCCTCCGCAGACTGTTAATAAATGGACGCGGCCCCCACCGAGACGTCCCTGATTCTAGTGCCTGCATCATTCCACGGACCTTGATTGTGGCACACCCGAATCGGTCGAGTAAAAGAGACGCCGCTACTGCAAAACAGCTAATAATGACCGCTCTTGGCGAATCACATAACGCTATGGGAAACTGAATAGGCTGGACATGACGCTCAATCAGGCTCTCGCCATCATCAATTCTGGAAGGCGGAGTGGCGAATGCGATACCTACTATCTGGCTTGCGGCTTCGAACCCCTGCATCTAGCCACTTTGCTCAAGGCCCATCTGCTCCAGCGCGGCACTAGGCAGAAGAATATCGAGGTTCACCACGGAGTTTACGGGGACCTTCGCGGCAACATCGAATCGGCCGCGCAGTCGCCGGCAATCGGCAGCGCCGTGGTTCTGGAATGGAGCGATATCGACCCGCGGCTCGGCCTGCGCAGCAGCGGAAGGTGGACGAATGAAGCCAAGGCGGACGTCACCGCGAACGGTCCGCAACGTTACGCGCATCTGGAAAAGGCCATCGAAAAGCTCGCCGTCCGAATGCCTGTTGCGATCGCTTCGCCGAGTCTGCCTCTGCCCCCGATCGGGAACACTATCCGTGCGCAGAGCAGCGCTTTCGAGCTCGAACTGGAACAGCAGCTCGCCGCTTTCCTATTACGCTTGTCCCGGCTTCCCGGCGTCCGTGTCGTCCGGAAACAGTCCACGCAGGAGCCCAGCCTCGACGCAAGAATGGAATTGATGGCCGGCTTCCCCTATCCAGTTCCGGTTGCGGACGCGCTGGCAAGCTCAATTGTCACGGTCCTCTGCCAACCCGGCCCGAAGAAAGGGCTCATCACCGATCTCGATGACACCCTCTGGTCTGGACTTGTCGGTGAAGTAGGCGTCGAAGGTGTTTCCTGGGATCAGGAGCACCATACTCAAGCGCACGGTGTGTATCAGCAAATGCTTGGGCATCTTTCCGGCTGTGGCGTTCTGCTGGCCGCCTGCTCAAAGAATGAGATTTCCACGGTAGAAGCCGCCCTGGCCAGGAAGGACCTCTTTTTGGATCCGGAATCTCTCTTTCCCATCCAGGCGAACTGGGGATCGAAATCGGCCTCGGTCGCGCGGATTCTGGAAACCTGGAACATCGCCGCGGATGCGGTCGTTTTCGTGGACGACAATCCCATGGAACTGGAGGAAGTGCAGCAGGCACATCCCGGGATCACGTGTCTCCGATTCCGCGGGAAAGATGCTGCGGCGGTGTGGAATCTTGTTGGTGAACTGCGCGATCTCTTCGCCAAGCCCGTGTTGACGGAGGAGGACAAGCTGCGGCAAGCCAGTATTCGTGCCTCCGCCCAAATTCAGGAGATGACGGAGGACGCGGCTTCCCCTGAGTTCCTGCGCACACTGCAGGGGACCGTGACTCTGGATTGGGGCGTCGATTCCTCCGATAAACGGCCCCTGGAGTTGATCAACAAAACGAACCAGTTCAATCTTAACGGCCTGCGCATCGGAGAAACCGAATGGCGGCGCCGCCTGGAAGACGACGACACAGTTGTTGCGGTTGTCTCGTATCAGGACAAATTCGGCCCCTTAGGTAAAATCGCGGTTCTCCTCGGATCCCGCGAGGGCGCCGTCGTTAAGGTGTCCCATTGGGTCATGAGTTGCCGGGCATTCTCCCGCAGGCTGGAACACCACACCCTCGATGGCCTCTTTCAGTATTCCAACGCGGAGGAAGTGGAGTTCGCGTATCAAGCAACTGAAAGAAACCAGCCTCTGCAGCAGTTCCTGCAGTCTCTAGGCATTTGTGCGGATCCGGCCGGCCGCTGCCGCGTTTCGCGTGTGCGCTTCCTTGAGCAATGCGGCGTGCTGCCCCACCAAATAGCGAGTCTGACAACCGTCAAAGGCAAGCAAGAATGAACGATCTCAAGGGCCGGCTCGCTGGCTGCTTTTCAAACGTGTTCCCTAACATCCGCCAGGATGAGATTCCTCGCGCAAGCACAGCCTCTCTGGCCGCATGGGATTCCGTGGCACAGGTGACCCTTCTCTCTTCGGTCGCGGAAGAGTTTGGTTTGGATTTCGACGTGGAACAATTCGAGGAGCTGGTGTCTTACGCGCTGATCCTCGATTATCTGGAGACGAAATCCGTCAATGGATGAGCCGCTCGTATTCACTGCGGGCGATCTGCGCAACGGTCTCCACGCCGAGTTCGAACGCGACATCACAGCCGCGGATGTAGTCTCCTTCGCCGAGCTCTCGCGCGATTGGAATCCGTTGCACCTCGACGAGGCGTACGCGGCGCAAACCAATTACGGCGGCCGGATCGTGCACGGTGCATTTCAGGTCGGGCTCGCGTCTGCTATGGCCGGCATGTATCTGCCGGGTCGCCAGGTGGTGGTGGGGTCGTTTCAGTGCCGTTTCCCGGCTCCGCTGCGTTATCCATCGCGGGTACGCGTCCGCGGCGAGATTACGGCATGGGCGCCCCAATCCCTGAGCGGAACGCTGCGCGTTCGGATCGTCGAACTCGCCTCGCTGGCTCTGACTTCGGAAATCCACGTGGGATTTTCGTTACATGAGACCCGTTCCAACGCCACGCCGGAGGTCGAGACGGCGTCCCCACTTAACGCGAACAAACCCATCGTGCTGATCACCGGCGCCAGCGGCGGTTTGGGCCACAACCTGGCCGCTGTTCTGTCTGAAACCTACCACGTGATCGGGATGGCCCGGTCGCTGCCGGCGCCTTCGGCGCAGAGGGCCAGTGTGGAGTGGGTCGCTGCGGACCTCATGTCGGGAGATTGGGAACAAACGGTGCAACACAACCTGGGTGGCCGCCGCCTCTACGGTTTGGTGCACGCCGCCTGGCCGTCTGGCCCACAGGGCAGTCTGCTGGAGGTGGAGGATGTCGCCATCGGCGCCCAGGTTGAATTCGGCACCGTAGGGACCATACGGCTTGCGCGCTTCCTCCGATCTCAAGCCGCCGGCCCGGCCCGATTGGTTGTCCTGGGGACGGTCGCAGCCACCGTTAAACCCGTATTGAATATGTCGGCATATTCTCTCGGAAAGGCGGCGCTGGAACATACCGTCCGATTGCTTGCGCCTGAGCTTGCCCGATCTGAGATCACGATTAACCTGGTTGCTCCGTCGTTCGTGCCCGTCGGCATGAACCACTCGAAGACCAACAAGGTGAAGCTGACCGAGACGGCGAAGGTGCCCATGGGGAGGCTCTGTTCCCCTGACGACGTGTCTCGTGCTGTCGAATTCCTGCTGTCCTCCGGGGCTGCCTTTGTCACCGGTCAGATGCTGCCCCTTACGGGCGGAGAGTTATAGGGGGCCCTTTGGGGCTAGTAGGTATCGAAGACGGAAATATCCCAGCTGTCCGCCGTGGACAGAGCCGCGCTGAGCTCAGGCGCTGCTTTAAAATACAGCTGCCAGATCGGCAGGCGATACGTGTACGGCCTTAGGGCATCGGCGGGAGCGCGTTTTGCCGGCGTCCCGCTCATGAATTTCACCGCATCTGCACTTTCCTGGCGCGCGATTCGGATGGACGCCAGGAAGAGATCTCGCATCGTTACCGGATCGTCGTTAATCGCCTGAATGTCCACCACGTCGATTACTTGCATTCCGAGATCCGCACCATCCCGCCGTACGATCACTGCGTAGCCCAGCAGCATTCCTTCCTGTTCCGCCGCCAGAATCGCTGCCCCGCCGTGGCGAAGTTCGGTTCGGAACCGCCATTCGAGCGCAGCTTTGGTCCGCACTGCCCGCAGGCGTGTGGCCCCGCTGTTAAGGCTTTGCCATAAGCCGTCAAAGCGTTCGTCGAAGCCCGGCAGCCGACGCACCGCGGATGTCTCGCGTCCACGGCCCGAGCCCCGGAAGAGGCTGCTCGCGAACAGCGCCAGACCTGCGGGCCACGCCAGGAGAGCCGCCCCCGGGATCGATCGGCGTATCAGCGCTGCTTTGGCAAATGCGCGGTTATTCACAGCCCAAAAGCAGGGAGAGCCATAATCCGGCACCGGTATCCGCGCGATTTTCATGGCGGTCAACAATCTCTCCGTCGTGGGACTGGCGCTGACGATCAGCGACAGATCGACGCCCTTCTGGCGGAGGAACGTGGTCATCAGCGTCAGAGCGTTGCTGCGAAATTCGGGATCAACAGCCCACCCGGCCGCGACCACGCCTTTGATGGGCCGGCCGCCAAATTCGAAACGAGAATGAACATTCTCGAGGACGCCCACCACCGCACCCTGGGCAGTTTCCAGAACCCAGCCGATGGGGATATCTCGAAACTCCGGCACGAAAGGGAAGGCTTCCCATCGGCTCCGCCACGCCACCGGATCCAGGTCGCCCATGCCGTTCCGTTTTTGCACCTGGCCGATCGCTTGCGTGTCCGCAAGCGTCGCCGGCCGGATTCGCACCTGTGGGTCGGGCTTCATGAATTGACTCCGCGGGCCCCGCTTCAGGGTTGACGCTGAGCTTTAACCTGCAATCGTCCGGTCACCTCGGTGAGCAAACGTTCAAACACTTCCAGGCTCAACCGTTGTTCGGCAAACCGGCGCGCCCCTGATGCCATCCCAGCGGCTACGCTCGGATCCGCAAACCTTCGGACCCGCTCAGCCCATTGTTCCAGTGAAGCCGACCGCTCCATCAGGAAGCCGGTTTCTCCGTCCCGCACCAGATCCCGGACTCCGCCGACATCGTTGGCGATGCACGGCAGCCCAAACGCCAAGGCCTCCGCTAGCACTTGGGGCATAAAGTCCTGCTGGGTCGGAAATACAAACACATGATGGTCTCGAAAGACCCCGTGCAGTTGCTCGAGGCTCAGGGCATAGAGGTGTTCTACTCCTGCAGGCAATTGCATCGTTTTTACGGCGGGGTCGTTGGAAACGATGGTCAACGTGCACGTGCCGGCCAGCTTCTCCGCATACAGGCGCAAGAGAAAATCACCGCCTTTTCTGGCGAAGTCATTCCCCACGAACAGCAGCCGAGTAGGGGGAGTGTAATTCTTAGCTTCCGGGGGAAGCGAAGCTGCCACGTCCTGCGGAGCCAGCGTCAGGAAGTCGCAGCGTTCCGGCGCAATTCCATACTCCTTCTTCAGCGCATCGCCGCAATCCGATCCCATGGGAAGAAACAACTGAAACTTCTGAGCCGCGCGTCGAAACGCCCGATGATGGACCAGGTGGGACAGCTGACGCTTCCAATCCGTCGCGCCCCGGTCGCGGAGCTGCAGATCGACCGTGGCCGGCACCGAATCGAGCATCGCTGCCGCCGGGACCCGTTGCGCCAGATCCTGGAAACCCACCACCAGCTCCCAGGCATTCACGAAGAGCAAATCGAAGTTCTGTCCCGCCAGTGTTTCTTTGGCCTTTTGGCGCGCCAGGAACTGGCTGTGCCACGGGTTGGTCGCCCGAGCCCACCATGGAGCAGGATATTTCGCATAATCCTCCCTGGTGACGAGGACAAATGTAGGCGCGATTCCGGGCAGTCTTTCGAATGCGTCCGTGAGTTTCCGCACGGTCGTATTGTGACCGAGCATCGTAGTGAAGATGCAAAGAGCCTTGCGCTTAGGCACCGGGGGCCTCCCCCCAAAGTTTGGCGGATAGCAACAGACCCTGGCTGGGGAACAGAGGAATCACCAGGAAAGAAGGATTCGCCGCGAGGAATTCCTGGACCGCACGCTCCACACCCTTTACGCCGCGGTTGAAATCGTCGAGCACGATCAGGCTCTTAGGTCCCAGGCGCGGCGCTAGAAAGTTGAGACAATCGCGCGTTGCTTCGTAAACATCTACGTCCAGATGGCAAAACGCGACCGGTTCAAGATCCAGATCTTGCGCCGCCGCAGGGAAATAACCCTGAATCACCTTGGCGTTCGGGTATCCGGAGAGAAGCTTGACGACCTCTCGATGGCTGGTCTCGGTGAATTGATCTTTGCTGAAGAATTCATCCTCTGCGTGGATGCTTTCGAACCCGCCTTTTTCAAAAGGGTCAAAAGAATAGAAGCGCGGATTCCGCGTACGAACAGCATTGCAGATATGCAATGCTCCGCCTCCCCGATAGGAGCCGACTTCGAGATAGACGCCCGTTCCTGCCTGCCTGGCCAGGTACCATAGATTCGCCAGGCGGCCCACGTCTAATAGCGTTCGTCCCGCGGCCGCCGCGACTGAAGCGCGAAATTCTTCATCGACCAGAATCTCTACGTGGAGGGTATCGATGGGGGGAACCAGGAGCTGGCGCCGCTCTTTTTCTGCTTGCCGCCACGCCAGGTACCGATGAACAGAAGTTCTTATCAAGAATCGAAGATCGTTCCGTCGAGGATGTATCTTCCAACGGCGGTAACTAGCAGAGAGGATCCCTGGCATTTCCGGCAGACAATCAGTATCTCACAGCTAGCTCGGTGCGCTTCACGCGAAACTCAGTGGCCAACACGCACATCACCAGTTATGCGATTCAATGTCGCCATTGAATCCCTCGTAGAATCCTTCCGGTAAGAACGGCGCAATCCGCCTTACGTCACCGTTGTCGTACGCTAACTCGGGTAACACGGCAGTCTTTTTCTTCACGATGACGCTGATGTTGTAACCGTAGTGAAGGATGCTCGCCTCGCGGCAGTCGAATTTTGCCAGCACCAGATTATAGAGCAATATGCCTGCGTTCCAAAACGACAGATGACCACCCAGGATTTCGCGTTGCAAGGGTGGAACGGTCACGCACACCACTCCACCCTCCTTCGTTACCTCAAAGATTTTGTCCAAGAACAGGCCCACATTTCTCTGGTGTTCCAGTACGTGCGAAGCCCAGACACAGTCGAATTGCTGCGCGAACGACATAGTGTTGAAGTCGCCGATGAGGCATTCCATCCGGTGATGGTTCTTTTCAAAATAGATGGACTTGCCATAATCCAGCGCTGTCACTTTCTTGGCGTGCTTTAGAAAGACTTCGCTCTGCTCGCCCGCTCCGCATCCGATATCGAGCACGGTCTCGAAAGCGTAATCGTCAATCAGTTTCTGGGCCGCCGCCGCGGCGAATGCCAACTGTTGGAACTCCGGCCGGATAACCGGCATGGGACCAGTCTTGGCCGGCAAATAATAGACGATGTCATACCCGACTCGCTGTGCCAGGCCGCGGACTACCCTTTGCAGGTTCTTTAACATCGTGGCTCTCCCGCCGGCATCAAGGGTTCCTGCGGAGGCGGATATTTCGGCATATCGCCAACTCGCCCGAATGCTCCAGTTCGTATTCAAAGTTTGACATGGCGCCGAAGAACGCCTCTTCGCAATCCCGCCCGTGCAGTTCAATGCACAGGTTCCGCACGTGCTGTATCCAGGCCGCGGAGCTGCTGTTAAAGATCGCAATTTCGCTGCGCTCGATGTCGATTTTTAGCAAATCCACCGTCTCAAAGCCAGCCATGGCAAAAAGCGTCGGCGGGTCCCAGGATTGCACCACGCCCGGTTCCTCACCCACCGGTTCGAGCACAGTGACCGCCCACTCGCGCTGGTCTCCCACTCGCGTGATGGCCAGTTTCCTGGGGTGTGACCAGACCGCTCCGAGAATGGTGCGCGCCCGGGATCCATACGCAGCGATGTTCTCCGCGCAAAGACGGTGATTATCGGGATCCGGCTCTACGGCTACCACTTGGGCGTCGGGAAACCGGTTCAGGAAGGCGACGGCGGCCAGCCCGGTGTTCGCGCCCAGATCCAGGATGCATTTCACCTCCCGCATCCCGTAAAGAGTCTCATATTCCTGTTCGATGAAGATCTGCCGGAAGACGGCGCTGTCACTGCTGGTCCCCCCGCGCAAGAGGATTGGAAAGCGTACGCCCTTGGGTTGAAAGTGGAAGGCTTTCTTCCGGGGTATGCCCAGTGAACTACGAAGCCAGTGCAGATAGTAGCGGCACGCCGTCCACAAGCCAATCGCTTTGACAGCTCCTGCGAAAATGCGGATTCTGGAAGGCTGTTCGGAGCTAGACAATGCGGCCCTCCTCCACCCGCAGGAAGCTCATCCCGCAGTTGATCGCCAGATCACGGTCGTTGTCTGAGTCTCCCAGAAGCAGCGACTGGGATAAATCGATGTCCCACTTGTCTCTTGCGGCGTACACCAGTCCCGGCTTAGGCTTACGGCAATCGCAATTATCCAGCGCGTGAGGGCAATAAAATACGTCATCCAGGTGCGCCCCGTGTGCCGCGAGTTCGCGCGTCATTTTTGCGTGCACGGAAATCAGGTCGTCCTCGTTCATAACCCCCAGCGCCAAACCGCGTTGGTTTGTGACCACCACCACCAATAGCCCCAGCGCGTTGAAGATACGAATCCAGTCGGCGATATTCGGCAGCAAGCGGAATTCCGCCGGCGTCCGGATGTACTCGCCCTTCACAGGTTTCTCGTTAATGACTCCATCCCGATCGAGAAACACACACCGGCGTTTCACCAGCGATCGCTCCCGATATGGACGATCTTACTTCCCTGGGACTCAAAGGAAAAAGGGAGCTCCCGCAGGTCTGCCAATTCCTGGCGCAGCTTGTTTTGCAGATCCGGCTCGCAGTAGAACAGGAGAAATCCGCCCGCGCCTGCCCCCAGAAGTTTGCCTCCCAGCGCTCCCGCACGCAGTCCCCGCGCGTAGTATTCGTCGATCTGCGGGTTGCTAATGGACGCTTCCAGGCTCTTCTTGGCCTGCCACCCTTCGTCGAGCAGACGGCCGAATTGCTTGAGGTCCCCCGACTCGGTGAGGATGTCGCGCAGTTGATGCGCCATGCGGCACATGCGGCGCAGCACTTCAATCTTGTTCGCCGTGTTGTGCTTCTGCTTTGTCAGAACTTCCCGGGCGTCGCGAGTGCCCCCGACAAAGAACATCATCAGCCGCTCATTCAACTGGCGGCGAGTTTCCGCTGTGCAAATCACCGGATCTACAAATACGGAGCCGTCCGCATTGAACTGAATCATCTGCAAGCCGCCGTAAGCGGCGATGTACTGGTCCTGCTTGCCGATCGGCTCGCCGAGCTTCTCAATCTCCATCTGGCATGCCTCGGAGGCCAGGCGCTCCGGGCTCGCCACTTTGCCCCGATCGGCGTACAAGGCGTGGAGCAGGCCGACCGTGAAGCTGCTGGAGGAACCCAATCCGGCTCGCGCCGGAAGATCGGCCATCGAAACGATTTCACATCCGCGTTCAATGCCAACCAGCTTCAGGCACTCGCGTACGATAGGGTGCTCGATCTGATCCACTCTATCGGCGAATTCCGTCTTTGAATAGCTGATCCGGAACTTCGAATCGAAATGAGGCTTCACCGCGAGGTACACGTACTTGTCGATGGCAGTCGAGAGCACTACGCCGGGCTCATGCCGGTAGTAGTCCTTGAGATCGGAGCCGCCTCCCGCGAAGCTTACGCGAAAGGGGGTCCTCGTGATGATCATGCGCTAAGCAGCCTTTCAATCGCCTGAAGGCGCTCCGGCGTTCCGATATCGTAAAAACGCTGCCGTGTCACGTGGGCGATCAGACTGTGCTGGGCGATCAGCTGGGGAAAGACCTCTTTCTCGAGCGAGGCCGCCCCTTGGGATGGGATCAAATCCAACATCGCCTTGCGGAATGCCAACACGCCCGCCTCGACGTAGCGCAGTGCATCGGGAGAGTCTTTTTCGTAGCGAATCACCACACTGGTTTCGTCCACATCGACGTTATTTCGAACCGACGTGTCCTCATAGCCGTTGTCATACACCACCAGTAAGCCCAGCGCCGAAGATTCCGACAGCTGCTGGTAAACCGCGGCGTAGTCGATGGGCAGATAGGAGTCTCCGTAGATCACCAGAAAGGTATCCTCCAGCAGCGAACGCGCTTCCCGCAGAGCGCCGCCGGTTCCCATCGGAATCGGTTCGCACGAATACTGCAGGGAGAGTCCCATTCGGCTGCCGTCTCCAAAATACGATTCGATCTGTTCCCCCAGATATCCCGTCAGCAGCACAATGTTGCGGATAGACTGCTCACTCAACCGGCGCAACTGATGTTCCAGATAGGGAGCACCCGCCACCGGAACCATCGGTTTGGGAACAGCCTGGGTGACAGGCCACAGGCGCGTCCCCAGCCCACCGGCCAGGATCACGGTCTGCATATATCGCGTTGCTCGGCTTGGGTCGCAGGGGCGGACCGCGCGAGCGTACTGCGGATAGCCATCTCCACCGCCTCGAGCGAGTTGTGAGACGCCTTCCAGCCCAACGAGTTGATGGCCGAGACATCCAGGCGGAAACGAGGCACGTCGCCGGGCCAGCCGCCCTCTCCTCCCGTGAATTCAAAGGCGACGTCCCGGAGACCCATTTCCCGGACCACCAACTCCGCGATCCGGGTGACCTGCAGCGAATCGTCGCAACCCAGGTTGAACACGTTCAGAGGAGCCGTGGCACGTCCAACCGCGAAAAGCATCGCCTCCACACACTCCGCGCTCAGAAGGTAGGATTTCGCTTGTTTCCCATCGCCGAGAATTCTAAGGCTGTGCGGATTCTGGCGGAGCCTCGAAATGAAATCTCCGATCACCGTGCTGCCTTTTTTGCGCACTTTTGGGCCGACAATATTGGCAAATCTAAAAATCCAGCAGCGCATGTGAAACAGATTCTGGAATGCCGAGATCAGCGCCTCGCAACTCAGTTTGGTGGCGCCGTATAGCGAAATCGGCTGAGGAAACGGAGCGTATTCCGGAATCGGCTGGGTCGGGCAGATGCCATACACCGCCGAGGTGGAAGCGAACGCCAGTTTCCCGACCCCGTGAAGGCGCATCGCTTCGAGCACATTGTAGGTGCACAGCGTATTCTGTTTCAGATCCTTGTCGGTGGCGTCGCCGTCGGTGTACTTGACGTCAGGATTCGCGGCCAGATGCCACACCATTTCGACGCCTTTGACGGCGGAACCGACGATGCCGGCATCCTCCAGATCGCCTTCCATGAACTCGAAATTCGGCAGCTCCCGCAGGGCCGATATATGCTCCAGTTTTCCACTGCTCAGATTGTCGAGAACCCGCACGTGGTCCCCCCGGCTCGCCAGCGCTTCGGCCAGATCCGAACCGATACAACCGGCGCCTCCGGTTACCAGCATTCTCATATGTCGTACCGAAGTATAGCGTCCCGCGAAAGCCCAAATCAATGCAAACGCAGGCTACAATTGGGGCATGTCGTACTACTTAACGGGTTACCGGGACCAGCTCCTTTCCACCATCAGTTCCATTGACCTGGAGAAAGTCACTCAGGCTGTCGAATGGTTCAGGCAAGCGCGCTCCACGGGCCGTACCATCTTCGTCGCCGGGAACGGCGGCAGCGCCGCCACGGCGTCTCATTTCGTGTGCGACATTCTCAAGGGCGCGAGTTTCGGTAAGACCTCTCGGTTCCGTATCCAGGCCCTTCACGATTCGCTGCCGACGCTCACTGCCTATTCCAACGATGTCAGCTACGCCGACGCTATGGTCGAGCAACTCAAGAACTTCGCGCAGCCCGGCGATGTATACGTGGCAATTAGCGGATCTGGAAACTCTCCCAACGTCGTGAATGCCATGGAGTACGCCAACTCGATTGGATGCCGGACGGTTGCGCTTACAGGCAAGGACGGTGGCCGCTTGGGCCCTATGGCGGGACTCAATATTCACGTCGGGGAGCCTCACATGGGACGTATCGAAGACGCCCACCATATCATCTGCCACATGATTGGCTACTCCTTCATGGACACCGAGTGAGCCGCCTCCGCCGCCCGGACTCGTTTCACTAGTTCGATATATTCTTCCCGGGGCACTTCGAAGAACCGCTCCGCGTACCTGCACTCACCCGCTCCCAGCATCCGCGAGTGAAACATATTGAGACCCTTCGTGCTATGCGTGTAGTCCAGGGCTTGATTGGCGAACTGAAAACACGACAGCATCTCCAGCTTTTTTTCCATAACGTCGTCAATAACGACGATCACGTTAGGGACGCACAATCCCCATACTTCGTACCCGAAGACCCGAACATTCCTGGGGATATCCGCAAGCGCTCCTGCCAGAATATAGTTGGTGACGCGATGGTCCGGGTGCGCATCCAGCACAAACGGAACGAACACCGCATCGACCTCTCGCTCGATGAGGATGCGTCGGATGCTTTCGGTAGCCTCGGGAATACTCTCGGCCAGTAAGGAGTGATTGAGAAAAATAGGAGGTTCAAGATCGATCACCGCTGCGGCGTTGCGCGATTCGTTGTTGCGCAGTTCCATCATCTGCTCTCGAGTCATGCCGAGCTGCTCACATCCGCTGGCGCCATCCTGCAGCATGACGATGGCAGCCGCGTGCTTGCTCGCAACCTGGAGGGCCAGCACCCCGCCGCAGCCGATCGTCTCATCGTCCTGATGGGGAGCCAGGACCAGCATCGACTTCCCAAAAGGTGCGCGGATCGGGATGGCCCGAACGAAGGTGGAGAAGTAATCTGTTTCAGACGCGAGCGCCAGCATGCGAAGGTCAACCGTGCCCAGCAGCGCGTTCAAGAAGAGCCTGAACTGGGAACGGCCGTACATCAGCGGAATCGCTAGTCTGTAGAGCTGGCGAAGATAGTTTCGAATCATGAATGGCGACGCGCAGTTACTTTCAGCACCATTTTGTACGGGCGCAAGCCGTGCACGCCACCCCTCGCTATAATTGTACGGGAAATGTTTGCGGGCCTTCAATATCAAATCCTCAAGCGAGCATTCCCTCGTGGGCCGAATTTTGGCGAAGGAACAGCCTACATCGGGAAATCGAAAGCGCAAGTCGTGCTCGGCGAGGAATTCCTCAAGAGTGTCGCTGGCAAAACCGTCATCGATTTCGGCTGCGGCGAGGGAGCCGAAGCTATCGAAATCGCAAGTTTCGGTGCCAAGCGTGTTCTCGGTCTGGACTACCGCGAGGATGTCTTAGAGGCTGGCAGGCGCAAGGCTCAGATCGCGGCCGTCGACGGTGTTTGTCAATTTGTGCAATCGACCGATGAAGTCGCCGATATCATCGTTTCCATTGATGCGTTTGAGCACTTCGACGATCCCGCCGCGATTCTGCGCACCATGGATACTCTTCTGAAACCGGATGGGACCGTCGTGGCCGTGTTCGGACCAACTTGGTACCACCCCCTAGGCGGGCACTCTTTTTCGGTATTCCCATGGTCCCATCTGCTTTTTAGCGAACAGGCGCTCCTCCGCTGGCGTTCGGATTTCCGGCCGGAGGGAGCCACAAGATTCGGTGAAGTGGGTGGCGGCCTGAACCAGATCACAATCCGAAAGTTCGAGCAAGTGGTGGAAGCAAGCCCCTTTGAGTTCGCTTCGTTTGAAACTGTCCCGATCCGCAAGGTACGCCGCCTGCATTCCTCCTGGACGCGTGAATTCTTTTCTGCCATTGTTCGATGCCGCCTGGTGAAGCGCAACGGCCTCGTCAGGAAGTCGTAGCAGGAATCGAAAAACTGGATCCCGTCGGTCTGCTGTGTTGCATAATGGACTGAGTGAACCCGGCCCAGTCTCCCTCGACTCGTTCTGCTCCGTGGTATTTCCGCTTGGTAAAGTATTGCACCCGCAGGAACATCCGCGGTTCGTGGATGGTGCTGACACAACTCCGCGAGAGGGGTTTCCTGGATCATCCGGTCTACTACCAGCTTTCAGAAAATGTCGGGATCGAGGTACCCATTTCCAGATATACCAGTTGCTGGGACCGGGAAGATTTAGATCAATACGAACAAGATCTTTTTCAAAGTGTGTTTCGCTTGGCGGAGCGATTGCAATCTCCCGTGACGCTGATCGACGCCGGCGCGGACATCGGAGTATTCTCTCTAAAAGTCGCAAGCCACTGCCCCAGCGTGCGGCAGATCATTGCGTTCGAGCCGAATCGGGAGTCTCACACCTGGTTGAAACGGAATCTGGATCGGCTTCCGTATCCCGCGCAGGCGCTTGCCAAGGCAGTGAGTGATTTTGAAGGCCGCGGGGCGTTAAGGTTTCCGAATTATGATCCTGAATCGGCTCACGCCTGCTACCTGGAAGCATCGCCGGACGGGCCGATCGAAGTCGTTACGATCGACTCCGTCAATTCCCCGACGTCCCCGCCACACGACCTTATTTTGAAGCTTGATTTGGAAGGCGCCGAGCCTGCTGCGCTGCGTGGGGCAGTTCGCACGATACGCGAAGCTCGGAACGCCATTGTAGTGCTGGAAGCTCATCCTGAGGTGGTGAAGCGGACCGGAATCGATCCGGTGGAATCGCTTCGGTTCCTGTCTTCGATACGGAAGTTTCAGTTTTCCGCCGGTGAGACGGGACAGACGGTCGTGGTAGACCAGCCGGTGTTTGAGCAACTGCCTGGCGGCAGGATCTACAACATCATTGGGCGAACGAACGGAACAGAAACGCCGGCCAAGTAAGCGTCCGCGTCACTTGCACTCCGCGAACAGAGTCTCGTAACAGTCCACCACTTTGGAGGTCGAGAATTGCTCCACCATTCGGCGCCGTGCGGCCGCGCCCATCCTCTCCCGGGCCGCTGGGTCGTTCAGCAAGCGCACCAGACCGCGTGCGATCGACTCCTGGTTCCCCAGCTTTGTCACCACTCCCTCGACTTCATGGTCGACAAGCTGGAGGTGTGCCGGAATATCGCTTACCACTGCAGGCAGACCGGCGGACATCGCTTCGATCAACGAGCAGGGCAAGCCTTCCACCGCCGAAATCAGAGTGATGAGATCGCCGGCCTGAAGCCATTTCAGCACTCCCTCGGTAGGCAGCCGACCAACGAAACGAACATTGTTGTTCAGATTTAGACTAGCTACCAATTCTGTGAGTTGAACACGCAGAGACCCGTCGCCAACCAACGCCAAAACTGCGTTCGGGATCTCGCGCACCACTTGGGCGAAAGCGCCGATGAGCCAAGGCAGCTCTTTTTGCGGGTCCAGCCGGCCGAGAAATACGGCCAAGGGCGTGTTCTGGCCGACCTGTAATTCATCCCGCAGCCGGGCCCGCTGTTCAGGAGAACAAGGACGAAAGTGGTCGGTATCCACGGGGTTGGGCATCCACCCGATGCGGGCTTTGTCGAATCCGACTTCCAAAGCTTCCTCGACCATGCCGGGATTCAAAACTAAAATGCGCGATGCCCATCTTCGTAGGAAACTCAGTTCCAGACGGCCCAGGAAGGATGCTCGCATCCCCACTACCAAGCCGCTGCATGAGAATTTCATAACGATCGGCTTCCCCAGCAGGCGTGCCATCGGAAGTCCCGTCGCCAGGTGTAAGCCCGACATCAGGAAGTACACAACTTCGTAGTCATGCCTTTCTTTGAATAGTGTCCAGGCTACGCCGAGGGCATATATAAAGTCGCGGCGCCGTTTGGATGGACCGCCCCCATAAATTCGAATGCGCAGCCCAAACGGGTCCACCCATTCGCTAAGTTCAGGCATGGGAGCACCCCCGGCACAGACGATTCTGGGCCGATAACCGCGTTTCTGTAGCTCGTCGGATACACGCTGGGCTTCGACTTCGGACCCTCCGAGCACGGGTGGATATGAATGGCAGATCAGGATATAAGAGACCGGGGTGTGAGTGGCCACGCTACTTGATGTCAGAATATCACGCCCCTCCTCGATTTCGATCTGCATAAATACCTTACTAACGTTATGGTTACTCCAATTGCACTAGTTTCCTCAGCTTAAGGACTATCGTCCGGGACGGGCTCTCCAAGGTATAGAACCAGTTGTCTATGGAACGCAGGATGTGGGCCCTGTATCATTGGTTGCATGGGCCGTATGCTCAGCTCGAAAGCCCTCCTTCCGCGAGCGGAACGACCCGCCGTGCTGCGTCAGCCTCCGGCGCCCGTGGACGCGGCGACAGTGCCGGTTCCACTTCAGGCCCGGAGAATGGCCATCCAGGATCAGGCCGAGATCCAAAACCCCTTGCGAAAGATTGCTTTTTACGCCGGGTTGGGGTTTCTGTTCCTGCGCTTGAGTGAGCTGTCCAACCTGCTGCTTTTTTACACCCACATCAATTTTTATCTGCTGTATATCGTTTCTCCCCTTGCGATTCTTGGCACGCTAACTACCGGCGGAATCGCGCGGACGTTCCGTCACAACTCCGCTAAGTATTGGCTCGCATTCTTTGTCTGGATGGTCCTGGCTACTCCCTTCAGCTTCTGGAAAGGAGACTCGGTGAGACTGGTCACCGACTACGCCAAGGTTCAGCTCGCGATGCTCTTCGTGCTCGCGGGCCTGGCGATGACCTGGAAAGAGATTCGCCTGATCTTTTATACCTTCGCCGTCGCAGCGGTGGTGAATCTGGCATCCATGCGCTTCTTGACCAGCCTCGACAATGGAGGCCGCATCCAGATGGATGCCAGCGCCACCATTGGGAACCCCAATGATTTGGGAGCGCAGCTGTTGCTGGTCATGCCGTTTCTGCTTTACGTCATCTTGGATCCGGCAAGGAACGCTTTCCTCCGGGTGGCTCTATTGCCACTGATGGGGTACGGCGCGTGGGTAGTGCTGGGCACAGGTTCTCGCGGCTGCATGATCGCGATGATAGCGATGTTTCTCTTCGCAATCTGGCGAGCAACGCCGGCCCAGCGAGTAGCTACTCTGGTCGCGGCGGTTGGACTGGGCGTAATGCTTCCCCTGTTGTTGCCCGGCCTCGTTCTCACTCGCCTCGGTTCCCTATTCAATGAGCAACAACATGTGGAGGCCCAGCAGTCGGCCGAAGCACGGCAGTATTTGCTCAAGCAGAGCCTGTTGTATACCTTCCAACATCCACTCTTTGGCGTAGGTCCGGGCCAGTTTCCCAACTACGAAGGAAACGAAAAGTTGGCTGAAGGCAAGCGCGGCCAATGGAAGGTGACACACAACTTTTTGACCCAGGTTTCCAGCGAGTGCGGAATTCCAGCGCTGATTTTCATGCTTATGAGCTTGGGCTCCGCGCTACTTCTGGTCAACCGCACCTATCGGCAGGCTCGGACGAAAGGTTTTCGCGATATTGCTAACGCCTGCTTTTGTTACCAGTTGGCTATGCTGGGCTACCTTGGCTCAGTCATCTTTTTGGCCCAGGCTTACCATTTCTATTTGCCCGCGATGATCGGCACGGGCATCGCGATGAGCCTGGTGGCGATGCGGCACATGTCGGCTCAGCCGACTCCGACGCTGGCGGTTCCGCCGCAAGCGTATGCCGTTCGCTGACCGGGATTCTGTGTCAGAGGTGCATTCTGCCATCGCTATCGCCGCGGGTGTAATAAATTGCGGCTTGGCCCGCCCCTGACTGAATCGCGTCGCTAATCGGTTTTGAGATTCCCAGGCAATAATTAGTGGGACCCTCCAGAAAGCCCGCGCGCCGGAAAGCACCCTGCCACACGCTGTGGCTTTGATTGCTGATGATTAGGTCGGCGCCCGCCCGCTGCAGTGTTTTGGAAACCGTGCGGATCACGGCCGTTAGATCGGATGGAGGAGCCATACAGTCTAGAATGGTCGCCACCCGTAGATCGCCGAAATAGCGATCCCCCTGCATCTGCGTGTTGAGCGCCGTGGCCCAGCCCGCCACCTGATTGCCCCGGCGAATCAACAGGCGCATCACGCGAGATTCGGAAGCCGGGTAAAGATCCTCCAGGGTTTTACGGTCCCGGCAGATCGCGAAAGAAAATGATGCCCGGACGTGATCCCAGATTTCATCGGCCCAGGGACCCCATTCCGTCACGATCTCGGCCGACAGCGCAGCCGCCTGCCGGTTAACAAGCAGTCTTCTGAACTGTGCCGCCGCGAGCCCCGCGGCGCCCAGCCCGGACCACGCCGCCAGTGAACCCCCAAGACGCCGGACTCGCGAATTCCGCAGGGGTCCTATGTGGCGAAGAAAGCGGTTGGCGCGGCACACCAGAAAGAAAAAAGGAATTTCCGAAATACTCCAGCCCGCGGCTCGCAGCAGCCTGGGATACGGGTTATTGGGCGAGCCCATCCCGCTCGCAAATCCATACGGGTTGTGGACGCGAAGGTGCCTTATGAACTGCATCGATAGCATCGAGTATTTCGGATCGACAATGCCTTCCGACAGCGGCGCGATGCATACCGTGGCGGTGATCGGTGTCGAATTCACCAAGGCCGGGTAGTCACCCAGTACGAAGCCCCCGCGCACTCTCTCATCTTCCGCCGCCAGGTAATAGACCGCCCTAATAGCCCGATCGGGAGCCGGCGAGTCGGGCGGGGATTCCGGTAATAGAAACTCGGAAGCCGCATTCCCTTGGCGCATGCGCTCGTTGAATGCCAATGCCTCCGTCGTATGGCTCGATGTGTAGGGAACGATCCGAATACTCACGTCACGAGGATCCAGCTGAAAGTTTTTCCCAAAGCCAGCTCCATTCCATTCGAGCGCGCTCACGGCCGGTCAGCGAGTGCACTCCCTTGCGAGCGGCTAAATAATCGAGCAATGTCGATACCGGTACAAACCAGCCATTCTTTTCGCTTAGGCGCTGCATGAGCCGGCGAAACTCCGTCTTCACTTTTCCGTCCTCGCAGAATCCCTTGCCGAAGTGGGTGTACATAATGCAAGCGCCTCCTTCCGACTCCAGGCGGTCCTGGTTTGGCTCGGAGAGCGTGGCCATGAACAGAGCCGCATTCGCGCCCTCCGAGGAGGCATACCAAGCGCGCACCAGCGGGCGTTCCGGGTCATGATAAGGCATGAGCGGACAACGGGCCAGAGTATTGATATCTCGATAGACGAAATTGCGGCAATACCGGATCCGCTGCTCGCACAAGTCCCCCCAATAGTAAGGATGCCCGGCCGTGTGTCCGTTAAAACGTGTGGCCTGCTTGCCGAGCGTTGCGGCGTTGTAGATCCAGCGGCGAATCCCGCTGACTCTGTTTGGGCCGAAGTAGATCCCCTCGTCGTTATCGAAATGGTTGGCCATCGCGGCCGGGTCCGATCCGAAGTATCCGCGGAAGGCGTCCAGTCCCGCCTGGGTCCGCTCGCGGTTTGAGGTGTTCAGCGCGGCGCCATGAAACCCGATTTCAAACCCCGCTTTCTGCAGTTCCTGCGCATGCTGCAGGTACGCTGGATTCTCGCAGGATTCCGAACGGGAATTTCCCTTCCTGTATGGCCCGACGGGCCAGACGCCCATGGTGGTGCGGAGTCCCAAATCCATCAGACATCCGTACACCAGCTTGCTCTCCTCTAACGGCTGGCTGTCGGGATCGTCGAAGACCGTGAAGGCGAAGCGCTTCCCATCCGGCCATTTCAGCGCCTCGCCGCTCATCAGGCACGGCTCCGCGCCAGATATCGAACCATTGCATCGACAGTGCCGAAGTTCTCCAGGGTAAAATCGTCCTGGTCGATGGCCAGGTCGTAGGTGGTCTCGTACCAGGTCATCAATTCCATGAGGCCGGCGGAGTCCAGGAATCCGGTTCCCGGGATTTCCTGGTCGGAGCGGAGATTGCGGGCATCCTTTCCCAGCTGCTTGGCAATCTGTATGACCTGGTTGCGGATGGCTTCTTGAGCCAAGGCGGCATCGTCTTTGCTGAACATGGGAGTTTATCGGCCGGGAGTACTCAGGGACGTTAGAGCTTGCACCACATCGAATCCGGTGAGCAGGCGATGGTCATAGGTTGCACCCAGAAACGCAACGCCGTTTACGGGAGCCGTGTGCGCCACGATCATGCTGGTAAATGGCGCGAGCAAAGGAACGTGCCGGCTGATATTCCACCGAGCCATGCTGCTGAAGGACAACGTCGCATCCGAGGTTTGCTCGGGCTTGAGGGAGCGCTTGAGTGCAGCGCGCTGAAGTTCACCCAAACGGTTTACGAATTCCTGTTCGTCCATCTGGTCGGCCTGCCGCACCACCACCAAGTACAAATTTTCGCCGGATTGAACCGTGAATCCCAGGTTCACGCTTTCGTACAAGAACGCGCCGTCGGGCGAGGCCACCGCGTTTAACCGTGGTTTCTCTATCGCCAATCGCGAAAGTCTCCAGCTCATCAAAGCCAGCAACGGGCTAAACATCAGATTGTGACGCGCCATGAATTCAGCGGCGTAGGCATCCCATGCCGCCGTTTCATAAGGGATTTC
>Ga0105242_10001210_pt1 | contig 20394 bp, 20 predicted proteins | sample KBSM24metaG_FD_81521 | JGI IMG/M metagenome (GOLD analysis project Ga0105242, IMG submission 81521) | Miscanthus rhizosphere microbial communities from Kellogg Biological Station, Michigan, USA - KBS M2-4 metaG | ecosystem: Host-associated > Plants > Roots > Rhizosphere > Soil | place... | reverse complement strand
CGCGAGCGAATCCATGAGGACGTGTGCGATCGTGCATGGAACGAGAATATCGGCGCCTTCACCCAGTCGTACGGCGCGGAGGTGCTCGACGCAAGTGTGCTGATTATTCCGCACGTCGGGTTCCTTCCAGCCGACGATCCCCGCATGGTCTCGACGGTGCGTGCGATCGAGAAGAAGCTCATGCGCCGAGGCTTCGTCCAGCGGTATGCCCCAGAGCTCGGGCTCGATGGGCTGCCGGGTGACGAGAGTCCGTTCTTGGCCTGCAGCTTTTGGCTCGCCGACAACTTCGCGCTGCAGGGAAGATTGGACGAAGCGGAAGAGCTCTTGCAGCGGTTGCTGTCGATCAAGAACCATCTGGGTCTGCTCGCTGAGGAGTACGACCCCATCACTGGGAGACACATTGGCAATTTTCCGCAAGCATTCTCGCACCTAGCACTCATCACCACGGCCTACCTGATTGAGAACAGAGGGAATCCGGGGGGGCCTTCATGTGCAGAGCCAAGATGCGCGGCAATTGCCTGATGGGTCGCCTCTTTGAACACACGGAAAGCGGAGAATAGAACTCACTTCTTTGTAGTGCATGGCCTTCGTGCCAGAAACCGTTGAGTCAGTGCGAGTGACTTCTTGAACCCCTGATTCTGAGGCGGAATGGTCAAGAAAATGTCGGAAAGCTCGACGGTAGTGGGGAACAGCCACCGTGTATTGATTCGCCGTTTTGCGCCTGGTCTTCAGCAACTGCTGGACTACCGGCGTGAATGGCTACGCTTCGATCTCGTGGCTGGCGTCTCGGTCGCCGCTGTGGCGGTTCCCACCGCGATTGCCTATGCGCAGCTCATCGGCTTCGAGCCAGTCGTAGGACTGTACGCAGCCATCCTTCCGCTCGTGGCCTATGCGCTGTTCGGGACCTCGCGTCAGCTGATCGTGAACCCCGACGCGGCCACATGCGCCATCTTTGCCGCCACAGTGCTGCCGCTGGCCGGCGGGGACTCCGACGCCCTCCGATCCCTGTCCATGGTCCTGGCAGTCTTAACCGGGCTGGTATGCATCGCGGCAGGATTTCTTCGGCTTGGTTTCCTCGCCGACTTTCTCGCAAAACCGATCCTGGTCGGATATCTCAACGGCGTGGCAATCAGCATCTTTCTGGGTCAGATTGGGAAAGTGTTCGGCTTCTCCTTGCAAGCGCCCGGCATCAGCCTTCGGCTCATCGAGTTTGCTGGTAAGCTGCCTGAAACGCATCTGCTGACGCTTGCCGTCGGAATCACGACCCTCGCGGTCATCCTGATAAGCAAGCGCTTAGTCCCTCGGGCGCCGGCACCATTGCTGGCCACGATAGCGGCTGTGGCGCTGGTCTATGGTCTTGGCTTGGAGAGCAGAGGTGTGGCGGTGGTCGGTGCGTTACCGGCAGGACTGCCAGGCTTGAGCTGGCCCCGACTCGACGGGGAAAACCTCAAACTACTGTTTGGTGGCGCATTGGGCGTGGCCCTCGTGAGTTTCAGCAGCGGGATGGTGACGGCGCGGAGCTTTGCCGCGCGGAATCACTATGACATCGACGTCGACCAGGAGTTCATTGCGTTGGGGACCTGTCAGATCGCCGCTGGCTTGTCGGAGGGGTTCGCCGTCACAGGGGCCGACTCGCGCACGGCAGTCAACGATGCCATGGGCGGCAAAACTCAGCTGGTTGGGCTGATTGCGGCCGCGACGATGGCAGGGGTGCTGTATTTCTTGACCGCGCCCCTGCGGTATCTCCCGCTGGCGGCATTGGGGGCGGTGCTGATCATCGCGGCGATCGGACTGTTCGATGGTACTGCACTCCGCAAGATGTGGCGTGTGAACCGAGCGGAGTGCGTCTTGTCTCTGTTCACGACCATCGGGGTGATCTGGTTGGATTTGCTGCAGGGGATTCTCCTGGCAGTGGGGAGTGCGTTACTCTTACTCATTAAGCGGGCCTCGCGACCGACGGATGCCGTGTTGGGCCGTGTGTCCGGGATGAGAGGATGGCACGATGTGGCCGACCACCAAGACGCCATCACCAATCCCGGCCTAATCATCTACCGATTCGGTGCCGGGATCGTCTTTTTCAATGCGGGATACTTCAAGAAACGGGTTGTGGAGATAGTTACAAGCCACACCGACATCGAATGGATTATCCTGGATGGAAGTACGATCAACCATGTGGACGTCACGGGGGCCGAAATGCTCGAATCCCTTGCTGAAGAACTAGCTGCCAGAGGCGTCCGTTTCGGTTTGGCGAATGCGCGCCACGAGGTGCGCAACGTACTCGAAAATGCAGGTGCACTTGAACGCATCGGTTCCGATTTTATCTTCTCCACACTCAACACCGCGAGCGATGCCTTCCTTCAGCGCGTGACTGAATGCAATTTGATTTTAACCCGACCGACGAGTGTCAAAAGGGGTTCATGAACTCCCGTATTTAAGTATATGGCCTATGAATGGAAGTAGGGTTGGTACCGATGGAATTGCATAGCAGACAGAAAATATCCGGCACAGAGATCCTAGAAGCGTTGAAACGTAACTCAAACAGTGTTTCTGCTGATCGCGTCTGGCTACGGCTTGCATGGAGCAAATTTGGCGTCAGCAAGAAGCTCGCCCTCCCTCTCAAATGGAGCCGCCGTCGAGAATCTAGGCGTGGGTTGTGGGCCGATCCGCAGCCGGTGCCGCCCTGGATGTGGAGAAAGCGGTAGTTAAGGTGTAGGGCTTGTTGATCATGCGACCGCTATAGTTGCCGCTCAATGACTGCCACGAGCTTGCTGATAATCTCAATATCATCTTCAGCGTGGGCGACTTCAACCCACGCTCAAGTTGGCTCTCTACACATTAATACACCTACCGACGGCCTACTGGGACGGTCTACCGCCGATATCGTGAGAAAGGGCGGTGGCCTGTGAGCCCCTACAAGGTAGACCTCAGGGCGTTTTCGGAGGCATGCGATACGCTCCTGCGCTTCGCTCCGATGCTCGTCGCCCTCACTCCGAAAGGACAGCAATTTACTATATCGGGGCGCTCGCTGTGAAATTCCCTGCCGTGCTCTAGCGTTTGCGGGGATGGACTGGAACGGCTGCAGTATGACGAAGTGGTGAAGGCCCTCACGGAGGAGATGTCCGATCCGTAAGTAATTTGTGGCTAGCGTGGCGCCCTAGGGACTTCCCTAGCGTATGAGCAGGCACGTTCTGTGGCATGATTCTAAGCGGGTATACCAGGCTGCGGACGAGGTAAATGTGTTCGAGGAGGAATGCCTTGGCAAAGATTTTGTTAATTGATGATGAGGCAAATTTCCGAACGCTCACCGACAGGCAACTCACCCGGCTTGGTCATGACGTATCTCTCGCGGACAATGGTTGGAATGGACTTGAGCTGTATCGTCGAGAACACCCAGATGTCATTCTGCTTGATGTGAACATGCCAGGAATGAATGGGATCGAAGTCTTGAAACAGATTCGCACTATGGATAGTAAACAGCCGGTGTTTGTTCTGACGGGGGTCAGGAGTCCTCAGGCGGAGCGCCAGATGCGTGCGCTTGGCGTGAGTGAGTTCCTGGTAAAAGACTCCTCGATGCGTCTCCTGGCGGACGTGATAAAGCGGTATTTCGACGATCCAATTCCTACGATGCGATGTCGCTGACAGCCATTCCTCATCTACTGTTCTCTCCAGTCGAACTGCAGAGCAACTAGCTGGCTCAGATCTCCTGAGAATGTTATGAGTGAAGAGGCCAGAGGTGGTCGGCGGACCGACTCCGGTGCTGATCTTCCTTGGGCATCTGACCAACACACGCTATTGCCTGTTGAATCGCCCGATGCAGATCCTCGCCAGTGCTGTGTTGCTTGGCTAGACAGGTGTACGCACCACTTTGTTTAGCTATCTCCCACACGCCTCGTTGTGTCATCAGGGTGAGAACAACCACGGGAACCTGCGGTCTGCTTGCAATTGGCACTAACTTAACGAGAGTCATGAAGCCCTCTTGGTTCGGGAGCGACAGTTCAAGCACCACGCAATCAATCCGCCGAGATCGGTGGAGAATCAGCCCCGAACGCATATCTGAGGCTTCAACTATTTCGTATTCAGAGGCGCAACGCCTCAGTTGATCTACCCAATAAGTGCGTTGGTTCTTACTACTGTCGATGAACAGAACGGAAGTGGCAGGGCTGTTTGGATGCTGCGTCATTACGTCCAACACCTCCTGGTTGAAATAAATTTTCACCCGCCTCCCAGCTTTGATAGCCACTCTATCTTTTACGTCAAGAGGTGAGCGGGGCGTACCAGCTGATTGATCTGAAGGTGCTGCCGAGGATGGACTTGTGATCGGCTCTCGCGATTCTCCACGAAGCCTTGTCTTGACACTTTCCCCATGCTGGGCCTAGGCTTGCGGCACCATTCAAGTGTACTGACAAGACCTTAAAGCCATGGATGATGACAAGTCTTTTTTTTAGTAAATCCTGGAGGCCTCTCAAAGGTGGGAGTGGCCTTGGTCAATAAGGTTTCAGACGCGATCGGAGGGTTAGCCAGACCCACAACCTACCTTCGGCCACCTGGACGGCCTACCGCCGCTATTTTGTGAAGAAAGGCGGTTGCCCTATGTCCGAGTCCTTGCGTCCCCCTCTTAGCAATCTGCGACCTGAAGTACGAGAACTGATGCGCGTGTCGGAACAACTCATCGGGTTTGCGCACCAAAATCATGGGTCGTTGTCCAATGACGACTGCGATGCGATCCTGTACTCATCAAAGATCTCCAATGTGAAATCACGCCCTACTGCTCGGCACATCACGCTGGCGACAATCACTGCGCTCATTGCGGAAAATGACACCCTAGTCTCGCGGCACCCTGGATTCGCCGTGTAAGAAAGGTCGGTGGCTATGCCTATAGCACGGATCAGTATTCAAAATTTTCTCCGAGCCAGTGAAATCTTCATTCACGAACACAACAATTATTCTTACTCTGAACAGGCCTTGTTACGAGCCATGCTGGTCGCTTGGATGCCAAGGTTAACAAGGGCAACGACACAGAAGGTCCTGGAGGCGCGACGCCCCTCCCATAGTGGACCTCTCCTAAGCAATCCGACCTTCAACCGTGGAAATGTCACCTTGAGCGTGTTGCGGGGATGGAGTTGAACGACTGCGGTTGGCGAAGTGGTCAGGGCCTTACTGGCTCACATCTCCTGAGTATGTTGTGATTGAAGAGACCCGTGCTGGAGGTCATCGGAGGTCGTCTGACCGAGCCCGCCTTGGGGCGAGCCGACTCCTGACCGACTCCGGTGTTGGTCTGGCTTCGGTAACATGGCGACAAACTCTATCGCATCTTGAATCGCTCGGTCCAATCCCTCGCCAGTGGTGTATGGCTTTACCAAACAGGCGTATGCGCCCATTTGCGTGACCAACTCCCACACGCCTCGCGGTAGTTCCTTCGTGAGAACAATGACCGCTAGCTGCGGCTTGCTCGCGACGGGAACTAACTCCATGAGTGTCCTGAAGCCGGTTTGATTGGGCATGTCGAGTTCGAGCACGACACAATCGATCTGTCGAGACCGATACAGATCCAACCCAGATTTAACATCCGCAGCTTCGACGATTTCGTAGGCAGAGGAGCAACGCCTGAGTCGAGCGGCCCACAAGGTGCGCTCACTCTTGCAAGGATCGATCAAGAGAACCCTGGTGGTAGGAGTAGCTGGATGTTGCGTCATTACGTCCAACACCTAGTACGGTGCGATGCAGTGGGGGTGATTTTGCCAAAGTCGAAGTTACGGATCAACCTAGGAGAATCCCTAGTCCTCCCTTGTGCTTTGGCCTCGATAACGAAGCTGCCGGAGCATCGGTCGGAGCCTCGTCGGTCTTCGTCTCAGAAGACTCAAGACGACTCGATCCGACCTCCGCACAGCCGCCGCTTTCCGAAGTGAACTGCGGATTGTGAGCCAATACGTGGAGGAGGTGTCGAAGATGGTGGCCCAACGTGCGAAGATTTGAGCATATGGCTGTCATGGCGTATTTGAATCGCCAAGAACAAACCTATTAAAACTCGCCCTTAACTGCGTTGCGTTCGGTACGCATCCCAGCAAGTTGTCGCATCCAGTGATTATCGTGATTTCATAGACGCCGTTCCCAAGGGGAACCTTGTTCACAAGAAAATTGCTTGCGGCGGACTGGTTAACCGGAATGAAGGTGTCAATGATGCTGTCACCCCGCATCTGAAGTTTCCGTGAGTTTCGACTTACCCAGGTCAGCGCCCTTCTCCACTTCACATCGCAATCGTCCCCTTTTGTGCAGGTAACTTTCCGAGACGCAACCTTGTCTAGCTGAGCCTGTTGTTCGGGGGTCAAGGTTACGCAGCCATTCATCGAGGCGATAAGCATGCACGTAGGACATAGTAGCCAGAAGCGAATCTTATTCTTTCCAAGCATCTGCCTCCTCTTCCCTAGTGGAAAAGTGAGAGGGAGCATACGTCGGACAATATGGTATGGCAACCATGCCCTTGCATCCCTTGCATCATCGTTCGCGTTTTTTCTAGAATGTCACCCTCCCACCATGCCTAGCTCTGCAGGTGTTGATATGGCAGAACCTCGACTGTGTCCGAAGTGCTTGAAGATGAACCTGCACAGGTATACTGCTCAGACTCTCAAGAACACTGGCGGGAGTCTTGAAAAATTCCATGAGGAAACGTACTGGAAGTGCGTCGCGTCAGGGTGTGAGTACAGAGAAGAGGAGGGGATCAAGAGCCCAGCAGATCCGCCCCCGCGCTCTTCATCCCTCGCGAAAAGACTGAACTTAGGAGCTGGCGACGCTTTCCGGTGGAATTATCCTGCTCGGTGTCGTCCACGGGGCCGGAGTGGGATGGAACGGCCGGCAACCTGTCACGTCAGGGGTGTGCCATCCACAGCACGACCCCCGTCCAGAAGGGTGATCGTCTCCATGTGCTGATTCAGTTTGGCGTGGAATTTATGACGCTCGCACCTGGCGAGGCCATTCGATTGGAGAACTTACTCGCTATCATCGGAAAGGGATGAGAGACATCAGCAGCATAACGGACCGGGTACCCGCTAATTCTCCGATGATGGAACTTCGAATGATTACAGACAAAAGCGGAAAAGTTTTTCACCTCGACTGACGCCGCCGACCCGTGCCGACAGCCTGTCCGGACAACTGCACGAGAGCTTTTGCGAGCAAAAGTATTCAATCTCTTGCTGTTTCGAGTTTTGTCACATTAGGTGGTTAATCGAAGAGCCTGCACAATGGTGTCGTGAAGTTGCTCGGTGGCGACATCTTTTGTCAGGAAGGAGACAGCACCTGCTTCCCGCAATGCTTTTTCCATCTCCTTCTCATTGCTAATGGATAATCCGATCACAATGGTACCAGGCAGTTCTTTGTTCAGACGACGGGTCGCTTCGATACCATCCATGTGTGGCATATTGATGTCCATGATCACGACGTCCGGCTTGATGGATTTTGCGAGCCTCACGGCATCTTCTCCGTCTGTCGCTTCCCCTACAACTTCAATGTCCGCATACTCTTCTAGCACTGTCCGGAGGCCCTGGCGGAGCAGGACATGATCGTCCACCAAGAGGACACGCGACACTGAGGTTGGTCGGGGGTTCCGCGAATGGATATCCGGCAGCGCAACCTCGGTCTCCATTTTATTGGACTTTCCTGTAGGCCAAACGCCATTCCTGTCCAACGATTTCTCCTCTAGCGGGACGCTCAACGTGATCTTCGTGCCTTGTCCCAGTGCAGACTCGATGCTCATGGTCCCACCTAAGTCTTCCATTCGCTCACGGATGCTGAATAATCCAAACCCCATGCCTTTGCCCGTCGCCGACGTATCGGTGGAATCGAATCCTACTCCATCGTCGGCCACGCAAAGGTGCAGCAGCTTTTCCTTGACTGAGACCGAGACCGATGCACGAGACGTTCCCGCGTGTTTTGACACATTGATCAACAATTCCCGCGCCGATTGAAACAAGAGTACCGACTGATCTTCATTCACCCACGGAAGATCTGGATCACAACCTACGGCGACCGTCATGTTACGTCGGCTCATTTGCTCTGCCAGCCATTTAATCGCCATGGGCAGTCCAGATTCACGGAGAATGGGGGGACTCAGTTCTGCCACCAGCGATCTAGTATACGTGAGCGCCTGAGCCAGCACTTCTTCCGACTCCTCTATGAAGTCGCGGCTCCGTGAAGTCATGTCGTCACGTTTGGCTTGGCCCAGCTTCATTCGTCCCAACGCCAACAGTTGGGCGAGGTAATCATGCAGCTCCCCCGCAATACGTTGGCGTTCCCGTTGCTCCACCAATGTCAACTGGGACGCCAAGGTTCTCAATCGCGAACGGGAATGATTCAATTCTCCCGTCCGTTCCGCTACCTTCTGTTCCAGTAGAAGTGTCCACCGTTGCTCAGCGCGACGTAATGCTTCCTCCTTCTCTATGCGGGACTGTTCGTTCTGCTTTCGATCAGTGATGTCTTGCGCTGTGCCGAGAATTTGAATCGGCTGTCCTTCTGCATCACGAGCAAATACCACGTTGCGCGAGTTGATCCAACGCCACTCCATGGAACGGTGCTGCAGCCGGCACTCGAACTCCAGGATTTCGTCATCCTTTAGGGACGATAGACGTTCGAGGCGCTGTAGCACCATAGGCAAATCTTCCTGATGCACCAATTGTTTGAGGGCCTCTGGGCCGACTAGGAGAAGATCGTCCGATGAACAGCCGAGGAAACCTTGAGACTTAGCATTCGCATACACGTTCCGGTGGTATTTCAGATCATAGAGATAAACGGTGGAGGGCGCTGCATCCACCAGACTCTTAATGAATCGTTCTCGTGCCGTGAGCTCTTTCAGCAGAACTCGCGTCTCTTCCTCCCGATCATAGAGGCGCAACAACGCCTTCGCCGCGCCGAGTAGTTCGGTAGATTCGACCGGTTCGGTTAAATAGACATCCGCCCCGCCTGCCAGGCCCACGGCGCGGTCAACGGGTCTCACACAGGAGGCCGAAACCTGCAGAACCATCACCTGCGCGGTAGCGAGATTGTTCTTGATTTGCCGGCAAACCTCGAGGCCATTAACATCCGGAAGCGCCACGTCCAGCAGAACCAAATGAGGTCGTTCCTGATGCACTAGCTTCAAAGCCTCGCCTCCGGTACTGGCTTCCAGCACTCGATACCCGGCCCTCTCGAAAATCTTTGTTTTGGCATACCGCGCACCCTCGTTGTCGTCGACATTGAGGACGATGTGGTGAGATGAAGTGGTCATGATAGTTTCAGAGGTGATCCTATGGGTTCAGGAGCGCGCGCGAAAAAGTTAGGAATCACTTCCTTAATTACGCGCCGGACGGCGGCTTCCGACAACTCGCTCTTCAAAATAATCGCGCGTGATGATTGCTCAAGAAGGGATCGCGCTGCTGAGGAGAGCGCCTGAGAAGTCACGACGACGATGGGGATCTGAGCGAGTTGTTCTGATTCGGCCAGGTCCTCGATGAATTGCCATCCGGATCGGCCGGGCATATTGAGATCGAGAAAGATTAGATCAGGATGTACCTCCCGGCAGATCCGAATTCCTACCATACCGTCATGGGCTTCCACGACGGTACAGAGGATGTCGGCGAGGCATTTTTTAAGGATATATCGAAACGCCTCCTCATCATCAATGATCAATATCACTGGCAGTGCGGGTGTGTTGGGTGGACGATCCGGCGACCCTGACCGGTCAGTCAGGCGGTCCAGTGCCGCAATGAAAGCTCCACGTTCCACTGGTTTGACCTGATAGGCATCGGCTCCCAGTACGAATCCCTTGCTTCGATCCTCTACGGTGGTAGCGATGATGATGGGAATGTCCCGAGTAGCCTCGTCACCTTTCATCTGGGCCAGCCATTGCCAGCTGTCTTCGCCTCTCAACATAAGGTCCAAAATGATCGCCGCCGGCCGGACCTGTCGTAAGAAACGTCTGGCATCTCGAAGTCCGCCTGTGGAAATCGCTTGGTACTTGGTGTTACGAAGAAATGCTTCATAGATCAATCGAGTATCGGGGTGATCCTCTACAATAAGCACGGGAAGTCGGGCGTGGTCTAGTTGAAGATCTTCGGCAATTCCCGGCAGGAGAGGATCGGTCTCCACCGGATACACATGGAGAGGGATGGTGAGTCGGAATATAGACCCCAAACCTACTTGGCTTTCCACCGAGACGTCACCACCAAGGAGAAGGGCGAGTTTTCTACATAACGGAAGCCCTAGACCAGTACCCTTCACACGTCGCTGAAGCGGACTGTCGACTTGGGTATATTCTTCAAAAATTCGCGTTTGGTCTTCCAGCTTGATTCCGATGCCGCTGTCAGCCACCGCCACAGTGATGTCTTTTCGCTCGTTGTCGACCGAGGCTGTAATCCGGATCTCACCCTGCTCCGTGAACTTCAGGGCATTGGAAATGAAATTTCTTAAGATCTGCGACACTTTCCCCTCATCGGTAAACAGGGTCGGCAGATCCCCCGATTCATCGAACACTAGCTTGACAGACGAGTTCGTTAACAAGGGCTTGAGCATACCGCGGAGTGCGCTGAACATCGTCTTCACCTCAAACTCCACCGGTCGCACATCTACCTTCCCTGCTTCAATCTTGGCGAGATCTAACAAGTCGTTAACAAGTTCAAGTAAGCTCTGAGCTGCTTCGCGGACGAATCGAACCTGTTTATCTTGTTCGGGTGTCAATTCGCCGTCCGACCGTTCCAACAATAAAGATGAAAGCGCCAGAATGGAACTCACGGGAGTTCGAAATTCATGACTCATATTGGACAGGAATCGGGTTTTCATCTGGTCGGCACCCCGAAGATGGTCGGCTTTCTCATCCAATTCGGCATACAGCGCGACGACTCCTCGATTCGTATCTTCCAATTCCTGGTTGGTGCGGACAAGTTCGCTTTGCCGGAGGCGCAATTCGTCCAGAACACGCAGTAGCTCGTGGTTCTGTTGACGTAACTCCTCTTGCGCATTCTGAGGCAGGGCTTTGATCAAGTGGTCCACAAGTATGGCCAACTCTTTCGTTCCCATCAACGGAGTGCGCGGAGGCATAACTTTCTTCATGAGAACCGTGGTCCCTTGCCCAGCTTGACTTTTGATATCACATTGATCCATCAGTCGCTTCGCGCCTAGGAGGCCTAGTCCCATGCCGGTATCCGACTGATATCGGCCTTCGAGAATCCGCCTGAGGTCGGGGATTCCTGGTCCGTTGTCGGTCACACGGATTAACATGACTTGAGGGGCGGTGTGACCTTCGAGCAGAAATTCAACAACGCCGTTCTTCGCATATCGGAAGGCGTTGCGAGCAATTTCTGATACGGCGGTGGCAATACGTGTCTGGTCCTGACCATCGAATCCCAACAATTGTGCAATCTGCCTCGCCCGTTGTCGCGCGATCACGACATCGTCTTCAAACCTCAACCCGACAGTAATAATGGACCAGCTCATAGGAGATACTGCTCAGCTATTTTGCTTCATACTCTTCTTGTCCAGCCCGTCCTGGTTCGCCCGCCTGCTCATCCTTGCCACGGCCTATTTTGTCATGTGCTTAACGACGAGCGCCGCAACATCATCCCGCCCCCGCGCGAAATCACGATAGAGAATAGCGGCAATAAGACTCGGGTCTCGGCTCATCAGTCCGTCATACGACTTCAGATCCCAATGGGTACTGATCCCGTCCGAGCACATGATCAAGATGGCCGATTCAGACCATGGATATTGGAACTCCGTCACACGGCTAATTTGATGGCCGAGGATCCCATTGTGAGACACCATGTTGCGGCTTGTTCCATTCTGAATGACCATGGCCATGATGTTGCCAATACCGGAAAATTTCACGATGCGTTGGTCATGAAGGATTTCCGCGACTCCCAAGGCCGCGCCTCTCGTCGCACGGACTGCCTCATGTGCCCGATTGATCCTGTCTACCAGCGGAATATCTCCATTGCTGCGGAGGCTCTCGATCGCCTGGGTAGAAGCGTCGGCCGCAAGAGCCCCGTGACCTAATCCATCCACGATCGCACAGACCGTTCGCCTGTCCGACGAGTTATAAAACCACCCGTCCCCGGACAGGGTCTCGCCAGGCATGGCTCGGCTGATTACACCAATCACGGGGGGGAGAGACTCCTGCGTGCCTGTAGGAGGGCTGTCCCAAATGCGAGCCACTAGAGCCGTTCCTCGTCCGTGCATGGATTGAATGTCGAACTCTGACGCCATCCGCCCAATTGCCCCAAGACCGGTACCGCTGCTGCCTGATGTGGAGTGACCATCTCTCAAGGCGCGAGTCAGATTGCTCATGCCTGGCCCACGGTCTAGAGCAAGAATTTCAATGCCCCGAGTCGAGGCATGAGACAGGGGCCTCAGAAATAGTTCTCCCCCCTTCGAATGTTTCACCAGATTGGTCCCCATCTCAGAGGCGATCACCGCACAGACCCCTGCACGGACCTCATTAAATCCGGCCTGAACCGCCAAAGCCGTCACCCTCCTGCGCGCATCGGCGACTTGACTGGATTCATTAACCTGAAGATTCACCTGTTCCCCTATGGACTCGTCCGTAATCACAATGCTCTCATTTCCACCGCGCAATCGTGACCCTTGTGCCTTTGCCTACTTCCGAATGGATCTCGAACTCATTCACAAGTCGCTTCGAGCCGCTCAATCCCAGTCCCATTCCCCCCCCTGTCGTGAACCCGTCTTTTAACGCCTGCTCGAGGTCCGGGATGCCGGGTCCCTGATCGACAAACGTCAGTCGTATGCCTCGCCGGCTCCCTTCCTGAAGGGCCTCGAAACGCACCTCGCCGCCCCCGCCATGTTCAAGTGCATTGCGAGCAAGTTCGCTGGCTGCGGTCACGATCTTTGTCTGATCGACGAGAGAAAATGTCTGCATCAAAGCCAGTTCGCGCGTAATCTGTCGGACTTTCACGATGTCATCCGACGATCGAATCGGAAACGCTTCATCGCGTAGCGTGGCCATTTGCACTTGCCCGTTGTTCCATGGAACCCTTGAGCATCTCTACCCCCTTGTCAACATTCAGCGCCGTGCGCACTCCAGGAAGCGATAATCCTAGCTCTACCAGCGTAATGGCCACCGCCGGGCGCATGCCGACCACTACGGTATCTGCATCCAACACTCTTGCCATGTTGGCAATATTCCCTATCATCCGCCCGATAAAGGAGTCGACGACTTCCAGCGAGGAGATATCAATGAGAACACCATGGGCATGGTCCTTGACGATACGCGCGGTTAGATCATCCTGCAATGTCATGGCGAGGCGATCGTGCATGTCCACCTGCACGGTCACCAGCAGAACCTTTCCCATTTTCAGAATTGGAATCCGTTCCATGCTCAGTCCTTTTTTGGGGCTAGGGGCTTGCCAAGGTTGGCCCCGGTGCGCTGCAAGGCTACCAGGAAGGCGTCCGCGAGCGTCGCCTTTGTGATTACGTCGTTGAGATTGACCCCGAGATGGACGATCGTCTGTGCAATTTGGGGCCGTATCCCGCTGATAATACAATCGGCGCCCATGAGGCGCGCTGCCGCCACTGTTTTGAGGAGGTGCTGCGCAACCAGGGTGTCCACGGTCGGTACTCCAGTGATATCAATGATCGCAATGATGGACCCCGTTTCCACGATGCGCTCCAAAAGACTCTCCATAACGATCTGGGTCCGCGCACTATCGAGCGTTCCGATCAACGGTAAGGCCAGGATGTTTTCATACAATTGGACCACGGGAGTCGACAATTCCAGCAATTCTTGTTGCTGACGCTGAATGATCTCCTCGCGATTCTTTTGATGAAGTTCGATAGTGTATAAACCCAAACTGTCAATCAATTGGGTTAGGGTCCACAGGTCCGTGAACAAATTTTTCCCATCTTTATTGACGGTCCCTGCCAAACCAAACAACGCTTGCTTCAACGAAAAAATAAATGTCGCGGTTTCGTACGGACTGAATCCCCGAAGCGCGCGGGATTTGGCTACTTGCGCTAGGAAATCCTTCGTAGCCTTCCAAGCGGGGGCACCGGGGTCCGATGTCCCGATCAAGGCGTGACAGAAGAGAGTGAGAAATTCCCGCGACTCATCGCGTAGTTCACTCTCTTTCATCAAATCCAGACGCAACGTAGGTGCAGTCAATTGTGTATCGACCCATTCCTTGAGAATACCCTCGTGATGACCACGGATACTCTCAGCGAGTTTGTTTTGACTCTCCATACTCCCTCCCTGTTTCTCTTGATGAACTGACTTCTGCGTTTTTCTTATGAAATACTATTCGCATTGAGTTGGCGGCCCAGTATATCGCGGGGTTGCTCACCTAATACTAGGGAAGTCCCTAGTCGCTGGATAGGCGTCAAAAGAGTAACCGGGTGACGAGGCTAGGTTATTCATGATTCTAACGAGGTTTCCACACTTGAGGATTCGACCAGTGGCCTGCTGCTACCCTAAATCAGCGGGCCATTATGACGTTACGAGCAGAGCCTTTGATTTTGAATCGTAAAGACTGTGCCACTTCATTGAAAATCCCATTGGAGACACCAGTAAAAATTCGTACCACGAGGCCTACTTGCAAGCGGCACTAACTCGATCAGTGTCTCGAATCCGTCTTGGTCAGGGAGCGACAGTTCAAGCACGATAGTCAATCGCGCCAGCCTTCATATATTCGACCGCCATCTCTTCACCGATAATCCTTCTTCCTGAAAAACCAGAGGAGTTTTTGCGGACGACCCCCCCCGTTCGAACTAATAGACAAATAGCACTCCTTTGATATCCTTTCCCTAGAAAAGAGGTAGGCCTGGCAGCCCCTATCGTTGAACCTTAAACTATGGGAGGTATCATGGCCAAAGTACTCGTGATCGATGATGAGGAGGGAATCCGAGATACGCTCGACACCATCCTCCGTCGAAAGGGCTATGAAGTGGTGCTCGCTGATGGCGGTCGGAAGGGGTTAGAGCTCTTTCGCCGCGAACGCCCAGAGGTGGTGGTGCTGGATTTCAAAATGCCGGAGATGGATGGGATGGCGGTCTTGCAACACCTTCGTGATCTCAATCCAGGCCAGCCGGTGATCATGCTGACGGGGGCTGACATTCCAGGCATGGAAGAGCAACTCCGGACGTATGGTGTGAGCGAATACGTGGAAAAGGAATTTTCGCTGCACCGCCTGGGTGATGCCCTGAAACGTGTCCTCGCCACATGCCATTCAGCGCCTAGCACAAGCGTTTCCGCCGATCCCGTGACGATCAAGGATAAATGATGACACACGGGCTCTTCTAGGTGATGACAATGGAGATGGCTCATATGATCTTGCCGGGTTCGTCCGAACCAAGTTTTGTGCTTCTCTCTATCGTCATCGCGATCGCGACGGCCTATGCCGCGCTCAGTTTGGCTGGTCGGGCGACTGTAGCCTACGGAAATGTTCGTGCGGCATGGATTCTCGGCGGGGCAGTGCTGATGGGCATCGGCGTCAATGGCATGCACTTTGTCGGCATGCTCGGCTATCACCTGCCCGTTCCCATCCTTTATGATATTCCGACGGTGCTGGCCGCCTTGCTGGCCGCCATTCTCGCCTCCGCGGTCGCCCTGTTTGTGGTGAGTCGGTCCGAGATGCGTCATATCGACGCCTTGATCGGAAGCATATTTATGGGGTGCGGCATTGCGGTCATGCATTATACCGGCATGGCCGCCATGCGTGTCGAGGCCCATGCCCATTATGACGTTTTGCTGGTCACCCTCTCCATCATCATCGCCATCGGGGTGTCGTTCGTGGGGCTCTGGCTCGTCTTTTACCTGCGTGACCCCAGCGCACGAACATGGTGGTGGAGGGTCGGTGGGGCGGTGGTGATGGGATTCGCGATCCCTTCTATGCATTATGTCGCGATGGCGGCCGTGGAATATACACCGACCACGGAACTCCCCGATGTATCTTACGCAGTCCAGATTTCCTCTCTCGGGGCTATTTTAATTGGCATCGCCACACTCTCGACGGTGCTGAGCGCGGTGCTGACATCGATGTTTGATCGCCACCAAATGCTGCAAGCCACTGCCCTCGCCGAAAGTGAAGAAAAGCTGAAAGCGGTGGCCGAGACTGCAGCCGATGCCATCGTGTCCGGAAACCATCATGGGCAGATCATTTACTTCAATCCGGCAGCGGAACGGATCTTTGGCTATGCTCCGGAAGAGGTCATCGGCAAACCACTGACGCTCCTCATGCCCGAACGGTTCCAAGAGGCACTCCGAGAAGGTATGGCGGAGTTTCTGCAGACGGGAGATGCACATGTAATCGGGCGCGAATTAGTGGGACGGAAAAAAACAGGAGCCGAGTTCCCGCTGGAACTGTCTCTGGCACCCTGGAAGGCTCGCGGTGACATCTTCTTTACCGGCATCATCCAGGACATCACCGCTCGCAAGCAAACGGAGCAGGCATTGAAGGACAGTGAGACCCAGTTTCGTCAAGCGCAAAAGATGGAAAGCGTGGGGCAATTAGCCGGCGGCATCGCCCATGACTTCAACAATCTTCTCACGGTCATCAACAGTTACAGCGACATGCTGCTCTTCGAAACTGAGCTCAGCAGCCCCTTACAACGCACGGGGCTCACTGCGATCCGAGAAGCCGGACAGCAGGCCGCCGCCCTGACCCGGCAACTCCTGGCCTTTAGCCGGCAGCAGGTCCTGGAACCAAAGGTGTTGGACCTCAATGAAATTGTCCCGAAGACGATGAAGCTCGTGCGGCGGTTGATCGGCGAGAACATCACCTTAAACATGTCAATGGACCCTGCATTAGGCCGCGTGAAGGCCGATCCGGGACAGATCGAACAGGTGATCATGAACTTGGCAGTCAACGCACGAGATGCCATGCCCCAGGGCGGACAGTTAGCTATCGAGACGACGAACGTCCAACTAAACGACACGTCACTCAGCCATCAGGATGCGTTGTCGCCTGGTCCCTATGTGATGCTCGCGATCAGGGACACTGGGTGCGGTATGGATGCAGATACTCAAGCCCGCATGTTTGAGCCGTTCTTTACCACGAAGGAACTTGGCCGGGGAACCGGCCTAGGTCTTTCCACAGTCTATGGAATTGTGAAACAGAGCGGCGGCCGCCTTGCCGTCTCGAGCAAAGTAGGGCAGGGGTCCATCTTTAGAATCTACTTGCCACGGGTTGATGATGACGCGCAGGTGTCGGAGCTGACCCCTACCAGACCAGCGGGGCTCCGAGGGACGGAAACGATTCTCCTCGTCGAGGACGAGGACATCGTTCGAGCCCTGGGACAAGATCTTCTCCAGAGGCACGGGTACACCGTTCTTGCCGCACGACACGCCATGGAAGCGTTGCAGCTGGCTCAGAAGCACCAAGGCCCCATTCACGTGGTGCTCACCGATATGATGATGCCAGGGTTGAGCGGGCCAGAGCTGGCAGAACGGCTGGCATTCATTCGGCCTGACACCAAGGTGCTGTATACTTCTGGCTATCTAGATCGGGCGCGGACTCAGCTTCATTCGAAGACGCTTTTGACCGCCTTTCTTCAAAAGCCGTATACGCCAGAAACATTGACACACAAAATACGAGAAGTGCTGGGCTCAGCGAATGCCCTCAAACGTGCGGCATAGCGTGCCGAATGCGGAGTTTCGAAGGAAGAGAGAAGGGATGCATGCCTCGAATTCTCGTCATCGATGATGAGCCACTGATCCGATCCATGGTGACCACGATTCTGGCCCGAGCAGGCTTCAGCGTGGAGGAAGCCTCGGACGGTGTTGTTGGCCTCGTTAAACTCCACAGGTATCCCCCGGACATCGTCATCACCGACGTCTTCATGCCGAACAGGGATGGGATCGAGGTGGTCATGGAATTGAAACGCTCGTACCCCACCATCAAAATCATCGCGATGACGGGAGGAGGACAGATGCGCATGATGAAGATCGGGTCTACGGCAAAAATTCTCGGTGCCGATTATGTCCTTCAGAAACCGTTTGAGAGGAAGTCGCTTCTCACAACGGTGAACTTGGCGCTCGGCACCTATCACCTGTCTCTGAGCGAACAAGATGCCTGACGTTAGTATCCCAGCATCAGAACTGGAATGATTTATGTGGGCGGTTCCAGCGGTCCGACCCATTCGCCCATGTTTTCCTCTAATCAATCTGGGAATTCCAGACCAAAATAGACACGATCCAGTCACCCGGCTGCATGGCGACTACATCTCCGGCCTGCAGCACGGTTGCCTTGGATTTTGATCGCGGGGCTGCTTCATTTCGCGGCCCGCGGGGCATACGGTGTCCAGCCGACGGCCTGTGACCCCGCTGAAAAAGTCGGGGTCTTATACGGAACCAGATAAGACATAGTTAGGCGTCATGCGTAGCACATAGGCTCTGACGTTCAGCAGGATCTTCGCGTGGTGGCATGGGATGATTCGTATCAGGGGCACCAATGTTTAGCGGTTATGGAATCAGCTATTCGAGCAGAAGAGGCAGGTGTTAATACCGTGTCGGTTTGAACAATAGGTGTTGTTTAGTTTGCTCACTGCATTCACCAGGTCACTTTCCTTGATCGGATTGTAGCGATTCCACATCTTTTCCGGCTGGGGACCGACACCGTCGCTAGGGAATTTCCGAGCCCCAAGGCCGTGGATCGTGCGATAGCCTAAGGCATGCAGTATCCAGCGCTGGCCAAGTTCCCGCCGTGAGGAGATCAAGCCCGGCGAGCTGCTGTGGGGTTGTACGGTTCGAACCTGCCTGCACCGATGGCCACGACAGCTGGAAGAGGCAGGTAGAGCATCTTTTCTGCGCCTGGTGAAAACATAAGGACATGCGAACGACGATCAAGGAATTGATTCGCGTCTGTAATGATCTCGCCTGGTCCGTGCATGAAAACAACGGCAATCTCACCAATGAAGAATGCGACATAGTTCGGGGCTGTATCCAGACTCTTCAAACCGATGTCCTGCCGAATCTGCCCGCTGATAACGGACCGCTGGCTTCCACGCCTATCCCGCCTGTCTTCGGCTGACCTCGCCCTTTGACGAAGCCCCTGGTTATTTCCCTTTCCGTACGTGTGGCGAAAACAACGGAGGAGTTGACGGAGTGAATCGCTGACTGTTGCTGAGTTGTCGCCTTCGAAATCATGAGTCTCTGTTTCCTGTTCACCTGCGCTTCCACCAACCCATCACACTCAGTTTGCTCTTACCTGCATAAATCGGGGCGTGCCATGGGGATGTAAACTTTTGACGATCCTTCGATGGCTAGTGCGATGGCTAGGGTAATGGCACGGGTGATTAGAGTACCCGCGTCAAAGGGTTGCCCCTAGGCTTAAGCCGCAAGCTTGATTTCCCCAGAAAATGGGATGACGAGGTGCTCAAGCTGACTGGGTAAATACCCGCCTTTCCCCTTGGGGACACCAACCCTTATCCCAGTTAGAGGCCAGTCTTTCAAGCAACCAACTGTCGCACTTACCTTTATGCACGTCACCGGTGAGTGGTCCCTCGAAGTACAGATGTCCAGCTCTCTCCTTATGGCCCGTGCAATGAACAGGGTAAAGCCTAGGGTGATTCTGACACTGTCGTTCGTTGATGGCATGGGGAGGACTTTTTCATTGATGTGCTTTGTGATTGGACGCGGCTGCTTCTATGCCGAGGAACGAGGCAATCGTTTTCGCGTGTGATAAATGTTCCTTCAAGACAGGCAACACGCTGGCTGCCCACTGACGCACTTCCATATTCTCCTCGACGAGCGAATGCTGACCAAAGTCCTTCACATGCTGGGCGTGAGCCTGCAGCATGGAAGTCATGTACACCCGATCAAATTCCTTGCCGGAGAGCTGCGAAAGTTTGGCTATTAGGTACTTGTGCTGTTCCAGTGGTTGCGCATGCAATTCAATCCTTTCATTCAAAACTAAGGTTCGAATCTCCAGGCCTGCTTTCTTGTGATCTTGGATCATCCGAGCGCCGAATTGTTTGACCTGCTCATCTGCAGCCTTCCGCGTGGCCATTTGGCCCAGCGCCATTTCCATCCATTGCCCTTCGGCCGCATGCTCGAGGAACGAGACGGTGGTCGATTGGGGCGTGGCTGCATGGACCAATGATGTGGAAACGATAAGACCTGACGCTGCCATGAGCGGGAAATTCATAGGACGAGACATGGGTTCGTCTCGGTGATTAACTCGCGTACTGAAAGACTGTCATGCTGAAGAAGACAGTCCGAGAGAAACAGATACTGCGGATCATTCAAAAGGAGTTCCCCTTCTATCATGTGAGACCGTGACGGTTAGCGTCTCTCGCCTATCTCCTCAGAGTATTCGGTCTTTGTGAGAGCAGCAGTAAGACCGCATGATTGTCATCGTCGACGTCGGCTTCGATCCGATCTCCGGATTGAATGGTTTCGAGGCGCCGGGTCATCATGTCTGCTTG
>Ga0105242_10001206_pt1 | contig 20421 bp, 15 predicted proteins | sample KBSM24metaG_FD_81521 | JGI IMG/M metagenome (GOLD analysis project Ga0105242, IMG submission 81521) | Miscanthus rhizosphere microbial communities from Kellogg Biological Station, Michigan, USA - KBS M2-4 metaG | ecosystem: Host-associated > Plants > Roots > Rhizosphere > Soil | place... | reverse complement strand
TTTTTTCGCCCCATCAGGAGCAGCCTCGTACAAGATTTGACCAATCTCCCTGCAAATTTCCACATCCTTGCTAATCAACTCAACCTCCTGGCGCATTTGCAAAATTGACTCGAACTGGGCGAGCACCGCCAATGGAGTAGGTCACATTGAATGATCCCGGCCTCACACTGGCCCCCTCGTATATGGGATCAATCATAAATCGAACCGACTGCCCATCCTTGAGGGCACTTGCCCAGGTATTCTCCATACTCTTCCAGGCTCCGCGATTCAAATTCGCGTTCATTGGAACGAGGTTTAACTTTTCGCCCGAACCATTGAGGATGCTGGCGATAAGGTGGCCGCCCTCATCCCCAGAGACGCCACATTTCCCTGCCTTACATTGCTGGTAAGTGTTGCGATCTTGCTTCATCAGCGAAAGATCACTCTCCACTTTGGTGACTCTTGAAAGCGAATCGGTTTGATAGACGTTGACCTCGTCCACCTTGTAAATTCTATTAGGCTGAGGATTATTAAGTTCTTTACTCCAATTCCCCTTGGCTCCGGAACTGATATTGACTTCACGCAGGGTCGGGATTCCGCCTTCTATGGTTGCTGCACCACCACCTTTAATCCCTGCACCAGCCCCTTTCCCAAGCTCCGCAGCCTCTGCAGCATTCATCGGCCCCTTGGTCACCAAGACAGCCAGCGTCTCCTTGCTGACATTGATCCCCACCTCCGCGAGCTTGACCGCGCCTTTGGCCGCAGCTCCTGCACCGGTGACGATACTACCGACCTGCCACAGCACCCCACCCAGGTCCCGAAGCGCCGGCCCGTCAGTTGCGCCACTTGCTCACGGATCAGCTTCTGTTCGTAGAACCCGTCTCCCAGCCGCTTCTCGATGGCGGATGGGTCCAGGCGCAGCTGCGAGAGCATGTAGTCGGATGACAGCCATGTGCCGTAGTTCGCGAAGCGTGGGTCGGTTTCGACCAGATAGCCGCTGCCGGGGCGTGGGTTCAGCCGGAAGAGTGCGTTGTCCGGCAGCGTCGTGTTCGGCCCGGCGGTGCGCACCACCGCAGCTTGTCCACCCGTGACGCCATTCACTGCAGCGACCTCGGTGACGGGGGCGATATTGCGACCTTTGCCCAGAGCCACGTCTGCTACGCCCGACCCTGGCGCCACCTGAGCCACCTTGCCGACTGTGAGCCCCGCGATCTGGGTGCCGCTGGCGCCTGGCTGGGTGAACTCCCTGTACACAGACGGAGTGAGCTTGATCGGCTGGATGGAAGCTGGGGGGGTGTAGCCGACGCTTTGGGTGCCCGTACGGTCGCGTCCTTTGCGATGGTCACGCCAGAACGATGTGGAGGTCCCCTGGTCGGTCGTCGTCTTCTGCCCATCGACCTCCGTGTTCTGCAGGTTGTCGACGCTGCCCTGCAAGGCGCCCCCGGCGATGATGTGCCCCTTGTCGTTGAAGACGGTGCCGGCATCGAGGCGCATGGCACCGCCCGATGTGATCTTGCCGGGATCGGCGCTGGTGATGACGGTCTGGCTCGTGCTGCGGTCGTACTCGTACCGTAGCCAGCTCTCGAAGTTGTCTTCGGGCGTGTGAAGGTGGTCCGACTCGTCGTTATAGACATAGACGTCGGGAGTGCCCGGCTTGTATCGGTTGGGTGAACCTGCACCCTGGTATTCGACGATGTGCTCGGTGCCGCCCTGCTGAACCCCTGTGGCGAAATGCTCGTCGGTGTTGTTGATGCGCCCCGCCGCCAGCGCCAGATTCCCGCACACGCCAATGATTGCCATGATCGACAGCGACATCCACGCGCATATGGCGGAAGTCGTCGGTCACAGTCAGGGACTGAGATTGCGACGAACGCTGACCGAGCTGTCGCTGGACGAAGTCAGTGCTTGAGACTTCCTAAACGCTACGGCATGGGGTGCAGTGGCACGCATTTGAGCTTCATGCATTGCTTTGAGCGCCAACAGGTCGGCAAGCCCGCGCACCCGGTACATGCACTTGGCATTGATCCGCATGCCTGCTACACACAACAGTTCGGCAGTGCGCTGATAGTAGAGCCACCTCCGCACAGAGTCTTGTACTGGTTGCCCTGCACACGCTGAGATGACTGACGCCAGCTGTCACGTGAAAGGCCGACCAATCAAGGCGTAGTCCCACCGCTTAGCAATGAAGGTGGCGCACAACGTGCGGATGGCGCAAAGAAAAAGCCTCCAGCAATGACTGCTGGAGGCTTTTTTTATGTGGGCCTTTATGTGGGCCAAACCAACATAGCTCTCGTAAGTTGTTGATTTACATAGCATGTTGGCGGAGAGGGTGGGAGTCCCAGTTCTCGCTCGAAAAATGTATCTCAGCCCTTGGCGCATCAATGACTTGATGAAGCGCGGCAGTCGCCCGAAGCACTGCCCTTGGACTTTTGGATTGGATGTCCAAGTGGATACAGCACTATAGCGTTGGAGCCTCACAGCGCCAACTGCTGTGTCCGAAAATTTTCGTCTGACAGGTCGTCATTCCGTGTGCCGTTGACCCACTGAGATGTCTGCATATGCTTGCAGGATCCGAAGCAGCGTCAGCGGCTGCAGTCCTTCGCTGCGTACCAAGGAGGAGATTGCCGGCGCACCATGCGGTCATTGGCGAACGACCGCCCCATCGTTCACCAGCGCTGTCGAATGTCCACAATGAGGCTACCGAGCGTAAATCCGACGACAGCCGGCTCTACCCCACACTAGGCTTCGTGTAATCTGCTGTCCTTACAAAAGCTAGGGAGGATTGCGGCGTGTAGCCCGTCAATAGGCGGCACGCACGCGCGACGAGCTATGTTCAATCACCTTGAATCAATTGGAGGGGGCTTCGAGAGGAAGCTCCAAATCGCCCCTCGCAATGCCGTCGGCAAAAACTGGTTTACCGTCTTCATTGCCGAGAACGGCGGTCGCAAGAGCTTCCTTCTTAGGTGCCTCGTCGAAGCTGCGCTTGGCAGGCAGCGATATGCCGCCGACAAGGGCAGATCAATTCAGCTGACCCTTCCGAAAACGCTCCCGCATCGCGTGATCGCCATTTCGGGGACGCCCCTCGACCGGTTCCCGCGAGCAGGAACGCGAGACCTGAAGTCAAAGAATCGGCGGTCGAACGATGACTTTGTTTACCTCGGCCCTCGCGCGAGCAATGGCATGGCTGGCGTGGCGCAAAGCGAGCGGAGCTTGATCGGATCGCTCATCTCGAACCGCCACCGGTTGCCGGAACGTACCCTCTTATTAGAGCGCGCGTTTTCTTTGCTCGAACTGGCCCCCTTCGTCGACGTTACGCTCGTTGCGGGCAACAATGCGGACGCCAGAGATGTCAAAGAAACCGCTACATCCGTCCCAAGGCTCCACGAACTGCTGGGTCTCCAAGACGAGGAGGATCGCGCACGGTTGGCCGAGGCCATCAAAACCTATGTCGACCGAAATTCACAAATCCTCAAGACCTTGGAAGGCTTGAAGGGCAAGGATGTTTTGCTCCGAGTCGGAGTCGGCGACATACCGACGTCCAGTAGGCATGGCCTGACCCTTGAGATGTGGGAACTCCTCCTGCGTCTGGGGCGCGTCATAGTTATGGGTACCAGGTTCTACAGGTCAAAGAACCTCCAAGCGATGCCGGGGGAGCAGCTCAGCTCGGGCCAGTGGGGATGGCTAGGAACTTTCGGCGCTCTGGTCGCCGAGATGCGAAGTAACTCGCTGATTCTGGTCGATGAGCCGGAGAACAGTCTCCATCCGAGGTGGCAACAGGAGTTCATCAAAGAGCTGCATGCAATCGTGTCGGCCTTTGAGAACTGCCAAGTTGTGGTTGCGACTCACTCTCCCTTGATTGCATCGGGGGTCTCGCCGGAATGGGGCAACATTCGCACATTGACCCGGCCGAGTCGGTCGGGGGCGTTCGTACGAAGCCAGGAAGTGCCAACGGCCTATGGTTGGAGCGCCTCTGATGTGTACGACGGGCCTTTCGGGCTTGTCTCGACGCGAGCCCCCGAATTCCTCGCCAGCGCAAATGCCGCGCTGAAGGAACTATCAGCAGGTGCGACCATCGAAGCCGCTCAACGCGATGCCTGGATCGACGAGTTCAAGAAAGGTGCAGCAGCCCTCCCGGCTTTCGATTCAATGCGCGATGTCCTCGAGAACATAGTCGAGCGATTAAGGGCGCCCAGCCGATCCCGTCCGGCCGGCAGGAAGGCGCACGGATGACGCGGTACAGCAAGATCACCTTCACAAAGGCCGACAAGAAGCTACTTAACGAAGTACGCGCATGTGTTGGCGACTGGTCAACAGCCTTGGATCCCGTCATTCAACTTCGCGCCCGCCTCAAGGATCTCCAGAATTTTCGCTGTGTCTACTGCCAGGCGCCGATTGAAGCGGAAGAAATTGGCTATCGTGAGCTGGAGCACATTCTTCCAAAAGGAAAGAGTCCTCGATGCACGCTTGCAAGCGGGACTAGCAACGACCCGAAGAAGAGGCGAGCGACACTGGGCTACCCCGAATTCAAGTTCGAACCTCTCAATCTCGCCGTCAGTTGCAGTCAGTGCAACACACTCAAGGGGATGTATGACGGTCTGGCAGACAGAGCGCAAGCCAGGCCGCTGGCGGGATACCCAAAAGCCAAAAGCTTTATCTGGTTTCATCCGCACTACGAAGACTACGCCGCTCACATCACGATCGACGATAACTTCGGGTTCACTGGACTGAGCGAGAGTGGTCGTGCTGTTGTCAGCGCTTGTGGGTTGGACCGTGCGGAGGTCCTTGAGAACAAGTTTGGTGCCCGCGCATATTCGCGTGCCAGACATTCAACGTCCTTGAAAAAGACGCTCGATTCCATGGCCAGCGGCGTCGAAGAGTTGGCCTTTAGCAAGATGCATGCGGCGAGGAGCATATCAAAGAGATGTTCAATTTCCTTTGCCATCGCCTCACAGCTATTGCAGAAACGTCTGGCCGCCGAGACCGCCTTGGAACTTCAGGCGGTCTACGAGGAATGCAAACAGTACGAGAAACCGACGAACTAGCGCCTTCCTCCGATCCAGCATCGCCGTCGTACCAAACAGCTGGCATGTCGCACTTTCATACCTATCCTCGGATGCGAAGCGGTCTAACGAACTGCCAATTAACAAATGTCGGTTGACGAACGCAACGGTCACTCAGATCTCTCGCGGCGAGTGACTCCGATCAGCCTGTAGCTGTCATTGCGCGAAGGCTGGTCCGCAGCGGTTGCGGTCAGCCCCCACGGTAGCCCAACATACGCGGTGGACCAGCAAGCGAACGCTCAATCCGGACCACCTAAAAGTGTCAAGAGAATCTAGGCGATTCAATCCAATCAACCTGACGAGCTTGATAGGTGGGTTTGCCTTGGCTGGAGCGGAGAGGCCGCGGGCGGACGGCGGGGAGGTGATGATCGCCGATCCCTGGCTTTATGGTATGTTTTTACATACCATACGGAAAAACATGCGATATCGCAATCAACACATTAGCTGAGCCCCATGGTCCTTGGATCGCGTCAAGAACGGGAAATTTGTGTCGGTCGAATCCTTCTTTGGGAGGGGCGTGTCAGTCGTGCGCGCCTGATCGCCGAGTTTGAGCTGAGCCCGATCCGGGCAAGCGAATGGCTGCGCGATTTCCGCGAGTCCTTCCCGACATGGGTCGCTTGGGATCCCAAGCTCAAGGCGTATGTGGCCACTCACGCTGCATACGTGGCCGCCGAGCGAGCGGCTGGAAACCAACCCGGTGCCGTGATGCTTGCCCCGTACTTGTCTGGAGAAGGCGGCAGGCAGCTGTCAACAGACTGGATCTTCACGCGCACCTCACCGCAAAACTTTTCGCGCATCAACCTTGCCATCGCAGACAGGGTTCGAGTGAAGTTCTCATACTGCTCGATGAGCAATCCAGAGCCACATGAACGAACTGTGGAACCGCACTGCCTAGTGAAAACCGGCCGGCGCTGGCACGTTCGCGGCTACTGCGTGGAGAAGCACGACTTCCGAGACTTCGTCCTAGGCCGCATGAGCAAGGTCAAGCTGCTGACCGACCCAAGCATAGCTGACCCCAGCGGCGATCAGGCCTGGTCAACATTTGTGGGCGTGCGCATCGTCGCACATCCCAAGTTGAGCGAGGCCCAGCAGCTGGTTGTGCGCAACGAATACTTCAACGGCACAGCAGCCCGAGTCGAAAAATGCCGGGCTGCTCTTCTGAGCTACCTAGTGCAGGAGATCCGCGCCGCCACGGACGTCAATGTTCAACCGCCGCCGGACTATCAGTTGGCCATCGAGAACATGGATGAATGCCGTCCGTGGCTGTTCCCTGGCTGAGCTCGATGAGTGGCACCATGAGCAGCACCAACACCATCACCGACCAGCTGAGCCTGGCTCGAACGCAGGAGCGATACCCGCCTCTGTTCAAGTCGTTGCCAGACCGGCTCTTTGGCCCCCTGGCATCGCAAAACCGATTTCAGTATTGGAGTCTGCTCTGCGCGCTGTTTGCCAAACGCTTCGGCCCAGAGGCGGAGTTGCCCCCCAGCCATGGTTTTCCATCCAGGGAGATCACCGGCGACATAGCTGATGAGCTGCAGTTTCAGGAGTGGAGCACCGAGGACGAGCTGAAAGACGTCACTTCTGCCACACCGCTGGCCATCCGCGCGATCGCTGTCTTCAACCGCTTGCGCGATGCCGGTTGGCTGCGCGTTGACCGTGTCGGCGTGCGTGAAATGGTGACCATGCCGCCGGCTGTCGCTCAGTTCATGAATCGGCTGTTGGAGTTCGCCCAGACAGGCCCCGTCTTCGTCTCCGGCAAGATCCGAAGCATCGAGGTGAATGTCAAGCTCTTGCTTGATGAAGCCACAGACGGCGCATCGCTTCAGGAGGCGGCCAAGCAAACCCGGGCCCTGCTGGAGCATGTGCGCATTGCAGGCACCAACGTGCGTGACCTGATGCGCGAGCTGGGAGACGTGGACGCCACTGGCGAGTTCGTGCGGCGCTTCTTCAGCGACTACATCGAGCGCATGTTCATCGGTGACTACAAGGAACTGCGCACCCGTGAGCACCCCCTGTCTCGCCGCCAGGAGATCCTCAAGGTCATCCTTCAAATCCAGCAGACCCCTGAGATTCGAGATCGCCTGATCACCTGGTACCGGCAAAAGCAGGCCAACAATGACCCCAAGCGTGCCGAGGCGCTGTTCCAAAGGGACATCGGCAAGATCGAGGATCTGCGTCGAATCGACGAGTACCTCGACCGACTCGACGACGAGATCCGCAAGGCCAACAAGCTGGCCCTGGCATTCCTCGATTACCGCTTACGGGGCACACGCCCGCTCGATGAACTGGTCGGCCACGCCATCGACTCCGTCATCAAGCATGGCGCTGCAGCTGCCGAGGTCTTGCCCTGTGCGCCGTCGGAGATGATCGGCCCTGAGCGACTGGCAAAGCCGAGGGTCTCGTCTCAACGTGCGGAGCCGGGCGAGCTGCGCAAGCAGGTGATGTCAGCAGAGCAGGAAGCCAGAAGCCGATTGCACCTTCTGGCGCGCGACCGGCGCAATGTGAACATGCCCAAGCTCGCAGCCTTCGTGCGTGATCACCTGGGCGGCGCGAAGTCGATCGCCAGCACAGCACTACCGGCCGACAGCATCGAGTCGGTGCGTGCGCTTCAGGTCTTGCTCACGATTGCCAGCGCGAATGACTCGAACAGCCCATTGCTCAAGATGAATGCAAAGACGATGAGCAGTGGCTTCACGACGGTTAGAACCGACGACGACGAGCTAACGGGCGCAGGCATCACTCACATGCCCTTCGACATCGTGAGCACACGCAGAAATACTGAGGGAGCTAAGGGATGAGTTTCTGGACAAGTGCTGCCGAGACCACGGGCAATACAGTCCTCGAAGAGGACTTTGAGGCAGCAGCCTATCGCTTGATCTCTGAGCAGATCCTGTATGCAGCTGACCGGGGCAGCAAGGTGGCCTATGGCCTGATCCGTGACTACCAAAAAGAGTTCAAGCGGGCCCTTGAGCCGTTTGGAGTCACCCTCAAGGTCAACAGCCAGCTGCGCTACGTTTGCGCTATCCCACTGCACGCCAAGACGACACCTGTGACCGTGGATCAGACCCTTTTTGCCCTGGTCCTGAGGATCATCTTCGATGAGGAGACGCGAGCTGGCAACCACGACGAGAACGGGGAAGTCGCCGTCGATCTCGTCACGCTCGAAGTGAAATACAAGCAGGCCACCGGCGGGCGAGAGCTTGCCAGCTCCGGCAAGCTCAAAGAGCTGATGCAGTGGATGCGCCGCTGGGGCATTGCCCGCATTGCTGTTGATGACGCCTCGCCATTGGCGCGTGAGGGGTACCAAAGCGAACAGCCTTATATCGTGATCATTCGCCCGGGCATTGCCGATGTTCTCGGTGAGGCCGCGCTCGAACGGCTTGCTCAGTTTTCTGCTCCAGCGACTGATATCGAAAACACGATGGCCGCCGATCAATTGCCGGCTGACGGCAATCCAGATGAGGAAGGGGAAGCCTGATGAAGCTGCTGGTCAAGATTCACCTGGTTCAGTTCTTCCTCTACGAGAAGAGGGAGGTGAGCATTGGGCAGTTCACCGGTGTCTTCGGGGCCAATGGCAGCGGCAAGTCCTCGCTGCTGGATGCCGTGCAGATCGTCATGCTGGGCGCCAACCAGAGCCGCGGTAGATCAGGCGTCTCGTTCAACGCGCAGGCGGACGAGGGTGGGCAAAACACGCGCTCCATTCGCAGCTACTGCCTGGGTCAGTACGGTGACTCGCCGGACGCTCGGGTGCGCCAAAACGCCACGTCCTACGTGACCTTGGTCTGGTATGACACGGTCACCAAAGAGTACATCTCAACTGGGGTGTGCATTGCTGCCAGCAGCGACCGCGACAAGCATGAGGTGCTGGGCCGCTACATTGCCCCGATCGCGCTGACCTTGAACGACCACCTCGAAAGCGCAGAAAACATCGAGCGGCCGCGCAGTTGGAACACGTTCCGTCAGAGCCTGCAACACCGCGCCGGCAGGGACGAAGAGGTGCTTTTCCACGATTCCGACCGGTTCATCAGCGCGATGCTGTTTGCGCTGCGTGGATCGCGGGGATCCGCAAGCCTAGATGCCTTCAGGCAGTCCTTCCGATTTGGCCTACGCATGAAGTTCGACAAGAGTGTTGACGACATCGTGCGCAATCAGGTGCTAGAGGCCCGCCCGACCAACGTCAAGCGATTCCGTGAGGTGCTTCAGACCTTCCAGGATGTGTCAGCCCTGGTTCGTGAGATCGATGGAAAGCTCAAGGAAGCTGAGCTGATCGAGGCTGACTATGCTGAGGCAGATCGAAAGTATCGCCATGGTATGACCCTCGCAGCTTTGGCGGAAGCCGCTGCACTCGAAGTTGCCAACGAGGAGTTGGCCAAGGCTGAGGAAGAGGAGGGCAATGCGTCTCAACGGCTCGATCGTGCCAGGGAGATGGAGCAGGCTGCAGCTCAGGAGGTGGCCAACGCTGTAGCTCACGAGCAGGAATGCACCGAGCAGCGTGACAAGCACGCTTCACATGCCGACACGGCCCTCCTGCGAGAGCAGGTCGCGCAGGCAGAGGCGCGGATGAAGGATCGCCAGGCTGCATATCGGCGCACGCTGATGGCCATCAACAGTGCCCTCGATGTGAAGATTCCCGGCAAGCTGATCTCGAGGAGCGCCGAAGCGGTCAGCATGGCCCAGCAGGGCATGCAGGTCCTGCTTGATGAGCAAAGGACGCCCAACCGAGAGGACATCGAGCGGCACGTGCGAGCTGCTCTGCGTGCGGTGAAGGATTTGTCAGACGAGATCTTCAAGGAGATGCAAGACCTCGGCAGCGAAATCTCACGCGTTGAGGCTGAGCTTCAAGGGATGCGCGAGAACCAGGAGCGCATTTCCAAGGGCAAGCCACCACTTGACAGGAAGGTTTCCGATCTCAAGCGCGCGTTGGCCGATGCAGGCATTGATGCCACGCCCGTGTGCGACATGGTTCGAGTCGAAGATCCGCTGTGGCAGCCAGTAATCGAGTCGTACCTGGGTTCATCGAACTTGCAGGCCCTGGTGATTGAAGGTGATGCGGCGAGCGAGCGCAAGGCATTTGCAATCGCCCGTGGCCTACGCATCTTCGGCGCCAAAGTCGTCATGCCCAGCAAATTCACCTCTCGTCCCAGCCCTAAGCGCGGGACAGTCGCAGAACTGATAGCTGGCAACAATGCGGCTGCGGTGAACTACTTGCGCCACAAGCTAGGAGAGACCTTCTGCGCCGACACCGAAGATGAATGCTTCTCGCACCGCTTTGCGCTGACAAAGGACGGCATGTTCGTGTCGGATGGCGAATTCTCGCGATTTCAGCCGACTGATCCAGTGTTCTTCAAGATCGGCCCGACCTCAAACGCAACTCGTACCGCCATTGTCGATGAGATCCGACGCCTGGAGAGTCGCGTTAATGACCTGAAGCAGACGTATGCCGACACCAAGATCGTTCTTGGCCTGGTCTCCAGTTTCACCGGGGGTGAGAACGATAAGGTTCAGTCGCTACTTGAGGACATTGACCGCGTCAGGATGGAGGTCGAGAATCATCGCGCTCTGGTCAATCGTCTTGCGTCCTTGGACACAGAGGAATACCGGAAGCTTGACGAGGCAGTAAAGCAGGCCAAGCAAGCCGTCGAGGATCTGCGCGCAATGCATCTGCAGGCCGCGACGGCAGTGGGAGGAGCCAAATCTGATCTCTTGCAACGGCAAGACTTCACCGCAAAGTGCGCTTCCTGGGTGACCCAACAGACTGATATCGCCGATCGTGCGCGCCAGCAAGAGGGCTTCGACGCAGACTATGCGTCTGAGCAATGGGAGAAGCTGCTCAACCGCAATGAGCTGGCGTTCCGAGAGGCTGAGGCCGAACTCAAGCGCCGTGCGCGTGAGGCACACGATCTGTCGCGCCGTAAGGCCGATAGTGGTGGTGCTCGACTGGGCGCATTCACCCAGAAGTACCAAGAGTTCTTGCCTTCAGAAGCGCGTGGTGACTGGCGCCTGTCACGCGCCTGGCTGACCGCGCGGGTTGAAAAGCTGAGCTCAACCCGGCTCAATGAATACAAGCCTCAAATGGAGGCCGCCCTTCTCACGGCGCAGAACACCTTCCGCAACGACGTCGCTGTGGCCCAGAAGGAGAACCTCGACTGGCTGAGCGACACCATGGATCGCATGAACGCGGCCTTGCGCTCTGCGCCCACCTTCACCAACGGGGAGCGGTATCGCTTTCAACGCACGGTGCGCCCGGCATATGCCAACCTGCTGAAGTTCATCAAGGACGTGGCCGACTATGGTCCAGGCGACGACCTGTTCGGTGGCGCGGGCGAGATGCCGCCGGAATTCGCCGAGCTCATCCGCGAAAAGTCGGTGCCAGGATCGGCTGCCATCAAGTCCCCATTGGACGACTACCGCGAATACTTCGACTTCGACGTTGAGGTCTTGCGCGAAACGGCTGATGGCGGCCTCAAGCATGTGGGCTGGCTCAGCAAGCGTGTGGGCTCGGGTTCGGGCGGCGAGCACCGGGCGCCACTCTATGTGATCGCAGGCGCTGCAATGGCCTCGGCCTATCGCCTAGAGCGGAGCGACGAGTCGGGCATCCGGCTCCTGGTCGTTGACGAGGCCTTCATCAAGATGGACGGGCGCAACATCGTTGCGATCATGCGCTACTTCGAGGAACTGGGCTTGCAGGTCTTCATGGCCAGCACTGGGGACGCCCTGGGAACGCTCACGGCGTTCTTGCATCGCTACTACGACATCATGCGAGACGCCGAGAGCAATGTGGTGCTCCTTGAGGGCCACGATGTCGACGAGTCGGTTCGTCAAATGTTCAGGGCCGATTGGCCCGAGTTGAACCCGGAGCTGCTCGTCAACGAGATCGCCAAGCAGTATCAGCCTCCTAGCTACTTGCTGCCAGAGATCGGTGGAGTCACCGCGCCATGACGAGCGCAGCAAACCAGGGGAGAGGGTCCGGGCTGGATGCCCTGGCGAGGAAGTCGCTTGAAACTCTGCTGAAGAGGGCCAACCGGCATGCGGCCGGTATATCCGAGCGTGCGCCTGCGCTGACCTCGAAGGATTTGCGTGAATACCATGCGCTGCGAGCACTCAAGCAGAAGGAGGACTTCGACGCAGCGATGCTGTATTGCCAGGCTGAGGGCGCGATCCAGATCCACCGTCCTCGTCACAACTCACATGGACAGATCGAGCGAATTGATCTGGTCGATGGGGGCAGACTGGCCAGCCTGCTGGGTTTGATTCCCCATGCTCAGCGCGTGGAGGATGCTCGCCAGATCCTGCAGGGGAGCTTGACTGATTTCCCTGTCTTGCAGAGCGTGATCGCCAAGTGGAGCGTCATGAAGCAGGTCCGCGGCAGCAGCCCGGAGGATGCATTGAGCTGGGTTGCAGCTTGCCAGGTGATCGCGCACTGCCGCGACCAGGTGGCCCTTGGCGTGGCTGAGATGCCGGTGCGTGATGTCAGTGCGCGACTTTTCAAGGACAGCAAACGTGTCGAAGCATTGATCCCGCTGCTTGATGCTTTGCTCTGCGCCAGCATTGATGACCAGGCTCGATCGGACACAGAGGTCATGCAGGAGCTTGGGCTCTACAGAGAGGAGCAGCCTGCGCGCTTGGCTGGCAATGTCGTCATTCGCCGCGACCGTGGAGAGTTTCCACTGGATCGGCCCTACTGCGCTTTGCCGCCTACGACGGTATTGGGAGTTGGCAGGGCTGCGCCGAGCAGGGTGCTCTCGATCGAGAACCTGACCACCTTCCACGTTACCGCCAGAAAACTGGCTGACACCGACACGCTGGTGCTCTATACAGCCGGGATGCCATCCCCTGCCTGGCGGGCCATGTACATGCGGCTGCTTTCCGGCGTGCAGACTGGCCTGCCGGTGTGCCATTGGGGGGATGTGGATGAAGGCGGGTTTCGGATCGCTGCGCATCTAAGCCGTGCGGCCGCGGAAGCGGGGCATGTCTTGCAGCCATGGCTGATGCGGCCGTCCGAGGTCCCTGCCGCCCAACGGCGCCCAGCTCCGCCAGCTGTAGTGGATCGGATGGTTGCCTATGCCAATGCTGCAGGGTGGATTGATCTGGCCACGGAGATAGCTGACACCCAGATCGTTGCTGAGCAAGAAGGGTGAAACGCTGATCAAATCTGGGTGGCGCCTTTGCCGTGCCCCCTGTAGCCATACCAGTTGGAGAGAGGTCCAAGGTTTGGCGTCGCCGCAAGACGCGGCATACGATTGGTTCGCTGGAGGCTTGTTTCTTTATCGACGCCCGATTGCTTCATCATGCCGCTGTGCCACTGTTTGCCCCTCTTGGTCAGGTACTTTACACAGAACCGACCAGCTACTTTTGGGTAGCCAACCTTGAACTTCCGAATGACTGCAACGGAACGAACGCTGCCCTTCAACGCGCAGATGCGATCGGCCGCTTTCAGCGCCTTAAACAGTCACTCAGGACGACCTACTGAATGGCTGATTCGCAGCGAATCCGGTCCTTCAACTTGCTTTCCTCACTACTGTAAAGCGGTCACTCAAACCACAAGCTCCCCCGCTGAAGGGACAGTTTGAAATGGAGACTGCGGCGCAATGGAACCAGCCCAACCAACAGCGACAGGCCGGTCAAGGAAAAAAGAACGTACAGAGTTGTTTGCGCACCAGCCATTTTTGGACCCTCGATGGATATTGTGGATCAATGTTGGGATGACTTCGGACTTCCCACCGAAGCAATCCAGCAAAGCGTGTTGACCAAGCCCATCTGAGCAGGGGTGGTGCACTTGATTGAGGTGAGTGCCGGATTGGCCACGAGAACGGCCAGTGACTTGGCGCGAGAGACAGCCACGTTGAGCCGGTTTTTGCTAAACAGGAACTCCATGAAGCGTGGCAACTCTGCCTCGCTGGAGGTCGTCATAGAGATAAGCACCACCTCGGCTTCTTGCCCCTGGAATTTGTCCACTGTTCCAACGCGTGCATCTGCAGGGAGCGTCTCACGCAGCAGGTTGACCTGCATGTTGTACGGAGCGACAACGAGGATGTTTTCAGCCGCCATCGGGCGAATCGACCCGTCGTCGGCCGTGTACCTCTGGCGCAAGAGGTCTTCATAGAGCTGCTTAATCAGCAGAGCCTCCTCCGGGCTCTCCTGAGAGCACCCCGTGTGGTCGATCGGTGCAAAGACAATGCCAGCAGGCTTGAGAAGCGGCAGGGCATCGGCCCGTAGGACGAGCACACGCTTCACGTTGTTCGTCTGCGGCTCCAGCCGCGAGTCGTAAACCGCATCTGAGATGAAGGAGCACACATCGGGATGCATTCGCCATGTCGTCTCTAGAAAGATACCGCAGTTAGGCGCAATGGTCGCCACGCCATCCAGCAGGTAGTCCAGCGAAGAGTCTCCCGAGCGTCCAGGATGAACACCCTGGGTGGGCTGAGAAAGCTGCATCTGGTCGCCAAGCAGTACCAGATTGCGCGCACTGGTACCCACGGCAATAAGATTGGCCAGGGAGACCTGCCCTGCCTCATCGACAAAGAGGTAGTCCAGATACTGGTCAGCGCTCGGTCGAGCAAAAAGCCAAGCAGTACCTGCAACCAAGTTCGCACCGCACGAAAATGTCTCATCGTTGTCGTAGACGTTCTCGATGCCGCTGCCCAGGTACTCCGATTCTTCTCCTTTAGCGGACTTCTTGACTCCTTTGAAGAAAACGCCCTGCTCCTTCGCCACCGCAACCACCTTTTCGAGCAAGTGATTGATGGGTCGGTGGGAGTTCGACGTGACGCCCACCCGCTTGCCGGCAGCCAGCAGTGCCACGATAACGTGCGAGCCCGTGTAGGTCTTACCTGCGCCGGGCGGGCCCTGGATGAACAGGTAGCTGTCCTGCATGTTCAACACCACAGCAGAACAGGCCTCGACAGTCGCGGCTCCCTCAAGCATATGAGCTTCAGGGGCCTTGTTTGCAATCGACGGCACATCTCGGCGGAGCACACTCTCCAGGGCCGGGTACCGATGGTCCCCACTGATAAGGGTGTCGGCGAACCTGAAGAGCGCATCCTGGATGACTGCCGTCGAGATGGGCTTGCCCGGGCCAAAACTCAAGTGAGGCGGCGGAGCCTCCTTGGACGGACCAACCTTGAACTGGACACTCTTGGCTTGGACATCCATTCGAATTTTGTCGAATGCATCCGCGTTGTCAGCCCGGGTAACGCTGCTGCCGTCACGAAGCTTGGTCTCCTGGACGGGGTAGGTGTAGGTGTAGATAACCGAACGCTTGTCCTTGAACGGAGGGTTGTTCGGGTCAACTCTGAGCCCAGCCAGGCACTCAGGGTCCTCCATCAGCTCGTCTTCGCTCATCTCCATGCGTGCAAACATGGCCCAGTACGCGGGTTTGTCAGCGCGTCGGTGAAAGTCGAGCAACTGGTAGGTCAGTTCCCGGGCAGACTGGTCAGCCGTCCAGGTGAGCCGATCTTCGGGCAACGGCTCAACCAAGGCCGCCCGATATGGAACCAAGCGAGCTTCCGCATCACTCAAGGGCTGCGATGAAGACGAAGCCGCAGTGCCCCCATTCAACACCGAAGCCGCGGCCCACGGCATCGCATCATGCCGCAGGGTCAGGAGCCAGTCCCTGAGCTCCTGCGTGGATCGAACGTCGTCTTCGTTGTACTTCTCGATGGCGTCCAACAGGGCTTGATCGCCGGTCTCCTTCCAGCGTTCGTACCAGACGATGCTGGCACCGGCATTGGTGACGTCGCCCTCGCGTGCCTCGAGATAGAAATGCTCGATGTTCTTAATGGAGTAGCGAGGCTCGGAGACCATGATTCCCTCGCGCACCACTTGGTAGAGGTCAACAAGTACGCCGCAGCGCAGCCAGTTGTCAACCTCGGCTTCGCGTGTCGCGTGAAACGTCATCAGCTTCTTGAGCGCCGTCTCCTCGTACTTCGCATAATGGTAGACGTGCGCGTCGGGAAACTCCTTCAGTCGGGCCACTACGAAGTCGACGAAGCGTTCGAAAGCAACTCGCTCTTCCTGACGGCTGTGAGCCCAGAAGCCCTTGAAGACCCACTTGCCGTCGTCACTCAAGTAGAGACCGAACAGGTACTCCAACCCGCCCTCTTCAAGCGGATCGCCTTCCATGTCGAAAAACATGTCGCCCGGGCTTGGCTTTGGCATTCGAAGCAGACCTCGCCCCGGCTCCTCCGGCAGGAGCACCACTCGGCCTTTACCGGTGCTCCTGGCCTCGACCTGAAGGCTCGCCTGTGCGCGCAGTTTCTCCAGCGTCGCCGCAGAAAATTTGGCCACCTGCGCACCAGGCTGCAGCTCAGCCAACTTGGCCATCGTGTCGACGCCCGCCGCCCGGAGCTTCTGTATCTGGCCACGGGCGATATTGGCAACCTGGTTGAGGTGGTCATCCTCCAACCACTGCGCCTTGCAGAGATGACTCCAGCGGCACACATCGCAGTGATTGCAGGGCTCCGGGTAGGTCTCACTGTGCCCCTCTTCCATGCGCACCAGAAAGCGCGCCAGCAATGCCTCGAAGTAATGCGCGTAGTCGGCACAACGATAGGTTTTGCGCGTCCGGTCGCCCAGGATGACATGCATCGACTGAGGCGCCACGCCCTGCACTACTGCCAGCAGCCTCGAATAAAACGACAGCTGCACTAGGAACTTGGCTTTGGGCGTCCGCGAGAGCTTGGTGTCGGAGACCTCGTAGCTGTAATCGCCCAGTGCTGAAGGGGTGGGCACCTTGATCAAGAAGTCAGCGAAGCCTGCGAGGTTTCCCTGAAGCAAGGTAGCCTGAAAAATGACATCGACCCCAGCCTGCATGGCGTCGATGGTTGCTGCGACCTTACTCTCAAGCGCGGTGTTGCCGTCGGCGATGTCGACAACCGCTAACCCCTGATCTCGCAAGTGCTGCACGTAGGCATCTTCGTGCTCATAGCCTTTTTGCTGGATTAGCTGAGTCGACTCATCCACATCCGCCAGCGGCAGTGGATGTTCGAGATGACGCAAGTCAAGCGACGTGATGTGCTCGCACTCGAGGAAATTGACCAAATCAGTCGCGGCATAAAGGCGCCCCGAGTCCCGGTTCTGCATATCCTCTCCCCTTTTCAACTATTCTGTTAAGTCGGCTTGGCGTCGTCCATAGGGGGTGGCACTGAGCGGATGACAACCAGCGCGAGCTGCGCTGTGAGGCAAGCCCTCAACGACAGATCAGCATGCGACAAGAAGTGGGGCATTACGCCCCACCCTCAGAATGACAGCACAGCTTACTTGCCGTGCTCCTTGCGCACACCCTTGAAGGGCGTACCGTCCTTCTTCTGGTCCATGAAGCGGCCGGTGCCGGTGTCGCGCTTTACCCAGGTGTCGGTAACAGGGTTGTGGGTCTGCGAGCGGTCGCGCACGGCGCCACGACGAGCGTTGTCACCAACAGGTGCATTCTTAGCCATTTGAATCTCCTTAGACATTGAGGGTGTGAGTCCAGTGCGGCAGTCCGCTGCAGGACAGGAAGTCCACCAGGTGCTTGCTACCGAAGAACTGGATACGGCCGCCGGATCTGTAGGCAAGAGCTGCCTGGTCCACCCGCAGGTTGTTCGCGCGCGCCTTGGCGGTCAGTTGCGCCAGGAGCTCGCCGTTGGCGCTCGTGGTGCCGCTGCTCGACCGGGCGTCGAAGACTGCGAAATTGACCCAGCCGCCGCTGACAGCGGGTTGCCGGAGGTGAGCAAAATTGATCTGCACGCGTTACTCCAATGCCCGCTCCAACTGCAGGCATAAGACCAATTTTCCAGTGTCACCAGCTCACGGAATGAGCTAGCCATAGGCCTCACTTGTAGATCTTTGCGGCGGCGTGCAACTGATCCCGAACCCGCTCGCGCAACTCCAGCGGCGCCAAGACTTCCACATCCGCGCCGAACCGTAGGATGTCCATCACCAGCTCCTGGTCCTTGGAATACGGCACTTCGATCTGGTAGCTGCCATCATCTAGCCACATGCTGGCCTGTTGCGTGTGCCAGCGTTCGAGCGACACGTATTGCGCTCTGGTCTTGCTGAACTTGAGCACCGCCCATTTGTCGGCCTTGCCCGCATAGATGCCATAGCCACTCTGGAAGTGCTCCGCCAAAATCTCCTTGGCCACCTCTTTTGCATGTATACCGGTGAGTTCTACCTGCTGGATCGCGTCCAGGGCGAAGGAACGAAGCTCTTTGCGCCAGTGGCACCAACCGTCCAACAGCCAGTTCTCCCTGTAATGGACCAGCCGTATAGGCGAAACCTCACGATCATTCACTTCGTTCTTGTCGCGGTGGTAGTAGCGCAGACTAACCCTCTTGCGCTCAAGCACCGCCTGCGTCAATAGCTCGAAGTTCTTCACCTCAACGCGCCTGCCTGCAAAGTGGATGAGCTTGATGCGCTTCTCAATGTCCTTGGCCATTGCTGACGACTCGCCCAGCATGGCCTCAAGCTTGTCTTTGAGAGGCTGGAGATGTGGCTCGAGCAAGCCCGGTTGAACACCCGTTATCAGGTGTTGCATCGCCAGAAGTGCGTAGATCTCGCTGGCGTTGAACCATAGGCCTGGCAACTCAAATCGCTTGCCGCCGGGAAGGTCATCAATGACCCACTTGTTCACGTACCGATCGAAGCTGATCGGACAATCGAGGCGGTCCCTCAAGATGTCGATGTCGCGCTTCAACGTGGACATCGATACCTCAAGCTCGTCCTTGAGGTCCTGCATCGTCGCGCCATCCTTGCGACGCACGATGTCCAGGATCTTGTGGAGACGCTCCGCGTTTTCCTTTTTTGCCCTTGGCGGCATTTTCACTCCCTCGGGAAACTTGGTACTTCTTGGTTTTCCAGAAGTACAGCAGGCGAGGCAGAGTTGCGCAAGCATTTTGAAATTACTGAGAAGCTTGTGTTTTTTGTCACGCCAGGGCTGCAACACCGAACCAAAAAGCGATTTCGCGTTAGGCGTTAAAGAGCTCCTCTTCGCCGGCATCCAGCACCGCACCAGCCCGCGGAACCCTTTAAAGGCGTCTTCCGGCCTTCGAAGCCCCGCATGGCTGACCTCCTTGCCTCACCCATTCGAAGGTTTTTTCGCTTGCTTCTTGCGCACCTTCCCCTCCTTTTTTGACGCCAGGAAACTCGACTCCCGCTTCACCACGGGTCGCGCCGTCTGCACGGTGCCACGTTCGATCCCGATCTCCGGGCTTCTCCGGAGCTTCGATCCACGCCAGCGCAGCCCGTACCACCGCGATGTCGCCGCACACCGCTCTCCTAACACCTCGGCAAGCTCCTCAGATGCCCACCCCGCCTGGCGCAGATCGGTCGCGATGGCATGGCGCAGCACGTAGGCGCTGAGAATGAGTTGGGGCTTGTCGCCCTGTTTCGGAAACACCTTGGGTGAGAGGCGCCCGAGATAGCTGCGCATCGCCTTGCGGGGCGCCGAGTACGTCTTCGGCCCGCTGCCCAGATCTTCCAGGAACCAATCCGGAAACTTCCTAGCCTCGATGAAGACACCTCGCCAGGGCTGCCCTGCCGTCTCGCGCACCTTGGCCCCTAGGATCTTGATGCTCACCATCGGTCCGCGCCGCGACACGATCACCCCACGCTCCAGTTCCAGCGGCCGCATTCCGCAGAGCCCTTGCAGCAGGGCTGCGTGCCGATACTGTCGGGACTGGGCGGTGACGCGAAAGTATTCGTCGCGCCATCCTTCCTCTGCCTTCTTGAGCACCAGGCGTTTGGATCTCGAAGCCACCGGAACCGCTGCGCTGAGCTCGAGCGCATGCTGCAGGTCCATACCCTGGACATCGCGCAGCAACTGCGCCGCTGCACCCAGTGCATCAACGCACTGTTCCCACTCTGCCAGCATCAGCGATCCACCCTCCTCTGCTGTGACGCCGCCAGTTCGCTGCAGCCGGTCTTGCCGCGTCAGCAGCGCTGCAACCTTACGCTGCACGACCCATGCCGCTGCACTGCGCATGGTGTAGAAGGTGCTGGCGTTGGCCGCATAACCGGCGATGGCCACGCACAAGGATGGCAGAGGGGGCGATTCCGCAGGCATAGCCTCCGGCACCTGCATGTCCACTGCTCGTTGGAGCAGCACCTTCGCCAGCGCCTTGTACTTCTCCACTGTCGCAGCTGATGGCTCAGTGTCTTGCCGCTTTTTGCGGCGTTGCGCAATCTCCCGCATCAGTGCCCGGGCCTGCATGACGACCTCATAGCGTGGGGCCCTGTCTGCCTTGGCATGCGCTGCCGGCCTCTCAGGTGCCGCTGCTTCGCGTCCGGATCCGGATGCGGGGACTCGCCTACGACTGCTTGCCGCCCCCGCGCTCACAGGTGTCGCGGGAGAACTTCCTACGCCTGATTGCCCTTCTCAACCCGTACCTCTCGCACGCCCAATCCA
>Ga0105242_10001205_pt1 | contig 20422 bp, 13 predicted proteins | sample KBSM24metaG_FD_81521 | JGI IMG/M metagenome (GOLD analysis project Ga0105242, IMG submission 81521) | Miscanthus rhizosphere microbial communities from Kellogg Biological Station, Michigan, USA - KBS M2-4 metaG | ecosystem: Host-associated > Plants > Roots > Rhizosphere > Soil | place... | reverse complement strand
CGGTGCCGGGATGGGCGCAGTACAAGACACCGATTCAGAATCTGTGGATGTGCGGATCGGCGACGCACCCGGGCGGCGGAATCATGGGAGCGCCGGGGAGGAATGCGGCGCTCCGCATCCTGAGTCAGACGCGGTAACGTCGATGTATTCGTCACGAAAATACGCCACGGAGACACCGAGACACAGAGGGCGTGGGCCTGAAGATTCGGCGCCGCTTCGCGGCCTCCGCCGAATCTCGACCGCCCTGGAACCGCGCACGTTCAACGTTCAATCGAAATTCTCGGTGTCTCAGTGTCTCTGTGGCCCGTCTTCTTTTCGTGTGTTTCGTGCGTTTCGCGCGTTTCGCGCGTTTCGTGTGTTTGGTGAGTTTCGTGCGTTTCGTGGGTTTCGTGCGTTTCGTGAGTTTCGTGCTCCGGCGGTGTCCTGCCGATGACCTCTCCGCACGATATCGTCGTGATCGGAGGCGGCGTCAACGGCCTTGTCGCCGCGACGCTGATTGCCCGCGCGGGACTGAAAGTGGTCGTTGTCGAGCGAAGCGATCGCGTCGGTGGTTGCGCGCGCACCGACGAGATCGCACCTGGCTTCACCTGTCCGACTCTCGCGCACTCAGCGGCGATCGATCCGGCGCTCGTTCGTTCCCTGGACCTGGAACAGCACGGTCTGCGCATCGTGCGGCCGGCCGCGGACGTCTGCGCGCCGACGCGCGACGGTCGCGCGCTCGTTCTGTGGAACGATGCCGCCCGCGCGGCCGCGAGCATTCGCGCGTTCTCGGCGAAGGATGCCGAACAGTACCCGCAGTTCCTTCAGAGCTTCGCCAGGATCAGCGAGGTCCTGCGCGCGGTGTGCGCGACGCCGCCGCCGTCGATCGACGAGCCGACGGCATCCGATCTGATCGCGCTGCTGAAGACCGGCCGGAAGTTCCGGGCGCTCGGCCGGGCCGACGCGTACCGGTTGCTGCGGTGGATGCCGATGGCTGCAGCCGATCTGGCCAGCGAATGGTTCGAGAGCGAGCCGCTTCGCGCGACCATCGCCGCCGGCGGGATCCTCGGATCGTTTCTGGGACCCTGGTCGGCGGGCAGCGCGGCGGTCCTGCTGATGCTCGGCGCAGGTGAAGGACGGCCGATCTCGAGTGGATCGTTCGTGATCGGCGGACCCGGCATGCTGGCCGAGGCGCTCGCGAAGGCCGCTCGGCAGGCCGGCGTCGAAATCAGGACGAATGCCGCGGTGGCACGGATCGAAGCGGAGGGCGAGGCGGTCAGCGGCGTGACGCTCGAGTCTGGGGAAACGATCGCCGCGCGGGCGGTTGTGTCGAACGCCGATCCGAAACGCACGCTGCTCGGTCTTCTGGATCCGATTCACCTCGCACCGGAGATCGTGCGCCGCATCCAGAACGTGCGCGCCCATGGCACGCTCGCCAAGATCAACTATGCGGTCTCGTCGCTGCCTCGCATCGCCGGCGTGGACGCGCTTCACGGCGCCGAGCGATCCGCGGCGCTCTCGGGGCGCATCCGCCTGGCGCGCGACATCGACGGCATCGAGCGCGCCTTCGACGCCGCGAAATACGGTGGGTTCGCGGACGAACCGTGGATCGAGCTGACCATCCCGTCAATCGCGGATCCTGCGCTGGCCCCGCCAGGACAGCACGTCGTGTCGGCCTACGTGCAGTACGCGCCGTATCGCCTGCGCGGCACGACCTGGGACGCGGAGCGCAACCGCCTCGCCCTCGCCGCCACTCGAACGATCGAACAATACGCCCCCGGCTTCGAATCCTCGATCGTCGCGCGCACGGTCGTGACTCCGCTCGATCTCGAGCGCACGTACGGACTGACCGGCGGCCACATCTTTCATGGCGAGCTCTCGCTCGATCAGTGGTTCGTCACCCGGCCGCTGCTGGGCTGGGCGCAATACCGCACGCCCATCGATCGCCTGTATCTTTGCGGATCGGGCACGCATCCGGGCACCGGCCTCGATGGCCGCTCAGGCGCCAATGCCGCGAGGGAAATCATTTCGGATTTGAAGGGATAAGAACCATCAAGACCGTCTCCCTGTTCTGTGCCCTTTGTTTCCTTGGTGTCCTGTGTCTCGATGGTGTCGTCGCGACGCAACGACAGATGTCCGACGTCTACGGTTTCACCCCGCGTTCCTCCGCCGCCGAACGTCGTCTCGAATATCGCTTTCTCTCGCTCCCTTCCCCGATCAAGATGCGTGAGACGCACGCGTGGCTCACCGCCGAGCCGCACGTGGCCGGCTCACCCCGCGATCGCGTGCTGGCGGAGTGGGTCCGCGATCGCTGGCGCGAGTACGGCCTCGAGCAGGTTGAGATCGTCGAGCATCAGGTGCTGCTGCCGTATCCGGCTGAAGTCCTGGTCGAGAGCACGCTCAAGCCGTCGAATGGGAAACCGCCATCGACCTGGCGCGCGACGATGAAGGAGGACGCGGTCGCCGGCGATCCGTTCTCGGCCCGCGACAACGGGATCGCGTATCACGCCTACTCGGCGTCGGGGGAGGTCACCGCGCCGGTGGTCTACGCCGGCGGCGGCAGCCCCGAGGAGTACGACTGGCTGGCTCAGCATGGCGTCGACGTGAAAGGGAAGATCGTCCTCGTCCGCTACTCGGTGCCGTACAGCTATCGTGGATTCAAGGCGCTGACGGCCGAACAGCGCGGCGCGGCGGGAATTCTCATCTACTCGGATCCGGACGACGATGGGTTTCGGAAGGGGGCGACGTACCCGAACGGTCCGTGGGGACCGGAGAGCCACATCCAGCGCGGCGGCGTGGTGTACGACTTCCGCGTGCCGGGCGATCCGCTGACGCCGGGCTGGGCGTCGGTCCCGGGAGCGCCCCGCATCAAGGCGGCCGACGCGGTCTCGATGCCGAAGATCATGAGCGTCCCGTTGTCGTGGCGCGACGCGCGTCCGATTCTGGAGGCGCTGGGCGGCCCCGTCGCGCCGCCCTCCTGGCAGGGGGGCATCCCGCCAACCCCCGTCTCAGAGGTTCCGTCTCAGAGGTCCCGTCTCAGAGATTCCGTCTCAGAGGTTTCGTCTCAGAGGTCCGGTCTCAGAGGTCCCGTCTCAGAGGTTTTACCTCAGAGGTCCGAGGGCGGGGGCGGACCGACGCCGCTCCGGTATCACGTCGGCGCGGGACCGCTGACGGTGCACCTGCGCGTCAAGAATGACGACAGGATCCGGCCCATCTGGACCGTCACGGGTCGTATCACGGGCACGGCGACTCCCGATCAGCGCGTCATCGTGGGCAACCACCGCGATGCGTGGGGGTACGGCGGCGTCGACCCCTCGAGCGGAACCGCGTCGCTCATGGAGCTGGCGCGATCGCTCGGCGCCCTCGCCAAACAAGGCGTGCGGCCGCGCCGCACCATCGAGTTCGCGAGCTGGGACGCCGAGGAGTTCTCCCTCACCTCCTCGACGGAGTGGGGAGAAGAGCACGCTGCCGATCTTTCCGCTCACGCGGTGGCGTACCTGAACGTGGACAGCTCTGCCGGCGGACCTGACTTCAAGGCGCAGGCAGTTCCCGCGCTGAACCGGCTCGTCACGCAGAGCGCGCGCGACGTCCTCGGGCTCACCGAGAGCGACGATGCGATCGTCTCCAACCGGTTGGGCAGCGGATCCGATTACACGGTCTTCCTGAACTTCCTCGGCGTGCCGAGCGCCGACATGACCTACACGGGTCCGTACGGCGTCTATCACTCCGTCTACGACAACCATCTCTGGGTGCAGAAGTTCGGTGATCCCGGTTTCCTGCGCCAGACGGCGATGACCCGTGTCTGGGGCGTGATGGCGCTGCGCCTGGCGAACGCCGACGTGCTGCCGCTCGACTACCGCGCGACCGCCGCTCGCCTGCGCGAGTTCGTGAACGACGCGGCGGAGCAGGCGACCGGGACGCAAAAGGAACCGCTCCGCCAGCTGACCCACGCGGTCGATCGATTCACGACGGCCGCGGCTGCCGCCGGCGCCCGCGTCGACGCGCTCCTCGCTGCCGATGCTCCCGATCGCCGATCCGCCGCGCTGCTCGATGAAGGTTTGATGAAGACCGAACGCGCGTTCCTCGATCCGTCAGGGCTGCCGGGGCGGCCGTGGTACCGCCACCTGCTCTTCGCGCCGAAGCCGACGTACGCCGCGGAAGTGATCCCTGGCGTCACCGAGACGATGGAGGCGCACGATGACAAACAGTTTGTGGCACAAGTGACGCACCTGATCACCGCACTCGGTCGGGCGGGCGCGTTGCTCGCCCCGCAGCGCCCGCAAAATACGCGTGACTGAGCTGGCACCACAATTGCGAACACTCGGGGCATGGCTAACCTGACGATCACCAAGCCGATCGCGGCCAGCGCGCCGCCAATCGAGCGTAGCCGCCGGAACTATCGGCACATCAGGGTCCTTCGCTGGATCTTTCGCCGGGATGAAGACGCCGTGATTTGCGAGCTCGCGCTCACGGGCGAGGATCGCGAGTACGAAATTCGTGTACCGGGCGGCTGGAATCCGACGGGGATGTCGGTCGAGCGATTCGACGATGCGCTCGCGGCGTTTCAGCGGCACGCGATGATCGAGCGCACGCTGTTCGACGCCGGCTGGCAACTCGACGGCTTCGAATCCGACAAAGTCACGGTTCACTAACTGTGGCGCGAAGGCTTTAGCCGAGCGGCCGCGAACGCCAGCGTTTTTCAATCGGGTGTAGTGCAGGCCTTCAGGCCTGCTCGCGCCCAACCCCCTCAATCTCCATCCGTCTAAGCGGTGTGTCCCTCTGGCGCGATCTGCGCTACGCCGCTCGTTCCCTGCGCCGCGCCCCCGGCTTCACCTTCGTCGCCGTCGCGGTGCTTGCCGTCGGCATCGGCGTCAACAGCGCGATGTTCAGCCTGGTCGACGCGGCTCTCGTTCGTTCTCTTCCATTTGCCCAATCCGATCGTCTCGTCATGCTCTGGGAGCGCTCTCCGCGCTTCGCGCACAACCGCGTGTCGCCCCTCAACTTTCTCGACTGGAGCGAGCAGCAGCAGGCGTTCGCATCAGTAGCCGCGATCTCCGGAGGCGGCCGCACACTGACCGGCAGCGGCGAGGCCGTGCGGATTCCCGGCCAGGCCGTCACATGGCAGTTTTTTGATGTGCTTGGAATCCGTCCAATCGCGGGTGTCACGTTCACCGCGGACGACACGGCCGCTCGCCGCTCGCTCGTCGTCATCAGCGAGCGGTTGTGGAAGACGCGATTCGGCGGCGACTTCTCCATCATCGGCCGCGCCATCGTTCTCGACGATCAGCCCTACACGATCGTCGGCATCGTCCCAGCTTCGTTCCAGATCCTTTACCCCGCCGACATGTGGACGCTGTTCTCGGTGCGGCGCAGTCCGGAGCAGCGACGCCAGCACTACATGCAGGTGATCGGACGGCTGAAGCCGGGCACGACGCTCGACCAGGCTCGAGCCGACATGGCTACGATCGCCGATCGCATCGCGACCCTGGCGCCCGACACGAACAAAGCCTGGGGAGTGACGATCGAACCGCTGCGCAGCGCGATCGTCGGACCCGAGCTGCGGCTGACGTCCCTGGTACTGGCGGGCGTCGTCGCGTTCGTGCTGCTGATGGCGTGCGCGAACGTCGCGAACCTGCTCCTCGCGCGAGGCCTCAGCCGTACTCGCGAGTTCGCGGTGCGATCGGCGCTTGGCGGTTCCCGCCGGCGAATCGTTCAGCAGCTGTTCGTGGAGAGCATGCTGCTGGCGAGCGCCGGCGGTGCGGCAGGACTGGCGCTCGCGTGGGCCACCGTGCGAGCTGCACCGTCGCTCCTTCCGCCAGGCACGCTGCCGCAGGCTATCGTGCCGGCCTTCGATGCCCGCGTGGCGGCGATGGCCGCGCTGCTGACCGCGGGAACCGCGTTGCTCTTCGGTCTCTTCCCCGCATGGCACGCGTCAGGCGTGCCGCTGGCGGAGATGACGAGCGCCGGCGGGCGCGCGTCGACCAAAGGCGCGGGCGGATTGCGAGCCGCGCTCGTGGTCGGCGAAGTGGCGGCGGCGGTGCTTCTGCTCGCGGGCGCGGGACTGCTCGTCCGCACGTTGATTGCGCTGAATAACGTCGACCCAGGCTTCCGTGCGGAGGACGTGCTGACGCTTCAGGTCAGCCTGCCGCTGAACCGGTACGGGAGCGTCGACAAGCTGCTGACTTTTTATCAGTCGGGCGAACGGGAGATTTCAGCAATTCCGGGCGTGAAGAGCGCGGCATTTGGCGGGAGCCTGCCGCTCGGCGGATGGGACATCGGGCAAGGGTTCTGGATCGTCGGCGATCCGCCGGTCGAGCCGTCGCGCATGCCCGCGGCGCACTATCAGATCGTGAGCGCCGGCTATTTCCGGACGCTCGGCATCGACCTCGTCAAGGGACGGCCGTTCGAGGCGCACGACACCGTGCAGTCGAAGCAGGTCTGCGTCGTCAACGAAGAGTTCGTGCGCCGGTACCTTAACGGACGTGAACCGATCGGTATGGTCGTGGCCGTCCAGAACATGGCGATGAGCGGCAGCTCCGAGGGCGTGCCGCGCGAAATCGTCGGCGTGAGCCGGCAGGTGGCGGAAGCCGCCGGTGAAAAGGAGCGCGCGGTCGAGATCTACGTACCGATTACGCAGAATCCCTGGTTCTCAGCGTCGCTTTCGGTGCAGACCGCCGGCGAGCCGCTGGCGTTTCTTCCGGCCGTGAAAGCGGCGATGGCCCGTGTCGACAAGGATCAGCCGCTGACGCGCATTCGAACGATGGAAGAGGTCGCGGCGGAAGCAACATCGCAGCCGCGGTTCCGCGCGGCGCTCGTGGGCGCGTTTGCGATGCTGGCTCTCGCGCTGGCTGCGGTCGGCATCTTCGGTGTGCTCGCGTATTCCGTCGGTCAGCGCGCGCGAGAGTTCGGCATCCGGGTGGCTCTCGGCGCCAGATCGCACGATGTTCTGCGGCTCGTGCTGGCCGGCGCGTTGAAGATGACCGCCGCCGGCGTCGCGATCGGCCTCGTCGCTGCCGCGCTCCTGACGCGTCTGCTCGACACGCTGCTCTTCGGCGTCCAGCCGACTGATCCTGCAACTTTCGCCGGCACCGCCGCGCTCCTCGCCGTCTCAGCACTCCTCGCGTGCGCGTTACCCGTCTGGAGAGCAACTCGCGTCGATCCCGCTGTCACGCTGAGACAGGAGTAGTCACGAAGAAGAAGGAACCGCAGAGACCGCTAAGACCGCCGAAACAAATTGGACGTGGAGCGCGAAGGCTTTAGCCGAGCGTCGAAACACGTGTAGCGCGAAGGCTTCAGCCGAGCGTGGCATCAATCCACACGGATCTTCTTCGTGCGTCTTCGTGTTTTTCGTGACTTGGTGGAAAAAGTCCGATCCACTCTGACGGCACAGCAGGTGTGGAGGCCTTAAGAATCTGCGGTCTTTGCGATCTCGGCGGTTTCTTCTTATGCACCCATCTGTCGGGCCAAATCGTTGAAATCCGTCGCGGAGATCTCGACCGACGCATCGCCTTTCAGATCCGGTTTCCCCTCCGGCCCGAACTCTTTCGGCCTCGTCACGAACGCCGTTCGCAAGCCCACCTGCCGCGCGGCCCGCAGGTCACCGAGGTGTGCGGCGACCATCATCACGTCTGCCGGTTTTACGTCGAGGATGTCCGCTGCGGACTGATACACCTCGCGATCCGGTTTGTAATGGCGAGCGAGCTCCGCGCCGAGGATCACATCCCAGGGGAGGCCGGCAAACTTCGCGAGATCCGTCATCAGCGAGATGTTGCCGTTCGACAGCGGCGCGATGATGTACTTCTTCTTCAACCGCGCGAGGCCGGCCACCGCCTCCGGCCACGGCGTCAGGCGATGCCAGGCGCGGTTCAGCGTATCTTTCTCTTCTTCGCTGAGCTCCGCGAATTTGAAATCGACCAGAATCTTGTCCAGCGTCATCCGATGCAGCGCGTCGAGCTTCGTCCATGGCAGTTCGCCCGAGCGCACGCGGTTCATGCTCGGCCCGTAGCCCGCACGCCACGCGTCCGCGAACTTCTCCGCATCGAGCGTGACATTCTTGCGCTTCGCAAGCGCTGCCACTTCGCGAGCGACCGAGGATCGCCAGTCGACGACGGTGCCGAACGTGTCGAAGACGAGGGCTTTGACGGGAATCGCTGGAGTCGCGGCGCCGCCGGCGCCTTGCCCGCCGCTCCCCGCGCTGGCGCTCGCCATCACGATGGTGCCGGCTTGAATGAATTCCCGACGGGACACGCCCATGATGCGCCTCCTCCGAACACGGTTGTGAGGAGAGTAGCGTACCTGACCTGCCTACCCACCCGACCTACCTGACCCTTCAGGCCTGCACGGCGACGCATTATGCTGTGCAGATGATTGACCCGAAGCCGGTGACCCTGGAGATGAACGGCATCCGCCTCGAGCCGATGACCGCCGAGCATCATGACGCGCTGGAGACCGTCGCGGCCGACGGCAAGCTCTGGGAACTGTGGTTCACGTCGGTTCCCGAGCCTGGTGGAATGCACGCGTATATCGCCGCCGCGCTGAAGGGTCAGCAGGACGGGCACATGCTGCCGTGGGTCGTGCGTGACCTATCGAGCGGCGCGATCGTCGGCACCACCCGCTACCACGACATCGTCCCATCGATCGATCGCGTGGAGATCGGCTACACGTGGTACGCGCAGAGCCGTCAGCGCACGCACGTCAACACGACGTGCAAGTTCATGCTCCTTCGTCACGCGTTCGAGTCACTCGGCTGCAAGGTCGTCGGTCTGCGCACCGACAATTTCAACTTCCGGTCGCAGCGCGCGATCGAAGGGATCGGCGCCAAGCGGGACGGGGTGATCCGCCACCACGCCGCGCGGAAGGACGGCACGGTGCGCGACTCGGTGATGTTCAGCATCCTTGCCGCTGAGTGGGCCGATGTGCAGCGTCATCTGGAACTGAGGCTCGCACGGCACTCGCCGGGACAATGACGAGCCCCGCGGCGTTCTCGTGGATCGGTCCATTCCAGAGGTTTTTCAAAACGGAGGCCGCAGGCGGCATCGTTCTGATGGCCTGCACGTGCGCGGCGCTCGCGCTTGCGAATTCCGGCTTCGCGGACGCCTACCATCATGTCTGGGAGATACCAATCGTCATCAGCGCCAGCGGTCACACGCTATCGCTGACCGCGCATCAGTGGATCAACGACGGGCTGATGGCTGTGTTCTTTCTGCTCGTCGGCCTCGAGATCAAGCGTGAGGTGATCGCCGGAGAGCTTGCGTCGCCGCGACAGGCGGCCCTCCCCATCGCCGCGGCGGTCGGCGGCATGATGATTCCGGCGGCCATCTACGTCCTGGTCACGCGCGGGGGGCCGGGAGCGCGCGGCTGGGCGATCGCGATGGCAACGGATATCGCCTTTGCGCTCGGCGCGCTAACGCTCGCCGCCCCACGCGCAGCTGGCGGTTTGAAAGTGTTCCTTGCAGCCCTGGCTATTGTGGACGACATCGGTGCGGTGCTCGTCATCGCGTTCTTCTACACCGGTCACATCGAGTGGCACGCGGTCGGGCTGGCGGGAATCTGCCTGGCTCTGTTGATTGCGCTGAATGTCGCGCAGATACGTTCGCTGCTGCCCTACCTCGCAATCGGAGCGGGACTCTGGTATTTCGTTCACGAGAGCGGCATCCACGCGACCATCGCGGGCGTCCTGCTCGCGTTTACAATCCCGGCGCAAACGCGCCTCAGCACGACGAGTTTTTCGACGAAGGCACGTGACCTTCTGGACGAATTCGATCGCCGTGAAACCGGGAATCTCGTCGTGCTGACGAGCAAGGGGCAGCAAGAGGCGATCTTCGCCATCAAGGGAGCCAGCCATCACGCGCTCGCACCGCTGCTGCGGCTCGAGCATGCGCTTCACGGCCTGTCCGCGTTCGTCGTCATGCCATTGTTTGCGCTGTCGAACGCCGGCGTCAGCTTGAACGGCTCATCGATCGATCGCGTCACCCTCGCTGTGATCCTCGGGCTGGCCATCGGAAAACCGCTCGGCATCACCACCGCGGCGTTCCTTTCAGTCAGATCGCGGGTCGCCACGCTTCCGCAGGGCGTAAACTGGACGGCGCTGCACGGATGCGCCTGGTTCGGCGGCATCGGGTTCACAATGGCGCTGTTCATCGCAACCCTGGCCTTCGAAGGAACGACGCTGCTCGATTCCGCCAAGGTGGGGATTCTGGCGGCGTCAGTCCTCGCCGGGACCGTAGGCGCGATCGTAGTCCGCCGCGGCATCGGATCTATGTCCAAGTCAGACGCAACTGTGAATCCGTAAGCTCGACCCCCTGCGCCCAAGGCAGGCACTCGACACTACTGTCGGCGAGTGCTTCGATCGCCGCCCGCAATTGGAGAGTCGCCCTTCAGCCGCTAAACTTGATATGCGACTCCAACTTAAACGACAGACGGAATGATGCGCCTAGCAAATAGCTCGATGACAGTGCGCTCTGTGTGCGGACCTGTCTTTCGTGCAATTCCAAAATCAAACGGTCGATAGCTCGTCCTTTCTTAAGTGATGACCTTCGTGAATCGGCAGCGGTTACTTCAAACGTAAACACCTCTGCCTGGCCGGAGCCCAATTTCGCTGAAGTTCTTTAGGGCAGTCGGTTTGCTCCCTCGGCGCGGAACGTCACACGCACAGGAGGGAGCATGTCTGATCGCGAAGAAACGCTCGTGCTTCGACAGTCACTCACGCGCCGCGAGTTCACGCTCGACGCCGCGCTCGCCATCCTGGCCGGATGCGTCATCACCATCGCGGATACCTCATGCGGCAGCGACAGCAGCACGTCGCCAACCCCGGCCGCAGCCGCAGCCCCGCCCGCTGACGTGAATGGCGTGATCGCCTCGAATCACGGACACATCGCGGTGATCATGGGCGCGCAAATCACCGCCGGCAACGCAGTCTCGCTCGACATCCGGGGCACCGCGTCGCACACACACACGGTGGCGGTCTCGCAATCTGATTTGGGGACGCTCAAGAATCGACAGGCGGTGACGATGACATCGACGACCGATTCGAGTCATTCGCACGCCGTGACGTTCACGCCGTCATGAAGTAAGGCCGGACGGACTCTCAATCGCGTCGCTCAGCTGCCGTCGTCTTCAACTGCGTCGAGCCGATGGGCCGTGGTTCGCGATGGCGGCGCTTCGGCCGAAGCAAATCTGTTGAAAGTGAAGTGTTGAAAGGACAGATTCAAGCGCTGTAGCCGATCGGCCGTTGCGCACACGGCCGGCGCGGATAGTCCTATCTTCGCTCCTCCATACTCTGGTAAAACCGCGGCATGAGCTGCGATTGCAAACTCTCATCGAGTCGCAGGGTGCTCGAGCTTCCTGAGGATCTCCGGCCTAGATTTCTGGACGGATTGACAATGGCCGAACTCGATGCCGTTCTGTCTGAAGGCACCCATCGTAGCTTTGCTGCATCTTCCGTGATTGTTCAGCAGGACGATCCAGCTGAGCGCCTGTTCCTGTTGACGAGCGGCCGTGGCAGACATTTCGTCATCACAGGCGACGGGCAGAGAATTCTCCTCCATTGGCTGACGGCCGGGCAGATTTTTGGCGGCGCGGCGATTGTGTCTTCTCCCTCCCGGTATGTCGCGAGCACAGAGATCTTGTCGGCCGGCTGTGCACTCGTTTGGGAGCGGAAAACGATCCGGGCGTTGGCGATTCGAATTCAGAGATTACTGGACAACGCGTTGTCGATTGCCGTGACCGAGCATGTGGCCTGGCTGACCGCCGCAAGGGTCAGTCTCAGCTCCGCAGACGTCCAATCGCGTCTCGCCCACCTGCTGGTGAGTCTTGCCTGCGGAATCGGCAAGAGTGGCCGGGACGGCGTTGAGATTCCAGTCGGGAACGAAGAGTTAGGATCCGCAGCCGGCGCGACGCAATTCACCGTCAGCCGCATATTGAGCAAATGGCAGCGTGACGGCATTCTGCGCAAGGGCAGGGGGAGAATCATCCTCCGGCGTCCGGAACTGCTGGCAGATGCGTGAGATGTTCTGAGGGACGAGCTCAAGCCCACGGCTGATTGCTCGAGAGCAAACAGTAGATTGCTTCGCGACAACGACCGCTTCCCTGGTTCTCTGTAATCTGGCGTTGCCTCCCGCGAGAACCGCAACAACGCGGGGGCAAGAGGAGAACCGTATGAGGAAGGTCGTTGGACTCGCGTTCGCGCTCGCTCTCGCTTCGTCAGCACCGGCTGTCGCAGCACCCACAACGTGCACGGGCTACGTACAGGACATGACGATTGCCGCCAATCTGGATGTGCCCGCCGGCGCGACGTGCACACTGGTCGGAAGCGTGGTCAACGGCAACGTCACCGTGGAGGGGACGATGCTCTCGTACGGGACGAGGTTCGACAAGAATGTCACCGTCACCGGCGGCGTGATTACGATTGCCAACGGCAACGGTCTCACGTCCGCATTGGCAGGCAACCTCACGATCACCGGTTCAACGGCCATGAACTACATCGGCTGCCCCAATAAGAGCAACATTATCCAGGGCAACCTCACGTTCACCGGAAACTCCGGCAGACTTTACGTCTGTGAAGCAACGGTTCAGGGCAGTGTGACCGTGAACGACAACATCCGCGTCAACATCGACTGGCAGGGCGCGACGGTGGCGGATCTCAACCGGATGACTGTCGGAAAGAACCTGACCTGCTCCGGGAACCTGCAATCTGGCGGTCCGGTTCCGGTGTCAGGTGGCAATAACACGGCGACGAACAAGCTGGGTCAGTGCGCCGGCCTCTGACACCTGCGCCGTCGCTCATCGCCGGCCGGCTAAAAGCGATGAGAACTCACCGAGCCGATCGAGCGGGCGAACCGGGTTCGCCCGCTCGCTGCTTTTTGTCCCCGCGCTACTTCCGGTAATCCAGCGCCGGTTTCCGATCCGCGAGTCGCGTCTTGTAGACGAAATTCGGTCCGCGCCGCTGATCGAACTCTGCCTTCGCCTTCTGGATGTGTGAAGCATCGGTGAAGAGATCGACGGTCGTGAGCGCCATCGATTTCGCGGCGACCATCATCCCTTTCACGCCGATTGTCCCGCCGGCGCACGCGGTCGCCTGCCAGCTGTGCGCAGGAACGCCAGGGGCGAACGTCGCCGCGGTCATGGAGACCGATGGCACGTTCCAGCTGACGTCGGCGTAGTCGGTCGAGGCGCTCATGACCTGGCCGTCGCGCATTGGGCGCACCTTCTCCTGCGATCCGATTTGAACGTCCGGCGGATCCGTGAGCGTCTTGCGCAGTTCCTCCGCGAACTTCACTTCCTCCGGCGTGTAGGTGAAGCCGCCGACACGTTCGAGATTCGTGTTCATCAGCCCGCTGAGATACGTGTTCGGCAGCACGTTGTACACCGCCCCGGTGATCTCCAGCTCCATCGTCGTGCCGGTGCCGAGCGCGGCGCCTTTCGCGGCGTTGACGATCCGCTCCCAGATGCCGTCGAGGATCGGCATGTTCGGATGACGCGCGTAGTAGTACGCCTCGGCGAAGTCGGGGACGATGTTCGGCGCGGCGCCGCCGCGCGTGATGATGTAGTGGATGCGCGTCTCCTGCGGCACGTGCTCGCGCATCATGTTGACGAGATAGTCCATGCCCTCGACCGCGTCGAGCGCGGAGCGGCCGCGATCGGGTGCCGCCGCGGCATGCGCCGCGACGCCGTGGAAGCGGAATTTGCCGGTGATGTTCGCGGTTGAACTCGTGGGACTCGCCTCGTTGCGATCGCCGGGATGCCACGACACGGCGACGTCGACGTCCTTGAACAGTCCGTCGCGCACCATGTACACCTTGCCCGATCCGCCCTCTTCCGCCGGCGTGCCGTAGTAACGGAGCGTTCCGGTGTGACCCGACGCCACGAGCCATTCCTTCACGGCCACTGCGGCCGCGAGCGCGCCGGTGCCAAGAAGATTGTGGCCGCAGCCGTGGCCGGGTGCACCTTCTTCGATCGCGTGATGATTCGCGGTCTGTGCTTCCTGCGAGAGTCCTGGCAGCGCGTCGAACTCGCCGACGATGCCGATGACGGGTTTGCCGGAACCGAACGTCGCGACGAACGCGGTGGGAATCCCGGCGACACCGGCGGTCACCTGGAAACCGGCGGCCTTCAGCTGCTGCTGCAGCAGCGCGCTGCTCTTCTGCTCCTGGTAGCCAATCTCGGCAAAGCCCCAGATCTCCTTCGCGACACCGGCGTATCGCTCGCGCTTCGCGTCGATCCCGCGCAGCATCGCGGCGCGATCGTCGGACGACGGCTGCTGCGCGGAGAGGACGGCTGTGTAGTGTCCGGCTTTATCCGGACCTTGATCGGCCGGACCAACCGTCAGCAACAACACCAGCACGATCAGCGGTTTTCGGGGCATCGGGGGCACTCCTCGTGAGATAGCATAGGGGAAAAGAGGTTTCCATGAAGAAATCCGTGGCGCTGGCGCTGCTCGTCGCCGGCGTGTGTCTCCAGTCTCCCCTCGGCGCGCAGCCGGCGAAGACCACTGCATCGCCGATGTCGCCGTCGACGCCGTTCGTGCGGGATCCGAAGATTCCGATCGACGAGGAGTACACGAAGAAGATCAAAGAGTACACGACCGAGCCGTTCTTCGGCTCGCCGCTAGTGGACTACCTGCCCGCATCGAAAACGGTGCCGACGCCGAAAGCGGTGTTGGGCGACGTGGCCGGCGCGCCAGGAAAACTGCCGTACGCCGAAGAGGTGTACCAGTACATGCGCATGCTCGAGAAAGCGGCGCCCGGGCGGGTGAAGGTCGTGAGCATCGGGAAGACCGAAGAGGGGCGCGAGATGATCGCGGTCGCGATCGCGTCCGACGCGCTGATGGCCGGCCTCGAAAAAAATCGCGCGCGACTCGCGAAGCTCGGCGATCCGCGCACGATCAAGATGGACGATGTGCAGGCGGAGGCGCTCGTCAATGCATCGACGCCGATCTACTACATCACCGGCACGATCCACTCGCCCGAAACGGGAGCGCCCACGGCGCTGATGGAGCTCGCGTACCGCCTGGTCGTTGACGAGCACGAGTACATCAAAGCGATCCGCAACAACCTGATCACATTGATCACGCCGGTGATCGAGGTCGACGGCCGCGACAAGATGGTCGACGTCTACAAGTGGCACCTCGCGCACCCGGGACAGAACTATCCCGGCCTCGTCTACTGGGGCAAGTACGTCGCGCACGACAACAACCGCGACGCGATGGGCGCGACGCTGAAGCTCACCGAGAACGTGATCAACACGTGGAATCAGTGGCATCCGCAGGTGTTGCACGACCTGCACGAGTCAGTGCCCTATCTGTACGACAACACGGTCGGCGATGGACCGTACAACGCGTGGATCGATCCGATCCTCGCCGACGAGTGGGAGATGATCGGCTGGAACAACGTGTCGGAGATGACGAAGTTCGGGATGCCGGGTGTCTTCACGCACGGCAACTTCGACACGTGGTCACCCGGCTACCTGATGTTCATCGCGGCGCTCCACAACGGTATCAGCCGCCTCTACGAAACGTTCGGCAACGGCGGCGCCGACACGGTGGTGCGCGAGCTGCGTCCCGACGAATACGCGCGCACGTGGTACAAGCAGAACCCGCCGCTGCCGAAGACCACATGGTCCCAGCGCAACAACAACAACTACGAGCAGACGGGACTGCTCACCTCGCTCCACTACTTTGCCGGCAACGGCAAGCTGTTCCTGCGCAACTACTACCTGAAGAGCAAGCGATCGATTCTCAAAGCGAAGACCGAAGGACCGGCGGCCTACGTGCTCGCGGCTGACGATCCTCGTCCGGGTGCGCAGGCGGAGCTGCTGCGCGTATTACAGAAACAGGGCGTGGAGATTTCGCGCGCGACCGCCGATTTCACCGTCACCGTGCCTGGCAAACGCGGTCCTGCGCGGCAGAATCCGACGATGACGGACGCGCCCGCCTCCGGCGGGCCGAATCAGGGGCAGGATGGGCAGGATAGGCGGGACGGGCAGGAAGGGCGGGATAGAAACACACCTCCACCGCCGACGACGCGGACTTTCCCCGCGGGCTCGTACATCGTCCGGATGGATCAGCCATACAGCCGCATTGCCGATTCGTTGATGGACTACCAGTACTGGAGCCCGAACGATCCGCAGAAGACGCCGTACGACGACACGGGCTGGACGTTCCCCGAACTGTTCAACGTGCAGGCGGTCCGCGTCGCAGATGTGAAAGTGCTCGACGCGCCGGTCGAGAAACTGACCGGACCGGTTCGCGCCAAGGGTGGTTCGACAGGCGCGGGATCCGTCTATCTCGTGAACCACAACGCGGACGTCGCGCTGGCCACGCTCCGCTACGCGTTCAAGGAGGCGTCGTTCGAAGCGGCAGAAGAGCCGTTCGACGCCGCGGGCAAGAAGTTCAATCGCGGCTCGTTCATCATCAAGAACGCGCAGGCGAACGATCTTCAGAAGGCCGCGAGCGATCTCGGACTGCAGATCGTCGCCGTCAGCGCAGCTCCGTCGGTGAAGACACATCCCGTGCGGGCGCCGCGCGTGGCACTGCTGCACACATGGCTGACCACACAGACCGAGGGCTGGTGGCGGCAGGCGTTCGATGGCGCACGCGTGCCGTTCACGTACATCAGCACGCAACAGGTTGCGGCTGACGCCAATCTCAACGCGAAGTACGACGTCATCATCTTCCCGCCGGTCGGCCGCGGACCCGAAGCGATTGTGAACGGCATGCCGATGTGGGGCAACGCACTACCATGGAAGAAGACGGACGTGACGCCCAATCTCGGCTCCGAGGATCAGACCGACGATATGCGTCCGGGCCTCGGCTGGGCCGGCGTCGCGCACCTGCAGGACTTCGTGCGCAAAGGCGGCCTGCTCCTCACGGTGATGGACACCGCGGACCTCGCCGTCTCGAGCGGGTTCACTCCCGGACTCTCCGTCGCCGCACGCCAGCGCCTCCGGATCGTCGGCAGCGTCGTCCGATCAAAAACAGTCGATGCGACGAGCCCGATCGCGTACGGCTACACCGACAACCTCGCGCTCTGGTGCGACAACGGTCCCATCTTCAACGTCTCGAACATCTTCGGCGCGCGCGGCGGCCGGCGGCTCGGACCGGACGATGGCGGGAACCGGCCGACTGGCCGGGGCACGGCCGATGATCCGGACGTGCCGCAGGGTCGCATCGGGATCGAGTTGCCGAGGGAGCCGCGGGCCGACACGTGGCAGGCGGTGCCGGTCACGGAGGAGCAGCTGCGCAACGGCATCAACGTGATTCCGCCCGCCGCCCGGCCGCGCGTGATCCTTCGCTACGCCGACACCCGCGACTTGCTCGTATCCGGGCTCGTGGAGAACGGCGGCGAGATCGCGCAGCACGCGGCGGTGGTCGACGTCCCACTCGACAAGGGTCATGTCATCGCGTTTTCGAACAACCCGATCTGGCGCGGGGAGACGCAGGGCAGCTACTTTCTGGTCTTCAATGCGCTGCTGAACTTTGACGCGCTGGACGCTGGTAGAAAGGTGGACGCTAGATAGGTCAGGTGGGTCGGGTTGGTCAGGTAAAAACGTTCTTACCTACCAGACCCACCTGACTCACCCGGCCCGTACGGCCCTGTCCGGCGTCTAATTACTCCGAGGTTCGCATGTCCCGAGCTTTCAGTTGCCTCGTGGCCGTTCTACTCTCGGCGCCTCCGGCGCTGGCGCAGACCCCTTCCCAACCGGCGCGCGACACGGTAACGGCCGTCACCGGCGGCACGGGAGTCATTCGCGGCCGTGTCGTCGAGGCGGCGACAGGCAAGGGGCTGTCGCGCGTGCAGGTGCGAGCCAACACGAACACCGCTGGTCCACCGCCGAATCCGTACCCCTGGCTGGCGCTGACTGACGGCGACGGCCGCTACGAAATCAAGGGACTTCCCGCCAACACATACGCCATCGTCGCCACCAAAACGAACTACGTGCGGAGCGCGTGGGGCGAGGCGCGTGTGGAAGGACCGGGCAAGCGTCTCCCGGTGGCCGACGGCCAGATCGTCGACAAGATCGACATGAAGATGACGCGCGCGGGCGTCGTCACGGGCAAAGTCGTCGACGAGTTCGGCGATCCGGTCACCGACGTGTTCGTGACGGCGATGCGCTATCAGTACGTCCAGGGCTCGCGGCGGCTGATGCAAAGCGGACGCGGCGGTTCGACCAACGACATCGGTGAGTATCGCGTCTACGGCCTCACGCCCGGACGCTACTTCATCTCTGCGTCGCTGCGGAATTTCCAGGGAATGAGCACAGAATCGAGCGAACGTTCGGCGTACGCGCCGACGTTCTTTCCCGGCACCGGCAACGTCGCGGAGGCCACCCGCCTGACGATCGCGCCCGGACAGATCATCCCGAGCACCAACATGACGCTGCTGCCGATCCAGACCGCGCGCGTGCGCGGGATCGCGCTGGACGCCGACGGCAAACCGATCAGCAACGGGATGGTCAACGTCATGCAGCGGCTGGGCGCGGCTATGGTAGGCAATACGGGGTCGGCGGTGCAGCCCGATGGCAAGTTCACGCTGAACCTGACCCCGGGCGACTACACGCTGCGTGTCTTCGGCGCCACCGTGACGGATGGCGCGTTCACGGACGTGACGGTGAACGGCAGCGACATCGACGGCGTCCAGATCATGGCCGTGAAGCCGTCGACGATCCGCGGACGCCTGGTGTTCACCGACAGCGTCACCGGGGCTCCGGCGCCGAAACCGACCGCGTTCGATCTCGGCGCGGCTCGTGAATGGATGATCGGTCAACAGGTACGGCACCAGGCCAAGGTCAAGGACGACTACACGTTCGAGATCTCGCTGCCGCCCGGGCACGTGCTGATCCGCGGCATCGCGAACGGTCAGCCCGCCGGACCAGCCGCGCAGCCATGGCGTCTGAATCGCGTACTCGTGAACGATCTCGACGTCGCCGACAGCGGCATCGAGGTCGGCGCTAACAGCACAATCGAGAACGTCGTCGTCGAGTGGACCAACCACAGCAACGAAGTGACGGGCAAGGTGACCGACGCCGACGGCAAAGTCGTGCGCGATTGTTTCGTGATCCTGTTCGCCCAGGATCCGGCGCACTGGACCGTGCAGACGCGGCATCTCGCCGTCTCGCGCCCCGGCCTCGACGACAACTTCCACACGCGACTCCTGGCAGGCGACTACTACGCCGTCGCGATGAGCGACGTCGAAACCAACGCATGGACCGATCCCGAATTCCTCGCGCTGGCGCGCGAGCAAGCGGTGAAGTTCACGATTGCCGACGGGGAGAAGAAAACAATCGATCTTCCCCTGTCGGCTGCGCCGGTGTTTTGATCACGCACGAGGCACGTATGACGCGAACGATCGCCGGACTCATCACCATCCTGATGATCGCGCCGGGCCTGGCGTCGGCACAGACGACGCCGTCATTCCCCGCGACGAACGCGGCTGCACAGCCGCCGTCGCCGCAAGGCGCGAACGCCAACGCGCCGGTGCCGGGCACGTCAATCCTGCGCGGCCACGTGTTCGCGGCCGATTCGGGCCAGCCGCTGCGGAAGGCGCAGGTCCGCATTTTCGCCAACGAGATTCGCGAGAATCGACTCGCAACTACCGACGCCGACGGCTTCTACGAGTTCAAGGAAGTCCGCGCGGCGCGCTACACGATCAACGCCAGCAAAGGCAGCTACGTTGGCTTGTCGTACGGACAGCAGCGTCCGACGGACCCGGCCAAACCGATCACGATCCTCGACAACCAGACCGTCGAGAAGATGGACTTCTCGCTGCCGCGCGGCGGCATCATCTCGGGCCGGATCCTCGACGAGTTCGGGGAACCAATCTCCGAAGTACAGGTCTCGGTGCAGCAGTATCAAACGGTCCAGGGACAACGGCGGCTCGTGCCGACCGGCCGTCAGGCGTCGACCAACGACATCGGGGAGTTCCGTCTATTCGGCGTTTCACCGGGACAGTTTTACCTCGTGGCGACGTGGCGCTCACCGAACCCCGGGGCCAACGAGGAGCGGACCGCCTACGCGCCGATGTACTTCCCAGGCACGGACAACCCGGCGCAGGCACAGCGCATCGCGCTCGCCATCGGCGAGGAGAAGAGCGACATCGTGATGGCGCTGCGGCCGATTCGCGCCACCCGCATCAGCGGCACGGCCACCGGATCGGACGGCAAGCCGATGACGGGATCGGTGATGGTGATGTCGACGAGCGGCTACGGCTTCAACATGACCGCGTCCGGCATGATCCGGCCCGACGGGACGTTCAGCGTCAACGGCATCGCGCCCGGTGAATACACCGTGCGCGCGCAGGCGTTCAACGGAGGCGGACGCGACACCGAGATGGCCACCGCGAAAATTACCGCGACCGGCGACGACATCAACGATCTGCAGCTCGTCGCCGCGAAGCCATCGTCGGCAACCGGCCGCATCCTCATGGATCCGGCGGCCGCAGCCACTCTT
>Ga0105242_10001204_pt1 | contig 20427 bp, 18 predicted proteins | sample KBSM24metaG_FD_81521 | JGI IMG/M metagenome (GOLD analysis project Ga0105242, IMG submission 81521) | Miscanthus rhizosphere microbial communities from Kellogg Biological Station, Michigan, USA - KBS M2-4 metaG | ecosystem: Host-associated > Plants > Roots > Rhizosphere > Soil | place... | reverse complement strand
GCCTCCACCGTGGTCGAGCGCGGCGGGCAGAAGATCGGCATCGTGGGCGTGACCGTCGCGGGCAAGACCAAGGCCTCTTCCAGCCCCGACCCGGACACCACTTTCGAGGACGAAGCCACCGCCGCGCAGCGCGAGATCGACCGCCTGCGCGCCCAGGGCATCAACAAGATCATCCTCATGAGCCACATCGGCTACGACAACGACCTGCAGATCGTGCCCAGGCTCTCGGGCGTCGACGTGGTGGTGGGCGCCGATTCGCACACCCTGCTGGGCCCCGACACCCTGCGCACCACGGGCGTGGGCACGCCGGCCGGCGCCTATCCCACCCGCCTGGCCGACAAGGACGGCAAGCCCGTCTGCGTGGTGCAGGCCTGGGAATACGCCCAGGTCGTGGGCGAACTGAAGGTGCGCTTCGACGCCAACGGCGACGTGGCCAGCTGCGCCGGCACGCCGCACGTGCTGATCGGCGACAGCTTCACACTCGGTGGCAAGGCCGCGACCGATGCTCAGTTGCAGGCGATCAAGGCCAGTGTGGCCGCCACGGGCTTCCTGCGCACCACCACGCCGCTGGCCTCGGCCGCCAGCGTGCTGCAGCCCTTCAAGGACCGCGTGTCCGTGTTCAACCAGAAGCAGGTCGCCACGGTGCCGCAGGAACTCTGCTCGCGCCGGGTGCCCGGCGGCCAGGGCACGGTGGACTACGGCCGCTCCAGCGCGGCCTGCAATGCCGAAGGCGGCGTGAGCCTGCGCGGCGGCGACATCCAGCAGCTCGTGGCCCAGGCCTATCTGGACGTGGCCAACGCCCAGTACGGCGGCGCCGACATCTCGCTGCAGAGCGGCGGCGGCGTGCGCATTCCGCTCTCGGGCACCGTCTCGGCCGCGCAGGTCATCCAGGTTCTGCCCTTCGGCAACATGCTGTTCCGGCTGGACATCACGGGTGCGGAGGCCAAGTCCATGCTCGAAGACGGACTGGAAGCCGTCTACGGCACGGGCGGCTCCACCGGCCCTTATCCGTACACCGGCGGCCTGCGCTTCGACGTCAACGCCTCTGCCGCCTTCGGCCAGCGCGTGAGCAACATCGAGGTGCGCGATCGCCAGACCGGCACCTGGAGCGCGCTGGATGCGTCCAAGACCTACAAGCTCTTCGTGCTGAGCTTCAACGCGACCGGCGGCGACGGCTACAAGACCCTGGCCGCCGTGCCTGCCTCGCGGCGCCTGGACATCGGCGTGCTGGATGCCGACGTGTTCTTCACCTACATCGACCAGCAGGCCAAGGATGCGACCACCGGCCTGCCGGTGCTGAACCGTTTGCCGACCGCGCTCTACAGCACCAGGAACTTCACGCCGCCGGCGAAGTAGCGGGCTGCAGCGATCCCCGGCCGCAGCGGCACCACGCACTGCTTGCTCGCGCATGGGGGCCCAGGCCTGGCGCAACGGCATGTCGGCGCGCGCCGCCGTGGGGCGGGGCCTGTCGCGCCGGCCGCGCCTCAGGTGTAGCGCTTGGCGCGCAGGTTGTCCTTCATCTGCTGCAGCACGGGCTGCAGCGGCTCGCCGATGCGCAGGGCCACGCAGGTGGCCAGCACGTCGATGATGAGCAGGTGCATCAGGCGCGAGACCATGGGGCTGTAGCGGTCGTAGCCTTCGGGGTGGTCCGCCGCCAGGTGGATGTGGCAGGCGCTCGCCAGGGGCGATCCGCTGGCGGTGATGGCCACGGTGGTCGCGCCGTTCCGGCGGGCGATGTCGGCGGCGTCCATCAGGTCGCGCGTACGGCCCGAGTTGGAGACGATGAGCAGGCAGTCGCCCGGACCCAGCAGCGTGGCGCTCATCACCTGCATGTGGCCGTCGCTGGTGCTCAGGCTGGTGATGCCCAGGCGAAAGAGCTTGTGCTGCGCGTCCTGCGCCACGATGCCGGAGTTGCCGGCGCCGTAGATCTCGATGCGGTGGCCCGTCTTCCATGTGCCGGCGATGGCCTCGACCGCACGCTCGATGGCGCCGGTGCTGGCCGCGTTGCGGTACTGCAGGAAGGCGGCCACGGCGTTGTCCACCACCTTCACCAGCACGTCGCCGGTCTTGTCGTCGGCGTCCACGCTGCGGTGGATGAAGGGCACGCCCTCGCTCACGCTGCCGGCGAGCTTGAGCTTGAAGTCGGCCAGCCCGTCATAGCCCATGCTGCGGCAGAAGCGCACCACGGTGGGCTTGCTCACGCCCGCGCGTGCGGCCAGCTCGCGCACCGGCAGGCGCGCGAAGGCGCGCGCGTCCTGCAGCACGAGGGCGGCCACGCGCTGCTCGGCCGGGGCCAGCGAGGGCAGGGAGGCGGTGATGCGTTCCAGCATGTCAGCCATCCTGCTTCGAGCGGCGCAGCGGCGCGCAAGGCGCGGGCGGAACCAGGCGCGCAAAGGGCTTGCGCATCAGGATTCCTCGATCCAGCTGTGGCCTTCGCGCGCCACCATGGCACTGGCGGCGGCCGGGCCCCAGGTGCCGGCCGCGTAGGGGCGGGGGCCTTCGCTCGATTCCTGCCAGGACTGCATGATGGGCTCCACCCAGCGCCAGGCGGCTTCCTGCTCGTCGGCACGCACGAAGAGGTTCAGCCGGCCGGCGATCACGTCCAGCAGCAGCCGTTCGTAGGCGCCCACGCGCTCGGTGCCGAAGCGCTGCTCGAAGTCCAGATCCAGGTGCACCTGGGCCAGCGACTGGGCCTCGGCCGCACGCGCGCTGCGCTTGTCCTGGCCCGCTGCGAAGAGGTGCAGTGCCACGCCGTCGCGCGGCTGCAGGTGGATCACCAGCCGGTTGGCCGCGCCGATGGGCGTGCGGTAGATGGGATGGGGCGTGGCGCGGAAGTTGATGGCGATGTGCGCCTCGTGCGCAGCCAGCCGCTTGCCGGTGCGGATGAAGAACGGCACGCCGGCCCAGCGCCAGTTGGCGATCTCGGTGCGCAGGGCGACGAAGGTCTCGGTGCGGCTGTCGGCCGGCACGCCGGTCTCCTCGGCGTAGCCGGGCACGCGCTCGCCGCCGGTGCTGCCGGCGGTGTACTGGCCGCGCACCACGTCGCGCGCCAGGGTGGCGGGCGTCCAGGGCACCAGCGAATGCAGCACCTTGAGCTTTTCGTCGCGGATGGCGTCGGCCGTGGCATTGATCGGCGGCTCCATGGCGATCGCGCACAGCAGCTGCAGCGCATGGTTCTGCACCATGTCGCGCAGCGCGCCGGTGCCGTCGTAGAAGGCGCCGCGCTTTTCCACGCCCAGCTTCTCGGCCATGGTGATCTCGATGCTGGCCACCATCTCGCGGCGCCAGAGCGGCTCGAACAGCAGGTTGCCGAAGCGCAGCGCCAGCAGGTTCTGCACGGCGGGCTTGCCCAGGTAGTGGTCGATGCGGAAGATCTGCTCTTCGCGGAACACCCGGCGCACGGCGGCGTTGATGGCGCGGTTGGATTCGAGGTCGTGGCCCAGCGGCTTTTCCAGCACCACGCGCGTCTTGGGCGTGGCCAGGCCCGCGGCGCCCAGCTGTTCGCAGGCGGTGGTGAAGAGACTGGGCGCGGTGGCCAGATACATCACCACCGTGTCGGCATTGCGCTCGCGCAGGCGCTCGGCCAGCTGCGCGTAGTCCTCGGGTTTGGACAGGTCCATGCGCTGGTACTGCAGCAGCGCGGCGAAGCGTTCGAACTCTTCGGCCGTGGGGCGCTTTTCCTGGATCACGGCGTCGAAGCGGCTGGCGATCAGGTCGCGGTAGGCCGCGTCGCTCAGGTCGTCGCGCGCCACGCCGATGATGCGCCCGCCTTCGGGCAGCGAGCCGTGGCGGAACGCCTGGAAGAGGGCGGGCAGCAACTTGCGCCAGGCCAGGTCGCCCGTGCCGCCGAAAAGGACCAGATCGAAGCTCATGGTGTTCCGTGTCTCCCGTACGATGGTTCGTTGTCGATGCCCGGTATGTTACCGAGTTTCACTAATCGGCATGGGCCTACGTCAAAACGGCGGCGGCTGGGCCTACACTTCTGCGCTGTCGTGCGCATCGGCGGCCCCTGATGCAGGCGGTAACCCGGAATCTTCGACCGGGGCTGGCCCAAGGCACTTCATCCCGCAGGACACAAGAGAAGAGGAAACAAAGCAAATGGCCATGAACCAACTCGATGCGCTCAAGCAGTTCACCACCGTGGTGGCGGACACGGGCGACTTCCGCCAACTGAGCGCTTTCCAGCCCCAGGATGCGACCACCAACCCCTCGCTTATCCTCAAGGCCGTGCAAAAGCCCGAATACGCGCCGCTCATGATCGAGGCCGTGTCCCGCTGGCGCGGCCAGCCGCTGGACGAGGTGATGGACCGGCTCATCGTGCGCTTCGGCTGCGAGATCCTCTCGCTGATCCCGGGCCGCGTGTCCACCGAAGTCGATGCGCGCCTGTCGTTCGACACCGCAGCCACCGTGGCGCGGGGCGAGCGCATCATCGCCCTCTATAAGGCCGAAGGCATCGCCCGCGAGCGCGTGCTCATCAAGATCGCCTCCACCTGGGAAGGCATCCAGGCGGCGCGCCAGCTCGAAGAGCGCGGCATCCGCACCAACCTCACGCTGCTCTTCTCGTTCGCCCAGGCCGTCGCCTGCGGCCAGGCCAAGGTGCAGCTGATCTCGCCCTTCGTCGGCCGCATCTACGACTGGTACAAGAAGCAGGCCGGCGCCGGCTGGGACGAAGCCGCCATGGCCGGCCCCAACGATCCGGGCGTGCAGTCGGTGCGCCAGATCTACCAGCACTACAAGCGCTTCGGCATCGCCACCGAGGTCATGGGCGCGAGCTTCCGCAACACCGGCCAGATCATCGCGCTGGCCGGCTGCGACCTGCTCACCATCGCCCCCGACCTGCTGGCCCAGCTGGCTGCGGGCGATGCGCCCGTGCAGCGCGCGCTGGACCCGGCCGCCGCACGCGGCCTGGACCTGCCGGCCGTGGAATACGACGAGCCGGGCTTCCGCTACGCGCTCAACGCCGACGCCATGGCCACCGAGAAGCTGGCCGAAGGCATCCGCGCCTTCGCGGCCGACGCGGCCAAGCTCGAACAGCTGATGCAGGCGGCCGCATGAGCAACGGCCACGTCCTTCCCACCCGCACCCGCTGCGACCGCACGCCCGCCTGGGCGCAGCTGCAGGCGCATTTCGAGGGGGCAGGCCGCGGCTTCGACCTGCGCGGCGCCTTCGCGGCCGAGCCGGACCGCTTCGAGCGCCTGAGCCAGCAGGCGCCGCACGTCTTCGCCGATTTGTCCAAGAATCTGTGGGACGAAGACACCGAAGCGATGCTGCTGCGCATGGCGGCCGCCACCGGGCTGGAGCAGCACCGCGCCGCCATGTTCGGTGGCCAGCCCATCAATGCCACCGAAGGCCGTGCCGTACTGCACACGCTGCTGCGCCGCCCGGCCGGGCTGGCCTTGCCGGGCGATGAAAGCAGCATCGCCGGCCAGCTCGCGCAGGTGCACGACACGCTGAACCGCATGCTGGCCTACGCCGACGCGGTGCGGGCCGACGACGGCATCACCGACATCGTGAACATCGGCATCGGCGGCTCGGATCTGGGGCCTCACATGGCGGTGAAGGCGCTGGAGGAGCACCGCGCACCGGGCAAGCGGCTGCACTTCGTCTCCAACGTGGACGGGCACGAACTGCACACCGTGCTGAAGTCGCTCGAGGCCCGAAGCACGCTGTTTCTGATCGCCTCCAAGACCTTCACCACGGCCGAGACGATGACCAATGCGCGCTCGGCGCTGGCCTGGTTCGCCGAGCAGGGCGGGCAGGACGTCGCGCGGCACTTCGCGGCGCTCACCACCAACATCGAGGGTGCCGGGGCGCTGGGCATCACCACCACCTTCGGTTTCTGGGACTGGGTGGGCGGCCGCTATTCGCTGTGGTCAGCCATCGGCCTGCCGATCGCCATCGCCATCGGCTCCGGAGGCTTTCGCGAGTTGCTGGCGGGTGCCCACGCCATGGACGAGCATTTCCGCACGGCGCCGCTCGCGCGGAACTTGCCGGTGCGGCTGGGGCTGCTCGACGTCTGGTACCGCAATTTCCACGGCTTCACCAGCCGCTGCATCGCGCCCTACCACGCGGCGCTGGGCCGGCTGCCGGCCTACCTGCAGCAACTGGAGATGGAGAGCAACGGCAAGCGTGTGGCACTGGACGGCACGCCGCTGTCGCTCGCCACGTCGCCCGTGCTGTGGGGCGAGCCGGGCACCAATGGCCAGCATGCGTTCTTCCAGATGCTGCACCAGGGCACCGACGTCGTGCCGCTGGAAATCATCGCCGTGCGCCAGGCGACCCACCCGCTGCCCGGCCACAACGACAAGCTGCTGGCCAACGCGCTGGCCCAGGCCCAGGCGCTGATGCTGGGCCAGCACAGCGAAGGCGGCCACCGCCATTTCCCGGGCAACCGGCCCAGCACCTTCCTGCTGCTGGATTCGCTCACTCCCGGGTCGTTGGGCGCGCTGATCGCACTGCAGGAGCACCGCGTCTTCGTAAGCGGTAGCGTCTGGGGCATCAACAGCTTCGATCAGTGGGGGGTGGAGCTGGGCAAGGTGCTGGCCAAGAACATCGAGGAGCGCCTGGCGTCGGGCGACGTCCAAGCGCTGGACGGCTCCACGGCTGGTCTGCTGGCACGCGTGCGCGCGCGCTGAAGAACGACGAGGGGAGGGCGCCAGTGACGTGCCTGGCCGGCGCGGCGCTGTGGTTCGCCCCGGTTGTCTTGCTGCCACAGGGGCGGTTATGAACGTTATGGCGTTTCCGAGATGCGAAGTCGCTCGGTGTGCAGCCCTGCTGTGCACCCTGTCCGGCCCGGCGCTGGCACAAGCGCCGCAGGCCACCCTGTTCGAGGTGCGGGTGGATGGCAGCGCCGAGAAGGAAGCCGCGACCGGCCCCGTCGTCGGCTACCGCGCGCGGAACGCCTCGACAGCCACCAAGACCGACACGCCGCTGAGCGAAACGCCGCAATCGGTGACCGTCGTCACACGCGATCAGATCGTGGACCAGAGAGCCACCAGTTTCCAGGGCGCGCTGCTGTACGCCGCCGGCGTGCGCAGCGACGCCTATGGGCTGGACAGCCGATCGGACAGCGTCCGGGTGCGCGGCAGCGCTCCGGACATCTACCTGGACGGCCTGCGCCAGAACTACAACTAATACACCAGCACCATTCCCACCGATCCCTACATGCGTGGCGGCCCAACGCGGCCACGTCGCTGCTGCTGCAGGCGCATTGGCAGCAGGACCGCATGGGCAGCGTGGCGCAGTTCCTGCCCTGGTCGGGCACGCTGCTGCCCAACCCGAACGGGCGCCTGCCCACCAGCCGTTGCATCGGCGAGCCGGGCGATTACTACGACACCGATCGCGAAACGCTGGGCTACCAGTTCGAGCATCGTTTCAACGACGCCTGGACCGTGCGCCAGAACATGCGCTGGGCGCGCTGGAGGATGCCGGCTGGCACCGTGCCATGCGCTTTGCCGCCACCGCCGCCGCGCTCAACTGCACGCAAGAAGGTGCCGACCCGCCCACACTGGCCGCCGTGCAGGCCTTGCTGGGCCGCATGGAGTCCGTCTCAGCGGCCCCTGTTGCCTGATCACTGAAAGGCGCCCGCCATGACGACGCCCCGCAAGCCGCGCAACGCGCAGGGCTTCGTCTCGCTCGGCACTTCGGGCGTGGTGTTCGTCTTCACCGACCGCTTCCTGCCCAACCCGGCGCAGGCCATGCATGCCTTCTGCCATGCGCTGCCCGGGCGCTGTCACCAGATCTGGCTGGCCGATGGCGGCCGCATGGCCGAGGTCTGCACGCTGCCGCAGCCGCGCCGGCGCTTCGATCCCGCCGCTGCGGACGCGGCGGGCCATGCGGCGCGGCATGCGCGCTTCCAGGCCCTCTACCGGGCCTTGCGCGACCAGTTCTGACGAGATTCCGGCGCCCCGCGGCGCCCGTCCCGGAAGCCACAAGCAAATCGGGACGCCCATGAAAAAAGGGCCGCTTTCGCGGCCCTTTCGTCGTGGTGAGCGAGACTCAGCCGGGCATTACATGCCCATGCCGCCCATGCCACCCATGCCGCCCATGTCGGGCATGCCGCCGGCAGGAGCGTCGTCCTTCGGTGCTTCGGCGACCATGGCTTCGGTCGTCAGCAGCAGCGAGGCCACGGAAGCGGCGTTCTGCAGAGCGGTGCGGGTGACCTTCGTGGGGTCCAGGATGCCCAGCTCGAGCATGTCGCCGTAGGTGTCGTTGGCGGCGTTGAAGCCGAAGTTGCCGGAGCCTTCCAGCACCTTGTTCACGACCACCGAGGGCTCGCCGCCGGCGTTGTAGACGATCTCGCGCAGGGGCGCTTCGACGGCCTTGAGCACCAGCTTGATGCCGGCTTCCTGGTCGACGTTGTCACCCTTGACCTTGTCGCCCACGGCTTGCTTGGCACGCAGCAGAGCCACGCCGCCACCGGCCACGATGCCTTCTTCCACGGCAGCGCGGGTAGCGTGCAGGGCGTCTTCCACGCGGGCCTTCTTTTCCTTCATCTCGACTTCGGTGGCAGCACCGACCTTGATGACGGCCACGCCGCCGGCCAGCTTGGCCACGCGCTCTTGCAGCTTTTCGCGGTCGTAGTCGCTGGTGGCTTCTTCGATCTGGATGCGGATCTGCTTGACGCGGGCTTCGATGTCACCAGCAGCGCCGGCGCCGTCGATGATGATCGTGTTTTCCTTGCCCACTTCGATGGTCTTGGCTTGGCCCAGGTCGGCCAGCGTGACCTTCTCGAGCGTCAGGCCCACTTCTTCAGCGATGACCTTGCCGCCCGTCAGGATGGCGATGTCTTCCAGCATGGCCTTGCGGCGGTCGCCGAAGCCAGGCGCCTTGACGGCCACGACCTTCAGGATGCCGCGGATGGTGTTGACCACCAGCGTCGCCAGGGCTTCGCCTTCGACTTCTTCGGCGATGATCAGCAGCGGACGGCCAGCCTTGGCGACTTGCTCCAGCGTGGGCAGCAGGTCACGGATGTTGCTGATCTTCTTGTCGAACAGCAGCACGAAGGGGTTGTCCAGAATCGCGGCTTGCTTTTCGGGGTTGTTGATGAAGTAGGGCGACAGGTAGCCGCGGTCGAACTGCATGCCTTCCACGACGTCCAGCTCGTTGTCCAGGCTCTTGCCGTCTTCGACGGTGATCACGCCTTCCTTGCCGACCTTGTCCATCGCGTCGGCAATGATCTTGCCCACGGATTCGTCGGAGTTGGCGGAGATCGAACCCACCTGGGCGATTTCCTTGGAGGTGGTCGTGGCCTTGGAAGCCTTCTTCAGCTCTTCCACCAGGGCGACGACAGCCTTGTCGATGCCGCGCTTCAGGTCCATCGGGTTCAGGCCGGCGGCCACGTACTTGGAGCCTTCGCGCACGATGGCTTGGGCCAGCACGGTGGCGGTGGTCGTGCCGTCACCGGCGATGTCGTTGGTCTTGGAGGCCACTTCCTTCACGAGCTGGGCGCCCATGTTCTGCAGCTTGTCCTTGAGCTCGATTTCCTTGGCCACGGACACACCGTCCTTGGTCACGGTGGGGGCGCCGAAGGAGCGCTCGAGCACCACGTTGCGGCCCTTGGGGCCCAGGGTGACCTTGACCGCGTTGGCCAGAACGTTCACGCCTTCAACCATGCGGGCGCGGGCTTCGCCGCCGAAAACTACGTCTTTTGCTGCCATGTTAGGCTCCTCAAATGGGGTTCAAAACGGCTGCTGGCGCTTGTGTATCAAACGCGAGCAGCTATGGAAATGTGAGTGTTTACCGTGAGGGAGAAGGATTACTTCTCGACGACTGCGAACAGGTCGTCTTCCTTCATCACCAGCAGCTCGTCGCCGTGGACCTTGACGGTCTGGCCCGAGTACTTGCCGAACAGAACGCGGTCGCCGACCTTCACGTTCAGGGCGACGACTTCGCCCTTGTCGTTCTTCTTGCCGGGGCCAACGGCCAGGACTTCGCCTTGATCGGGCTTTTCGGCAGCGTTGTCGGGGATCACGATGCCGGAGGCGGTCGTGGTTTCGCTTTCAATGCGCTTGACGATCACGCGATCGTGCAGGGGGCGAAGATTCATTTGCATCTCTCCTGGTTCAAAAAAGGACTGCGGTCTCAACAAGAGGACACCGGCTCGGGGCCGGCGCCCGGGATGGCAGCCGGAGCGTGTTGTTAGCACTCACCGGCATCGAGTGCTAATGATACGGGCATTCGTCCTATTTTCAAGATGGGGTGCGACGGATGGGTGACGTTTGCTGGCCGTGCCCGTCGCAGGGCACCGCTTCCGGAGCGCCGCCATGCTTCGCAGCCATTTCCATTCCGTCACCCCGCCGTGGCGCGTGGCGCGTGCCGCCTTCGGCGGCTGTCCCCGGCCTTGCGCCACCTCTCCGTAGGCCGCAGCCCTTCCCGCAGGGGCTGAACGCCGACTCCCGTTTATTCGGCCACGCCGTGCGTGGTGGGCCTGTTGGAATCGCTCATGTTGGCCACCATCGTGGATGACATGACCGACACCACCAGCGTGCGCATCGGCGTGAGCCAGACCCGGTTCTGGGACCTCGCTTCGGTGGAGGCGCTGGACCGCGTGGTGCCCAAGCTGCGCCGCTGCGGTGCGCGGGCAGAGGTGCGGCCTGGATCAGTCGAGCGCCCAGCTGGTGGAACGCTTCGGCGTGCATCACCGCCCGGGCGGCCAACGACAGCCGGGGTTTGTTCATGAAGTGTTACAGCACCCCTCCGAAGGGAGGGTTGTGGCGTACGGGGGCGCCCAGCTAACTTCCAGCGGCTTTTCTCCACTCATCTGCCGCAACACGCCATGACGCTCCCATCGCTCTCCGCTTTCTCTTCTGCCGCATCGTCCATCTCCGCACGCAAGCGTCTGACCTTCGTGGCTGCTGCCTGCGCCGCCGCCGCGCTGCTGTCGGGCTGCGAAACCACCAACATGCGCATGGGCAGCGCCGATGCCAAGACCGTCGCCACCGGCGCGGCCGGCGGCGCCAGCGCTGCGGGTGAAAGCAGCGAGCTGCAGAAGTGCTCGTCGCCGCTGGGCACCGTGTCGCTGGTCGAGAACCAGGACGCGGGCTGGTACACCATCCTGCGCAACGAATACAAGCTGCCGCCCACCTCGAACCTGCTGCGCCTGCTGATCCAGCAATCCAACTGCTTCATCGTCGTCGAGCGCAGCGCAACCGGCATGCGCGCCATGGACCGCGAGCGCCAGCTCATGGGCTCGGGCGAGATGCGCGGCGGCAGCAACTACGGCCGTGGCCAGATGGTCGCCTCCGACTACGGCCTCTCGCCCGAAGTCGTCTTCTCCAACAGCGATGCGGGCGGCATCGGCGGCGCCCTGAGCGGCCTGCTGGGCGGCGGGCGCGGCCAAGCGCTGGCGCAGCTGAGCGGCAGCCTGAAGACGCGCGAGGCCAGCGCCATGCTGACGCTGGTGGACAACCGCTCGGGCGTGCAGGTGTCGGCCTCCGAGGGCAGCGCTTCCAAGAGCGACTTCGCCGGCCTGGGCCGCCTGCTGGGCAACTCCGCCGGCGGCAGCGTGGGCGGCTACCAGAACACGGCCGAAGGCAAGGTGATCGCCGCGGCCTTCATGGACGCCTACAACCAGATGGTCGTGGCGCTGCGCAACTACAAGGCGCAATCCGTGCAGGGCCAGGGACTGGGCGGCGGCGGCCGCCTGACGGTGGACGGATCGGCCGCCCCGTCGCAGACCCGCGCCGGCGCTTCCATGTCGATGCGCGAGGCGCAGGACCGCCTGGGCAGCCTGGGCTACAACGTCGGCACGCCCGACGGTGCCGCCGGCCCGCGCACCACCAGGGCGCTGCGCGAATTCCAGAAGGACAAGGGCATTCCCGTCACCGGCCGCCTGGATACGGCGACGCAGGACGCCCTCTCGCGCTGAGCGCGTGCGAGCAGAGGCCTGCGGGACGCCGCAGGCTCCATCGGACCCCAGCAGACCCGGCCCCGCGGCCGGGTCTTTTTCCATGGGGCGTGCGGCCTGGCTTCAGCCTGCCTTGATGCCGTTGCGCCGCGCGATGTCGCCCCAGAGCTGGTAGCTGTCCCGCGTCAGCGCGGCGAGGCGCTCGGGCCCGCCGCCGCCCACCAGATCGCCGTTCTTGGTAATGGGGCCGGCCACGGCCGGATCGGCCAGCGCCGTGGCCAGGGCGGCGTTGGTGTGGCGCGCGATGCCGGCGGGCAGCCGGGGCGGGCCCCAGAGGCCCACGAAGCCGGTCACGTCGAAATGCTTGAGGCCCAGTTCCTGCGCCGTGGGCACCTGCGGCAAGGCGGGCAGCCGCGTGGCGCCGGTCACCAGAATGGGCCGCAGCTTGCCGCTCTGGATGAAGGGCAGCAGCAGCGAGGCCGCGTCGATCAGGCAGGGCACCTGGTTGCCCACCAGGTCCTGGATGGCGGGCGCGCTGCCCTTGTAGGGGATCTGCGTCATGGCCGGCAGGCCGGCGCGTTCGCGCAGGTATTCCATGGCCAGGTGCGTGTTGCCGCCGCTGCCGGCTGAGGCATAGCTGAAGCCGCCGGAGGCCGCCCCCTGCCGGACCCAGGCGGCGAAGCCCTCCAGATCCTTCGCGGGCGACGACGGGTGAACGCACAGCACCAGCTGTGATTCGAGGATCAGCCCGATGGGCGTGAAGTCGTTCGGGTTAGGGGAAGGCGAGTCGTAGGTGTGCGGGTTGATCGTGAGGCTGGTGTTGGCCACCAGCAGGCGGTAGCCGTCGGGCGCGGCACGGTGGACCTCGGCGGCCGCGATGTTGCCCGAGGCGCCGGGCTTGTTCTCGACCGTGAAGGGCTGGCCCAGCGACTGGGCCAGGCCGCGGCTGATGGCGCGCGCCCCCACGTCGGTCAGGCCGCCGGGCGGGTAACCGACGACCAGCGAGACGGGGCGTGCAGGCCAGGCGCCGACGCTGCCCTGCGCAAAGGCCGGCAGCGAGGCCAGCAGGCCGGAGGCCGTGGCGGCTGCGGCGGTGCCGAGCAGGGCGCGGCGGGTGGTGGATGCTGATCGGTGGTGCATGTCTCTCGTCTCCTCCTTGTTGTGGGCCCGGCATCCGGTGGGGTCCGGGTGCGGCGCAGTGTAGGAAGACGAGCGATAACGATCCAATCACTTTTGAGGGCTCAACGATGCCAATGGAGACATTGGCGTAAACCCGTGAGGCCTGTGTTTCAGGCGCTTCAGGCGCTCTGGCCCGTGATGTCCAGGAAGTGGTCGAGCATGTGGAAGTGGTCCTCGAAGAACGCGTCCTCCAGCCCGGCCAGCCGGTGGATGGGCATCCACAGCACTTCGGCCGCGTCGTCGTCGGCCCGTACGGCGGGGAAGGCGTCGGCGCCCAGGTCGAAGTAGTGCGCGTGGGTGATGGTGCGGCCCCGCTGGCTGCGGTCGGGGTGGTCGAACACGGTGGCCTCGCGCAGCGCGGCGCGCATGCGTTCTTCGGGCAGGGCGCAGTGGGTTTCTTCCTGCAGCTCGCGCAGGCACGATTGCCAGACGGTCTCGCGCTGTTCGAGGAAGCCGCCGGGCACGGCCAGCTGGCCCTTGCCGGGCGCGTGGGCGCGGCGGATGAGCAGCACCTGGTCCTGGCAGCGCAGCACGGCATCGACGGTGACGAAGACGGGCGGGTAGGGCGCCGCGGCCCAGGCGGCGCGGTAGTCGCGCAGCATGCGCCATTCCTGCTGCAGCGCGGCGTAGGCGGGTTCTGCGGCGAAGCGCTGCAGGAAGTCCAGCGTGCTGGCGGGCATCTGCCCGGCCAGGGGCTGCAGCGCCCGGGGCACATCCTGCGCATCGGCGGCGCCGAAGTAGGCATCGCGGATGGCGGTGGCATCGATGCTGCCCTGGCGCTCGGCGGCGATCAGCTGCCAGCCGGGGAAGGCGCGCAGATAGCTGCTGCTGGCATCCTTGAAATGGCCCACCAGCCCGATGCGCGCGCCGGGCGCGGTGTGCTGCGCCACGGCCTGCCGCACGGCAGCGACCCAGCGCGCCTCGTTGTAGTGGTCGCGCACCGGCAGCACGGTGACGCGGGCGCGTTCGGCGACGGGCAGTGCGTCCAGCAGCATGGCCTGGCGCTCGGTCCAGGCGAAGGGGTTCTTGGGCGAGCGCGCCTGCCAGGCCGATCCCATGATGACGATGGCCTGCGGGGCGCTTTCCAGTGCCTGCTGCAGCAGCGCCAGGTGGCCGTGGTGGACGGGCTCGAAACGGCCGATGAGGATGGCGGTGTCGTACATGCGCGAAGAGGAGGCGGTTGCCCACGGGGCCCTGGCGGTCGGGCCGGCGCGGAAGGGGTGGATCTGTCTCTACAAAAAAGTGAGCGGCATGCGCTGGCGGAACAAGCGCTGCGGGGCATTTTGACGCAAATGCCCGCCGTCGCCGGGGCCCGCGCTCAGCGGTACACGGCGGCGATAGGCATCTGCCGCCCGTTGCCGAAGGCCTTGGCGCGCACGCGCAGGATGGGCGGGGCCTGGCGGCGCTTGTATTCGCTGCGCGCCACCAGCAGCCGCACGCGCTGCACCAGGGCCCGGCCGGCTTCGTCCTGCTCCAGCCGCTGCACGAAGGCGCGGGCGGCGGCGTGCTCGTCCTGCGCCAGGCCCTCGCCCTCGATCAGCAGCTTGAGGATCTCGTCGAGCACCAGGTAGGGCGGCAGGCTGTCCACGTCGCGCTGGCCGGGGGCGAGTTCGGCCGAGGGTTCCTTGTCGATGATGGCCTGCGGGATCAGCTCGCGCCCGGCCTGCGCGTTCACATGGCGCGCGAGGGCGAACACCTCGGTCTTGTAGAGGTCGCCGATCAGGCCCAGGCCGCCGTTGGTGTCGCCGTAGAGCGTGCAGTAGCCGACCGAGATTTCCGACTTGTTGCCGGTGGTCAGCAGCAGGTGGCCGAAGGCGTTGGAATATTCCATGAGCGTGGTGCCGCGGATGCGTGCCTGCAGGTTCTCCAGCGGCAGGCCGGCCAGGGGCTGGGCGAACGAGGCCTCGAACTGCCGGGCGTAGCCCGCCACCAGCTCGGCGATGGGATGGGTATGCAGCGCCACGCCGAGGTTGCGGCACAGCTGCACCGAATCATCGACCGAGCCGCTGCTGGAAAAGCGCGAGGGCATGGTGATGCCCACCACGTTCTCCGGCCCCAGCGCCTGGGCGGCCAGCGCCAGCGTGAGCGCGCTGTCGATGCCGCCGGAGCTGCCCACCACGGCCTGCGTGAAGCCGCAGCGCCGCGCGTAGTCGGCCAGGCCCAGCACGATCTGCTGGCGGTAGAACTCCATGGTGGGCAGGCCTTGCTGCGGCACGGGCGCGGGGGCGGTGCCGTCGCCCAGGCTGAAGCGGCCGCCATCCGAGAGCTGCAGCGTGCAGATGTCTTCGGCGAAGCGCCGGGCCTCGAACACCACGCCGCCCGCAGGCTCGGCGGCGAACGACGCGCCGTCATAGACGATCTGGTCCTGCCCGCCCACCTGGTTCACGTAGACGATGGGCAGCCCGTGCCGCTGCGCCGCGCGGCCGAACACCTGGTGGCGCTGCTCGCGTTTGCCGATGTGGCTGGGGCTGGCATTGATGCTCACGACCACGTCCGGCGCGGCGTCGGCCATGCGCAGCAGCGGGTTGTGGGCGTAGTCGGCCCGGGCGTCGTTCCAGCCGTCCTCGCAGATCAGGAAGCCGACCTGCGCGCCGGCGATGCGCAGCACCTTGGCCACGTCGGGGCCGGGCTCGAAGTGGCGGCGCTCGTCGAAGATGTTGTAGGTGGGCAGCAGCTGCTTGGCGTAGTGCAGCCGCACTTCGCCGGCCTGCAGCACCAGCAGCGCGTTGTGCAGGCGCTTGCCCGGCCCCTGCGTGCGCGTGGGCGCGCCCACCACCCAGTGCAGCGTGGGCAGCACGGCCGAGGCCCGGCGCAGCGCGGCGAGGCCGGCGTCGATGCGGGCCAGGAAGCCGGGTTCGTCCAGCAGGTCGCCGGGGTAGTAGCCGCACAGCGAGAGTTCGGGAAAGACGACGAGGTCGGCACGCTCCTGCGCCGCCTGCCGCGCGGCGGCCTCCATGCGCTGCACGTTGCCTTCGATGTCGCCGACGGTGGGGTTGAGCTGGGCCAGGGTGATGCGGAGCATGGCGGATTCCTCTCTGTGGCGGGATTCAACGGAACTGCAGGACCTGCGCGGGCGGGGCGATGCCGAACACCTGGCGCAGGTAGGCCAGGAAGGTCTCGTCGTCGCACAGCGTCTTGCCCGGGCTGTCGGAGAGCTTGGCCACCGGCTGGCCGTTGGCGCGCGTGATCTTCATCACGATGTGCAGCGGCTGCAGCTGCGGCGCATCGCCCATGTCGTTGGTCAGCTGCGTGCCGATGCCGAAGCCCAGCTGCACGCGGTCGCCGAAATGGCGGTAGAGGGCGATGGCGCGGTCCACGTCCAGCCCGTCGGAGAACACCAGCCGCTTGGCGTGGGCGTCGATGCGCAGGCGCGCGTAGTGGCCCAGCGCCTTCTCGCCCCAGACGATGGGGTCGCCCGAGTCGTGACGCAGCCCGTCGAAGAGCTTGGCGAAGTAGAGGTCGAAGTCGGCGAGGAAGGCGTCCATGCCCACCGTGTCGGTCAGTGCGATGCCCAGGTCGCCGCGGTACTCCTGCACCCAGTCTTCCAGCGCGGCCTGCTGGAAGTCGCGCAGCCGCACGCCGAGCGACTGATAGGTCTGCAGATATTCGTGCGCCATGGTGCCGATGGGCACGAGGTTCAGGTCGCGCGCCAGCAGCACGTTGCTGGTGCCCTTGAACCACTGCGGCGCCTCCTGCGCCAGGGTCTGCACCACCTCGCGCTGCCAGGGTCCGCTGAAGCGCCGCCGCAGGCCGAAGTCGAACATCTCGAAGGGGTGGCGGCAGGGCACTTCGTCCGCCAGCCGGCGCAGGCGTTCCAGCTTGGCCGCGAGCCGGGCCCGGCCCTGCGACAGGGCGCCGGCCTGGTCCACACGGCGGAAATACAGCTCGTTGACGATGGCGAGCACGAAGATCTCGAAGCCCATCACATGTACCTGCGGGCCGCGCGCGACGATGCGCAGGTGCTCCCCCTCGGCCCGCGCCTCGATGAAGCCGCGCTGGAACTGGAAGAGCCGCAGGAAGTCGATGAAGTCGCTTTGCAGGAAGCGCAGCCCGCCCAGATAGTCCAGCTCGGCGGCGGTGAAGCGCAGCGCGCAGAGGTCGTCGAGCGCGGCGTTCACCTCGTCCACCAGCCCGGCGAGCGGGTAGGCCGGCCGGTTGCGGCAGACGAAGCGGTACTCGGCCTGCGTCTGCGGGTGGCGGTGCAGCAGCGCTTGCCACATCGTGAACTTGTAGAGGTCGGTGTCGAGCAGGCTGGTGATCACGGGGCGCGTCATGGCGTGGGCTCTCCGGTTGCTTTTGTCTTGATAGCGGGGTGCGCGGGTGCGGCAAGGGTCAGAGCCGGATCTGGCTCGAATCGGCCAGCTGCGCACCCTGGGCGCGCATCGCCTCCAGGAAGGCGCCGTGCTGCGCCTCGAAGCCGGCCACCGGGCTCATGCAGTCCGTCAGCAGCACGATGCGCGCGGCGGTCCAGCCCGGCTGCAGGCGGGGCAGGTGCTGCACGATGTGCTCGGTGGTGGCGCGCACGCAGTGGCTGCTGGCCTCGCCGCCGATCAGCAGCAGATCGGCCGTGCCCAGGCGCTGCAGCAGGCGCGTGTCCAGCGCCGTGGCGGGGTCGGCCGGGTCCGGCACCTCGGCCTGCAGGGCGCTGTAGTGTTCCGTCCAGGGGTTCATGCCCTTGAACACATGCTGCACGGCGCGCTGGCGGGCGGCCTGCCACGCGCCGCAGGCGGCCAGCACGTCGGCATGCAGGCCATGGCCCCAGCTGCCGATCTCGCAGTGCACGGGCCACACCATCAGGGTGTAGCGGCCCTGCGCCTCCAGGGCGTCCAGATAGGCCAGTACGCGGGGCAGGGCGGCGGCATCCGCCGGGGCGAACTGCCCCTCGCGCACCTGGTGCGCGGTGATGGGCGTGAAGGGGGCGACTGCGCCGCCGTCGCCCGTACGCCAGAAGCCGGGGTGGGCCACGTCGTAGCGCTGGTGCGAATCGAGCGTGACCGTCACCGCGTCGATGCGCTGCGCGTTCGCCTGCAGGAAGGCCGCCAGCCGCTGCATGTCGGCATGCGCGCCCGCCACGGGCAGCGAAGGCGATACCGTCCGCCCGGCCGGCGCATGGCCCGGCTGCCAGTCCACGGGCAGGTCGCAGAAATCGTTCTGCGGATCGATGGCCAGAAGATGGACGGTGCGGGTCATGGCGGGCCTCCTGTGTTGCGATGGCTGCAGTGTAGATCTGTTAGTTCATTAATGCAACTAAGTGGATCGTATCGGGGCTGGGGAAATGTTGCAGAACGTAGGTGGCAGCGTAAGCAGGCCGCTTCTGGGCGGTGCGGTGGTACGCTCCTTCGTCCATCGATGATCGAAACCCTTCTTCCCCGCCGCTCCTTCGCCCAGCCCGCCAGCCATGCCCGCCGCCCTGCCGTCGCCCATCCTCTGCACCGTCGACGTCGTGCTGCTGACCCTGCGGGCCGGTGCGCTGCACGTGCTGCTGGTGCGGCGCGACAAAGCGCCCTTCGCCGGTGCGTGGGCCCTGCCGGGCGGCTACATCCACGCGCAGGAAGACAGCGATGCCCAGGCCAGCGCCGCGCGCGTGCTGCGGGACAAGGCCGGGCTGCAGAGCCCGTATCTGGAGCAGCTCGCCACCTTCTCCGGCATTGCGCGGGACCCGCGGGGCTGGTCCGTGGCCGTGGCCTATTGCGCGCTGGTGCCCGAGCATCTGCTGCCGGCCGATGCGCTGGCCGACGGCGCAGCGCTGGTGGGTGTTGATGGGCTGCCGGCGCTGCCGTTCGACCACGGCCAGATCGTGCAGGTGGCGCTGGAGCGGGTGCGCAGCAAGAGCCAGTATTCGTCGTTGCCGGTGTATCTGTGCGGCGAGCAGTTCACGCTGCCGCAGCTGCAGACCGTCTATGAATCCGTGCTGGGCGAGCCGCTCAACAAGGTGAGCTTTCGCCGCAAGATGGACGAGCTGGGCATGCTGGAGCCGGTGCCGGGTGCGCTGCACAGCGGCGGCGCGCACCGGCCGGCGCAGCTGTATCGGCTGCGGCCGGAATTCCGGCGGCACTTGTCGCTGTCGGCCCGGGGGCTGTAGCCGGGCGGGCTCAGGCCGTGGCGGCTTCGCCCTTGGCCTCGTCGTAGGTCTGCAGGTAGTCCCGCGCGAGGCTGCGCTTCTGCCCCTCGGTCAGCAGCTTGCCGGCCACCTGGAAGAAGCGGTGCTCTTCCTCCTTGAGGTGGTGCAGCACCTTGTCGCCCAGCTTGCGGGCGATGGCCAGCCATGCGGGGCTGGCAGGGTCGGCGGCCTCCAGATCCTCCACCAGTTCGTCGAGCGCATGGTGCTCGGCGATGGCGTGGCGCGAGAGGTCGATGCCCCCGTCGTGCTCCATCAGCAGCCGGTAGAAATGGCGGTCTTCGGCCAGTTCGTGCGCGGACAGCTCGCGCTTGAGCTGCCCGAACAGCGCCTGCCGTTCGGGCGTGTCGCCATGCGTTTCCTGCACCTGGCGGACCAGGGTGCGCTGGATCTCATGGCTTTCGCGCAGCGCCTCGAAGATGTTGGTGGCCGCAGTGCCTGGCGTGCTCATGCCGCGCGCCTTACTTCAGCACCTTGCGGGCAGCGCCGACGCCGATCACGGCCAGCACCACGAACACGATCGCCAGCACCAGGAACAGGACGAACAGCACCTTGGCGATACCTGCGGCACCCGCGGCCACGCCCGTGAAGCCCAGCGCGCCGGCCACGAGGGAGATGAGGGCGAAGATGATGGCGTACTTGAGCATGATGGGTTCCTCCTGAATGGAATGGGGCGGCACGGACAGCCTGTGCCGGTGGAACAACGATAGGCGCGCGGGCTGGGCGCTGCCGTCGGCGCATGCGGGGAGCGCGCGTAGGAGCGGAGCCACGCGGCAGGGGCGTCTATCCCCATCAACGCAACGCATGCACGGCGATGCCCGCGGCGATCGCCAGCAGCACGGCCCCGGTGCCGCGTTCGATCCAGCGCAGGCGTTGCGCGAACCGCCGCACCACCGCTGGATGGCCCGCCGCTGCGGCCACCAGCAGATCCCAGCCCAGCACGGCGCTCACCATCCACGCGCCGTACAGCGCCTGCACGCCGCGCGGGACGCCGGCCAGCGGCGTGAACAGGCTGGCGTAGAACAGCGCGTTCTTGGGGTTCAGCAGGCCGCTGGCCAGCCCCATGCGCAAGGCCCGCGCCCAGCCCGGGGCCGGCGTGGCTGCCGCGGCCGGCGGGGCGCCATCGAGTGCGATCGGCGTGCCCGGAGAGCGCAGCAGGCGCACACCCAGCCAGGCCAGGTAGCCGCAGCCGCCCCACTGCAGCGCGGCACCCGGCTGCGCGCAACGTTCCAGGCACTGATTTGCTCGACACCTTTCTCCTCGTGGCCGGCGCCCACTTCCT
>Ga0105242_10001201_pt1 | contig 20447 bp, 18 predicted proteins | sample KBSM24metaG_FD_81521 | JGI IMG/M metagenome (GOLD analysis project Ga0105242, IMG submission 81521) | Miscanthus rhizosphere microbial communities from Kellogg Biological Station, Michigan, USA - KBS M2-4 metaG | ecosystem: Host-associated > Plants > Roots > Rhizosphere > Soil | place... | reverse complement strand
CCTTGCGCGACGCGTAGCGCGCGATCAGCGCGGCGATGATGTAGACCACGCCGATCCGCTGCAGAACGCCGGAGAAACGCAGCGTGCCGAAGCGGAAGAAGGGGAACAAGTTCAGGAGCAGACCGCAGAGGATGATCAGTCCGCCGCGACGCAGGATCGCCAGCGGCTCTTTCCGCGAGAGCTCGGTGGTGATGCCGACGATGAACAGGAAGAACGGGAAGATGAGGTCCGTCGGCGTCCACCCGTGCCACTCCGCGTGATCGAGCGGCCAGTAGATCGCGCTCCACGTGCCGGGATTGTTGACGAGCAGCATGGACGCCACGGTGGCGCCGCGGAAAACGTCGAGACTGACGAGCCGGTTCGCTGGTGTCATCCTGAGCCGCGTAGACGGCGAAGGATCTTCCACGGTGCACCGGAGAAGATCCTTCGCTGCGCTCAGGATGACACAAATATCACGAGCGCAAAATCCGATACGTCTTCAGATGCCGGAGCGCGTCCTGTTTCTGTCCGCGCCGCTCGTAGATCCCCGCGAGATTGTAGTGCGCGTCGGCGTTGCCGGGATCGAGGGCGATGGCGCGCTTGTAGGCGCGGACGGCGTCGGCGGTGCGGCCGAGGTCTTCGAAGGCGACGCCGAGGTTGAAGGCGGCGGTCTCGTGATCGGGATCGCCTTCGAGCGCGGCGCGGTAATGCTGCTCCGCGAGCGCGGGCGCGCCTTCTTCGTGAAGGATGCGTCCGAGGTTCACGTTCGCGTCGGGGTGATCGGACTCGACTTTCAGCGCGCGCTCGTACGCGTCCTTGGCCTGCTCGATCGACGACATCTCGAGCTCGCAGCCGAGCTGATACCACTCGTCGGACGACAGCTCGTGCGCGCGCTCGCGCGCGTCGGCGGCGTTGCGATGAATGAGCGGAGCCGCCGCCGCCGCGAGATCGGCGACGGCAAAGTCGAAGAGCGATTGTCCCGACTCCGGATTCCAGACCACGTCACCGTCGCGCACCACCACGCGCTCGCCGTCCGCCGTGATACGCACCGCCGTCAGCGAGCGCCCCTCGGGGAGTTGATCGCGCAGCCGGTGCAGCACGCGCCGGACCTTGCGCGGCGGAATGTTCGCGGCCGTCAGCTCGCCGGCCGTGCGGAGGAGGATGAGGTCATGAAACCCGAAGCGCAGCTCGCCGTCCGACCCGCGCTCGGGGAGAAGAAATCCCTCCGTTGCATACGCGCGGATCTCAGCCGGCGATAACCCCAGCATCGCCGAGACCTCGCGGAGGGAGTAGGACATGCCGGAACCTATTGTAAGTGGAGCGGCGGGCTCTCAGCCCGCCGAGGGAGGACGGCGACGGGGACGGCGGGCTGAGAGCCCGCCGCTCCACTTAGCGCGCGCGGCCCTTCGCGACCGCCTTCGGCGCAGCCTCGGCGGGCGCGCGTTTCGGCGCTTTTCGATCCTGCTTCGACTTGATCGGCATCTTCGTCGGCGGCGAGACTTTCGCGGGCGGCTTCGAGGCCGGCTTCGGAGAGCCGAGGCTCTTGCGCAGCGCTTCCATCAGATCGATGACCTGCGCGCGCGGCTCCTCGATGAGAGCGCTCGTGATCTCCTCCCCTTCCACCTTCTTCTGAATGAGGCCGCGGATGCGATCCTGCACTTCGTCGCGGTAGTTCTCGGGATGGAACTCGTCGCTGGCGCTCATCTCCGCGAGCTGGATGGCCATCTTCAGCTCGTTGTCCTTCACCGCGCTGTCACCGAGGTCCAGCTCGTCGATCGAGCGGATCTCGTTCGGGTAGTAGAGCTGCTGCATCACCAGTCCCTTGCCGAGCGGACGAATGACGACGATGTAGCCCTTGCCGCGCGCCGCGTACTTCGCGACGGCCCAGCGGCCGGTCTCTTTCAGCGCGGCGGCGAGCAGCGCGTACGCGCGGGACGCGTTCTTGTCGGGTCCGAGGTAGTACGGCTTCGCGAAATAGATCGGATCGATCAGATCGGACTTCACGAACTCCGTGATGTCGATCTGCTGCGTCGTCTTTTCCTCGAGCTGCTTCAGTTCCTCGTCGGTGAAGAGGACGTACTGGCCCTTCGAGAACTCGTAGCCCTTGACGACCTCGGTGCGGTCGATGGTCCGCTCGTCGTTCGGGCAGAACAGCTGCTGCTGAATCCGGGTGCCGCACTCTTTGTGCAGCATGTTGAACGCGATCCGCTCCGACGACTCCGCGGCGGAGAAGAGCTTGACCGGAATCGAGACGAGTCCGAAGGCGATCTGTCCGTTGGCAATGGCTCGTGGCATGGAGACACCTCTCGAGTTGCTATTCAACGTTGGCGAGGAATCTGTTAATCCGAAATGCGGAAGTGCCCAGAATCTTGTGCATTTTACAATGCCTGCGCGTGAATCGCTACGCGATGATCTGGAAGGTCGTGCGCCGAATCCCTCGCGGTTGCGTGGCAACTTACGGCCAGATCGCGGAGCTGGCCGGACTCGAAGGCCACGCCCGCCAGGTCGGCTACGCGCTCCACAATCTCCCCGGCCGCAGCGACGTCCCCTGGCACCGCGTCATCAACTCCCGCGGCGAGATCTCCCCTCGCAGCGCGGGAGACTCGCATGAACTGCAGCGGATGTTGTTGGAGTCCGAGGGAGTCGTGTTTGATGCGCGCGGTCGAGTGGAGTTGAAGCGATATCAGTGGAAACAGGTTGCCCGGTCACCCGGTCGCCCGGTTCCCCGGCGCCGGGAAACCGGGTAACCGGGAAACCGGGCAACCCGAATTACTACCGCTCCACCTTCACGTCCGGCACCACGATCTTCTTCCGCGGATTCTTCTCCAGTTCTTCCATGAGTAGTTTGATGGCCGCTTCGAGCGATGGATCGTGGCCGGCGGCGACGAGGTCGGGGCGGTCGTAGACTTCGATGTCGGGTGACACGCCCACGCCCTCCACCGCCCACATCCCTTCCGTGTCGAGGAAGCGAAACTGCGGCGCGGAGACGTTGCCGCCGTCCATGAGATCGGGATTCCCGGAGAGACCGATCAGGCCTCCCCACGTGCGCGTGCCGATGATCGTGCCGAGCTTCCGCTTGCGGAAGTAGTACGGCAGCGCGTCGCCGCCCGAGGCCGAGTAGCCGTTGATCAGCATCACCTTCGGGCCGACATGCGCGTACGCCGGCGTCGCCGACGGCTTGGTGCCGCGGCGCACCCAGTAGTTCAGCACGGGACGATCGAGCAGCTCGATCATGCGATCGGGAATGAAGCCGCCGCCGTTGTAGCGGTCGTCGATGATGAGCGCGTCCTTGTCGGCCTGCGGATAGAAGCCCTTGAACAGCTCCCGATTTCCCTCGGCTCCCGTATTCGGCAGATGGATGTAGCCGATGCGTCCCCCGGACGCCTTCTCCACCAACGCGCGGCGCGAGGCCACCCAGTCGAGGTAGCGGACGTTCGTCTCCTTCTTGATCGGCCGCACCTTCTCCGCGTGCGCGCCCGCGCTGTCGGGTTTCGAATTCACGAGCAGCGTCACCACGCGGTCGGCCTTGTTCTCGAGCAGGCGATAGAAGTTGTCGACGCCTTTCGTCGATACGCCGTCCACCGCGAGGATGTAATCGCCGTCGCGTACCTTCACGCCCGGCTCGGTGAGCGGTGAGCGCGACTGCTCCTGCCAGTTCTCGCCGGGGAAGATGTGCGCGACGCGGTAGTAGCCCGAATCGGCGACGATCTCCGCGCCGAGGAGACCGTTGTCGACGCGCTCGACACCGATGCCGGGAGGCGAGCTGACGTAGACGTGGCCCGCGTTCAGCTCACCGGCCAGCTCGCCGAGGATGTAATCGAGATCGGCGCGCGTGGCCACGAACGGAACGAGCTGCCCGTACTTTTCGCCGATCGCATTCCAGTTCAGACCGTGCATGTTCGGGTCGTAGAACCAGTCGCGCAGAATGCGCCACGCATCGGTGAACTCCTGCGTCCACTCCGCGCGCGGATCGATCTTCATTTCCAAGTTGTCGAGCTTCAGCACCGAGTCGGCCGGCTTCTGACCCGGTTTCGCCGCGACGATCGAATAGTTGTTGCCCGTCCGCACGATCAGCTTCTCGAGGTTCGAGGAGATGTCGTAGCCGCGGATTGATTCGACGACCGTCTCTTCCTTGCGGTCGTCGATGTTGTACAGCTTGAGCGAACGTTTGTCGTCGGCGCCGGTGACGTAGAGGATTCCGTTCGCGAGCGCGACCAGCGAATCGTAGGAGCCGGATGGGCCGGGAACCGCGCGGACGCGGCTCTCGAATCCTACCGGATCGATTTTGACTTGGGGGGCGGCCGTCTCGGCCGCGGGGCGGGCAGGATGCCCGCCCTCCGGGGCGGGAGGGGCGGTCGCTTTTTCTTCGTCGCTCTGGGGCAGGAACAGGGCCGGGCCGTCGGCGGCGAGGACGCCGACGTAGATGCGCTCGGGGTCGGTGTAGACGTAGTTGAACTCCCACGCGCTGAACGTGAGGTTGAAGTCGCGGTTCGAGGTGAAGTAGAGGTAGCGGCCTTTCGGATCGAACACCGGCTCGGTGTCGTCGGTGGTGCCGCTGGTGAGGCGATACGACTTCGCGTCGCCGAGCGAGTAGACGTAGATCGACGAGAAGCGGGCCTCGTTCAGTTTCGTGTAGGCGATCCACTTCGAGTCCGGCGACCAGCGGTAGTGCGTGATGTCGCCGTACACGTCCTTGTCGACGTCGGTCACCTTTCCGCCGGCGACGTCGACGACGCGCAGGGTCAGGTCCTTGTCGGAGAAGGCGAGCATCTTCGAGTCGGGCGACCAGATCGGCGCGAATCGCCACGCCTTCGCGTTCTTCGTCACCTGCCGCTCGCTCGATGCGACAGGCTGAGAGCCCGTCGCTCCACCGTCGGCGGCGCGCACGTAGATCTCGTAGTCGCCCCCTTCGCGGTCGCTGAGGTACGCGATCCACTTCCCGTCCGGCGACCACGACGCGTCGCGCTCGCGGATGCCCGGCGTCTGCGTCTCGTTGCGGATCTCTCCCTCTTTCGCCGGGGCGGTGAAGACCTCGCCGCGGGCGACGAAGAGTGCGCGCGCGCCGGTCGGCGAGAGCGAGTACGACTCGATGTTCTCCTTGACGTTGCGGAAGTACGGGAGCGTGTTGCGGAAGTCGCCGTAGACCCGGATCGGAATCCGCTCCGACTTTCCGGTCGCGGAATCGAATCGATAGAGAGAGCCGCCGTTCTCGTACACGACCTGCGTGCGGTCGCCGCTCGGCCAGAGCACGTCGTAGTCCGTGTGATTCGTGACTTTCCGGGTCTGCTTCGAGTTGAGATCGTACGACCAGAGATTCAGCCGCCCGTCGTTAGACGATCCGCCTCCGGCGGGACGATCGGAAACGAAGTAGATCGTGTCCTTGATCCAGACCGGCTGGTTGTCGGTGTACGGAGTGTTGGTGATCTTTTCGGCGCTGTTGGTGCGGAGGTCGTAGATCCAGACGTCCTGCGCGCGTCCGCCGCGATAGTGCTTCCACGTGCGGAACTCGCGCTCGATGTGCGTGAACGCCAGCTTCGTCCCGTCGGGTGAATACGATCCCGCGCTCCCCTCGGGAATCGAGAGCTTCGTCTCCATGCCGCCCGTGGCCGGGATGATGTAGTGCGCCGGCATGCGGTCGCTCCACGGGAGGCGATGCGGATTGAAGAGGATGTACTTGCCGTCGGGAGTCCAGTCGAGGATGCGGTTGTCGATGCCGCCGCGCGGAGGAATCGCGCCGACGTCGTTGTAGAACGTGAGCTGGCGCGGCTGGCCGCCGTCCGCGCTGATCACGAACACCTGGCGGCTGCCGCTGTAGTCGCCGGTGAAGGCGATCCACTTCCCGTCGGGAGAGAATTTCGGGAAGTACTCCATCCCGGCGTCGGAGGTGAGGCGGCGGGCCTCGCCGCCGTGGGCGGAGGCGAGCCAGATGTCGCCGCCGTAGACGAATGCGACCGTATCGCCGTGAATGTCGGGTTGGCGCAGAAGCCGCGTCAGATTGTCCTGTGCGAGCGCGCTCAGCGGAGTTGCAAGGAGCGCAAGAATCGTGATCAGCTGTTTCATGACCCGCTGCATAACACGCAAGAGGGGCGCGCGTCATCTGCGGTTCACAACTTCGTAACGATGTCGTACCGAGGAGGTTGAGATGCGACGCCTGATTTCACTGGTGGTTCTTCTCGTCATCGCGTGTGGTTCGGGTGGCGGCGGCAGCCCGCGGCCGGCCACGATCCCGAAGCCGGACCTGCAGGTGGCACTCGCCCACGAGATCTTCTTCGGCTCCGGCTCGACCGCGCCCGCGACGATCGACGTCACCGTGCTGAATCGCGCGAGCGTGCCCATCATGGTCCGCCGCGTGGAGCTCTCCTCGCCCGGCATGACCCAGTTCGAGATTTATCCGATCGCCCGCGATTTCCGCGACACGATCCAGCCGGGCGAGACCAAAACCGTGAGCGTATTCGCGACCGCCGAGACCACCGTGCGCCGCCCCACCGAGCCCCTCACCCTCCGCGCCGTCGTCGACTTCGAAGCCGAGGGCAAGAGGTGGCGGGAGATGGTGATTACGCGATGACGCAGGCTGGTGGAGCGGCGGGCTCTCAGCCCGCCGTTGCGAAACGGCCGCCGGCGGGCTGAGAGCCCGCCGCTCCACTACTCTGCTACACTAACTCCATGTCCGAACACGAACTTATTGCCGACCGGCCGGTCGGCTCTTCTTATTCGTGGTATGCGCTCGGCGTCCTCACGGCGGTCTACGTCCTCAACTTCCTCGACCGCACGCTGATCTACATCCTCTTCACGCCGATCAAGAAGGAGATGAGCTTCAGCGACTTGCAGCTCGCGCTCCTCGGCACCACGTCGTTCGTCATCTTCTACACGCTTCTCGGCATTCCGTTCGGACGGCTCGCCGATCGCACCTCGCGCACGAAGCTCATCGCGTTCGGACTGGCGGTGTGGAGTCTCTTCTCCGGTCTGACCGGATTCGCGCACAGCTTCTGGACGATCTTTCTCTGCCGCGTGATGGTCGGCGTCGGTGAAGCGACGCTCGGACCGGCGGCGCTCTCGCTGCTCAGCGATTACTTCCCCACGCGTATGCGCGCGACCGTGCAGTCGATCTACTCGTCCGCGATCGCGCTGGGCGGCGGCCTCGCGTTTTTTCTCGGCGGATGGATCGGACAGGCGTACGGCTGGCGCTGGGCGTTCTATCTCCTCGGCTTCCCCGGACTCGCGCTCGCGCTGCTCGTCTTCTTTCTCCGCGAGCCCGCGCGCGGCCGCACCGAGTCGGCCGCGGCGCTGCAGACGAGCGCCGATTGGCGCCGTCTCTTTCACTCCCGCCCTCTGTGGTTCATCATCCTCGGCTACTCGCTGATCGGCCTCGCGTCGAACAACCTCGGCATCTGGGTGCCGACGTTCTTCGTGCGCGTTCACGGCATGAGCCTGCGCATGATCGGCACCGCCGCGGGGATCATCTCCGTGCTCATCGGAATTCCGGCGATGATCCTCGGCGGATTTTTCTCCGATCGCGTGAGCCGCATGTTCGGCGGCGGACGCATGGCCTTCACCGCCTCGGCCGCGATCGCATCCGTTCCGCTCTGGTTCGCGCTGCTTTTCAGCAATCACATCGTGACGCTGATCGCGATCAACGTCGTGCTCTACGCGCTGGCGATCATGTGGGTCGGTCCGGCGACCGCCGACATCCACGATCTTGCCGGTCCGCATCTGCGCGGCCTGGCGATCGGGATCTTCTTCTCGACCGTGAACATCGTCGCGTACGGCATCGGCTCACCACTGATCGGAAAACTCAGCGACGTCCTCGGCGTGGCGACGAACGCGGAACAGATGCGCTACTCGCTCATCGTCTGCCCGATCGCGTGCGCGCTGGGCGCGCTGCTGCTGTTTCTAGGAGTGCGGCGGCGCGAGCCGCCGCTCTAGGACGCGGCGGCGAAGCTGCCGCTTCGCCGCCCAGAGCGGTGGCTTCGCCACCGCACTCCTAGAGCCACTTCACGGTGATGTCGATCAGCTTCTGTTTGAGCTTTCCGCGGTACGGAGGGTAGAGAAGCTGAATGGGGCTGAAACGAAGGCGCTGATCGAAGACGCCGCGGATGTTCGAGAATGCTTCGAAACCGTAATACCCGTGCGCCTTCCCCATCCCACTCTGCCCGACGCCGCCGAACGGCAGATTGAGCTGATAGAACTGCACCAGTGCGTGATTGACGGCCGTACCGCCGGCCGTCGTTCGCGCGAGGACGCGCTTCACGACGCGGCGATCGCGGCTGAAGACGTAGAGCACGAGCGGCTTTTCCTTCGCCGCGATCGCGTCGAAGACTTCGTCGAGCGAGCGATACGAGAGCACCGGAAGCAGCGGCCCGAAGATCTCTTCCTGCATCACGGCGGCGCCGGGTGCGACGTTCGTGAGCACGGTCGGCGAGATCTCCCGGCCGCGGAACGCGCCGCCGATGACGACTTTCGCCCCCTGTTCGATGGCGTTGTCGAAGAGGCGCTTGATGCGCGATGCGTGACGCTCGTTGACGATCACGCCGCGTGAGGCGTCGCCGAGCTCCGCGATCGACGCTTTCAGTTTCTCGAGGAACGGCTCGCGTACGCTCTCCTCGACGAGAACGTAGTCCGGCGCGATGCAGATCTGGCCGCAGTTGAAGAACTTTCCCCAGGCCACTTTCTTGGCTGCCTCGCCGATGTCCGCGGTCTTGTCGACGATCACCGGCGACTTTCCGCCGAGCTCCAACGTCACCGACGTCAGATGCTCGGCCGCCGCTTTCCTGACGATGCGGCCGACCGCGGGACTTCCGGTGAAGAAGATGTGATCGAACTTTTTCTTCAGCAGCGCCTCGGCCACCGGCGCGTCGCCTTCGATGACGGCGACTTCGCTTTCATCGAACACGTCGCCGACGATCCGCTTCATGCACGCGGCCGACGCGGGGGTCAGCTCGGACGGTTTGAGGATCGCGCAATTCCCGGCGGCGACCGCGGAGACGAGTGGGCCGAGCGTCAGATTGAAGGGGAAGTTCCAGGGCGAGATGATCAGCGCCAGGCCCTTCGGCTCATGCATGATTCGCGAGCGCGCGCCGAGGAGCGCGAGGCGGATGCCCGCGCGCTTCGGCTTCATCCACGAACGGAGGTGGCGGTAGGCGTGCTTGGCCTCGCTCACCGCCGGATAGATCTCGGAGAGATCGACTTCCGCGGCCGGCTTGCGGTAGTCCTCCCACATCGCCGCGCGGATCTCGTCGCGCCGGGTAAGAATCGCGCGCTCGAGGCTCCGCAGTTTTTCGATCCGCTGTGCCGCCGTCGTGGAGGCGACGGCGGCGCGATTTCGTTGCTGGAGCTCGTAGACGCGATCGATGTCATCGAGCGCGGCCGGACGAACGATGTGAGGCGCGGCGGTCACCTTCCGATTCTATGTTACGGAAAGACCACTTCGGTGATCTCGCTGAATTTCGCGAACACGCTGGAGCCCGTCACGTGATTGCGCCCGAGGAGATCGATCGTGTAGCCGTCGCAGGAGTCCTTGAAAATCAAGTCATTCGCCTCGCCCGTGCGCAGCTCGACGCGCACGCGCTGCAGCTGTGCTCCCTCGCGCGAGCAGCAGTTCGGCTGCGTGACCAGCACGGCCGGTCCGACGATCCGTTTCATCGCCGTCGCCGGGATCGTGACCGCGGTGCCGTCGGACTTGCAGAAATCCTCCTGCTCCGACGCGACATATCCGCCGAAGACGACGACGTAGCCCAATTTCACGCTGTCGTCATCCATCAGGATCGTGCTCCCGTTCGTCAGGTGGACCGTGATCGGAGGCCGCGACTGCAGTTGAAAGTTGAGCGTGTGCGTTCCGCCGCCGCTGATCGTCAGCGTCGCGCTGTTGTAGCCGCTGCGGCTGGCGACGACCGAGGCCGATGTCCCGACTGCGGTGACGTTGGCGAGCTCGAATACGCCTTCGCCGCTCGACGATGTTCTGCTCTCGCCCAGAGCGACAGACGCGAACGCGACTGGAGATCCGGTCGCCGCATCGACCACCGTTCCTTTCAGCGTCACCGTGAAGGGAACGCCGGCCGTGGGAGGATTCACGGCACGCCGCTTGGGAGCGGCCATGACCGGAACTGCGGCGAGCAACAACAGGGCAAGGGTCACGAGCCGGGAATGGGTTGGATCGGGTTTCATGGGTCTCCTTCGATGAGTGTGGTGCAGACTTCGCGGGATAGTAGCATCCCGCCGAAAGTTATACGCATCGGAGCATGGCAACGTTTTGGCTATACTTCGCGGGCCCGCGTTTGCACCCGCCCGCTTCACCATCTCAGGAGGTTCTGATGCGTCATCTCCTTGCGATTCTCGCGGTGCTTCTCGCCGCGTGCACCACGACGACGACACCGGTTGTCACGCCCGCACCCGCGCCCGCGTCCGCTGATGTGGGTGCCGCTGCTGATGTGGGTGCCGCTGCCCTCAGCGGCACCGCGACCGCTGAGGGCAGCGGTCGCCACATTGAATCGGAGCCCACAGCGGACGATGCGGCGAAGTTCGCCGGCGAAGCCGAGGCACGGATTGCGGCGATGAACGTCGACGCGCAACGCGCCGCGTGGGTGCAGTCGACGTACATCACCGAAGACACGCAGCTCATCGCCGCGAAAGAAAACGAGAAGCTGATCAACGCCGGCGTCGAGCTCGCGAAAGAGGCGGCGCGCTTCGACAAGCTCGAGTTGCCGTTCGACACGCGCCGCAAGCTCGAGATCATCAAGCTCGCCCTCACCTCGCCCGGCCCCTCCGATCCCGCACTCACCGCGGAGATGGCGCGCATCGGGTCCGAGTTGGAAGCGGCCTACGGCGCCGGCAAGTGGTGCCCTCCCGGAAAATCGGGCGGCGACTGCCTGGAGATCAATCAGATCGAGAACATCATGCGCACGAGCCGCGATCCGAAGAAAGTGCTCGAGGCGTGGCGCGGATGGCACACGATCTCGCCGCCGATGCGCGACCGCTACACGCGCTTCGTGCAGCTGATGAACCAGGGTGCGCGCGAGCTCGGATACGGCGACGTCGGCGTGATGTGGCGCGCGAAGTACGACATGCCCCCCGCGGCATTCGCCGCGGAAGTCGATCGGCTCTGGGGACAGGTCAAGCCGCTCTACAACTCCCTGCACTGTTACGTGCGCTGGAACCTCACCAAGAAGTACGGCGAGGACGTCGTTCCCTCCGGGCAGCCGATCCCCGCGCATCTCCTCGGCAACATCTGGGCGCAGGAGTGGGGCAACATCTACGACCTCGTGGCGCCGGCGAAGACCACCGGCGGCTACGACCTGACCAAGATCCTCGAGAAGCGCAAGGACATCGACGAGCTGGAGATGGTCCGCTACGGCGAGCGTTTCTTCACCTCCCTCGGATTCGCGCCGCTGCCGAAGACCTTCTGGACGCGCTCGATGTTCGTCAAGCCGCGCGACCGCGACGTGGTCTGCCACGCCAGCGCATGGGACGTCGACGACGTCGACGATCTGCGACTCAAGATGTGCATCGAGAAGAACGCCGACGACTTCACGACCGTCCATCACGAGCTCGGCCACAACTTCTATCAGCGCGCGTACAACACGCTGCCGTTCCTCTACAAGAACAGCGCGAACGACGGATTCCACGAGGCCGTCGGCGACACGATCGCGCTCTCGGTCACGCCCGCGTATCTCGTGAAGATGGGACTGCTCGACAAAGAGCCGCCGGCCTCGGCCGACATCAATCTGCTGTTGCGCGACGCGCTCGACAAGATCGCGTTCCTGCCCTTCGGCGTGATGATGGACAAGTGGCGCTGGAAAGTGTTCTCCGGCGAAGTCACGCCGGCGGACTACAACAAGGCCTGGTGGGAGCTGCGCCGCGAGTACCAGGGCATCGCGCCGGCGGGCGCGCGCGACGAACAGTTCTTCGATCCGGGCGCGAAGTACCACATCGCCGCGAACGTGCCGTACGCGCGCTACTTCCTCGCGCGCATTCTCCAGTTCCAGTTCCACCGCTCGCTCTGCCAGATCGCCGGATACCAGGGACCGCTCAATCGCTGTTCGATCTACGGCAACAAGGAAGCGGGCGCGCGGCTCGAGAAGATGCTGGCGATGGGCATGAGCCGTCCGTGGCCCGAGGCGCTCGAAGCGCTCACCGGACAACGCCAGATGGACGCGACCGCGATCGTCGACTACTTCCGCCCCCTCCTCGATTGGCTCGATCAGCAGAATCAGGGAAAGCAGTGCGGGTGGTGATCCGCCGGTGACGCGGTTGCGCAGTTACGCGGTTGCGCGGTGAAAGCCGCTTCTACCGCCGCGCAACCGCGTAACCGCGCAACTGCGCAACCATGCCCCGCACCGTCGCCATCGTTTTCTCGCGGGACTACTCCGAGAAACTCGACAACCTCGCGTTCCACACCCCGGTGTGGATGGTCGAGACGCCGGAGAACCGTGCGGCGGCGGAAGAGGCGTGGCGGCGAGCGGTCGAGTGGCCGCACATCCACGTCACGCTCTTCCGCGCGCGCGAGGAATGGAACTCGCTCCTCGCGCAGATCGCGATCGAGCATGCGCTCGATTCGATCGACGTGATCGGCGCGCCGCTGACCGGCAACGCGCGCGAAGCGCTCGCCGAGGCGGGGTTTCAAAGGGTCGAGGAGACCGCGGAGGGATTCCGGGCGCGGAAATCCTGAAGCGAGCCTCATTTCCGCCACATTCCGCGCGTTAACTAACGATCGTGATGGAAACGACGACGACCAACTACCGGCTCGAGCGCTGGATCGCCTTCATCCTCGGCCTGCTGTTCTTCATTCCCTTCGTCGCGCGCTAGCGAGTCGCCCAGGCGGAGTGGTGGTGATGGTGTGGTGCGCGCCTCTGGCGCGCCTCCCGCCCGAAGGCGCGCCAGAGGCGCGCACCACACGCAGGAGATCTACCACACCCATCGATCTACCGGCTCGCCCAGGCGATGAACCGCGGCGGAAAGATTCGCGGATCGGGGCGGCTGTTCGGACGCAGCTGGTGATACGTACCGAGATCGCGCTCGATCTCGCGCCGCAACGCATCATCCTTCTCCCCGCCGATGCGATAGAGCGCGTAGCGCGCGGCCGCGCGGAATAACGCCGCCTCGCCCGCAGCCGCGGGTACGTCGAATGGCGTTGATGCGCGGCGAATCGTCTCTTCGTAGTCTCCGCCAACGTACGCGCTCACCACCGCCGTCAATGTGGCGACCGCTGCCCTCAGCGGTCGCGGTGCCGCCGCTGGCGGCGGCACCTGCGTCGATTGCTTCGGCGGCTTCGTGACCACCGGCGCGGGGACCTCCGGCTTCGGCGCGCGCGTCGTCGTGGACGGCCCCGGATCGCCGAACGGAACCTCGGCGACGTCGATCACACGCGGCGGCTTCTCCGGTTTCGCCTGCGGCCTGCAGCCGTCGCGCGACCGCAGGTGCCGGGCGAAATCCTCGATCCCCGGCGTCACGCCCTGCCGCTCCGACTCGGCGAACTCGCGGAGCGCCTCCTCGCACTTGCCCTGCTTCGCCAGCGCGCGCGCGAGAAAGTAGTGCGGCACGTACGTCTCGAACCATGACCCGGAGATGCTCACCGTGCCTTCGCTCTCGTTGGGATTGCCGGCGACCGTCTGGCGCATCAGCTTCTCCGCGGCCGCCCATTCCTTCTTCTCGAACGCGATGACGCCCTCGCGAAAGCTCGGCGGCGCCTGAGCCTCGATCGCGACGGCGCCAAACAGGAGGAGCGCGAGTGCGAGCCGTTTCATCGTCCGATTCCGATTCCGTCGACGTATGCGCCGGGGTCGATTTTATCGAGCACGACTTCGCATCGCGACACGCCGGACGAGCTCACGACCACATCGCGCACGACGGTTCGCTTTGAGTTCGGATTCGTGATCTGCACCTGATACCCACCCACCGGCAACGCCAGGATCACCGGCGTCTCCGCGCTCGCGGAGAGCTGCTCGACTCCGGCCGTGTTCCGCACCGAAAGAACCTGACCCCACGGCTGCGCATTGATCAGGAGTTGTCCCGTTTCGACGACGGGTTGCTCGACGTTCACCGTCGTTCCCACGGTGGTATTCGTCACCGGCACCGGCACCGGCGCGGGCGCTTGTTTCATCCAGAGCACGACCGCAACGCCGATGAGCACGATCGCAACGATCGCCGTGATCGGATACCAACGCGGCATCGACATCCCCGCCGTCGCGCTCGTGACCTCCGCGTGGAGCGGCGGGCTCTCAGCCCGCCGTTCTTCTACAGCCCCCCGCCCCATTCCGGCGAGCTGAGAGCTCGCCGCTACACTGCGCTCCGTGACCGCGTAGGCTTCCGGATCCGCGGGGCGCGTCGGGATGCGCTCCTCGATCGAGCGCTGTTGGAGCGTCCGCGGCTCGACCGGCTGCTCGCCGGGCGGGATGGCCGCGCGCAGCGCTTCGGCAAACTCCGCGGCGGTCTGAAAGCGATCTTCGGGGCGCTTCTCCAGCGCCTTCAAGACCGCTTCGCGGACCCGCGGCGGCACGGCTCCATTCGGATCCGTTTCGGAGAACGAGCGCGGCGGCCGCGACATGTGCCCGGAGATGATCGACAGCTCGTTCTTGCCGATGATCGGTTTCTCGCCGGTCAGCAGTTCGTAGAGAACGACGCCCAGCGAATAGAGATCGCTGCGTCCGTCGACCTGGCCGGTGAACTGTTCGGGCGACGCGTACTTCACCTTCCCGATGAACCGGCCGGTCATGGTGAGGTGGCGGTTCGACTCGAGGGACTTGGCGATGCCGAGGTCGATCAACTTCACGCGCGGATTGGGGCCGCCGTAGTTCGTCAGCATCATGTTGTCGGGCGAGAGGTCGCGATGGACGAACTTCTTGCTGTGCATGAATCCGAGCGCGTCGAGGATCTGCTCGGCGATCGGAACGACGGTCCTGTAATCGAGCGGTCCGCCGTTGCGCGCGAGGACGTCGCGCAGGTTCACCCCCTCGATGTACTCCATCACGATGTAGGAAGTGCCGTCGGCGGCGATGCTGAAGTCGAGGACTTCGGCGAGGTTGGGATGGCGGAGCTGCTTGCCGCGCTTGGCTTCGTCGAGGAAGCGTTCCTTCAGCTCATCGACCGGCTCGAGCTGCGCCTGCATGACCTTGATGACCCGGATCTCGTCAAAGAAGCGATGGCGGACTTTGTACACCGCCCCCATACCGCCCTCGCCCATCTTGGCGAGGACTTCATAGGTCGCTTCGATCTCTTTCGCGAGAACGGTCATGCGTCACGACCAGAGTCTAACATCGCCATTCTTCGCGCAGCAGTCCGTAGCAGACAAGGTCGACGTACTCGTCCCACTTCTTCAGATGCTGCCGCAGCGTTCCCTCGCAACGCATCCCCACTTTCTGCAGGACGCGCCCCGAGGCCGGATTGCGCCCGTAATGCATCGCGAAAATGCGGCGCAGGCCGCGCTCCTCGAATCCGTAGCGAACCACTTCCGCGGCCGCCTCGGTCGCGTAGCCGCGTCCCCAGAACGGCACGCCGATCCAATAGCCGATCTCCGCGATGCCCTCGTCTTTCGTCACGAGCCCCATGGCGCCCGTGAGCTGTCCGTCATCGACGGCGAAATGAACGATGCGGTTCTCCTCGAAATCCGATTGATGCTTCGAGATCCACGTCTCTGCGGCGCCGTCAGGATACGGATGGGGAATGACGAGCGTGTTGAGCGCGACCTCGTACGCGCCGCAGAGCCTCTGCACCGCCGGCGCGTCGTCGAGTGTGAACGGCCGGAGCGTGAGGCGCGCGGTGCGAAGCGTGGGATGGATCATCGTGTCATCCTGAGGCGCGAAGACGCCGAAGGATCTTCTCCGTCGCACGGCCGAAGATCCTTCGCTTCGCTCAGGATGACACTAGCAGATCTCTCACGCGGCGCGCGATCTCGCGCTTCACGTCGACGCCGACGTCGCGATCGCGGTCCATCGCATCGAGCAGCGAGCGCAGCGCGCGATAGGCGTCGCCGCGATCGCTGCGCTCCGCGAGCAGCGCCGCGGGATCGACGCCGAGCCGTGCGTCGGTGCGCGCGCGAATCTCGCCGGAGCGAACGATCTCGCGGACTTCCCGCCGAATCGCCAGCTCGCGCCGCAGGCGCGGCACTGTGATCACGCCGGCCAGCATCGCCAGCGCGACCGCCACCGCCCAGCGGAACGCCGGCGTTTCCGAAGGCTGCGCGGACGGCGTTCCTCCAGCCGGGCCGCGCGATGCACCCAGCCCGCCCGAAGAGACGGCCGCGTTCGAAAGCGTCTCGCCGCTGCATTGCAGCTCGCGGCGCTGGCCGAGCGACGGCGAGAACACGGTCATCGTCAGCGGCGGAATGTCGAGCCGCCCCGCTTTCTCCGGAAAGATGAGATCGCGCCACTTCATCGTCATGCCCACCGCGCCGTCGTCGGCGCGCGACACGCCGATCTGTCCCGCTTCGATCTGCACGTTGCCCGCGACTCGGCGCGTGAATCGCGGCGGCGTGGCCCCGCGCAGATTTCCCGTGCCCGCGAGCGTCACCGCGACGACCACCGGCCCGCCGTTGCGCTGCTTCGCCGGCTCGCAGGTCAGCGTCAACTCGCCCACGGCGGCAACCGGCGGCCCCGGAGGAAGCGGCCGGACATTGATCGCGACCGGCGCGGACGTGAACGTCGTCTCGACGAGGTTCCCTTCGAAGATCGAAAACGGTCCGCGCAGCCGCTCCATCACTCCCGCCTCGACCGACATCCCGCCGATTTGCAGCGTTCCGCTACGCAGCGGATAGAGCGCCACGCGCCGCAGCCGCACGCGCTGCATCACGCGCTCGCCCACCCAGACCCGCTCCGCGTCCGTCGAGCGCGTGTCGATCTCTTCGCTCCAGAAGTCGGAGAGCTTCGGCACGTTGACGATCTGCCAGTTCTCGACCGTGGCCGCGTTGTAGAGAAACCACGTGACGAGCACCTGCTCGCCCACCCACACGTCTTTCTTGTCGGCGTCGGCCACGAGGAACAACGGCGGCCGCCCAGTCGCGGTCAGCTCGCGCAGCAGCGCTTCCGGATCATTCGATGACGCGATGCGGTCCGGCATCACCTGCAGCGCGACGGCCGGGAGCGTGTCGCGCTGCCCGTCGCTCGCCGCGAGCGCGAGCGGCCCCACGCGCGCGGCGCCCGGCAGCAGCGGCCGCGCCCGGAATCGAAAAATCTTCCGCCGCACGACGTCGCCGTTGATCCACGCGAACTCCGTCGACACCCACGGCTCGCCGACGAATGCGAGATTGTCGAGCGGCACGTTCACCGTGTCCGCGCTCGCAAACGATCCCTCGAGCGACACCGTGATCGTCGTGAGGTCGTTCATCTGCAGCGTACGCGGATCGACGACGAGGTCGTTGGCGAATGCAGATGGCAGAAGGCAGATGGCGGACGTCAGAAGAAAAAGCACTTCTGCCATCCGCCATCTGCCTTCTGCCTTCTGCCTCACCATCCCACCCGCCCCTCCGCCGAGGACTTCACTTTCATCCGGCGCAGTTCTTCCTGCTCCTGCTGCTGGACGCTGCGCAGGAGCGTCTCGAGGTCGGGCTGGCCTTGCGGCGGCTTCTGGCCCGCCGCCGGCGACGGCTGCCGCTGTTCGTTCGTGCCCGGTTTGTTCTGCTTGTTTCCCGTCGAGGCGGTGCGTGCGGCTTCGCGGCGCGCGAGCGCGATCTCGAGATTGCGCTTCGCGCCGGCGTGACGCGGATTGCGCTTCAGCGTTTCGATGTAGTCGGCGATGGCGTGGTCGAAGGCCTTCGCCGCGAGCGCGCTGTTGCCGCGGTTGTAGTGCGCCTCCGCGCGCAGCGCCGGATCCTTCATCGCCTCGGCGAGCGCCGCCGAGCCCTGTTCGCGTTCTCCCGCCGCGACGAGCGCCGTGCCGAGGTTGAACGCGGCGCGCGGAGACGCGGCCAGCTGCTGCGCGCGTTTGAACCAGCGCACCGCTTCGCCGTACTGCTGCTTCTCGTACGCTCGCGCGCCGCGCGCCGACGCCGCGTGCGAGTTCGTTTCGGTGAACCACGAGATCGCGACGACGAGGAGGAAGATCATTCCGCGCCTCGATTCACGATCGATCCGCAGAGCAGCGCGAAGAACGCAAACGCGAGCGGCCACTGATAGCGATCGATCGGAATGCGCGCGTTCGTCTGGCGCAGTGCGCCGCGGCGGGCGGTGCCGAGGAGCGGATCGAGGGCGTGCTCGGCAAAGGGATTCTCCAGCGTGCGCCCGCCGGTCGCGGTCGCGATCTCGCGCAGCGTGTCGGCGCGCGCGTACGTCGTCACGACCTCGCCCGAGCTGTCGCGCAGCGGCCCCTTCGGCGTCGGGATCGTGCTCCCCTGTCCGCTGCCGATGAGCACCGTCGACACCGGGATGCCGCGCGACTTCGCGCGTTGCACCGCTTCGCTCGCACGCGCGCCCTGGTCCTCGCCGTCGCTGATCAACACGATGTCCGCCTTCTGCAGCGGATCGGCCTCGATCAATCGCAGCGCCGCAAGAATCGCGCTGCCGATGTCCGATCCCGGCTGTCCGACTTCGCCCGGCTGCAGCGTATCGAGCAGCGCGACCACCGCCTCGGTATCGCTCGTCAGCGGCGAGATCACCTCCGGCGACGCTTCGAACACGATCAGCGCGACGCGCCCCTCCTGCGCCTCCGCGAGGCGCTTGGCCAGCGCTTCGGCCGCCGACAACCGCGACGTGCCGACGTCCTCCGCGGCCATGCTGTTCGAGACGTCGATGATGAGCACGCGATTTGCCTCTCGCGCGACGATCGGCACCAGCTTGAATCCGGCGTACGGTCCCGCCAGCGCGACGATCGACGCGAGCAGCGCGAGCGCGAGAAGCCACGGCCGCAACACGCGCGCCGGATTCGCAACGCCGCGCAGATGCTCCGACGCAAACCGCCGCGCCACCCGCCCGCGCAGCCTCTCGCGCGCCACGAGCAGCAGCAGCGCCAGCGGCACGAGCGCGAGAAGCCACAGAAGCGAGACGGAACGAAAAGTCACGCCGGAACCTCACGGCGGCGCATGCCGCCGTCTCGGAGTGCGGTGACAGAGTCGCCGCTCTGGAAAGCCGCAGCGGAGCTGCGGCTGCCGCCAGCCTTGCCGGCGGCTTTGAGAGCGGCGACTCGCGTCGCCGCACTCCGAGACGCTTCGCGTTTTCTCACGCCGGCACCTTCCACCACAGCGTTTCTCCGCCGAGCAGCGCGAGCAGGAACAGCGCGAGCCCGGCGGCGAGCGGATAGAGGTACAGCTCGTCGACCTGCTCGCGCTTCGGCGCGCTGAGGCGCGTCTTCTCGAGCCGGTCGATGCGTTGGAGCACATCGCTCAGCGCGCGCGCGTCCGTCGCGCGGAAGAATTCTCCGCCAGTCGACGACGCGATCCCGGAGAGCGTCTTCTCATCGAGCTCGCCGCGGATGTGCGTGTAAATGGTCTCGATCTGTCCCGTGAACGGATTCTGCCGCTTCACCGGCAGCGGGACTGGACCTTCGCTGCCGACGCCGATCGTGTAAACCTTGATCCCCGCGCGCGCCGCGAGCTGCGCGGCCACGAGCGGATCGATCGAGCCGGAGTTGTTCACGCCGTCGGTGACGAGAATGATCACCCGGCTGCGCGTCTTCGACGTGCGCAGGCGATTGACCGCCGTCGCGAGCGCGTGACCGATGGCCGTTCCGTTCCCATGGTCGCCGATCTCCGCCTGATCGAGGATCGCCTCGGCGATGCGGCGGTCGTACGTGATCGGGACACGCGTCGCGGCGCGGCTGCCGAATGTGACGATGCCGATGCGGTCGTCCTGGCGGCGGCGAATGAACTCGCTGATCAGGTCTTTCGCCACCACGAACCGGTTCCGCGGCCGGAAGTCCTCGGCGGCCATGCTTCCCGACGCATCGAGCGCGACGACGATGTCGATGCCGAAGCGATCGCCCGAGGCGAGACGCACGACGCGTTGCGGCCGCGCGAGCGCAACGAGAAGGAGCAGCAGCGCGAGCGCCTCGAGCATGAACGGAATCGCGGCCGTACCCGCGCGAATGCCCCCTGCCGGCGCGACGAGCGAGAGCGACGAAAAGCCGAACGCCCCGAACCGCACACGCCGGTCGCGCCAGAGCAAGAACATGCGCGCAACCACGAGCAGCGCAAGCGCAAACCACAGCGGATCGGCGAAGCGCGTCATGCGACGCCCCTCACCCGGCGCTCCGCGCCACCCTCTCCCCGCACGCGGGGAGAGGGGCACTCGCAGCGCACGTGGACCGAGAGCCTTCTCCCCGCGTGCGGGGAGAAGGTGCCCGAAGGGCGGATGAGGGGTGCGTGCGTCATGACGCCAGCTCCAGCGCGCGCGAAGCCACTTCGTCGAAGTCGTGCAGCGGCGCGGCACCCCAGGGAGAAAACTTCTCCATGTCGCCCTGGCGCAGGATCTCCACCACGATGCGGTCGTGCTCGCGCAGCCGCGGCACGAGCTCGGTCGTGGTCAGCTCGCTGCCGAGTCCCGCGCGCGACT
>Ga0105242_10001200_pt1 | contig 20452 bp, 19 predicted proteins | sample KBSM24metaG_FD_81521 | JGI IMG/M metagenome (GOLD analysis project Ga0105242, IMG submission 81521) | Miscanthus rhizosphere microbial communities from Kellogg Biological Station, Michigan, USA - KBS M2-4 metaG | ecosystem: Host-associated > Plants > Roots > Rhizosphere > Soil | place... | reverse complement strand
TCCCCCGCCCTCATCCAGCGGGTATCCGATGCCTCGCGCGCATTCTTCGCCCTGCCGCTGGAGACCAAGCGCCGCGTGGACCGCCCGCGCGAGGACGCCGTGCGCGGCTACAGCGCCGTGGGAGAGGAAGGGCTGTCGTACAGCCTGGAAGAAGCCGCGCCCGGCGACCTGAAGGAATCGTTCTCCATCGGCCCCTCCGACGTGCCCGACGACGAATACCACCGCGGCCCCGCGGCCGGCGCCCACTTCGAGCCCAACGCCTGGCCCGACCTGCCGGGCTTTCGCGAGGCCTACACCGAATACTTCGAGGCCATGAGCGATCTGGCGCGCTCGCTGATGTGCATCTTCGCCACCGCGCTGAAGCTGCCCGAGACCTTCTTCGACGACAAGATCGACCGGCACATCAGCATGTTCCGCGTGCTCAGCTATCCGCCGCAGAAGGAGGCCCCGCTGCCCGGCCAGATGCGCGCGGGCGCCCACAGCGACTACGGCAGCCTGACCATCGTGCGCCCGGACGGCCCCGGCCTGCAGGTCTTCAACAAGGCCGGCCAGTGGGTGGACGTGCCCCTGGTGGAAGGCGGCTTCGCCATCAACATCGGCGACCTGATGATGCAGTGGACCAACGACACCTGGGTCTCCACCCTGCACCGCGTGGCCAACCCGCCGTTCGACGACACGCTGCGCAACACGCGCCGCCAGTCGCTCGTCTTCTTCCACCAGCCCAACTACGACGCCGTGGCCGAATGCCTGCCCAGCTGCCTGACCCCGGGCGAGCAGCCGCGCCACGCGCCCGTCACCTCGGGCGAGCACCTCACGTCCAAGTTCGTGAAGCAGACCACCTTCGGCGGCACCAAGGCCGTCGCCTGAACGCAGGGGCGGCACGGCACATGGCCCATCTTTCCTACGTCAACGTCTTCGCCCGGGACGTGGTGGCGCTCAGCGGCTTCTACCAGCGCGTGTTCGGCTTTCCCGAGATCGAGGCGATCCGCTCGCCCATCTTCCGCGGGCTCGACACCGGCAAGACCAGCCTGGGCTTCAACGCGCTCGACGCCTACGCGCTGCTGCACCTGTCCGAGTTCTCGGACACCCGGGGCGTGAAGTTCCTGCTCAACATCGACGTCGACAGCCGCGAGGACGTGGACCACCGGGTGCCCATGGCGGTCGCGGCCGGCGCCACGCTGGTCAAGCCGCCCTACGAGACCTACTACCACTGGTACCAGGCCGTGCTGCTCGACCCCGAGGGCAACGTGTTCCGCATCAACCACATGCTGTGACGCGCACCGCGCCGGCGCGCCGTCCACCGCTCTTCTTTCGCCCCCACCCGCCCGTCCTTCCAAGAAAGGTCCAGCCATGCCACGCCTCCTGACGCGTCTCTCCGCCACGGCCCTGGTCGCCTGCAGCGCCGCCACCACCGCTCCTGCCGCCCTGGCGCAGCAGGCCGGCTTCACCCTCAAGGGCAAGCCGGTGATCGCCATGCTGTATTACGGCCCCAGGAACGACGGGGGCTGGACGCAGGCGCTGGACGAAGCGCGCATCAAGATCGAGGCCGCTCTGGGCCAGAGGATCCAGTTCGCCGAGAACATCCCGGAAGACGCCTCGGTCATCAAGCCAACGGCCGAGCGCTTCATCTCGCGCGGCGCCAACATCGTGATCGGCACGGCCTTCGGCCATTCCGACGCGTTCAAGGACCTGGCCGCCAAGCACCCGGACGTGGCCTTCCTCAACGCCTCGGGCACGACCAACGGCCCCAACCTCGAATCCTTCTACGGCCGCACCTACGAAAGCCAGTACCTGTGCGGCATGGCCGCCGGCGCGGCCAGCAAGACGGGCAAGCTCGGCTTCGTCGCGGCCAACCCCTTCGGCGTGGTGAACTGGACCATCAACGCCTACGCGCTGGGCGCGCAGAAGATGAACCCCAACGCTACGGTCAACGTGATCTACACCGGCAGCTGGAACGACCCGGTGAAGGAGCGCGCAGCGGCTTCGGCCCTGATCGACCAGGGCGCCGACGTGATCGGCCAGCACGTGGACAGCCCCACGCCCCAGATCGTGGCGCAGGAGCGCGGCGTCTACGGCACGGGCCACCACCGGGACCTGCGCCAGTTCGCCCCCAAGGCCACGCTGTGCTCGTCGGTCTGGGTCTGGGACAAGTTCCTGATCACCGAGCTCAAGAAGATCATCGCCGGCGGATGGCAGCCCGCGCCCTACGGCGCCTTCATCCCCATGAGCGGCGGCGGCACCGACATCGCCGGCTTCGGCCCGGGCGTGCCGCCGGACAAGGCCAAGCTGATCCTGGCCGAACGCGACGCCCTGCTCAAGGGCAAGCAGATCTTCGCCGGCCCGCTCAAGGACCGCGACGGCAAGGAGCGCGTGGCCGCAGGCGCCGTGCTCTCCGATGCCGACCTCTGGAAGATGGACTGGTTCGTCAAGGGCGTGGTCACGCAGAAATAAGCGGAACGGCCATCCATGTCCAGCGCACTGGCCCTGCGGGGCATCCGCAAGAGTTTCGACGGCTACCTCGCCCTGGACGATGCGCAGTTCGATGCGCGCTGGGGCGAGGTGCATGCCCTGCTGGGCGAGAACGGCGCGGGCAAGTCCTCGCTGATGAACATCGCCGCCGGCCTCTACGCGCCCGAGCGCGGCGAGATGCTCGTGGACGACAACGCCGTGCGGCTGGCCGGCCCGCGCGATGCGGCCCGGCACCGCATCGGCATGGTGCATCAGCACTTCAAGCTCGTGCGGCCCTTCACGGTGGCGCAGAACATCCTGCTGGGCCTGCCGGCCGACCAAGCCGGCCACCGCCGCCAGCTCGCGGCGCTGGAGGAACGCATCCGCGCGCAGGCCGGCGAGCTGGGCTTCGCCATCGACCCGCGCCAGCGCGTGGACAGCCTCTCCATCGCCGAGCAGCAGCGCGTGGAGATCCTCAAGGTGCTGCTGGCCGGCGCGCGCATCCTGATCCTGGACGAGCCCACCGCCGTGCTCACCGACCAGGAGGCCGAGCGCCTGCTGCGCACGGTGCAGGGCCTGGCGCAGCGCGGCTGCGCCGTGGCGCTGGTCACGCACAAGATGGCCGACGTGAAGGCCTATGCCGACCGCGTGACCGTGATGCGCGGCGGCCGCACGGTGGCCACGCTGGACCCGCGCACCACGCCGGCCGCCGAACTGGTGCGCCTCACGGTGGGCGAGGCGGCGGCGCCCGCGCCCCGGGCGCGCAGCGCGCCGGGCCCGGCCTGCCTGTCGCTGCAGGGGCTCAGCACGCCCGCGCAGGGCGGCCGGCAGGCGCTGGCCGGCGTGACGCTCGACGTGCACGCGGGCGAGATCTACGGCATTGCCGGCGTGGGCGGCAACGGCCAGGGCGAACTGGCCGCCGCCATCATGGGCCTGATCCCGGAGGCCGGCGGCGACATCGTGCTGGAGGGCTTCGGCAGCCTGCGCGCGGCGCCGGCCACGGCCCGCCGGGCGCTGGGCCTGGCCGTCATTCCGGCGGACCGCTACGGCCACGCGCTGGCGGGCGGCCTGTCGATCGCGGAGAACTTCGCCATCGGCCAGGTCCACAGCGGGCGCTACGGCTCGCCCTGGTGGCTGCGCCAGCGCCGGATCGACCAGGATGCGCGCGACGCGGTCGCCGCCTTCGACGTGCAGGGCGTGCGCTCGCTGCGGCAGAAGGCCGCGCTGCTCTCGGGCGGCAATGCGCAGAAGCTGGTGATCGCGCGCGAATTCAGCAAGCAGCCCCGCCTGATCCTCGCGCACACCCCCAGCCGGGGCCTGGACGTGCGCGCCACCGCCCAGGTACATGCGCGGCTGCTGGCGGCACGCGACGCCGGTGCCGCCGTGCTGCTCATCAGCGAAGACCTGGACGAGGTCCTGGCCCTGGCCGACCGCATCGGCGTGATGGCCGGCGGCCGCATCGTGGCCGAATTCGATCAACCCGCCGACCGCCAGGCCATCGGCCAGGCCATGGTCCACCATGACTAAAGCCACCCTCGCACCCCACGCAGCGCCCAAGGCGCCCGCCCGACGCCAACCCCTGGCGAGCCGGCGCTACACGCTGGAAATCCGCCAGCAGATGTCCATGCCGCGCCAGGCCCTGGTGCTGGGGCTGGCCGTGCTCGCGGGGCTGGCGATCTCCGGGCTCATCCTGGTGGCCGCCGGCGTTCCCGCAGGCGAGCTGTTCAACGAATTCATCGTCACCACGCTGTTCGACCTGCAGAGCCTGCAGGCCGTGCTGTTCCAGGCCGCGCCGCTGATCATGATCGGCCTGGCCGCGTCGATCGCGTTCCGCGCGCGCTTCTGGAACCTGGGGCTCGAAGGGCAGATGATCTGGGGCGCGATCGGCGCCACGGCCGTTTCCCTCCACGAGATCGGACCGCCCGCGCTGCGCCTGCCGCTGATGGCCATCGCCGCGCTGGCCGGCGGCCTGCTCTGGGCGCTGGGGCCGGCGCTGCTCAAGCTGCGCCTGGGCGTCAACGAGATCATCTCCACGCTGATGCTCAACTACATCGCCAGCAACTTCCTGCTGCACCTGGTCTATGGCGCCTGGAAGGACCCGAAGGATTCCTTCCCCTACTCGCCGCAGTTCCGCAGCTTCGAGCGCCTGCCCGAATTCTTCGGCTCCTCGGGCATGGCCGTGCTGCTGGCGCTGCTGGCCATGGCGCTGGCCTGGTGGTTCGTGCAGGCCAGCCGCGCGGGGCTGTACCTGCGCTTCGTCAACGCCAGCCCGCGCGTGGCCGATGCCGTGGGCGTGCCGGTGCGCGCCATCATCCTGGGCACCGTGCTGGGCTCGGGCGCGCTGGCCGGGCTGGGCGGCTTCCTGATAGCGGCCGGGCAGGAGGGCCGGCTGACCCAGGCCTTCTACCAGGGCTACGGGTTCTCCGGCATCCTGATCGCCTTCCTGGCGCGCAACCACCCGGTGGCCGCGGCGGTGGTGGCGGCGCTGGTGGCCACGCTCTTCGTGGCCGGGCGCAACCTGCAGGTCTTCTACCAGATACCGTTCTCGATGGTGCAGCTGATCCAGGCCATCGTCGTGATGTGCGTGGCCGCGTCCGACTTCTTCATCCGCCACCGGCTGCGCCGCGTGGCCGCCGACTGACCCGCCCGGGGAACCGCCATGGAACTGCTCACGCACTGGATCGGCAGCATTCCCGATTTCGCCGTGCCCTACGCCCTTGCGGCACTGGGCCTGATCCTCGCCGAACGCTCGGGCGTGCTCTCGCTGGGCGCCGAGGGGCTGATGCTGGTCGGCGCGCTGGCCGCCATCGGCGCGCAGCTGGCCTTCGGCGCCACCGGCGTTGCGCTGGTGCTGGCCATGGCGGCCGCGAGCCTCGTCTCCGTGCTGTTCGCGGTGCTGGTGGTGTGGCTGCGCATCAACCAGGTGATCGCCGGGCTGGCGCTGGTCTTCTTCTGCCAGGGCCTGACCAGCCTGGTCGGCACGCTGATGGGCTGGACCAACCAGCCCGTGACCTCGGCCGGCCCCATCCCCCTCGGCCCGCTCGCGCAGCTGCCGGTGCTGGGCCGGCTGCTGTCGCAGAACGCCGTGGTATATCTGACGCCGCTGATCTTCTGGGCGGTGGTGCACTACCTGCAGCACACGGGCTCCGGCCTGCGCCTGCGCGCCGTGGGCGAGAACCCGCAGGCGGCCGATGCGGCCGGCATTCCGGTGGCGGCCTACCGTTTCGCCGCCGTGGTGGCGGGCGCGGCGCTGGTGGGACTGGCCGGGGCCTATATCTCGCTGCTGTCCACCAAGCTGTGGATCGCGGGCATGACCGGCGGGCGCGGCTGGATCGCCGTGGGCCTGGTGATCTTCGCGCGCTGGTCGCCCTGGAAGGCGCTGGCCGGCGCGCTGCTGTTCGGCTGCATCGAGGCGCTGATCCCGCAGCTGGCGGCCGCCGGCGTGCAGCTGCCGCAGTATTTCGTGCTGATGACGCCCTACGTCTTCACGCTGGGCGTGATGGTGTGGGTGGCGCTCGGCCGCCGCCGGCTCGACGGCGAGCCGGGCGCACTCGGCGAACCCTATGTCCGCGAGGAACGTCGATGAAGGCCTGGATCTACAACGAGGCGCGCGAACTGGACGACGCGCTCTTTCCCGACTACCTGGACCCGGCCACCACGGCCGTGGTGTCCATCGACATGCACCGCGGGCACCTGGAAGACAGCCCCGACTGCCCCTGCCCCGCCCCGCGCGCGCGTGACGTGGTGGCGCCCATCGACGCCTTCCACGCGCGGGCCCGTGCGCTGGGCGTGCGCATCGCGCACGTGAAGTCGGTACTGCGCCCGGGCGGGGAAGACGATCTGCAGGGCATTCCCGCGGCCTGGCGGCGAACCTTTCCGCTCTACGTCGGAGACATCCCGAATGCCGCCGAGCACGCCCTGGAAGGCAGCCGCTGGACCGAATGGGTCACCCAGGTGGAGCCGGGCGACCTGCGCGTGGAGAACAAGCGCCGCCTGTCGGCCTTCTACCCGACCGACCTCGACTTTCTGCTGCGCAACCAGCGCATCACGACGGTGGTGTTCAACGGCGGCTTCTCGGACTGCTGCGTGCTCAATTCCGCCTTCGACGCCAACAACCACAACTACCGCGTGATCGTGCTGCGCGACCTGGTGCGCGGCACCGACGACCACCTGGATGGCGCGGCGCTGGCCATGGTGTCGCTGCACCTGGGGCTGGTGCTCGACTCGGTCGAGCTGCTGCGCCTCTGGCAGACCCGGCCGGGCAACGCTGGCCCCGGCGGCTGAAGCCGGCCGGCCACAGCGCCGCAGGCCTGGGCGTCAGGCGCCCAGCGTCACGCGGGCGAACTTGCGCTTGCCCACCTGCACGACGAAGGTGCCGGCCGGAAGCTTCAGGCCCTTGTCGCTCACCACCGCGCCGTCCACCCGCACGCCGCCGCCGTCGATCAGGCGGTTGGCCTCGCTGGTCGAAGGCGCCAGATTGGCCTGCTTGAGCAATGCGCCGATGCCCAGCGGCGCACCGGAGAGCGACACCTCGGGGATCTCGTCGGGCACGCCGCCCTTGCTGCGGTTGATGAAGTCCTGCTCGGCCGCATCGGCCGCCGCGGCGCTGTGGAAGCGCGCGGTGATCTCCTTGGCCAGCGCCACCTTGGCGTCCTTGGGGTTGCGGCCGCCCGCCACCTCGGCCTTGAGCGCCTCAATCTCGGCCAGGCTCCTGAACGACAGCAGGGTGTACCAGTCCCACATCAGCGTGTCGGAGATGGACAGCACCTTGGCGAACATGGTGTTGGCCTCTTCGGTAATGCCGATGTAGTTGTTCTTGGACTTGGACATCTTGTCCACGCCGTCCAGGCCCACCAGCAGCGGCATGGTCAGGATGCACTGTGGCTCCTGGCCGTATTCCTGCTGCAGGTGGCGGCCCATCAGCAGGTTGAACTTCTGGTCGGTGCCGCCCAGCTCCAGGTCGCTCTGGAGCGCGACCGAGTCGTAGCCCTGCAGCAGCGGGTAAAGGAATTCGTGCAGGCTGATCGAGCTGCCGTCGGTGAAGCGCTGGTGGAAGTCGTTGCGCTCCATCATGCGCGCCACGGTGTACTTGGCAGCCAGCTGGATCATGCCGACGGCGCCCAGGGGCTCGCACCATTCGCTGTTGTAGCGGATCTCGGTACGCGCCGGGTCCAGCACCTTGGCGGCCTGGGTGTAGTAGGTCTCGGCGTTGACCTTGATCTGCTCGGACGTGAGCGGCGGGCGGGTGGTGTTGCGGCCCGAGGGGTCGCCGATCAGGGTGGTGAAGTCGCCGATCAGGAAGATCACCTGGTGGCCCAGGTTCTGCAGCTGGCGCATCTTGTTGAGCACCACCGTGTGGCCGATGTGGATGTCCGGCGCCGTCGGGTCCAGCCCCAGCTTGATGCGCAGCGGCTGGCCGGTGGCTTCCGAGCGCGCGAGCTTGCGTGCCCATTCGTCGCGCGGCAGCAGTTCCTCCACGCCCCGCAAAGTGACTTCCAGGGCTTGTCCTACACCATCGGTCATCGGGTATGTTGTAACAGCAGATTGATTCATAAGGTTTTTTTTCGGGTCCGGCCGTAGGTGCATGGCTATACTTCGACCCACATCGCAATGGCGGATTCTAGTGGCCCGCCCGTCACGGCCCGGCCCAGCCACTGCGCACGACGACATTCCTGCACCCCGCTTCCACCCTCTGCTGCACGCTGAGCCGCAGGGTATGGCCCGGGTGCATCCATTTGGGGTACGACTTTTGACCAATGGCTTGACTTCCGCCTGCCTGGACCTGCTAGAGCGGGTTCGCCAGCGCCTGGCAGACACCGCCCGCAAGCATCCGAAACGCATCACCGCCGCCGTGGCGACCCTGCTGCTCACCGGCGGCGGCGGCGCGTTCGCCGTGGCATCCCTCGCGCCCGATGCATCCGACCTGCCCGTGAGCACCGTGTCGTACCCGGTCGACTCGCTGGCCGGCGATACGCCCCTGACCCAGCTGGTGGACATCCCCAGCTATACGCTCTACCGCTCCGACCAGACGCGCAGCAACGACACGGCCGAAAGCATCCTGCAGCGCATGGGCGTGGCAGACCCGGCAGCTGCGGGCTTCCTGCGCGGCGACAACCAGGTCCGCCAGAACCTGCTGGGCCGCGGCGGCCGCTCGCTCACCGTCGAGGCCACCGAAGACCACCGCCTGGTGCGCATGGTGGCGCGCTGGGCTCCCGACGACAGCGGTACGTTCAAGCGGCTGGTGGTCGAACGCCAGGACGGCGGCGGCTTCGCCTCGCGCATCGAGACCGCGCCGCTCACGGTGGGCTCGCGGCTGGCGGGCGGCATCATCCGCAGCTCGCTCTTCGCAGCCACCGACGCGGCCGACATCCCCGACGCCGTGGCCATCCAGCTGGCCGAGGTGTTCTCCAGCAACATCGACTTCCACCGCGCGCTGCGCAAGGAAGACCGTTTCTCCGTGGTCTATGAGACGCTGGAAGCCGACGGCGAGCCGCTGCGCAGCGGCCGCGTGCTGAGCGCCGAGTTCCACAACAACGGCAAGACGCACGACGCCATCTGGTTCCAGGAACCCGGCGCCGCCAAGGGCTCCTACTACACGCTGGAAGGCGAGAGCATGCGCCGCGCCTACCTGGCCTCGCCGGTCGAGTTCTCGCGCATCTCCAGCGGCTTCCAGATGCGCTTCCACCCCATCCTGCAGAAGTGGCGCGCTCACCTGGGCACCGACTTCGCCGCCCCCACGGGCACCTCCGTGCGCACGGTGGGCGACGGCGTGGTGGAGTTCGCTGGCGTGCAGAACGGCTACGGCAACGTGATCTACATCAAGCACCGCAACCAGCACGAGACCGTCTATGCCCACCTGAGCCGCATCGACGTGCGCGCCGGCCAGGCCGTGGAACAGGGCCAGAAGATCGGCGCCGTGGGTGCCACCGGCTGGGCCACCGGCCCGCATCTGCACTTCGAATTCCGCGTGAACGGCCAGCATCAGGACCCGATGACCATCGCCCAGCAAAGCGAGGCCGCCCAGCCCGTGTCGGCCGCATCGCGCGCCGCCTTCAAGCAGCTGGCGTCGAACATGCGTATCCAGCTGGCCTCGGCGGGGCAGTTCGAGCAGGCCAGCGCGCAGTAGGGGTGCATCCCCCTGAGGCGCTGCGCGCCTTCCCCCTTCTCTCGCGCTGCGCGCGGGAAGGGGGACGACACCGGCGGACCGGCGGAGCCGGATCCGCGGTGTCTCTGGCCTTTAGGCCGCGCTTGACGTTAAGGCCTTGGGCTAGATTCAGCTTCAGACACTCCTCCTACGGCCCTCTTCTCTTCAGTCCGTGAACTCAGCTGCCTCCAACGACCGCTACATCGGGCTCATGTCGGGCACCTCGCTGGACGGGGTGGATGGGGCGCTGGTCGAGTTCGATGGTGATCGGCTGCGCGTGGCGGGCTTCGCATCGCTGCCGTTTCCCGCCGCGCTCAAGGCCGAGCTGCTGGCGCTCAACACCAGCGGGGCGGACGAGCTGCACCGCGCCGCGCTGGCGGCCAACGCGCTCGTGGGGATCTATGCCGACGTGGTCCGCCAGCTGCTGCAGGCGGCGCAGCTCGGCGCCGCCGATGTGCGGGCCGTCGGCGCGCACGGCCAGACCGTGCGGCACCGGCCGGGCCTCTTCGACGGCACGGGCTACACGCTGCAGCTGAACAGCCCCGCCCTGCTGGCCGAGCGCACCGGCATCGCCGTGGTGGCCGATTTCCGCAGCCGCGACGTGGCGGCCGGAGGCCAGGGTGCGCCGCTGGTGCCGGCCTTCCACCAGGCCGTTTTCGGGCAGGCGGGCTCGGACGTCTGCGTGCTGAACATCGGCGGCATCGCCAACCTCAGCATGCTGGGAGCGCAGGGCGACGTGCTGGGCTTCGACTGCGGTCCCGGCAATGCGCTGATGGACCACTGGTGCGAACTCCACAGCGGCCAGCCCTACGACGCAGGCGGCGCCTGGGCCGCGCAGGGTCGCGTGCTGCCCGATCTGCTGCACCGCCTGCTGGCCGAGCCCTATCTGCACCAGACTCCGCCCAAGAGCACGGGGCGCGATCTGTTCCACCCGGCCTGGCTCGAGGCCCACCTGCGTACCCACGGCGACGCAGCCCCGGCCGACGTGCAGGCGACCCTGACCGAATTGACCGCCCGCGCTTGTGCAGCCAGCGTCATCAGCTATGGAAACAAGAGCAAACGGCTCGCCGTCTGCGGCGGCGGCGCGCGCAATGGCTACCTGATGGAGCGCATCGCCGCGGCGCTGCCGGGCGTGGCGGTGCAAACCACCGACGCGCTGGGGCTGCCCCCGCAGCAGGTCGAAGCCGCCGCCTTCGCCTGGCTGGCGCGCCAGGCGGTGCACAACCTGCCCGGCAACCTGCCCCAGGTCACGGGGGCCACCGCCCCCCGCATCCTGGGCGCGATCTACCCGGCTTAGAGCCCGCCAAGCGCCGGCCAGCGCCTCAGCCCTGGCCCGACACCTCGGGCCCGTCGCGCGGCGGTGTGCGCGCCTCTCGCGGCAATTGCCAGAAGACCGCCGCCGACACCACCGTGATGAAGCCCACCGTCAGAAAGGTGGACTGGAAGGCGTGCAGCACCGCGCCGGGCACTTCCGCACCGCCATAGGCCTGGCTCCATTCGGACAGCACGGCACCCGCCACCGCCACGCCCAGGCTCATCGCCAGCATCTGCACCATGGAGAGCAGGCCGTTGCCGCTGCTGGCACTGGCGCCGTCCAGATCCTTGAGCGTGATGGTGTTCATCGCCGTGAACTGCAGCGAATTCACGGCGCCGAAGGCCGCCAGCTGGAGCACCTGCCAAGCCAGCGGCCAGCCGGGCTGGCGCAGCGCGAAGCTCGCCATCAGGACGCCCAGCAGCAGGGTGTTCACGACCAGCACGTTGCGGTAGGTGAAGCGGCGGATCAGCGGCGTCGCCAGGCGCTTGATGCCCATGCCCGCCAGCGCGGTGGGCAGCATCATCAACCCGGCGTGCATCGGTGAGAAGTCCAGCAGGAGCTGCAGCGACACCGGAATCAGGAACGGCATGGCACCACTGCCCAGCCGGCAAAAGAGATTGCCCAGCAGCCCGACCGACAACGTGCGCACTCGAAAGAGCTGCGTCGAATAGAGCGGCCGCTCATGCCTGACCGCATGCAGCCAATAGACGACCAGCGCCACCAGGCCGCCTACCCCCAGCGCCGCCGCGCCGCCCCGGCCCACCAGGCTCGCCGCCTCGATCGCCAGCGAGATGGCCACCATGCCGAAGGCCAGCAGCACGTAGCCAGCGGTGTCGAACGGGTCCGGCTTGGGCACCCGCAGGTTGGGCATGAAACGCGTCGTCGCCACCAGACCGATGAGGCCCACCGGCAGGTTGATGAGGAACACCCAGTGCCACGACGCGCTCTGTACCAGCCAGCCGCCCAGCGTCGGGCCCAGCAGCGGTCCGATGAGCCCGGGAATGGCGACGAAGCTCATCGCCTCCAGGAATTCGCCGCGCGGAAAGGTGCGCAGCACCGCCAGGCGCCCCACGGGCAGCAGCAGCGCCCCGCCCAGGCCCTGCAGCACGCGGGCCGCCAGCAGTTCGTTCAGATGCCGCGAACTCGCGCAGGCCAGCGAGCCCAGCGAGAAGACGGCAATGGCGAACAAAAAAACCTTGCGCGTGCCGAAGCGGTCCGCCAGCCAGCCCGAGGCGGGGATCAGCATGGCCATGGTCAGCGAATACGCCACGATCACCGACTGCATGTGCAGCGGACTCTCGCCCAGGCTGGCTGCCATGGCGGGCAGGGCCGTGTTGACGATGGTCGCATCCAGCGTCTGCATGAAGAACCCGACCGCCACGATCCACAGCAGGATGCGGCGGTGGTCTGCACCGGGGTCCGGAACGATGGGCATTGTTGCTTCAGCGCTGGGAGATGCCATGGTTTCTTATGCGAGCGGGAACGAAAAAGCCGCCCTGAGGGCGGCTGGACGGGTATTGGGCGCGGGACTCAGGTCGAAAAGCTCGAACCGCAGCCACAGGTGGTCGTGGCGTTGGGGTTCTTGATGACGAACTGCGCGCCTTGCAAATCTTCCTTGTAGTCGATCTCAGCACCCACCAGGTACTGGTAGCTCATGGCGTCGATCAGCAGGGAGACGCCGTTCTTGGTCATGGTGGTGTCGTCGTCGTTCGTGATCTCGTCGAACGTGAAGCCGTACTGGAAGCCGGAGCAGCCGCCGCCCTGCACGAAGACGCGAAGCTTGAGGTCGGGGTTGCCTTCTTCGGCGATCAGATCCGCCACCTTGGCAGCGGCGCTGTCGGTGAAGAGGATCGGGGCGGGCATATCGGTCTGGACGTTGTCTGCTACTGCGCTCATCGGGTGCTCCTTCAGGAGAGTTTGCGGTCAATGCTACTGCAATCCCTCAGGCCATTCAGATCAAGGGGCGTTTGACGCCAGTTTCAGTGTGGGCTTTGCCTCCAGGAGGGCCTCGGCCGCGGGCGACATCTGGCCGGCGATCGTCGCGCCCTGGTGCATCTCGAGCGCCTTGTAGTGCACGTCGCCCGTGATCCGCGCCTTGGGCTGCAGTTCCAGCAGTTCGCCCGCATGCACCGGGCCGACCACCGTGCCGTTCACGATCACGTGCATGGCATGCAGGGCGCCTTCCACGCGACCCGATTCCGACACCACCAGGATGCTTGGCTGGCCAGCCTCGGCACGCACTTCGCCCACCACCTCGCCATCGACGCGCAGGCCTTCGGCGAAAAGCACGTCGCCCTGGATGCGCGTGCCCTGGGCGATCAGGCTCTTGATGGGTGGCTGTTTCTTGCGGGAGAACATGGCGGCAGGCTCCTGGGCGGCAACGCGCGCGGCGCGCGCATGGTTAATCGACGTCCACGCTATGAACGGTTCGCACCGTATTGCCTTCCAGCACCCGGGCGGTAACCGTTTGTACCATGACCCCATCGGGCAGATCGATCATCCCCTCGGCACGCCGGTATTGCTGGAACTGCAGGGGTTGTGCTACGGCGGGCGGCGCACTGCTCCAGGGCTGGCCATTCTGCGTGCCCGACAGCACCAGTTCCAGCCGCCCCTTGAACTCCGGCGCATTGCGCACGGGCTGGATCACCAGCACCTGCCAGCGCATCTGCAGGCCGCCCTGCCGCTCGGCCTGCAGCCCGCGAATGGAAATGCCGTCGGACTTGCCGGCGGGAATGAGCTTCTCGAAAAAGCCCAGATCATCGCGCAGGGCGCGGTTGTCCGCCTCGAGCTGGCGCATCTGCGTCTGCACGCGCTCCAGGGCGGCGCGCTCGGCGGTCAGCAGGCTGCCGGCGGTGGCGGCCACTTCCTGCTGCTGGCGGCTTTCGGCATGCAGCCGGCCCACCTCTTCGCGCAGCCGCACCAGTTCCTCGCGCGAGCCGGAATCCAGCCCGGCGATGCTCTTGCCGAATTCGAAGGCCCAGAGCGCCAGGGCCGCCGAAAAGCCCAGCAGCAGGGCCGCCAGCAGCCAGCGCAGCGGCCACGGCAGCGCATTGCGCACCGCGACGCGGGGCGCGGAGATGGTCAGGCGGCGGCGCAGCAGGCGAAATCGCATGGGCTCTTTTCTCGCTCCGGAAAAAGGGCGGATTCTCGCCGATGTCCATGAAACGCAAAAACCGCCACGAGGGCGGTTCTTGCAAAGGGCAGCTTCTTCTCTTGCGAGAAAGAAAGCCTGCAGGGCGGCAAGGCCCTGCAGCCAGCGAATCAACGCTTGGAGAACTGCTTGGCGCGGCGTGCAGAGTGCAGACCGACCTTCTTACGTTCGACTTCACGGGCATCGCGGGTCACGAAGCCGGCTTGGCTCAGTGCGGACTTCAGCGTTGCGTCGTAGTCGATCAGGGCGCGGGTGATGCCGTGGCGGGTGGCACCGGCTTGGCCGGATTCACCGCCGCCGTGGACGTTGACCTGGATGTCGAAGGTTTCGACATGGTTGGTCAGCACCAGCGGCTGCTTGGCGATCATGATGGAGGTTTCGCGGCCGAAGTACTGTTGAATGTCTTTGCCATTCACAGTGATCTTGCCGGAGCCCTTCTTCAGAAACACGCGGGCGACGCTGGACTTGCGACGGCCGGTGCCATTGTTCCATTCACCAATCATTCAAGGCTCCTTAGATTTCCAGCGCTTTGGGCTGCTGAGCGGTGTGCGGATGTTCCGCGCCGCCGTAGACCTTGAGCTTCTTGATCATGGCGTAGCCGAGCGGGCCCTTGGGCAGCATGCCCTTGACGGCCTTTTCCAGCGCGCGGCCGGGGTGCTTGGCTTGCATGTCGCGGAAGTTCGTGGCCGTGATGCCGCCGGGATAGCCCGAATGGCGGTAGTACACCTTGTCGAGCGACTTGGTGCCGGTGACCTTGAGCTTGGATGCGTTGATGATGACGATGAAATCGCCGGTATCGACGTGAGGCGTGTAAATGGCCTTGTGTTTGCCGCGCAAACGGAGAGCAACTTCGCTGGCTACTCGTCCGAGGACCTTGTCGGTCGCGTCAATCACAAACCACTCATGCACGACCTCAGCGGGCTTTGCGCTGAAAGTAGTCATGTGTTTCTCTCGAGAAAAAGAGGGTTTGGTCGGTCCTTTTCCACGGTCGGTGCTTCTCTGAAGGAAGCCTCTTAGGTGGCAGTTGAAACCTCGCCGCGGGACCTGGGAATCGCTGCGAAGCCCGCCATTATACAAAGCCGGCCGCGCAACGTGCAAAGGCGCCAAAACAACGGCCCGAACGGCCTGGCGCAGCCGCTGCGTGGACGAGCCGCTATGGCGAGAAGGTCTCCCGGCGGCGGGCCTCTTCCGCCGCGCGCCGGCGCAGATCGACGCACACCGGGTGGTGCGTGAGGGCGGGCGACTGGCATTCGCGGTAGATGCACATCGGCCGCGTCAGCAGCGAGGCGTCCGCGCAGGCCTCCACGGGGCCGCGCACCCGCGGGTGCGCGGTTTTGGGTTCGGCCGAGGGCTGCGGCGGAGGCGCACTCCCCGCAGCACCACCAGCGGACGGGCTGCCGCTGCCGGAACTGGCCGCAGCGGCGATGGTGCTCTTGGCGGGCGGCGCAGCGTCCTTCGCATGGCGCCGGATGTGGGATTTGGACGGTGAGGCAGGTTCGGCCGGCAGGGTGGCTACCGGCTGAGCCTGCGCCGGCGAGGGCAAGGGCAGTACCCCCGACTCCGGCAACGACGCGGTCGCCGCGGGTTCAGGCGCCGCAGCGGGACTGGATGCCGCAGGCTGGGCCCATTCGGTGACGATGTCGCTGTCGGGCGTGCGGGCAGGCTGCGGCTCGCTGCGCCACGGCAGGAGGGCCGCCAGAACGCCGGCCACCAGCAAGCCTGCCAGCGCAGCCAGCGGGGCCCAGCGCCGACGTGCTGGCGCCCCCGCCTCCGGCGGCGTTGCAGCGCCTGGAGCAGCCGCCGATACGGACACGCCCGGCGTCGAGTGCACGGCATCGCCGCTGCTGCCGGCCTCCTGCGCCTCGTGCGGAACTCCCGGGTCGGCGCCGGCCTGCCCTGGATATGCCGCAAGAGCCACGGATGGCGCCTTCGACGCCTGCGCGGCCGCGGGTGCCGGACGTGTGGTGTCGCCCTCCCTCTCGGGGAGCCTCAGCGTCGCCGTGATCGGCACGTCGGGCCGCACGATGGCCGGCGCTGCGGCGGCCTCGCCCGGCTCGGTCCAGAGATCGCCCAGCTCGGCGCGGAAGTCGAAATGCTCCAGGCCCGAGGCCGGTGGCTGAAGTTCCAGCAGCCGCACGAATTCGTCCACCGACTGGGGCCGATCCTGCGGCTGCAGTTGCAAGGCCTGCGAGATGCCGCGCACGAGAGGCTCGGAGTAGGCCAGGCCCCACTGCTGGTGCACCGTCTGCGCCACGCGCTCGAAGGGCACCATGCGGTCGCGGATGGCCCGCAGCGTGGCCGGCATGGGCGTGTCGTTGCACAGGCACCCGTGGACCACCGCCGCAAGGGAATAGAGATCGCTCCACGCGCCCTGCCGCAGGTCGCTGCCGGCCTCGGCGTATTGCTCGATGGGTGCGTAGTTCACCTTGAGCACGGCCGTGTGCTGATGGTCGCCATCGCCGCCACCGCCGATGGCATGGCGCGCGGCGCCCAGGTCCAGCAGCACCGGCGGGCCCACGTGCTGCAGGAAGATGTTGTCCGGAGAGATGTCGCGGTGCAGCATCTGCGCTCCGTGCAGCACCCGCAACGCCCCCAGCACCGACCAGAGCACCTGCCGCAGCCAGGCCTCGGAGGGCGGGGTGCGCATGCGGGCGCGCGCCTGCTTGAGCGTCATGCCGGAATACAGCGGCATCACCATGTAGGCGGTGTGATGGGCCTCCCAGAAGCGGAACACCTTGACCAGCGAGGGATGGTCGAATTGCGCCAGGAGCCGCGCCTCGTTCACGAACGAGGCCAGCCCCGCCTGGTACGAAGCCTCGTCGCCGGGAGAGCGCGCCCGCAGCGACTGCCCTTCCATGCGCCCCGCAAGCGCCACCGGCATGTATTCCTTGATGGCGACGAAGCGCTGCAGCGAATGGTCGTAGGCGCGATAGACCATGCCGAAGCCGCCCACGCCCAGCAGCGAGAGCACCTCGAACTCCCCCAGCCGCGCGCCCGGGGCCAGGGCATCGACATGGTGGACAGTGCCGGCGGCAGTGTGACTGGACATGGTGGAGCGCGGAGCGGTGGCGGGTGCGGTACGGGTGGAGCGGGGCCTCGGAGGCGTGCGGCAGGCGCCGCAGCCCGCGCATCGTAGCGTGCGCGCAAGGCTGCGGCACCGGAGCCGCCCGGGCGCGGGCCGCCGCGCTGGTTACCATTGGACGATGTTCAGTTATCGCCACGCCTTCCATGCAGGCAACCACGCCGATGTGCTCAAGCACACCGTGCTGATTGCCGCCCTGCAGCACTTGACCCAGAAAGACGCGGCGCTGACCGTGCTCGACACCCATGCGGGGGCCGGGCTCTACCGCCTGGATGGCGATTACGCCAGCACCAGCGGCGAGGCGGCCGACGGCATCCTGCGGCTGCTCGCATCGCCGCAGGCGCTCACCCCCGCCCTGCAGGCCTATGTGGACGTGGTGCGGGCCTTCAACCAGGGCGCCGCCACGCGTACCTACCCCGGCTCGCCCTTCATCACGCAGCACCTGCTGCGCAGCCACGACAAGCTCAAGCTGTTCGAGCTGCACCCGACCGACCTGCGCTCGCTGGCCGGCAACGTGGCCCAGCTGGAAGCCGGCCGCCAGGTGGCCGTGCTGCATGAGGACGGCTTCGAGGGCGTCAAGAAATTCCTGCCGCCGCCGGCCCGCCGCGCACTGCTGCTCTGCGATCCCAGCTATGAAATCAAGAGCGACTACGGCCGCGTGCTGGACATGGTGGCCGACTCGCTCAAGCGCTTCGCCACAGGCACCTACGCCGTCTGGTACCCGATCATCCCCCGCCCCGAGGCGCACGACCTGCCGCGCCGCCTCAAGACCATGGCGACCAAGGCCGGCAAGCCCTGGCTGCACGCCACGCTGACGGTGAAGAACAGCAAGCTGGTGGAAGCGGCCGACGGCGAGAAGCGCCGCCCGGGCCTGCCGGCCAGCGGCATGTTCCTCATCAACCCGCCGTTCACGCTCAAAGCCGCGCTGAAGGACGCCCTGCCGCAGATGGCCGAGCTGCTGCAGCAGGACAAGCACGCCGCTCACAGCCTGGAATCGGGCGGCTGACGCGCCGCCCTGCCAGGCTTGACGGGCCCTGCGGGCCCGGGGCTGCGGCGGCTATTGGTCGTCGTCCGAATCCTGCTGCTCGGGGCAGCCGTTCCGGTCATCGTCCGCCAGCGCAGTGATGGCCACCTGCTTGGTGCCCAGCCCCAGCATGCCCAGGCGCTTGGCCGCAGCCTGGCTCAGATCGATGATGCGCCCGGGGGTATGAGGCCCCCGGTCGTTGATGCGCACCTGCACCGTCTTGCCCGTGACCAGGCTGCGCACGCACACGCGGGTGCCGAACGGCAGCGTGGGATGGGCTGCCGTGAGGGCGTACATGTCGAACCGCTCGCCGCTGGCCGTGCGCCGGCGATGGAAGCGCGAGCCGTACCAGGAGGCCATGCCCTGCTGGTCGGAATCCGTCTCGCTATCGGAGGGCTTGCGCAGGCCCTCCGATGACTTGTCTTCGTCCAGCGAATACAGGCCGCCCGGCCCCGGCACGCCGGTGGGTGCCACGGACGGCACCACGGTGGAGACCGGGGGCAGCTCGGCGGCCCGCTGCGCCCGGCCCTTCGCGCCTGGCGCCGATGCCGTGGGCGCCGGGGCGGCTGCAGGCGGTGCGGCAGGCGCTGGCCGAGGCCGCTGCGTGGGAACGGGTGGGGAGCCTGACGGCGACGGAGGCGCTGGCGGAGCGGCGCAGGCGGCCACCAGGCCCACGCCGGCAGCCAGGGCCAGCCAGCGCGCAGCACGCCAGGCTGCCGGCACGAACCGCGAATCAGGGAGTGACGCGTTGCCTGCCGCGCCGCTCATGCCGCGCGTGCCGGCATCCGGGCACGGCAGCGGGAGCTACCGGTCTTGGAGAGGGCAAGGGAAACTTTCATCGGCGCGATGTTAGCGAATGCCGGTGAACACCTGCCGGCCCACGCGCGGACCAGGAAGTCCTGCCGGGATCTGCCGCGGGGCTGCACGGTCGCGGCAGCCCCCCCCCCGGTCAGGCGCTCACAGCCCGAGGCGGCGGCACAGCTCCAGCGTGGGGCCGCTCTGGTTCATGGTGTAGAAGTGCAGCGCGGGCGCGCCGCGCGCGCGCAGCTGCTCGCACAGCTCGCTCACCACGTCCAGCCCGAAGGCGCGGATGCTGGCCACGTCGTCGCCGAAGGCCTGCAGGCGCAGCCGGATCCAGCGCGGGATCTCGGCACCGCAGGCGTCGGAAAAGCGCATCAGCTGGGTGGAGCCCATGATGGGCATGATGCCCGGCACCACCGGCACGTCCAGCCCCAGGCGGCGCGTGTCGTCCACGAAGCGGACATACGCGTCGGCATTGAAGAAGTACTGCGTGATGGCCGAATCGGCACCGGCGCGCACCTTGGCGGCATAGGCCTGCAGGTCCGCCTCGGGCGAGCGCGCCTGCGGGTGCGTTTCCGGGTAGGCCGCCACTTCGATGTGGAAGTCGCGCCCCGTCTCGGCGCGGATGAAGGCCACCAGATCGCTCGCGTAGTGGAATTCGCCACCCGCGCCGTAGCCGCTGGGCAGGTCGCCGCGCAGCGCCACCAGGCGCTGGACGCCCATGGCCTTGAGCTGGGCGAGCTGGCCGCGCACCGACTCGCGCGTGGCGCCGATGCACGAGAAGTGCGAGGCCGCGCTGAAGCCTTCGGCCAGGATCTCGCGCACCGTGCCGAAGGTGCCTTCCTGCGTGGAGCCGCCCGCGCCGTAGGTCACCGAGCAGAACTCGGGCTGGCGCGCATAGAGCTGCTGGCGCACGGCGCGCAGCTTCTCGGCGCCCTCGGGCGTCTTGGGCGGAAAGAATTCGAAGCTGACCGGAAGGCGGCCAGCGGCTGCGGCCCCGGTCGCGGGGGTGGTCGTCTCGCTCATGCGGCGCTCCGTGCGTGGATGAAGAATTCGCGGTTGCCGTCGCCGCCTTCGATGGCGCTGTCCAGCCAGGCGACGACCTGCAGGCCCAGGCCCGTGCAGCAATCGCGGATGCGCTGCTCCACCAGCGGGTAGAGGGCCGCGTCGCGCACGATGCCGCCCTTGCCCACCTGGCCGGGCTGCAGCTCGAACTGCGGCTTGACCAGCATCAGCAGCTCGCCCCCGGCCTTCAGCAGCGGCGCCACGGCCGGCAGGATCAGCGTGAGCGAGATGAACGAGACGTCGCCCGTCACCAGGTCGAAGACGGGCGTGACGTCCACCTGCTCGCGCCCGGCGCGGCGGCGGCGCACCGTGGGCAGCGCGCCTTCGGCACGCGCGCGGGCCTTGGCCTGGCGCTCGGCCTTGAAGGCTTCCACCTCGTGCTCCTTGGCGTCATCGCTGTCGTCGTATTCCTCGTCGACGAG
>Ga0105242_10001198_pt1 | contig 20472 bp, 16 predicted proteins | sample KBSM24metaG_FD_81521 | JGI IMG/M metagenome (GOLD analysis project Ga0105242, IMG submission 81521) | Miscanthus rhizosphere microbial communities from Kellogg Biological Station, Michigan, USA - KBS M2-4 metaG | ecosystem: Host-associated > Plants > Roots > Rhizosphere > Soil | place... | reverse complement strand
GGCAGCACGCCCGCGCGGTCGTTGACGGCATCGACATGCAGGCCGGCCACGGGCAGGTTGGCCGCCAGATAGGCGTTGTCCTGCAGCTGGCCGAAATAAGTCGCCAGCAGGATCTTCACCCGGGCCGTCTTGAGGTGATGGTAGGCCGTGTTGAAGGCATGCTGCCATTCCGCGCCCAGCTCGGTCACCAGCACGGGCTCGTCGATCTGCACCCACTCGACGCCCTGGACGGCCAGCAGCTCCAGCAATTCGGCATAGGCCGGCAGCAGGCGCTCCAGCAGGTCCAGGCGGCTGGAACCGTCCTTGGACTTGCCGATGGACAGGTAGGTGACCGGGCCGATGATCACCGGCTTGGCCGGCACGCCCTGGGCCCGGGCCTCGGCCAGTTGCGCCAGCAGCCGCGAGGCATCGAGCCGGAAGGTGGTGGCCGCGGTGAACTCCGGGACGATGTAGTGGTAGTTGGTGTCGAACCACTTGGTCATCTCGCCGGCCGCAACGCCCCCCGCCGGGCCGCCCGCACCTTCGGCCGCAGGCGCCGAGCGGCCCCGCGCCACGCGGAAATAGTTGTCCAGCGCATCGCCCGGCAGGCCCTGCACGCGCTGCGGCAGATGGCCCAGCAGGAAGCTGGTGTCCAGCACCTGGTCGTAGAACGAGAAGTCGCCCACGGGCACGAGATCCAGGCCCGCCTGCTGCTGCCAGTGGCGCTGGCGCAGCTGCCCGCCGAGCGCCTCGAGCGCGCCCAGCGACGAAGCGCCCTTCCAGTACGACTCCAGCGCGAACTTCAGTTCGCGCTGCGCGCCGATGCGGGGAAATCCAAGGTTGTGAATGGTGGTCATGAGGCTGCTCGCAAAACAGGAAATCGAAGAACGGAGCGCATCCTAGGTTGGCATACTCATGAAGTAAAATGGTTTTATCTCACCAATCCATGAATTTAACTCATTCGAATGCTGGAACGAATCCACCTGTCCATCGTGCGTGAGGTCGAGCAGCAGGGCTCGCTGACGGCCGCGGCCGAGGTGCTGCACGTCACCCAGTCGGCGCTCAGCCACAGCATGAAGAAGCTCGAGCAGCAGCTGGGCACCGACGTGTGGCTGCGCGAAGGGCGCAGCCTGCGGCTCACCCAGGCGGGGGAATATCTGCTGGCCGTGGCCCACCGCGTGCTGCCCCAGCTCGACCTGGCCGAAGACCGGCTGCGCCAGTTCGCCCGGGGCGAGCGGGGCGCGCTGCGCATCGGCATGGAATGCCACCCCTGCTACCAGTGGCTGCTGAAGATCGTTTCGCCCTACCTCGCGGCCTGGCCCGACGTGGATGTGGACGTGAAGCAGAAATTCCAGTTCGGCGGCATCGGCGCCCTGTTCGGCTACGAGATCGACCTGCTGGTCACCCCCGACCCGCTGCACAAGCCCGGCCTGCATTTCGAGCCCGTCTTCGACTACGAGCAGGTGCTGGTCGTCGCCGCCAGCCACCCGCTGGCCCAGGCCGGCCACGTCCGCCCGCGCGACCTGGCGGGCGAAGTGCTGATCACCTACCCCGTGCCCACCGACCGGCTGGACATCTACACCCAGTTCCTGCTGCCGGCCGGCATCGCGCCCCGGCGCCACAAGGCCATCGAGACCACGGACATCATGCTGCAGATGGTCGCCAGCCAGCGCGGCGTGGCGGCGCTGCCGCGCTGGCTGGTGCAGGACTACGCGGCACGCCTGGACATCGTGCCGGTGCGCCTGGGCGCCAAAGGCATCGCCAAGCAGATCCACCTGGGGGCGCGGGAGGCGGATCTGGATACGGATTACCTGCAGGCCTTCGTGGAACTGGCACGCGGCCCGCTGGCGGCCTCCGCCGGGCCGGCAGGCGGTTGACGGCGGCGCTGCCGCGCCGGTTCAGCGATAGCGCTCCTCCAGCGCATCCCAGTGCGGCTTGCCCACCAGCCGCTGCCGCTCTGCGAAGGGCGCGACCAGGCCGCTCGACTCCTGCACCTCCTTCGCATCGCGCAGCACCGTCAGCGCCTTCTGCATGCCGGCGACGGCGCCCTGCAGGGCCGCGTTCGCATACAGCACGAGGCCGTAGCCGAGCCCGCCCAGCTCTTGCGCGTTGAAGATGGGCGTCCTGCCGCCGATCACCATGTTCATCAGCTGCGGGCGGGGCAGGCGCGCGGGCAGCGCTCGGATCTCGTCGGCCGTGGTCACCGCCTCGACGAAGAGGATGTCCGCACCCGCTTCGGCGAAGCGCTCCGCCCGCTCCACCGCCGCCTCGAAACCGTGGGTCGCCGCAGCGTCGGTACGCGCCATGATGAGCAGGTCGGGGTCGCGCCGGGCATCCACCGCAGCGCGGATCTTGCCCACGGCCTCCTCGGTGGAGATGACCTCCTTGCCCGAGAAGTGCCCGCAACGCTTGGGCGCCACCTGGTCCTCCAGCTGGATGCAGTCCGCCCCGGCCCGCTCCAGCGTGCGCACCGTGTGGTACACGTTCAGCGCGTTGCCGAAGCCCGTGTCGGCATCGACGATCAGCGGCAGCTCCACCGCGTCGCGGATGCGCGCCGTGTGGTCCGCGATCTCCGCCAGGCCCATGAACGCCTGGTCCGGCATGCCGAACCACATGTTGGTGACGCCGGCGCCGGTGACGTAGATCGCCTCGAAGCCCAGGTCTTCGATCACCCGGGCCGAGAGCGCGTTGAACGCCCCGGGAACGAGCACGCCTCGGCGCGCCTCCGCCAGGGCCCGCAGTTGCTTGCGTGTGGACATCGGTGTTTCCTTCATTCGATAACGGATCAGAAGCAGTCGCCGGGCACCCGCACCCAGCCTTCCATGAGGATGCGCGCGCTGCGGCTCATGCGCGCCCTGGTCACCACCCAGCGGCCCTCCACCTGGGCGGCTTCGGCGCCCACGCGCAGCGTGCCGGAGGGGTGGCCGAAGCGCACCGCCGCGCGCGTTCCGCCGCCGCCAGCAGCCCGGTGCACCAGCGTGCCGGGCACGGCCGCCGCCGCGCCGATGGCCACGGCCGCCGTACCCATCATGGCGTGGTGCAGCCGGCCCATGGAGAGCGCGCGCACCAGCAGGTCCACGTCGGCCGCGCGCACCGGCTTGCCGCTGGAGGCGGTGTAGCCGGCGGGCGGCGCCACGAAGGCGACCTTGGGCATGTGCTGGCGGCCCACGGCCTCTTCCAGCCGGCCGATCAGGCCCATGCGCAGGGCGCCGTGCGCTCGGATGGCCTCGAAGCGGGCCAGCGCCGCGGCGTCGCCGTTGATCGCGCCCTGCAGCTCGGTGCCGTCGTAGCCCAGGGCCGACGCCTCCACGAACACGGTGGGGATGCCGGCGTTGATGAGCGTGGCCTGCAGGGAGCCGACGCCGGGCACCTCCAGCGTATCGACGACATTGCCGGTGGGGAACATCGCACCACCACTCCCGGCGCCACCGCCGGTGCCGTCGCCCTCGTCCGCGGGGTCGACGAATTCGAGCGGCACTTCGGCCGCAGGAAAGGTGACGCCGTCCAGCTCGAAATCGCCCGTCTCCTGCACCGCACCGCCGGTGATGGGCACGTGGGCCACGATGGTCTTGCCGATGTTGGCCTGCCAGATGCGCACCGTGCAGATGCCGTCCTGCGGGATGCGCGCCGCGTCGATGAAACCGGCCTGCACGGCGTAGGGGCCGACGGCGGCCGAGAGGTTGCCGCAATTGCCGCTCCAGTCCACGAAGGCCTGGTCGATGGCCACCTGCCCGAAGAGGTAGTCCACATCGTGCCCCGGCTGCGTGGGGGCGCCGATGATCACCGCCTTGCTGGTGCTCGACGTGGCGCCGCCCATGCCGTCGGTCTGCTTGCCGTAGGGGTCGGGGCTGCCGATCACGCGCAGCAGCAGCCGGTCGCGCGCCGCACCGGGGCGCTGCGCCGCCGGCGGCAGGTCCTGCAGGCGGAAGAACACGCCCTTGCTGGTGCCTCCGCGCAGGTAGGTGGCGGGGATGCGGATCTGGGGAACGGATGTCATGGCGTGTCTCGGTCTGAAGGGATCGGCGCCTGCCGCGCCGCGGCCAGGAAGTCCTGCGCGAAACGCTGCAGCACGCCGCCGGCGTCGTACACCGACACCTCCTCGGCCGTGTCCAGCCGGCAGGTCACGGGCACCTGCTGCACGGCCCCGCCGCGGCGCCGCACCACCAGCGTGAGCGTGGCGCGCGGCGTGGGGCGGCCGGACACATCGTAGGTCTCGGTGCCGTCCAGGCCCAGCGTCAGGCGGCTGGTGCCGGGCAGGAACTCCAGCGGCAGCACGCCCATGCCGATGAGGTTGGTGCGGTGGATGCGCTCGAAGCCTTCGGCCACCACCGTCTCCACCCCCGCCAGGCGCACGCCCTTGGCGGCCCAGTCGCGCGACGAGCCCTGGCCGTAGTCGGCCCCGGCGATGACGATGAGCGGCTGGCGGCGCTGCAGATAGGTTTCGATGGCCTCCCACATCCGCACCACCCGCCCCTCGGGCTCCAGGCGCGCGAGCGAACCCTTGTGCTGCACACCGTCCACCCGCGCCATCTCGTTGACCAGCTGCGGGTTGGCGAAGGTGGCGCGCATGGCCGTGAGGTGGTCGCCGCGGTGCGTGGCGTAGGAATTGAAGTCCTCCTCGGGCAGGCCCATGCGGTGCAGGTATTCGCCCGCCGCACTGTCCGGCAGGATGGCATTGGAGGGCGAGAGGTGGTCGGTGGTGATGTTGTCGGGCAGCAGGGCCAGCGCACGCATGCCGGCCAGGGTACGCGGGTGCGCTGCCAGGGCGCCCACGCCCTCGGTATCCCAGTACGGCGGGCGCCGGATATAGGTGGATTGCGGGCGCCAGCCGTACTGCGGCGCCACGCGCGTGCCGTCGTCCTGGCGGATCGCGAACATGGGCTCGTACACGGCGCGGTACTGCGCCGGGCGCACGGCCTGGGCCACCACCGCGTCGATCTCCTCATCCGGCGGCCAGAGGTCCTGCAATCGCACCTCGCGTCCGTCCACCACGGCGAGCACGTCCCGCTCGATGTCGAAGCGCACCGTGCCGGCGATGGCATAGGCCACGACCAGCGGCGGCGAGGCGAGGAAGGCCTGCCGGGCATAGGGGTGGATGCGCCCGTCGAAATTGCGGTTGCCCGACAGCACGGCCGTGGCGTAGAGGTCGCGCGCGATGATCTCCTGCTGGATGGCGGGGTCCAGCGCGCCGCTCATGCCGTTGCAGGTGGTGCAGGCGAAGCCCACGATGCCGAAACCCAGCGCTTCCAGGTCCGGCAGGAGGCCGGCCTCCTTCAGGTACAGCTCCACGGCCTGGGAGCCCGGCGCGAGCGAGGTCTTCACCCAGGGCTTGCGCACCAGGCCCAGGCGCCGCGCATTGCGCGCCAGCAGGCCGGCCGCGATCACGTTGCGCGGGTTGCTGGTGTTGGTGCAGCTGGTGATGGCGGCGATGATCACCGCGCCGTCGGGCATCAGCCCTTGCGCTTCCTGCGCGCGCCCCGCCTCCAGCTGGGCCGCATCCGCGATGCCGCGCTCGGCCAGGGCCGAGGTCGGCAGGCGGCGGTGCGGCTGGGAGGGCCCGGCCATGCTGCGCACCACGGTGGAGAGGTCGAAGTGCAGCGTGCGTTCGTATTGCACGCCCGCCAGGCTGTCGGCCCAGAAGCCCGCGGCCTTGGCATAGGTCTCCACCAGCGCCACCTGCTGCGCCTCGCGCCCGGTGAGGCGCAGGTAATCCAGCGTCTGCCCGTCGATGGCGAAGAGCGCCGCGGTGGCGCCGTATTCCGGGCACATGTTGGCGATGGTGGCGCGATCGCCGATGCCCAGGCTGCGCGCGCCGTCGCCGAAGAATTCCAGGTAGGCGCCCACCACCTTGGCCTGGCGCAGGAATTCGGTGAGGGCCAGCACGATGTCGGTGGCGGTGATGCCCGGCGGCCGCCGGCCCGTCAGCTCCACGCCCACGATGTCGGGCAGGCGCATCCACGAGGCGCGGCCCAGCATCACGTTCTCGGCCTCCAGCCCGCCCACGCCCACCGCGATCACGCCGAGCGCATCGACGTGCGGCGTGTGGCTGTCGGTGCCCACGCAGGTGTCGGGGAAGGCCACGCCGTCCTGCACCGCGACCACCGGAGACATCTTCTCCAGATTGATCTGATGCATGATCCCGTTGCCCGCCGGGATCACGTCCACGTTGGCGAAGGCCTTCTTCGTCCATTCGATGAAGTGGAAGCGGTCCTCGTTGCGCCGGTCCTCGATGGCCCGGTTCTTGGCGAAAGCGTCGGGGTCGGAGCCACCGCATTCCACGGCCAGCGAATGGTCCACGATCAGCTGCACCGGCACCACCGGATTGACCTGGGCAGGGTCGCCGCCCTCGGCCGCGATGGCGTCGCGCAGGCCGGCCAGATCGACCAGCGCGGTCTGGCCCAGGATGTCGTGGCACACCACGCGCACCGGGTACCAGGGAAAGTCGCGGTCGCGCCGGCGCTCGGCGATCTGCAGCAGGCAGTCCTGCAGGATGGCGGGGTCGCAGCGGCGCACCAGGTTCTCGGCATGCACGCGGGCCGTGTAAGGCAGTGCCGCCCAGGCGCCGGGGCGCAGCGCATCGATGGCGCCCTGCGCGTCGAAGTAGTCCAGCGCGGTTCCGGGAAGGCGCTGGCGATGGGATGTGTTCATGGGGCGAATGGAATGGCGAAGGCGGGCGGCGGCGGCCTCAGACGCGGTCCGCGATGGGCACGAACGCCTGATCGTCCGGGCCGGTGTAGTTCGCGCTCGGGCGGATGATCTTGTTGTCGATGCGCTGCTCGATCACGTGCGCGGCCCAGCCGCTGGTGCGGGCGATGACGAAGAGCGGCGTGAACATGGCCGTGGGCACGCCCATCATGTGATAGCTCACCGCGCTGAACCAGTCCAGGTTGGGGAACATGCGCTTGGCCTCCCACATGACCGATTCGAGCCGCTCGGCGATGTCGAACATCTTGGTGCTGCCCGCGTCCTGCGACAGGGACCGGGCCACGCCCTTGATCACCACGTTGCGCGGGTCGCTCACCGTATAGACGGGGTGGCCGAAGCCGATCACGACCTCCTTGGCCTCGACGCGCCGGCGGATGTCGGCCTCGGCCTCGTCCGGCGAGCCATAGCGTTTCTGGATCTCGAACGCGACCTCGTTGGCACCGCCGTGCTTGGGGCCGCGCAGCGCGCCGATGGCGGCGGTGATGCACGAATACACGTCGCTGCCCGTGCCCGCCACGACGCGGGCCGTGAAGGTGGAGGCGTTGAACTCGTGCTCGGCATACAGGTTCAGCGAGGTGTGCATCGCCCGTTCCCACTGGGCGCTCGGCCGGGTGCCGTGCAGCAGGTGCAGGAAGTGCGCGCCGATGGAGTCGTCGTCGGTCTCGACCTCGATGCGGCGGCCCGAGGTGCTCCAGTGGTACCAGTAGAGCAGCATGGAGCCCAGCGACGCCATGAGCCGGTCGGCGATGTCGCGCGCCCCCGGCAGGTGGTGGTCGTCCTTCTCGGGCAAGGCGCAGCCCAGGGCGGATACGCCCGTGCGCATCACGTCCATCGGGTGGCTGGCGGCGGGCAGCTGCTCCAGGGCCTGCTTCACGCTCAGCGGCAGCCCGCGCAGGGCCTTGAGCCGGGCCTTGTAGGCCTTGAGTTCGGCGCGGGTGGGCAGCTTGCCGTGCACCAGCAGATGGGCGACCTCCTCGAATTCGCAGACCTCGGCGATGTCGAGGATGTCGTAGCCACGGTAGTGCAGATCGTTGCCGGTCTTGCCGACGGTGCACAGCGCGGTGTTGCCGGCCATCACGCCGGACAGGGCCACGGACTTCTTGGGCTTGAAGCCCACGGCGGCAGCGGGCTGCGCCTCGGGGGCGGAAGAAAAGGCGGACATGGCGCTCATGGGTGGGTCTCCGGTGTCAGGTAGCAGGCGTCGATCGCCGCGGGCCGCCCTTGCGCGTCCACGGCCACCATCTCGAACACACCCCGCATCGCGTCCTCGCACGGCACGCCGGGCCGCGCCGATGCGCCGGTCACGCAGACCGTCATCGACGTGCGCCCGACCCGGCTGACCCAGCCGCGCAACGCGAGCTCGTGGCCCACGGGCACGGGTGCCGAGAAATCGACGCCGGTCACGGCCGCCATCACGACCTCGCGCTGCGCCAGGCTGCGCGCGGCGAGGAAGGCGGCCTTGGCCAGCAGCTGCAGGCCCTGGCCCGCGAACAGCGTGCCATGGTGGTTGGCGAGTGCGGGAAGCACCAGCTCCCGCAATTCGACGGTACCCCGGGGTGTAGTCATAATTCGCAATCTACGCACATCCGTCATGGAGCGATAGCACTAAAAAAGCGAATTTTTGCGAAAGCATCCCAACAATTTGCGAATCCTGCGAAACGACTTGCGGCCCTCCGTGCAGATCACCTGCCACACCAGCGAGCACCAGCGATGAAAAAAACTTTCATGGGCGTCAAGCTGCGCAAGCTGCGTTCGGAACGCGGCCTGTCGCAGATCGCCCTGGCCCAGGCGCTCGGCCTGTCGCCCAGCTATCTCAACCAGCTCGAACAGAACCAGCGGCCGCTGACCGTCTCGGTGCTGCTCAAGCTGAACAAGGCGCTGGACGTCGATATCCAGCAGTTCTCGGAAGACGAGGAATCGCGGCTGATCGCCGGACTGCGTGAGGCGCTGGCCGGAGCGGACGAGCCCATCTCGCTGCCGGAGATGCAGGAGGTCGCGGCCCAGATGCCGGCCCTGGGCCGCGCCGTGCTGGCGATGCACCAGCGCAACCTGGAGATGCGCGAACAGCTCGAGCTGCTGTCCTTGCAGTTCGGCGATGGCCGCACGGAGGCCCCCCCGGCCCGCGCCGCCATGCCCTTCGAGGTCGTGCGGGACTTCTTCTTCGCCCACCAGAACCACTTCGACGCGCTCGACCGCGCGGCAGAAAGCTGCGCTGCCGCCCTGCAGCAGCAACAGCCGCCACGGCACCAGGGCACGTCACGCACCGATGGGCTGGTGCAGCGGCTGGCGGGCCACGGCATCCGGGTGGAGTTCATCGACGCGCAGCAGCCGCAGCAAAGCAAGCGCCTCTTCGACGCAGCCCGCCGCACGCTGACGCTGGCCAGCCGCCTGGACGATGCGCAACGCGCTTTCCAGTTGGCCACGCAGCTTGCGCTGGTGGAATACGCCCCGCTCATCGACGCACTCGTGCAGTCCCCGCCGCTGCTGAACGATCCGGCATCGCACAAGCTCGCGCGCATCGGGCTGGCGAACTACTTCGCCGGCGCCCTGCTGCTGCCCTACCAGGCCTTCCTCGAAGCCGCTGAGGTGCTGCGCTACGACATCGAACTGCTGCAGCAGCGCTTCGACGTCGGCTTCGAAACCGTCTGCCACCGGCTGAGCACGCTGCAGCGGCCGGGCCTGCCCGGCGTGCCGTTCTTCTTCATCCGCGTGGACCGGGCCGGCAACATCTCCAAGCGGCAGTCGGCCACCCATTTCCACTTCAGCCGCACGGGCGGCACCTGCCCGCTGTGGAACGTGTACGAGGCTTTCGGCCGGCCGGAACACACCCTGGCGCAACTGGCCAGCATGCCGGATGGCCGCCGCTACCTGTGGATCGCGCGCAGCGTCTCGCGCGCCCAGCGCGGCTACGGCTCGCCCCGCCAGACCTTCTCCATCGGCCTGGGCTGCGACATCCGGCACGCGCCGCGCCTGGTGTACGCCCAGGGCCTGGACCTGCAGGCGCCGGAAGCCGCCACCCCCATCGGCATGGGCTGCAAGGTCTGCGAGCGCGACGGCTGCCCCCAGCGCGCCTTCCCCTACGTGGGCCGCGCGCTGGACGTGGACGAGAACCACAGCCGGTTCTCGCCCTATGGATTCGCGGGGGCGTAGAGCGCGTACAAGCGCTGCGGGGCGCGTATGCCGCGCCAGTGGCTCGAGAACCTGTTCAAGGTCTCTTCGGGGATCGAAAACGCGTTCTCAGCGACTCTCCAGCCCCACCGACTGTCTGCGCATCAGCAGCAACTCACGCGCCGACGTGCCGAACTCGTTGCGAAAAGCGTGGCTGAAGTGTGAGAAATCCGAGAACCCGAAGTCCAGCGCCGCCTGCGAGACGCTGCGCACATGCCCCCGTTCGATGGCCGTGCGGCAGGCCTGCAGGCGTTCCTGCCGGATGACCTGCATCAGCGTCTTGTGGTGGCGAGCGAAAGCGCGCGTCACGGTGCGCGTGGACACGTGGTGGGCCCGCGCGATGCTGTCCAGACCGAGTTCCTGGTCGGTGAGGTGGCGGCGGATGTGGTTCATGACCCGGGCATAGAGGTCCCGCTCGGCCTGCACGACACTGAGATCCTGCAGCTCGAGGCTGAGCACGAGCAGGTCGATCAGCGTCTGCGAGAACCGGCCGGAGACCGCCGCGTCCTCCAGGCAGGCCGACCCGGCGGCGGCCTGCCGCAGCATCTCGCGCAGCGGGATGACGCCGGGGCGCTGATCGTCGAGCACGGTGGCGGTCATGTGCTCGACGCCGGGCAGCCGCGCGCTCAGCAGGTGGCGCGGGATGCGTACCAGGTGGTTGCTGCCGCCCAGGCTGAAGCGGAAGGCCTGCGAGGCGTCGTAGAGGAACAGCCGGTCACGGTCCAGCACGGCCTGCCGGTCGCCTTGTTCGAGCAGGCCATGGCCATCGTGGCTGAAGCCCAGCCACAGGTCGTCGTCGGGGCCGGTGCGCAGGTGCGAGGAGGTGCGCTCCCAGTAGTGCATCGGTGCGGAGAGCGAGCAGATGTCGAGCGTTCCCACGGGATGGACGTCTAGCCGCGCATCGAAATCCGTGTCCTCCAGCGGCTGGCTGGCGGCCGGAATGCAATGGCGGCACACCACTTCGTTCCAGTACTCGAAGCGGCGCGAGGGGGCTACGACGGTGGTGGCGTATTGATGAGTCATGGCATGAACCTCGTTGCGGCGTGCGGAGAGCAGAGCGGCGCGTGGGAATGCAATCAAGCAAGCGACATGCCCGCAGGCCACCGCGTAGATGCGGGACAGCGCGCCAGCGAGGCCCGCAGCCACGGCGGATTCCCGCCCCGCCCCGCCACCGCACCAATCCGGTGTATTCACCGGATGCCACGCACCACCTTGGGGGCGCACCGCCGCCCGGGCGGACGGCGCGCGCACCTGTCCGCGCCGGACAAGCGAATGTCCTTCTGAACCAAGTGCTGCGAGGTCGGCATGCGAACAATGGATTCCGCAGCGGCACGGTACCGCACGGCCCTCCCCGGGGCCGCCGCCCGGGTCCGCCAGCGCAAGGGCCGCAGCTGTCGTGCGGCCCCGCAAGAGCCACCGCCAAACCCTGATATGGAGAACCCCATGACTGACCCACAAAGCGCCACGCAGGAAAAGCCTTCGCTCTACGAGCGCCTCGGCGGCTACGACGCCATCCACAAGTTCGCCGGCGAGATCCTGAGGGTGTGCATGAAGCACCCCGCCATCGGCCACATCTGGAGCCACATGTCGGAGTCGACGTTCCAGAAGGAGCACATCAATTTCGTCGACTTCCTGTGCCAGCACTGGGGCGGCAATACCGTGTACCGCGGCCGCGACATGGTGACCGCGCACCGCGGCATGGGCCTGACCGAGGTGCACTGGCAGGCCGTCATCGAGTGCATCGACGAGTGCTACGACAACTTCGGCGTGCCGCAGGACATCCGCGAGGAAGTCAGCGCCTTCATCGTCAAGTTCAAGCCGGCCGTCATCGGCAGCCCCTCGTACCGCGACGTGGTGCTCGCCCATCCCGAGATGGACGTGTCCAAGGGCATGAAAAGCGTGGGCGTCCACTGGCCGGGCAACGGCGGCGCGGCACGCGCTTCCGCCCAGAACTGACACGCCCGCGCAGCCCCCAGACCACAGGACCCCGCAATGGCCATTGAACGCCCGAACTCCGAACAGCTCCAGGCCCTCGCCGGCCGGCTGCACATGCAACTGACGCCGCAGCAGGCCGCCGAATACCTCGCGCTGATGCAGCCGAGTTTCGACGCCTACGACCTCATCGACGGCCTGCCCGACGAGATCCCCGCCGTGCGCTACCCGCGCGAGGGCGGCCACCGCCCGAGCGGCGGCGAGAACCCCCTCAACGCCTGGGCCTGCAAGGCCGAGGTGCGCGGTGCGGCCGAAGGCCCGCTGGCCGGCCGCACGGTCGTGCTCAAGGACAACATCGCGCTGGCCGGCGTGCCGATGATGAACGGCTCCTCGACCCTCGAAGGCTTCGTGCCGGCCTACGACGCCACCGTGGCCACCCGGCTGCTGGACGCCGGCGCCACCATCCTCGGCAAGGCCACCTGCGAGCACTTCTGCCTGTCCGGCGGCAGCCACACCTCCGACCCCGCACCCGTGCACAACCCGCATCGGCATGGCTATTCGTCGGGCGGCTCGTCGTCCGGCAGCGCCGCGCTGGTGGCCGCTGGCGCGGCCGACCTCGCCATCGGCGGCGACCAGGGCGGCTCGATCCGCATTCCCTCGGCCTTCTGCGGCACCTACGGCATGAAACCGACCCACGGCCTTGTGCCCTATACCGGCGTCATGCCGATCGAGGCCACCGTGGACCATATCGGCCCGATCACCGCCAACGTGCGCGACAACGCCTTGATGCTCAACGTCATCGCCGGCAGCGACGGTCTCGATCCGCGCCAGTACGCGCCGCCGGCCGAGGACTACACGCGCGCCCTGGGGCGCGGCGCCGAGGGGCTGCGCATCGGCATCCTCGCCGAGGGCTTCGGGCTCGCCAACCAGGACCCGCGCGTGGCCGGCAAGGTGCGCGAGGCCGCGGCGCGGCTGGAAGGGCTCGGGGCCGCCGTCGGCGAGGTCTCGGTACCCGAGCACGGCTTGGCCGGGGCGCTTTGGCAGCCCATCGGCTGTGAAGGCCTCACCGCGCAGATGATGCACGGCAACGGCATGGGCTTCGGCTGGAAAGGTCTCTACGACGTCGGCCTGCTGGACCGGCACGCCGGTTGGCGCGACAGCGCCGATGCCCTCTCGGCCACGCTCAAGCTGTGCATGTTCGTCGGCCAGTACGGCCTGGAGCGCTACCACGGGCGCTACTACGCCAAGGCGCAGAACATCGCCCGCCGCGCACGCGCAGGCTACGACCGTGCGCTCGCCGACTACGACCTGCTGCTGATGCCCACCGTGCCGATCGTCGCGCAGAAGCTGCCTGAGCCCGGAGCGCCGCTGGCCGAATACGTGGGCCGCGCCTTCGAGATGATCGGCAACACGGCCCCGCTGGACATCACCGGACACCCGGCCATGTCCATTCCCTGCGGCACGGTCGACGGCCTGCCCGTGGGGCTGATGCTGGTCGGCCGCCATTACGCCGAAAGCACGATCTACCAGGCCGCCGCCGCCTTCGAGGCGAGCACCGACTGGCGGAAGCTCTGACGCTCCGCCCAGGCCCCATCGTCCCCGCCACGCGCTTCCCCTTCTCGTTTGCAACACAAGGAGTCTCCCCATGAATGCTTCCGTCGCTCCCGCTCCCGTCCAGACCTCCACGCCCGGCGAACGGGCCTGGGCGCTGTTCAAGGTTCTCAAGGACAAGAACCTCATTCCGGACGGCTACATCGAAGGCCTGACCGACCTGCTGGCGAACAAGTTCGACCCGGCCAACGGCGCCCGTGTCGTGGCCAAGGCCTGGACCGATCCGGCCTACCGCGCGCTGCTGCTCCGCGACGGCACCGCCGCCTGCGAGCAGTTCGGCTACACCGGCCCGCAGGGCGAATACATCGTGGCGCTGGAGGACACGCCCACGGTGAAGAACGTCATCGTCTGCAGCCTGTGCTCGTGCACCAACTGGCCGGTGCTGGGCCTGCCGCCCGAGTGGTACAAGGGCTTCGAATTCCGCGCCCGCCTGGTCCGCGAAGGCCGCACGGTGCTGCGCGAACTCGGCACCGAGCTGCCCGACGATATGACCGTCAAGGTCTGGGACACCTCCGCAGAGACCCGCTACCTCGTTCTGCCGATGCGGCCCGCCGGCACCGAGGGCTGGAGCGAGGAACGGCTCCAGTCGCTCGTCACCAAGGACGTGCTCATCGGCGTGGCGCTGCCGCGCGTGGGCTGAGCCGCCGCACTCCCTTTCTCCCCCCCCCCACCTTCTTCCCCTTTTTTGGAGATTCGATCATGGACGGTTTTCACGATCTCGGCGGTGTCCAGGGCTTCGGCCGGATTCCCCACGCCATCAACACCCTGAGCTACAAGCCCGTGTTCAAGCAGGACTGGGAGCACCTGGCCTACACCCTGATGTTCCTCGGCGCCGACCACATGAAGCTCTACAGCGTCGACGAAGTGCGCCACGCGGTCGAGCGCATCGAGTTCCGCCAGCAGGCGGGCACCCAGTACTACGAGCGCTACGTGATCGCCACGGCCTCGCTGATGGTCGAGCAGGGCGTGATCACGCAGGCCGAACTCGACGCGGCGCTGGGCTCGCACTTCAAGCTCGCCGCGCCGGCCCGCTCCGGGGGCCGGGCGGCCATCGCCGGCCGTGCGCCTTTCGAGGTCGGGGACCGCGTGGTGGTGCGCGACGAATACGTGGCCGGCCACATCCGTGCGCCCGGCTACGTGCGCGGCAAGCAGGGCGTGGTCCTGCACCGCACGACCGAGAAATGGCCCTTCCCCGACGCCATCGGCCATGGCGACAAAAGCGCCGCGATCCAGCCGACCTACCACGTGCAGTTCAGCAACCGCGACGTCTGGGGCGATGCCTGCGACGAAGGCTTCGTCGTGGTCGACCTGTTCGAAGGCTACCTCGACAAGGTCGCGCAGGCGCCGGTGGCCGGCCAGTCCGCGGCCCGCCCGGTCGAAGAAAGCGTCGCAGCATGACGATGGCGGCGCCCCTGTCGCCGCCCGGGGCGCCGCCCCGGATTCCGGTGACCGTGCTCTCCGGCTTCCTCGGCGCGGGCAAGACCACGTTGCTCAATCACATCCTGCGCAACCGCGCCGGCATGCGGGTCGCCGTCATCGTCAACGACATGAGCGAGGTCAACATCGATGCCGAGGACGTGCGGCGCAGCGTGGAACTGCACCGCGGCAGCGACGAGCTGGTCGAGATGAGCAACGGCTGCATCTGCTGCACGCTGCGCGCCGACCTGCTGGAGCAGGTCAGCGCGCTGGCCCGCTCGCAGCGCTTCGACTACCTGCTGGTCGAGTCCACCGGTATCTCCGAGCCGATGCCGGTGGCCGAGACCTTCGCCTTCCTTGACAGCGCGGGCTTCAGCCTCAGCGAGCTGGCGCGGCTGGACACGCTGGTGACGGTGGTCGACGGCGAGACCTTCGAGCAGCAGCTGGCCTCGCATACGCCGGTCGAGGCGCAGGGCAGCAACGGCACGCCGCCGCGCAGGCTCTCCGACCTGCTGATCGAGCAGGTCGAGTACGCCAACGTGATCCTGGTCAGCCGGCTAGATGTCATCGGCGAGGCACGCTTCGCCGAACTTGAGGCGCTGCTGGCGCGGCTCAATCCGTCGGCGCGAATCCTGCCGATGGTGCAAGGCCGCGTCGACCTCATCCAAGTGCTGGACACCCGCCTCTTCGACCTGCCGAGCCTGGTGCGCTCGCCGGGCTGGATGCAGCACATGGCCGCCGACGACGAGCGCGCGCCCGAGTCCGACACCTACGGCATCGCATCCTGGGTCTACCGCGCGCGCATGCCGTTCCACCCCGGGCGCCTGCTGGCCTGGCTGCGACAGCCCTGGAGCAACGGCCGGCTGCTGCGCAGCAAGGGCTACCTCTGGACGGCCAACCACTACCAGGACATCGGCATGCTGGTGCAGACCGGCGGCCGCTTCCAGTGGGGCCGGGCAGGCCGGTGGTGGCGCTTCATCGCCCAGCCCGACTGGCCGCAGGACGCGTACCGCCGCCAGGGCATCCTCGAAAAATGGGACGAGCACGTCGGCGACTGCCGCCAGGAGATCGTGTTCATCGGGCAAGAGATCGACTGGGATCGGCTGCGCGACGAACTCGATGCCTGCCTGCTCGCCCTCGGCGAAATCGAGGCCGGGCCCGATCACTGGACCGCGCTGGCGGGCGCGCACGACTTCGACGCCGCCGCCACGGCGCCGCACACCTAGGCCGCAGGCTCCAAGACCGCAACGCAAGAACAGGAACCATCCCCATGCTGACCATCACAGAACACTTCCCCGCGCTTCGCCGCTGCACCCGCGAAGCGGCCCTGGCCGCCGCCGTCTGGCTGCTGGCCGGCTACGCCTACGCCGTGGACCTCAACTCCCAGGACCTGATCCCCGCGCCCGCCGGCACGAATGCCGTCCTCGGCTACCTGACGCACACCGATCGCGACAGCTTCTGGACCAGCAGCGGCAGCGCGCTGCGCGAGGGCACGGGGTTGAAATCCACCGTGGGCATCTTCCGCTACGTCCGCTACATGGACCTCGGCGGCTTCGCGTTCGCGCCCCAGGTGCTGCTGCCCTACGGCCGCCTGTACGATGGCTCGCTGGGCGGTGTGCCGCTGGAATCGGCCAGCGGTACGGGCGACCCCATCCTCGCGGCACCCGTCTGGCTCGTGAACCAGCCCGGCACCACCTTCGCCGTCGTGCCCTACCTGTTCGTGCCCGCAGGCAGCTACCGAGTCGGCCGCACGCTCAATCTAGGCGAAAACCGCTGGAAGGCCAACCTCCAGGTCGGCGGCACGCACCAGCTCGGCGCCGGCTTCGGCAGCCAGTTGTCCGCCGATGTGATGTGGTACGGCACGAACGACGAAGCCGGCGCCGGCTCCAGCCGGCTGCGCCAGCAGAACAGCTACCAGGTGCAGGCCTGGCTGACCTACACGCCGCCGTCCGACGCCTCCTGGACTTTCTCCGCCGGCTATTCCGGCCTGCGGGGCGGCAGGCAGCGCCTCGATGGCGTCGACACCGGCCAGGCCACCCGCGCGGACCAGCTCCGCCTGGAGGTCTCGAAGTTCGTCACCCCCACGCTGCAGATCCAGGGGCTGGTGCAGCGCGACATCAAGGTCCGGGCCGGCTTCAAGGAGGATGTGCGCGCCACGCTGCGCGTGCTGAAGGTGTTCTGAGAACGCGTTCGCGATCTCCCAGAGGTCGCGCAGCGGAGTGGGCGGGTGGGCCGCAAGGCACGGTGCGCAGTGGAAAGCTTGGGCTATCCACCAGTGCCGCAGACCGCCCGCCCACTCCGCTGCATTTCGGGCCTCACTCCACCGTCACACTCTTCGCCAGATTCCGCGGCTTGTCCACATCCGTCCCCCGCGCGCAGGCCGTGTGATACGCCAGCAGCTGCAGCGGCACGACGTGCAGGAGCGGCGATAGCGCGCCGTAGTGCTCGGGCATGCGGATGACGTTCACGCCTTCGCTGCTGTCGATGCGGGTGTCGGCGTCGGCCAGCACGTAGAGCACGCCGCCGCGGGCGCGCACTTCCTGCATGTTGCTCTTGAGCTTTTCCAGCAGCGCGTCGTTGGGAGCGACGGTGACGACCGGCATGGCGGCGGTGACGAGTGCCAGCGGGCCGTGCTTGAGTTCGCCGGCGGCATAGGCCTCGGCGTGGATGTAGCTGATCTCCTTGAGCTTGAGCGCGCCTTCCAGCGCGATGGGGTAGTGCAGGCCCCGGCCCAGGAAGAGCGCGTTTTCCATGCGGGCGAAGTCTTCGGCCCAGCTGATGATCTGCGGCTCCAGCGCCAGCACGGCCTGCAGGGCGACGGGCAGGTGGCGCATGGCCTTGAGGTGGGCGGCTTCCTGCTCTTCGCTCAGGCGGCCGCGCGACTGGGCCAGCGCCAGCGTGAGCAGGAAGAGGCCGGCCAGCTGCGTGGTGAAGGCCTTGGTGGAGGCAACGCCGATCTCCACCCCCGCGCGGGTGATGTAGGCCAGCTTGCATTCGCGCACCATGGCGCTGGTGGATACGTTGCAGATGGTCAGCGTATGGTGCATGCCCAGGCTTTGCGCATGGCGCAGCGCGGCCAGGGTGTCGGCGGTTTCGCCGGACTGGCTGATGGTGACGACCAGCGTGCGCGGGTTGGGCACGCTGGTGCGGTAGCGGTATTCGCTGGCCACTTCCACCTGGGTGGAGATGCCGGCGATGGATTCGAGCCAGTACTTGGCCGCGCAGCCGCTGTAGTAGCTGGTGCCGCAGGCCAGGATGAGGACGGAGTCGATTTCCTTGAACACGCGCCAGGCGGCGGTGCCGGGCTCGCCGTGCAGGCCCTGGCCATCGAACAGCTCGGGCGTGATGCCCTGCACGCCTTCGAGCGTGTCGGCAATCGCGCGCGGCTGCTCGAAGATTTCCTTTTGCATGTAGTGGCGGTAGGGGCCCAGCTCGGCGGCGCCGCTGTGGGCGAGCACGGTGCGCACGGGGCGCTGGGTGGCGTCCAGCGGCTGGCCCTTCTTGTTGGCGATCCAGTAGCGGCCCAGCTGCAGGTCCACCAGGTCGCCCTCCTCCAGATAGACGATCTGGTCGGTCACGCCGGCCAGGGCCATGGCGTCGCTCGCCAGGAAGTGCTCGTTCTGGCCCACGCCCAGGATCAGCGGCGAGCCGGCGCGCGCACCCACCACGCGGTGGGGCTCGTCCTTGTGGATGACGGCGATGGCATAGGCGCCGTGCAGCCGCTGGACCGCGGCCTGCACGGCCTGGAACAGGTCGCCGTTGTAGAGGCTCTCCACCAAATGGGCGATGACCTCGGTATCGGTCTGGCTCGTGAAGATGTAGCCGCGGGCCAGCAGTTCGGCGCGCAGCTCTTCGTGGTTCTCGATGATGCCGTTGTGGACCAGGGCCACGCGGCCCAGGCGCAGGGGCTCGCCGGCGCCCGGGTCCGCGCCCACGCCCGCGCCATGGCTGAAGTGCGGGTGCGCGTTGTGGACGGCCGGCGCGCCGTGCGTGGCCCAGCGGGTGTGGGCGATGCCGGTGGCGCCTTCGACGCGGTCCACCACCACCTGCTCCAGCAGTTCGGCCACGCGCGAGGTGCTGCGGGCGCGGCGCAGGCCGCCGGTGGGCAGGCTGCCCATGCTGGCCTCATGCACGGCCACGCCGCAGGAGTCGTAGCCCCGGTATTCGAGGCGCTGCAGGCCTTGCACGAGGATGGGAACGATGTTGCGCGTGGAAACCGCGCCGACGATGCCGCACATGGATGAAGCTCCTGCGATGAACGAGTGATGGGTGTGTGTGACACGGGCCTGGAGGTGGATGGAAACGCCGGCCCGGCCGCGGTGCCCGATGTAGGTCGACCCCTACAGACTGAGCGCATGGTAGGCACGCTGCCATGAAATTTCCGATTGAAATTCGACCGGATATGACCGTTTATTTCCAATAGTGTCATCATTGAAATAAACCATCACAAACCCCGAAAAAATGGAATCTTTCACGCTGGATGCCATCGACCTGCGCCTGCTGGACTGGCTGCAGACCGATGCCCGCCTGAGCAACCAAGCGCTGGCCGAGCGCGCCCACATCTCGCCGCCCACGTGCCTCAGGCGCATCAAGCGGCTGCACGAGCTGGGCCTGATCGAGCGGCAGGTCGCCATCCTGCAGCCGGACCGGCTGGCGGCATGGCAGGGCCATGGCCTCACGGCCCTGGCCGAGGTGACGCTGGACCGCCAGGGCGCCGAGTTGCAGGACGCCTTCGAGGCCCGCGCCGTGGCCGAATCAGCAGTGCAGCAGTGCTGGCGCGTGGCGCCGGGGCCGGACTTCGTGCTGGTGGTGCATGTGCCCGACATGCCGGGCTATCTGGCGCTGGCGCAGCGGCTCTTCACGGCCGATGCCAACGTGCGCAACGTGAAGGCCTTCTTCGCCGTCAAGCGCGCCAAGTTCGACACCAAAGTGCCGTTGGCGCCCATCAGGCCTGCGCCTTGAGCTACTGAATCGATAGCAGAAGAATGCTCGGCCGCGGGATCAGTCGCCGGCGCCGGCCACCGCCTCTGCCGGCCAGTCGATGGTGACGGTGCAGCCCGCACCGGGCTGCGCGGCGATGGCGATGCGCCCGCCGTGGCGCTGCACGATGGTGCGCGCCATGGCCAGCCCCGTGCCCACGCCGGCCTGGCCGGCATCGCGGTGCAGGCGCTGGAAGATGCCGAAGAGCACGCCGGCCCGGGCGGGGTCGAAGCCGCTGCCGTTGTCGCGGACCTGCAGGCGCGCCCCGCCGCCGGCCAGGCGCTCGGCCGAGATGGCGATGCAGGCCGGTGCGGCACCGGCCGTGAACTGCAGCGCATTGCGCAGCAGCTCGGCCAGCAGTTGGCGCAGCAGGGCCGCGTCGCCCCGCAACGCCAGGCCACGCACATCGACCGACCACTGCACCGCGCGGCCTTCGGCCGCGCCCGCCAGCGCGGCGCGGGCCTCGGCCACCAGGGCCTGCACATCGAGCGTGACCGGCTGCAGCGGCGCACGCGCCGCGCGGGAGAGCGTGAGCAGCCCGTCCAGCATGCGGCCCATGCGGCGGGCGGACTGGTCCATCGTGCCGAGGAAGGCCAACGCTTCTTCGCTGGCCTCGGCGGTCAGGCTGCCGGCTGCGGCGGCTTCGTCGATCAGCTCGCGCACCAGCGGGCCGTAGGAGGT
>Ga0105242_10001196_pt1 | contig 20492 bp, 16 predicted proteins | sample KBSM24metaG_FD_81521 | JGI IMG/M metagenome (GOLD analysis project Ga0105242, IMG submission 81521) | Miscanthus rhizosphere microbial communities from Kellogg Biological Station, Michigan, USA - KBS M2-4 metaG | ecosystem: Host-associated > Plants > Roots > Rhizosphere > Soil | place... | reverse complement strand
GGTCGATGTCGGCCTCGTGGGCGTCGATGCGATCCAGATACAACTGCACCATGAAGGCGTGGTGGTCGTTGAAGCGTCCCTGTAGCGCTTCGGTCAGAGCGGGGATCTTCTTGCGTAGCTGGCGTTTAGCCAGATCGGCGAGCACGGCCGGGTCGCGTTGGCCCGCGATGAGCGCTTCGAGCATCGCCCGTCCCGAAACTCCGGTGATCTCGCACGCCACCGACGACAGTTTGATCCCGGTGTCTTCGAGCAGCGTCTCCAGGCGCCGAATCTCTTTGGTACGGGCCTGAGCGATAGTGGTGCGGGCCCGGGTCAGATCCCGTAGCACCCGGATGGGTTCGGGGGGCACGAACGAGGCACGGACGAGCCCGTGAGCACCCAGCTCAGCCAGCCAGGCCGCGTCCGAGACGTCGGTCTTGCGGCCGGGCACATTGCGGACGTGGCGGGCGTTGACCAGAACCACGTTCAGTGCATCGTCGAGCAGAAAGTAGAACGGCTTCCAGTACGCCGCGGTCGACTCGATCACCACACACGTCACCCGCTCAGCGATCAGATGCTCCCGTAACGCCAGAATGCTGCCGGTCATTGATGTCCACGTGGTCACCGTCGACGACGTGGCTTTGCGGCCGCGGCCCTGCACGCGCACGCACACCTTGGCGTCCTTCTTCGACACGTCAATGCCCGCGCACCGCGGATGAATCACCTCCATGACAGTTCATCGCCCTTTGCAGTCAAATATGTTGTGTTGCAGTGTGTTTCGGGGAGGGCTCAAATGAAGCAGAAGTCTCACTCGCGTGCTCACAGGCAACAATCAACATCCCTCGCACAACCACCAAGGGACGCCCTCCAGCCCCACGCTCTAGGGACGTGCTCCCTGACAACAAGCCGGGACGGGGTCGCCGAAACACCCTTCAAGGGTCAACCCAGGCCACGGCGAACGCAACCACGCACCCAACCGCACAGGCAGGCCTTTTCATCCCCCTACACCGGGGCGCAGCCCCCTGAACGCTCTGGGCGACTACGAATGGTGTAGGTCCGGCCGCGGATCGCCGACCCGGTATGCCTCGATCGCGTCTATCCGCTTGAACAGTTCATCCGGCGTCAGTTGTATGGATTCCGCGCTACCGACGAACATGAGATGGACAACCTCGGCGTCTTCCGCTGCGGTCAGGCAGACCCCAGTCACCCCCTGAACAGACTCATCGTCGACCTCGGCCTCTGACGGTGCGAAGTACCAGATCGCCAGTTCGTCGTCGGACAGCTCATCGTCAAAGTCCCACCCACGCTCGGTGATTCGCGCATCAAATGCTTCCAGATCGGCGGCGATGGAGGCCTGGGTAGCCACCAGCTCTCCCATGACGTTGTCAGGAACCCAGGTCGCGTCCCTGCCTGCCCGCCGCTTGTTCCGGCGAGCCTTCTTCGCCTCGGCCTTCTTGCTCCTCGCGTGCGCAGCCATCCGCTGGGACACCTAGCCCAGCGCTTGGTCAAGATCGGCGATCAGATCCTCAGTTCCCTCCAGCCCCACCGAGATTCGCACCACGCCGTCGCCGAGCCCGATCGCGGCACGACCTTCGGGCCCCATCGCCCGGTGCGTGGTGGTGGCTGGGTGGGTGATCAGCGACTTGGAGTCGCCGAGATTGTTGGAGATGTCGACGATCTTCAGCTTGTCGAGCACCTCGAAGGCGCGGTCCTTGCTGCCGCCCTTTAGCTCGAACGTGACTACCGTTCCGCCACCGGTCATCTGGCGCTTGGCCAGGTCGTACTGCGGGTGCGACTCCAGGAACGGATACCGAGCCCAACTCACCGATGGGTGTTTCTCCAGGAACTCGGCGATGCGTTGCGCCGACGCGTTCTGATGCTCCAGCCGAACTGCCAGCGTCTCCAAACCCTTCAACAGCGTCCACGCGTTGAAGGGGCTCAGCGCCGGACCGGTGTGCCGCATCAACTTCTGCACCGGCTCGTCGATGTACTGCTTGTCGCCGAGGATCGCGCCGCCGAGCACACGGCCCTGTCCGTCGATGTGCTTGGTGCCCGAATAAACCACCACGTCGACGCCGAGAGGAAAGCCCTGTTGCAGGATCGGTGTGGCAAACACGTTGTCCAGCACAACTTTTGCCCCTGCCGCATGCGCCATTTCGCACACTGCGGCGATGTCCACCAGCGACTGCATCGGGTTGGACGGCGTCTCGAAGAACACCGCCTGTGTCGGCTTCGAAAGCGCCTCTTCCCACTGCGACAGATCGTCGCCGTCTACGAACACCGTCTCGACGCCCCAGCGTGGCAGGATCTCGCTGCACACCACGAAGCACGACCCGAACAGGCTGCGCGCCGCCACCAACCGGTCGCCTGCCGCGAGCAGCGCGCCCAGCGAGGTGAACACCGCCGCCATGCCCGTCGCCGTCGCGAAGCACGCAGGCGCGCCTTCGATCAGCCGCAGCCGCTCCTCGAACATCGAGATCGTCGGGTTGCCGTACCGCGAGTACACGTAGCGGTCGATGTCGCCGCTGAACGCCTTCTCCGCCTCGGCAGCCGACGAGTAGACATACCCCGAGGTGAGGTACATCGCCTCGGCGGTCTCCTCGAAACCCGATCTCAGCAGGCCGCCGCGCACGCCGATGGTGGCCTGGCTGACACCGTCGGGTAGCTCGGCGGGTCTGCGCACAGAAGGAACGTCGGCGTCGCTCATGCCTCGACTCCCGTTCGCTCCGGTCATCGCTCGTTCCTCGCTGCGGTCCTCACTCGCGGTCGTCTTCGAGTGCTCATGACTGCTTCCAAGGCAGGCCGATGGCTTTCCAGCCGGTGCCGCCGCGATGCTTGTTCTCGTCGAGGTTGCCCTCGAATCCGTCGAGCACGTTGTAGGACGGGGCGATGCCCGCCTCGGTCGCGGCCTCAGCCGCGCCGATGGAGCGGTTGCCGGAGCGACACAGGAACACCACTGGCCGGTCGCCGGGCGTCACACCAGCGGACTTCAGATCTTCGACGAAGTTGTCGTTGTGCTTTCCGTCGGTGCGATTCCACTCGACGTACACCACGTCGCGCTGCAGCGAAGACAGATCCGGCACCCCGACGAAGCGCCATTCGGCGTCCGTCCGGCAATCGACCAGCACGGCCACGGGGTCGTCGGTCAGCAGCTTCCACGCCTCCTCAGGCGTGATGTCTCCGGCGTAACTCAATTTCTCGACTCCCGCTCGCTCCGGTCCTCGCTCGTTCCTTGCTGCGATCCTCACTCGCGCTCGTCTTCGGTGCTCACTCTCGGCAGTCTTCCACAGCTAGCTGGGGCCGGTCGAACAGACCTTCCATGCTCCGTCCTCGCGCACAAACGCAATGGCCACACCGGTTTTAGTGTCCGGCGCCTTGTCGAAATGATAGGTCACTTTGGCAGTGGCACGGTCGCCGTCGATCGCCACGTCGGTGACGTCGTCGACGAACCGTTCACCATGCTTTGCCACCGAATCCCGTTGCCGGGCAAGAATATCGGCCTCGACGCCGTGCTGGGCGCGGCAGGTGTAGGTACGAAAGTCGGCGTAGTCCTGCCGTTGCAGCGCGTCGTTCTGGCCGACCGCGGCCCTGCCTACCTGCTGGTCCGCGGGCTGGTCGCGCTTGCCGAAGATGCTGAACAGCCCGATTGTGATCACGACGAGCACAATGATTGCCAGCGCGCCGAGAAACGGTGCCATCGTCGGCCGATCATCCGCCGATTCAGCCTGGTCGTTCTCGGGGTCCCTCACCAGAGTTTGCGCAGCGCCGCCGACACCCGCCGGGCTCGGTCGCGCGCGACGATCGGGTCGGGGGCGGTGGCCAGCGCCACCCCCAGCCGTCGCCTGCCATCGGTCTCGTCGGGCCGGTCGAACAGCCGCACGTCGCTCTCGGCGACGGCCAGCGCCTCCCCCACCACGCGCAGGTCGACGTCGTTTGCGGCAGTCGAATCGGCTCCGGCGTAGCTGACTTCCGCCGCCGCAGGCGAAATCATGATGGTGTCCACAGCAAGCCCGAGGATCGCCCTAGCGTGCAATTCGAACTGCGAAAGCCGTTGCGAGCGCAGCGTAACCAGCCCGCTGTCGTACGGCCGGGGCCGGATGTCGGCGAAGTAGACCTCATCGCCACGCACCAGCAGCTCCGCTCCGAACACGCCCCTCCCGCCGAGCGAGTTGACGATGCGTGCCGCGATCGACTTCGCCGCATCAAGAGCGGCAGGCGACATCTGCTGCGGCTGCCACGACTCCAGCACGTCGCCGTCAGCCTGGTGGTGCCCGATCGGCTCGCAGAAATACACCGCGGGGCCCGCGGGTCCGGTGGTGCGCACGGTCAACAGCGTGACCTCGAAGTCGATCTCCACGACGGTCTCGGCCATCACCCGGTTGACGGGGATCCGGCCCGCCGCCATGGCGCGGTGCCAGGCCGGCTCGACGTCATCGACCCGCAGCAGCACCGACTGACCTTCACCGGGTACCGCCGCGATCGGCTTGACGACCAGGGGGAAGCCCGCGTGTTCGGCCACCGCGGTCAACTCCTCCACCGACCCGGCGAACCAGAACGGCGCGGTGGGCAGCCCGAGCTCGTCGGCGGCCAGCCGGCGCAGGCCCTCGCGGTCGATGGACAGCCGCGTGCTGCGCGGCGTGGGGAACACTTCGATGTTGCCGCGCTCGGCGACCGCTATCAGCGCATCGGCCGCGATCACGCCGGCCTCGGCAACGACGTATCGCGGGTTCTCCTTCTCGATGAGCGCGGTCAGCTCCTCGGCGTCGTTCATCTTGACGACGGCGGCGCGGTCGGCCACGCCGTGCGCGGGGGCGTCCGCATACCGGTCGACGGCGATGACGTCGGCACCGAGCCGTTGGAACGCCAGCGCCAACTCGCGGCTCAACTCACCGGAGCCCAGCAGCATCACGGTGGATCCGTCAGGGGGCGGCGCCGGGCTGTCATCGGCGACCGGCTCCGGCGCGGTCGTCGTATCGCCGTCAGTTGTTTCACTCATCGCGCGTCCAGCCTGCCAGATCGTCAGCCCAGTCGGACGTCGATGTAGCACCACCGCCAGTCCTCCCCTGGCTCGGCCGAGCGCATCACCGGATGGCCGGTCGTGTGAAAATGTTCGCTCGCGTGTTGGTGTGGGCTCGAATCGCAGCAGCCGACGTGGCCGCACGTCAGGCACATGCGCAGGTGCGCCCACGTAGTCTCACCGCGTTCGTCGCACTCCTGACATTTGCCCGGGGTAAGCGGTTCAGGCTCGCCCGAGGATGCACCGGCGGCGGCGAGGTGTTCGCATGTTCCGGAGACCGCTGGGGAGTCGGTATCGCTCCGGCGTGATCTCCTCAGCATGGTCACCAAGGATACGGACGGAACTCTTCAGGAGGTCAGACGACGTGGGTGCCTCACTGCTGGCGGTACTGGTGGTGTCGGTCCTGTTGGCCGCCGTGGCCAGGCGCTTCGATGTGTCGGCGCCGCTCGCGCTCGTGGTCGCAGGCCTGGCGGCGGGCCTGATCCCCGGGTTCAAACAGATCGAGTTCGATCCCGAGTTGGTGCTGTATGTCCTGCTGCCGCCGCTGCTGTGGTCCGCAGGAACGGAGAGCAGCTACGTGGCGCTGCGGCGCAACATCCGGCCGATCGGGCTCCTCGCGGTGGGCCTGCCGCTGGCGACAACGTTGGCGGTCGGCTTCGTGGCCTACAAGACCGTGCCGGAGTTGACGGTCGCGGCGGCCCTCACGCTCGGCGCGATCGTCGCCCCGCCGGACGCGGTGTCCGCAACCGCGATCGGGCGCCGGCTCGGGCTGCCGCGCCGCGTCATGACTCTGCTCGGCGGTGAGAGCCTGCTCAACGACGCGACGGCGCTGACCGCGTACAAGGTGTCGCTCGCCGCGGCTATCGGCACGGCCGCCACGTGGAGCAGGGGCCTCGCGACATTCGCGCTGGCCGCCGTCGGTGGGGTCGTGGTGGGTTTGGCGCTGGGCTTCGTCATCTCGTTCATCCGCTGGCGGCTTGACGATCCGCTCGTGGAGAGCGCGTTGGGCCTGGTGGCGCCGTTCATCATCTACCTCACGGCCGAGCAGATCCACGGTTCGGGAGTGCTCGCGGTCGTCATCGCGGCGCTGATCCTCGGGCAGCACTCGACCCAAGCCAGCTACGCCACCCGGCTGCAGGACACCGCGGTGTGGAAAGCCGTCCAGCTTGTGCTGGAGTCGTTCGCGTTCCTGATGATCGGACTCCAGTTGCCGACGGTGGTGGGCGAGCTGAAAGGCATTACCGCGAAGGTGATCTTGATCTCGTCCGTCGCGGTGTTGGCGACGGTGATCCTGGTCCGGATCGCCTGGGTCTTCCTGTTCGCGTACCTGCCCCGGGTTCTCTTCAAGGCGGTTCGTGAGCGCGAGCCCGCACCGACGCCCGCGCAGGTGTTCGTCGTCGCCTGGGCAGGCATGCGTGGGGTGGTGTCGCTGGCGGCGGCGTTCGGTGTTCCGATGACGACGCTCTCGGGTGCGCCGTTCCCGGGACGTCCGCAGCTGGTATTCCTCACCTTCGTGGTCGTGATCGGCACGCTGCTGTTGCACGGCCTGACGCTGCCGTGGCTGATCCGCAGGCTCGGCGTGCAGGGCGACGAGGCCCGCACCGACGCGATCGCCGCGGCGGCCGCACAGGACAAGGCGGCGCGGGCGGCGGCCGACCGGCTCGACGAGCTCCTCGCCGAGAAGGAGGTCACCGATGTGCACGAGCGGGCCGCAGACGTGTTGCGGGGATGGAACACTCGCAGGCGCAACGCGGCGTGGGAGCGGTTGGGCCGCGACGAGGAGGAGATCGGCGAGAGCCCCGCATCTGCGTTTCGGAGGCTGCGACTGGAAATGCTGGCGGCCGAACGCGCGACGTTCATCGCCGAGCGCGACAACGGGCAGATCGACGACGAAGTGTTGCGGGAGGTGCTCCGCGGACTCGACCTCGAGGAGGCGACGCTCAACCGGGCATAGCGTCGAGTTCGTCGCGGAATGCCCGCATCGCATCGATCACCGCGGTGAAGGTCCGATGTGCCGCGGCGAGATCCTCGTCCGACACGTCGGCCAAGGCCTGCCGGGTGTGCTCGGCCAGCGGCGTGAAAAAGCCGCGGGCGACCTGCAACCCGTGGTCGGCGACCCGCAGGATCACCTTTCGCCTGTCGGCGGGATCGGATTCGCGGCGCACATGACCCGATGCGATCATGCGCTCGACCAGATAGGTGATTGCCGCACCCGACACGCCCATCCGTTGCCGAAGTTCGCCTGCGGTCAGCGGCGCACCCAAATTCTCGGCGACCATGATGTGCAGCAGTGCTCGAAAATCATTGGCGGCCACATCATGTCGGCCCGCGAAGTGCCGCCCTATCTGATCCGACTCGGCCGTGACGGCCCGTACGTCGGCGGCGATGACCGATTCCAACGCAGCGCGGTCGGCCTCGGCCATCGGCACAGCATAGCCGGGTGAGTTTCAGTTGATTAATTGTTAAGTATCTGAAATATTATCGAATATGCTGTCGCACCGCTTCTCTTGGGTGCTGGCGCTCTTGGTGATCGCCGTTTCCGGGGCCTTGATGGCGCTGATCGGCGACGACGCCTCGAGCCAACAGTCGCCGGTACCCGTGCCGACCAGCGCCGAGTCGGCACGGGCCGACGCGCTGCGGGCGCAATTCCCCGGCGGAGACCGTGTTCCGGCCATCGTCGTCGTCAGCAGGCGCGACGGCGAACCGCTCGGCCCGGCCGACCTGGCCGCAGTGCCGCAGGGTCCGCTGCAGATGTCCGGCGACGGTCGCGCCGCTGTGGCCGCGGTACCGATGGACGCGAATCTGTCTGGGTTTGCGCTCAACGATGCGGTCAAGTCGCTCCGCGACTCGGCCACTCGCGGCGTGCCGCCCCATCTGCGCGTCGAGGTCACAGGCGGACCCGCGTTCGGAGCGGACATCGCGAACTCGTTCTCCGGGGCCAACATCACGCTGCTGGCGGTGACGGCTTCCGTCGTCGCGCTGCTGCTGATCGTCACCTACCGCTCGCCGGTGCTGTGGCTGGTGCCGCTCGCGGTGATCGCGTTCGCCGATCGAGTCGCAGCTGTCATCGGCAGTGCGATCGCCGAAGCGGTGGGCATGCAGCCCGACGGTTCGACGTCGGGCATCACCAGCGTGCTGGTGTTCGGGGCCGGCACGAACTATGCACTGCTGCTCATCTCTCGGTACCGAGAGGAATTGGGGCGCACCGATAATGCTCGTACCGCACTGGATGTGGCGGTGCGGCGGGCCGGGCCCGCGATCATCGCGAGTAACGCGACCGTTGTACTTGCCCTGCTCACCTTGGTGTTCGCCGCAGCGCCGAGCACCAGAAGCCTGGGTGTGCAAGCCGCGTCGGGGTTGGTGATGGCGGCAGTGTTCGTCCTGCTGGTACTGCCACCGTTGCCGGCGTTGTTCGGGAAGCGGTTGTTCTGGCCGTTCATTCCGCACGTCGGCACAAAACCCCCTTACCGAGAGCGGTATTTGGCATCGCATTGCCGATGCGGTGGCTCGCAGACCGGGAATCGTCGCGTCGGTCGCCATCGCCGTGCTCGCGGCGCTGTGCACTGGACTCTTGACCACACCGACCGGTCTGTCACAGACCGAACAGTTCCGGGTGCAAGCCGAATCGGTCAGCGGCTACCAGACTCTTGCGGCGCACTTCCCCAGCGGGCTGACGGACCCCACCCACGTGATCGGGCCGACCGACCGCGCCGTAGACATCCAACGAGCGATCACGAATACGACTGGAGTCGTGTCCGCAACGCCGGTCGGTCAGTCCGCAGGAGGCCTGACCCAGTGGTCGGTCGTCCTGAACAGCGAACCCGCTTCCGCAGATGTGTTCAAAACAATTGATGCGCTGCGTGATTCCACACACGCTGTCGATCCGAGCGTGTTGGTCGGCGGATCCGATGCCCAGGCAAGAGATGCCGGCGCCGCTGCGTCGCAAGACAGGTTGGTCATCGTCCCACTGATCCTGGTGGTCGTGCTGATCGTGCTCTATGCGCTGCTGCGTTCGGCGCTGGCGCCGTTAGTCCTTGTCGCAGTGACGGTGTTGAGCGCGCTCGCCGCGCTGGGCCTCGGCGGTTGGGCCAGCGTGCATCTGTTCGGCTTTCCCGCGCTGGACAACACCGCCCCGCTGTTCGCGTTCCTGTTCCTGGTGGCGCTAGGTGTCGACTACACGATCTTTCTGGTCACCCGGGCCCGAGAAGAGACACCCGAGCACGGCACGCGAGACGGCATCGTCCGGGCGGTGTCGGCGACCGGTGCCGTCATCACCAGCGCAGGCGTCGTGCTGGCAGCGGTGTTCTGCGTGCTCGGCGTGCTGCCGCTGATCGTGCTCACCCAGGTCGGCATCATCGTGGGCCTCGGGATCCTGCTGGACACCTTCGTCGTCCGCACTGTGATCATTCCGGCCCTGTTCACGCTGATCGGCCCGCGCATCTGGTGGCCCGCGCTTCGGTCAGGCTACGGTGCCAACAATGGAGTTACGCCAGGTCGACACCGTGCTGGGGCGGGTGCACGTTCGCATTAGCGGCACCGGCGAGGCGATGATGTTCTGGCCGAGCCTGCTGATGGCGGGCGACATGTGGGCCGCGCAGGCCGATCACTTCGGCACCGAGCACCAGGTGATCCTCGTCGACCCTCCCGGCTTCGGCGAGAGTCAAAAGCTCACGGCGCCATTCACTTTCGATGATTGCGCACGGTGCATCGTCGACATTCTCGACGACCTCGGCGTGCTGCGAACGCACTTCGTCGGCAACTCGTGGGGCGGCATGATCGGCGGGACATTCGCAGCCGCGTACCCCGATCGCATCGGCAGCGCGGTGTTGATGAACTGCACCGCGTCGCCTGCGGGTGCACGGCAGAAGATCGAATACGGCTTGCTGTTGCGCATGGCCGGACTGCTCGGCGGAATCCGGCCGCCGCTGACCCGTTCGGTGCTCAAGGCATTCCTCGGCCCTACGACGTTCACCACCCGGCCCGATGTCGTGGCGTTCGTGCGCGACACGGTGCAGCGCGTCGACGTTCGTTCGGGTGGCTGGGCAGTTCGCAGCGTGGTGCCGGCCAGGCCGGACCAACGCGCGTTGCTGAGCCGGGTGAAGACGCCCGTACTGGTCGTCGCCGGTGTCGAGGACGCGACGTTCCCGCTGCCCGAGACGATCGCGATGGCCGAGGCGATACCGGACGCGGCGATCGCCGTGCTGGAAGGGGTCGCGCATCTGGCCGCGCTCGAGAACCCACCCGTTGTGAACAAGCTGATCGAGGAGTTCGTGTTCCGCGGGAGCCCGACACGCTGAATCGAGTAGCCCGATACTCAAGATTCAGACCGGACTGACACGTCAGTATTAGCCGATGTACCGCGTGTTCCTGAGCCATTCGCGGCGGGACAACGCGGCCGCGCAGGCCCTGTTCCGGTGGCTGACGCTGGCCGAGCCGAGCCTGAAGGGCGAGATCTTCCTCGACGTCAACCCGCAGACCGGGTTTGCGCCGGGCGTGCGCTGGAAGTCCGAACTGGCCCGCGCGGTGGACCGCTGCGAGGCGGTGATATGCCTGATCTCCCCTCATTGGGAGGCGTCGGGGGAATGCGTGGCCGAGGCCCGGCTGGCGGAATCTCTGAACAAGCGCGTCTTCTGCGCCCGTATCGACCCCGCGGCCCAGGGCGACCGGGTGCGCGAGTGGCAGATATGTGATCTGTTCACCGACGGTCGCGGTGAGGAGATCACGGTCGAGTCCGATGAGGGCGAACCGGTGGTCTTCAGCGCCGAAGGGTTGGCGCGGCTCCTGCATGGCCTGCGCGAGGCCGGGATCGGCGCCGAATACTTCCCGTGGCCACCCGAAGACGACCAAAACCGCGCCCCGTATCGGGGGTGGCAGTCGATGGAGGATGCCGACGCGGCAGTATTCTTCGGCCGCGACGCGCAGATCCTGCGCGGCCTGGACGCGCTGCGCGGCATGCGGACGACGGGCGTGGAAAGACTGTTCGTGATCCTCGGCCCGTCGGGGGCGGGCAAGTCGTCGTTCCTGCGCGCCGGTCTGCTCCCCCGGCTGCGGCGCGACCACAGGAACTTCCTGGTGGCCGACATCGTGCGGCCTGAGCGCGCCGCAGTGACCGGCGAAAATGGTCTGGCGCAGGCGATTTGGCAGCTTCGATCACATGCAGGCCCGGGTGGTCCTGCGCTCGGTGACGTCAAAGCCGCCTGCCTGAATAGCGAGACGCCGCAACTCACGGCCTGGTTGCGTGAGGCGCAGCGCGACACTGCAGGCGAGGGCGTGACGCCCACACTGGTGCTTCCCATCGACCAGGGCGAGGAGCTGTTCTCCGCCGACGCGGGCCCGGAAGGCAGCACCTGTCTCGCGCTGCTTGGCGCCCTGCTACAGGCCGGCGCGATCGACGCACTACCGATTGTCGCGGTGATGACCATCCGCGCCGACCGTTACCAGTCTTTGCAGGAGGCGCCCGAGTTCATCGGCGTGCACTCCCGCGAATTCGGTGACTTGAAGCCGATGCCGCTCACCGAGTACAAGGACGTGATCACCGGACCGGCCGAGCGTGCCACCGCGGCGGGCCTGCGCCTGGACCTGGATCCTGCGCTGGTGACGCAGCTGCTCGCCGATGCCACCGGCGGAGCGGACAGCCTGCCGCTGCTCGCCTTGACGCTCTCACGGCTGTATCTGGATTACGGCAGCACCGGACAGCTCACGCTGGCCAACTACGAGGCGATGGGCGGAATGGCGCACATCGTCGAGGCCGAGATCGACAAGCTTCTGGCCACCGATCCCGACCACCGAGCACAACAACTCGATACCCTGCGCGCCGCGTTCATTCCCTGGCTGGCCACGGTCGACCCCGACACCGATGCGCCGTCGCGTCGGGTCGCGAGCTGGAACGAGCTGCCACCGGAAAGCCATGAGTTGATCGACGCCATGGTCGTGCGGCGGCTGCTGGTAAAGGACGAGCGCGATGGACAGACCGTGGTCGAAGTCGCATTGGAAAGCCTTCTACGCCAATGGGACTCGCTTGCAACATGGCTGCGTGAGCAGGCTACGGGCCTGAAGCTGGCCGACAGCCTGGACCGCGCCGCGGCGGACTGGGAACGCAACGAGCGCAGCCCGGAATGGCTGATCGGGGGCATGCGCCTGGCCGCGGCAAAGGAACTGGCCGAATCCCCGGTATTCGGGGAGCGGGTTCGTCGCTCGGCCGAATTCCTCGAGGCGTCGCGTGAACACCAGGACGCCGAAGCCAAGGCGGAATTGCTTACGGCACAAGCGCATGCCGTCGCGCTCCGCAAACGCGCCAGGATCCTGCGGGCCGTGCTCGCCGTGACACTCGTCGTCGCACTGGTCGCCGTGGCGGGCTTCGTGTTCGCCAACAAGAAGCGCCTCGAGGCAGACGCCCGCAGCCGCGACGCGCTCGCGAATGACCTGGTGGCAAACGGCCTGAACAAGCTGACCAACCTGGGGCGGGACCGCGACGATCTCGCTATGCAGTTGATCCTCGCCGCCCGCACTTTTCCGTCGAACAACGCCGTCGAATACCCGATACTCAGCGCCCTTCAGACCGAACGTGACCTGATCAAGATCATCGACGCACACGCGTGGGTGAACGACGTCGCCGTCAGTCCCGACGGCCGTCGCATCGCGGTGGCCTCGCAAGAGGCGGACAACCTGGTGCAGATTTTCGACGCCGACACCGGACAACCCGCGGGCCCACCCTTACGGGGGCATGAAAAGCATGTTCAGAGCATCGCCTACAGCCCCGACGGAGACCGCATCGCCACCGCCAGCAACGACAAGACCGTACGGATCTGGGACGCCCACACCGCACAACCCATCGGGGCCCCCCTGCGCGGCCACGAAGACGTCGTAAACGGCGTCGCCTACAGCCCGGACGGCCACCGCATCGCCACCGCAAGCAACGACAAGACCATACGGTTCTGGGACGTCCACACCGGGCAACCCATCGGGGCACCCCTCCGCGGAGACGTCGAGATCCAAAGCATCGCATTCAGTCCGGACGGGCACCGACTCGTCAGCGGCGACCGCAACGGCCTGGCGCAACGATGGGATGTCGACACCGGCCAGCCTCTGGGAGAGCCGCTATCGACCGGCCAGCGAGCGATCGGCGCGACGGTGGCATTCAGTCCGGATGGTCAGCGCATCGCGGTGGGAGGCGGGATTGACTTCGCCGTGCATCTCTTCGATGCGCAATCCGGCCTTCCCACAGGGCAACTCAGTGGGCACACCAGCACAGTGAACGGCGTCGCATTCAGCCGCGACGGCCGTATCATCGCGACGGGTAGCGACGACCGGACAGTCCGGTTGTGGGACGCGAAAACTCTGCAACCGCTTGGTCCACCGTTGACTGGCCATCAAAACGCCGTCGGTCCCATCGCGTTCAGCCCGGACGGCAAACGGGTGGTCTCGGGCGCAATGGACGACACCGTCAGGGTCTGGGACACAGTCACCGGCCGCCCGCTGACAGGGCACCACGACGCTGTGACGCGGGTGGCATTCAGCCCCGATGGGAAGCGCATCGCCTCCGCCAGCTCCGACAAGACGGTCAGAGTGTGGGACGCGCAGACCCATCAACCGGTCGGCGCACCGCTTGAAGGACACGAGGATTGGATTCTGTCCGTCGCGTTCAGTCCGGATGGACGTCGCATTGCTTCCGCCAGCTCCGACAAGACCGTGCGCATCTGGGATGCCAACACACTCACGCCAGTCAGCCAACCGCTCCGACACGACGCCGCGGTGAACAGCGTCGCGTTCAGCCCGGACGGGCACCTGATCGCAACCGGTGGCGACGACATGACCGTTCGGATCTGGAACGCCGAAACACTCACCCCGATCGGTGAACCGCTCAAGCACGACGCTTCCGTTTACGCTGTCGCCTTCAGCCCAGACAGCCAGCGCATCGCCACAAGCAGCTTCGACAAGACGATGCGTGTGTGGGATGCACATACTGGTCGCCTACTCGTCGGGCCCGTACGGCACGACTATCAGGATCTGCAACTGGCGTTCAGGCCCGACGGGCTCCGCATCATCGCCGGAAGTTTCCGCAACAACGTGACGATCTGGGATGCGCAAACGCTACAGCCCGCAGTTGATCCTCTTGTCTTCGGCGGCGGCATCGTGCCCGCGGCGGTATACAGTCCTGACGGCACTACCGTTGCCGCCACCAGCAGCGACGGCGCAGTTCAGCTCTGGAACGCCCAAACCGGCGTCGCTCTCGGTCCGGCTCTCGCCGGTCACACCGCCAGTGTGAGCAGCGTTGTGTTCAGCCCGGACAGCCGAACAATCGTGACCGGAAGCGCTGACGGAACCTTGCGCGTATGGCCGGTGCCCACGGTGTCGCCAGAAGCACTCTGCGCGAAGCTCACCGCGAACATGAGCCGGGAAACGTGGAAGTCCTGGGTGCCGGGTATGGCGTATCACGACCAGTGCCCCGACCTGCCCGAAAGCGGCGACTAGTTTTCCGCGGGTAGCTTCGAAACATGACCCAAGCGCCGGAGCTGCCGCCGCTGCACATGCGGCGCAATGCGTTCAATCCGACTCCCGAGCTTCGCAAGATCCGTGAGACCGAAGGCGTGCGGACCGCCACCAACGCGTTCGGCATGACCGTCTACCTCGTCACCCGCTACGAGGACATCAAGGATGTGCTCTCCGACCACGAACGGTTCTCCAACGCCCGGCCACCGGGTTTCGTCGTTCCGGGCGCGCCGGCGGTCGCCGAGGAGGAACAGGCCAGCGCACGCGCGGGCAATCTACTCGGCCTCGACCCGCCCGAACATCAGCGGCTGCGCCGCATGCTCACGCCTGAGTTCACGATCAGGCGGATGAAGCGGTTGGGGCGGCGCATCGTGGAGATCGTCGACGCGCAACTGGACGCGATGGAAAAGCCAGGACCACCAACGGATTTGGTGGCCAGCTTCGCGCTGCCGATCCCGTCGCTGGTGATCTGCGAGCTGCTCGGCGTGCCCTACGACGACCGCGACGACTTCCAGCGCCGCAGCGCCCGCCAACTCGACCTGTCCATCCCGATTGCGGAACGACTCGAGCTCGTCCGACGAGGTCGCGAATACATGGGCTCGTTGGTCGAGCGTGCGCGCCGACAGCCAGGCGACGACATCCTCGGCATGTTGGTCCGGGAGCACGGCACCGAGCTCACCGACAACGAACTCATCGGCGTCGCAGGCCTATTGCTGCTCGCGGGTCACGAAACCACGTCGAACATGCTCGGCCTTGGCACGCTCGCACTGCTGCGACATCCCGACCAGCTGGTCTCGGTCCGCGACGATCCTGACGCGATCGGGCCCGCCGTCGAGGAGCTGCTGCGCTGGCTGTCGATAGTGCACAGTGCGATTCCGCGCATCACCACCACCGACGTCGAGATCGCCGGAGTACCGATTCCTGCCGGACAACTCGTGTTCGTGTCGCTGCCGTCGGGCAATCGCGACCCCGACTTCATCGACTCGCCGGAGGTGCTCGACATCGGCCGCGGCGCGCCAGGCCATCTGGCGTTCGGCCACGGCGTGCACCACTGCCTGGGCGCCCCGCTGGCCCGGATGGAGATGAGGATCGCGTTCCCCGCGCTGTTGCGCCGCTTCCCCACGCTGGCGCTGGCCGAAGACTTCTCCGATGTGGCGTTCCGGTCGTTTCACTTCATCTACGGTTTGAAATCACTGGAGGTGACGTGGTGAAGGTCCTGCCCGACAGAGACGTCTGTATCAGCGCAGGGAACTGTGTGATGGCGGCCGGCGCCGTCTTCGATCAGGACGAGGACGGTATCGTCGTCATGCTCGTCGACGAGGTGCCCAAGGAGGAAGAGGAGAATGCCCGTGAGGCGGTAAGACTCTGTCCCTCAAAGGCTTTGCGGGTGGAGGATTGACTAGTCGTCGCGGTCGAGATCGACGACGCCTGCTCGCACCAGCAGCAGAATGCTGACCATCAACACCCAGGCCGGGAACGCCAGCGTCAGCCACATGGTGATGTCGCTGGCGATCAAAAGCCCAACCGCGGCAAAATAACTCACCCCGACCAGCCAGCGCGGCATGAGCCCCGTCTTCAGCCATATGGTGGCCAGCGAGATCATGAAGACCGCCGCCATCCGCAACGCGTAGGTCTTCTGCACCGCCAGCAGCACCATCTGCCCGAACGTCGCGACATCGGGATGCGCCGCGGCGTCACTGCGCTCCAGGCCGGCGCCCACACCTGCTGAGACGAATATCATCGCAAGGAACAACAGCCCGCTGCCGAGGAACACGGTCGAGAAGAACTTGTCCTCATAACGCCCTAGCCCGTCGCGCACCACCCCCATGAACCACAGGAACGCGATGCCGGCGAACGGCATGATCGTCGCGGAAATCTTCAGATTGATGCTGCCATCCTTCAGCCACTGCACGCCCGGCTCTGCGCCCTCCGGCAGTGCAAGGCGGATCAACGCGAGGGCTGTTCCAAACAGCAGCGCGAACAGCACACCGGCCACCGCCGCCGCTCGAGGGGTGGACAGGCTGCGCAGTTGACGATCGGGCACGCCGTCATCGTGGCACAGCTACGGCTGGCCGGGCAGCAATCTGATCATCAGCCCGTTCGCTTCTGCGAGCAGGTTGTCCGCCAGGTCGTGCAGTTCCGCGTTGACGAACGCCTTGCGGCCCTCAGTCTCGCGTACCCACCCGCGCGCTGTCAGTGGGGTGTCGATCGGCGTCACCTCGCGGTAGTCGACGTGCAGAAAGGCGGTCCTGCTGATCGGCCGGGCCGCCGCATGGATCACCATGCCGAACACCGAGTCGAACAGCAACGGCAGCACGCCGCCGTGCACCGCATAGTTCCCACCCACGGAGAACCTGCTGAACTGCAGGCTCAACTCGACACCGTCGGGTTCGAACTTGGTCACGCGATACGGCGGCATCAGCAGGCTGCCGGCGCCAGGCAGTGACGGCACGCGGTTGGCGGGGCCGACGCCCTCTGGTGCCTCGAAGGGGCCCAGCAGCTTCACCAGTTCCTCGGCACGGTCGGCGGCCAGATCCCAAGTGTCGCTGTCGGGATCCGCCGACACCGCCAGATCCTGTGCCCGTCGCATCGCGGCGAGGAACCGTCCGAAACCCGGCCCTGGCTCGGCCGCTTCGAAATTCGGGAACCCGCCATGCTTGTCGTATTCGGGATCGACCAGATGCGGATCGTCTGTCACCGCGCCGCCAGGATGTCGCGGCGCACGATGGTCTGGTCGCGACCGGGCCCGACGCCGATACACGAAACATGAGCTCCGGCAAGCTCTTCCAGGCGCAGCACGTAGTCGCGGGCCTTGGCGGGCAGGTCGTCGAACTCGCGAGCTTCGGAGATGTCCTCCCACCAGCCGGGCAGTTCCTCGTAAATCGGCTCAGCGCGGGCGATATCGCTCTGCGTCATCGGCATGTCGTCGACGCGCTTGCCGTCAACGCGATAACCGATGCAGACCGGCACCGTCTCCAGGCTGGACAGCACGTCGAGCTTCGTCAGGAAGTAGTCGGTGATCCCGTTCACCCGAGTGGCGTAGCGAGCGATTACCGCGTCGAACCAGCCACAGCGGCGGCGCCTTCCCGTCGTGACCCCGAACTCACCGCCGGTCTTCGACAGGTACTCACCGTTCTCGTCGAACAACTCGGTGGGGAACGGACCCGAACCAACGCGGGTGGTGTACGCCTTGAGGATGCCCAGCACTGTGGTGATGCGCGTCGGGCCGATGCCCGATCCGACGGCCGCCCCGCCCGCAGTCGGATTCGACGACGTCACAAAGGGATACGTGCCGTGGTCGACGTCGAGTAGCGTGCCCTGCGAGCCTTCCAGCAGCACCGTCTCACCCTTTTCGAGTGCGTCGTTGAGCAGGTAGCGGGTGTCGGCGATGCGGTGCTTGAAACCCTCGGCCTGGGTCAGCAGGTTGTCGACGACCTCGGCGGCATCCAACGCCTTGCGGTTGTAGATCTTGACCAGTACCTGGTTCTTGAATTCCAGTGCAGCCCGGATCTTTTCGGCAAGAAGCATCGGGTCGAGGACGTCGGCGACGCGGATTCCGATGCGGGCGATCTTGTCCTGGTAGCACGGGCCGATACCACGGCCGGTGGTGCCGATCTTCTTGCTGCCCGCGTAACGCTCGACGACCTTGTCGATCGCGACGTGGTAGGGCATCAGTAGGTGCGCGTCGGCGGAGATCAGCAGTCGCTCGGTGTCGACACCGCGATCCTCGAGGCCCTTGAGCTCGGTGAGCAACACCCCTGGATCAACGACCACGCCGTTGCCGATGACGTTCGTGACGCCAGGGGTGAGGATGCCCGACGGAATGAGATGAAGCGCGAAGTTCTCGCCTGTCGGCAGCACCACGGTATGGCCGGCGTTATTGCCACCCTGGTAACGCACGACCCATTGCGCGCGGCCACCGAGTAGATCGGTGGCCTTTCCTTTGCCCTCATCTCCCCATTGGGCGCCGATGAGCACGATTGCCGGCATGGCTTTTTCTCCCGCTTATTGTGCTAAAGCTGAGCCTAAACCCGCTGGTAAAACCATGGTGACTAGCCATACTTACCAGTGGCTGCGCGACCCATCCCCCGACTGGATCGAATCCCTCCATCCGCCCAGGCTCTCCGGTGGCGGTTGGTGGCCGGTGGTTGCCTGTCACGCCCGTTAGGGTAGTGGACTCGTGCGCATGGCCGTGACCTGGCGTGCCGAGAGCAGTCTTTCGACTGGGTGGGCCGAATTGCGCAACCGGGACCGTGGCATGTCCCCGGAACACCCTCAAAGCGTTGGCTTTTCAGTAGCTTCCGACCTTGGCGGCTCCGGAGAGATTGCGAAAAGCACTGAACGACAGACAAGTACGGCCAGATCCGACAGCGAGCTGCCACTGCATTCCCGGTAAGCCGATCCGCCCCCTCCGTTGCGGAGGGGGCGGACATCGGCAATCCGGCTGAGCCTATTTCCCGCCCTTGTCGGCGTCCTTCTTGGTGCCAAGCTTGTGGCCGACAGTGTGGTGGGCACCCTTGGTGGTGCTGCCCTTCGTGGTGCCGCCACCGTTCTCGCTGCCGCCACCGCTGGTCGAGCCGCCGCCATTCTCAGTGCTGCCGCTACCGTTCTCGTTGCTGCCACCGTTCTCGCTGCTGCCGCCCTTGGTCGTGCCGCCGCCGTTCAGGATGTCCTTGATAACGCCGCCGGGCTTGATGGTGCCGCCCTTGTTGGTGCCACCACCGTTGTTGACGATGCCACTGAGGACTCCGCGCTTGGTGCTGCCTCCCTTGGCGATCGCATCCTGGTCAGACGCATCGCCCTCAACTGGCGCTTTGAGCAGCGTGCTCTCCACTGCGGGTGCGGCGGGCGGGTTGCCCGTCACCACCCAGTTCACCGTCTGGACGAACGAGGTCGGCAGGCCCTTGACGACCGAGTTCACGGCCTTTTGGGTCGTGGTCGTGACCGTCGAGGGGATGGCACCCCACTGGCCCGACAGCACCAGGTTGGCGACGGTCAGCGGAAGCACCGAGAGATTGATCAGGTTTGCAGCCGCGACAGAGAGCGACGTGTAGGTCGCCGGGTCGAACCCCTCGGGCAGCGGCGGCTTGCTGCTCGCGCCGAGCCACAACGTGTAGTTCCACGCCCCCTGCAGTCCGCGTGTGAGGATGTTGTCGGTCAGCGTCGGCGCGGCCGCGAGCACGGACTCCTGATTGGCCTGCAACGTATCAACCGACGTAGCGGTCGCCAGATTGGTAGCGGGCGGGTTGCCCGTCAGAACCCAGTTCAGGGTCTGGAGGAAGGACGTCGGCAGGCCGACAATCGTGTTCAACGCCTTGGAGGTAGTGCTCGTGACGGTCGAGGGGATGTCACCCCACTGGCCCGACAGCAGCAGGTTGGCGACGGTCAGCGGAAGCACCGACAGAGCGACGAAGTTTGCAAAGGCGACAGAGAGCGACGTGTAGGTCGCCGGATCAAATCCCTCGGGCAGCGGCGGCTTGCTGCTCGCGCCAAGCCAGAACGTGAAGTTCCACGCACCCTGCAGCGCCCTGGTGAGGATGTTGTCAGTCAGCGTCGGCGCGGCCGCGAGCACGGACTCCTGATTGGCCTGCAACGAATCAACCGTGGCCGCAGCGCCCAGCGTCGCGGTTGGCGGGTTGCCCGTCAGAACCCAGTTCAGGGTCTCGAGGAACGAGGTCGGCAGGCCCACGAAAAGCGAGTTCACGGCCTTCTGGGTTGTGCTCGTGATCGTCGTGGGGATGGCATCCCACTGCCCTGACAGCAGCAGGTTGGCGACGGTCAGCGGAAGCACTGACAGATTGACGAGGTTCGCAAAAGCGACAGAGAGCGAGACGTAGGTCGCCGGGTCGAACCCCTCGGGCAGCGGTGGCTTGCTGCTCGAGCCGAGCCAGAACGTGAAGTTCCACGCACCCTGCAGGGCCCGCGTCAAGATGTTGTCCGTCAAGGACGCCTGGTTGGCCTCGGCGAGGATGTTCGCCGCGGCGTCACGGCCCGCGTCAACAATCGT
>Ga0105242_10001195_pt1 | contig 20496 bp, 19 predicted proteins | sample KBSM24metaG_FD_81521 | JGI IMG/M metagenome (GOLD analysis project Ga0105242, IMG submission 81521) | Miscanthus rhizosphere microbial communities from Kellogg Biological Station, Michigan, USA - KBS M2-4 metaG | ecosystem: Host-associated > Plants > Roots > Rhizosphere > Soil | place... | reverse complement strand
GGGTGATCGAATTCCGCACCGAACTGCCCAAGACGCCGGTGGGCAAGATCCTGCGGCGCGAGCTGCGCGGCTGAACGGCTTCGTTCCACAGGCGATTCAAAGGGTGCATCAGGCACCCTTTGTTTTTTTCGTGGAGGCTCTTGCTGTCTTGAGGTCTGGCGAACCGCTGCGGCGCTCGCTCGCCTGGCGTCAACCTGCAATCGATAGTCCTTGGCTGCCGCGCCAAGGGGGCGTGCCGGGCCTGCCAATGCGCTCCGAGGCCAGGCTCTGCGCACGGCCGAGCGCGCCTTCCTGATTTCCCTCCTTATCCATCCGTCCGACTGGCGCCATCACCACGATCGCGCAGGCGTCGGCCTGCCGCGCCCGCGCGCGTCGCATCTTCAGCCTGCCAGCGAGTCGCGTGCCGCACTTGTGGAAACGCAAGCAGGCTTCCTATAATTGTTCCACTAAATAAACTATGTTTTATTAGTGGAACATAAGCCCAGTGCTTTGGACATGTGCCCGCAGTAACAGGAGAGATCAATGACCGATTCCACGCCCAGCACCGCCCGTAGCTGGGACCGCCCCGAAGGCGCCAGCTTCGACGCCTGGATGAATACGCGCATCGCGCGCTTCTCCACCCGCAAGTACGACTTCGAAGCGCTGAAGTTCCAGGCGGACTTCGACCCCAAATACCGTCGCGGCCAGATGCGCTACATCGGCACGGGCGGCACGGGGGTGACTGCGGACAGCAGCACCATTCCTTCGGAGCATTTCACGTTCTCCACCATGGTGATCCCGGCCGGCCACGAAGGCCCCTCGCATCTGCACGTGGATGTGGAAGAGGTGTTCTTCATCCTGCGCGGCAAGATCAAGCTGGTGCTGGAGAAAGACGGCGAGCGCTTCGAGACCATCCTGACCGATCGCGACGTGGTTTCCGTGCCTCCCGGCGTATACCGCGAAGAGATCAATGTCGGCGACGAAGACGCACTGATGTGCGTGATGCTGGGCGCCAAGAAGCCCATCACCCCGACCTACCCGCCAGAGCATCCGCTGGCCTCGATCAAGCGCTGAATCTGGCCATGACGCAGGACAGGCTGTCCCTCAAGGTGCAGCGACTCGGCGCCTCGTTTCCTGAGCGGATGGTGGCGCTGCCCGATGGCTCGCAGATCGCCTGGCGCGAGGCGGGCGCCGCTGCCGCTGGCGACGATTTCGCCGTGGTGATGCTGCACGGCATCAGCTCGGGCGCGGCCTCGTGGCTCGACGTGGCGGTGCCGCTGGCGGCGCAGGTGCGCGTGCTGGCCTGGGATGCGCCGGGCTACGGGGCATCGACACCGCTGCCGCAGCCGGCGCCCACCGATGCCGACTACGCCCGTGTGCTGGCGCAGTCCCTGGAGATCCTGGGCGTGCGCCGCTGCGTCCTGCTCGGCCACTCGCTGGGGGCGCTGACGGCGGCCCGGCTGTCCTGTGCGGACGTGCAAGGCTATTGCGACCGGGTCGATGCGCTGGTGCTCGTCAGCCCCGCGGGCGGCTACGGTGCGCCGGCCCAGGCCGCTCGGCAGGCCGAGGTGCGCCGCACGCGCCTGGCAGCGCTGGCGGAAAAAGGAGTGGCCGGACTGGCGGCGGAGATCGACCGGCGGCTGGTCTCGCAAGAGGCACCGGAGGCGGTGCGCGAATGGGTGCGCTGGAACACCGCCCGCATGTCCGCGAGCGGCTATGCGCAGGCAGTGGAGCTGTTGTGCTCCGGCGATCTGGGGCGGGCGGCCGGGCGGCTGTCCATGCCGGTCCATGTCTGGGTCGGAGAGCACGACGTGGTCACTCCGCCTGCGGCGTGCCTGGGCTGGGCCGAGTTGCTGGGCGCGAACTACCGTACGCTAGCGAACGCCGGCCATGCTTCACCCGTGGAACAACCTGTCGTGATTGCGCAGGGGCTGGCATCTTTGTTGACCCCAGGTACCAGCCGACAGCCATGAACGACACCACCGAGACCTCGACCCAAGACAACGACCGCTACACCGTGCCGGCGCTGGAGCGCGGCCTGCGCCTGCTGGCCTGTTTCAGCCCGGCGCAGCCCGTATGGAATGCGCCCGAGCTCGCGCGAAGCCTGCAATTGCCGCGCTCCACGGTGTTCCGCATGTTGACCACGCTCGAGACCTCGGGGTACCTGCAGCGCAGCGGCACGGACTACCGGCTCGGACTGGCCGTGCTGCGCCTGGGCTACGACTACCTCTCGACCCAGCCGCTGGCGCAGCTGGCCGAACCCGTGCTGCAGGGGCTGTGCGATGCGCTGGGCATGACCAGCAACCTCGCGTTGCTGGACGGCACGTCCGTCGTCTATGTGGCGCGCATCACGCCGCCCGGCGCTTTCCAGGGCGCGGTGCGCGTGGGCTCGAGACTGCCGGCCCATGCCACGGTGCTCGGCCGTGCCTTGCTGCAGGACCAGGATGCCGCGCAGTTGAGCGTGCTCTTCGGCGGCGAGGAGCTGCCGCAGTTCTCCGAGAGCACGCCACGCCACGTGGAAGACCTGGCGCAGTTGCTGGTGCAGGACCGCCAGCGCGGCTATGCGATGGGCGAGGGCTTCTACGAGCCCGGCATCTCCAGCATCGCCGCGCCGGTGCGTGGCGTGGGTGGCGAGGTGGTGGCGGGCCTGGCCGTGGCCATTCCGTTCACCGAACTGATGGCCGAACAGACCGCGCACTGGGCGCGGCAGGTGTGCGACGCCGCCGAGGCCCTGTCCGGCCATCTGCGGCAGCAGCACCCGGACTTTCTGCGCTGACCTTCCGGAGCGAGGCCGGTCAGCGCAATTTTCAGGAAATGCGAGATGAAGAATATTGCCTTGATTGGTTGCGGCGCGATCGGCGCGAGCGTTCTGGAATTGCTGCACGGCGATGCCCGGCTGCAGGTCCGCTGGGTCCTGGTGCCCGAGGCCAGTGCCGCCATCCGTGACACCGTGGCGCGCCGGGCGCCGCAGGCGCAGTTGCTGCAGGCCTTGCCTGCCGATGCGCATCCGGATCTGATCGTGGAATGCGCGGGCCACGGAGCCCTGCAGGAGCACGTGCTGCCGGCGCTGGCGCGCGGCATTCCCGCCGTGGTGGCATCGATCGGCGCGCTGAGCGCACCGGGCATGGCCGAGCGCCTGCAGGCCGCGGCCGAGGCCGGCAAGACGCAGGTGCAGCTGCTGTCGGGCGCCATCGGCGGCATCGACGCGCTGGCCGCGGCGCGCGTGGGCGGGCTGGACGAGGTGACCTACACCGGCAGGAAGCCGCCGCTCGCCTGGAGCGGCACGCCGGCGGAACAACGGTGCGACCTGTCCGCGCTGACCGAGGCGTTCTGCATCTTCGAGGGCACGGCCGGCGAGGCGGCCCGGCTCTATCCGAAGAACGCCAACGTCGCCGCCACGCTGGCCCTGGCAGGGCTGGGGTACGACAAAACCAGGGTGCGCCTCTTCGCGGACCCAGCGGTGACCGAGAACGTCCACCACGTCGACGCGCGCGGCGCCTTCGGCGCCATGGATCTGACCATGCGCGGCAAGCCGCTGGCGGCCAATCCCAAGACGTCGGCGCTCACGGTCTATAGCGTGGTCCGGGCCGTCCTGAACAACGTGGCCGCCGTCGCCATCTGAGCCGGCTCCGGCCCGGGGCCCTGTGGGCCCGCGCCCTGGGCGCCCGGCACCCGGGCAGCTTCCTCCGTCTTTGGGAGACACCCCATGCAACGCTCCGCCTTTCTCAAGTCCTGCGCCGCGCTGGCCTGCGCTGCCGCACTCTCCGCCGGCCTGGCGCCTGCGCGAGCGGCCGGCGCGCCTGAGCCGCTCTCCGGCGGCCCGTTCACCATCGTGGCGCCGTTCCCCGCCGGCGGCGCGGTGGACATCCTCTCGCGCATCCTGGCCGCGGGCCTGACCGAGGCGCATGGGCAGCCCGCCGTCGTGGACAACCGCCCTGGCGCCAACGGCAACATCGGCATCGACATCGTCAGGCGCGCCAAGCCCGACGGCCACACGCTGCTCGTGGTGCCCCAGGGCAACCTCACCATCAATCCCACGCTGATGTCCAAGCTGCCCTACGACGTGTTCGGCGACTTCGTGCCCGTGGCCTCCCTGGGCCGGGCGGCCAACGTGATCGCGGTCCATCCCGAAGTGCCGGCCCGTACCGTGCAGGAACTGGTGGCCCTGTCCCGGTCCAGGCCCGATTCCATCAGCTATGCCTCGCCGGGCGTGGGCTCCAGCCTGCACCTGGCGGGCGAGCTGTTCAAGGACCAATCGGGCGCCGACATCCTGCACGTGGCCTACAAGGGCTCGGGCCAGGGCCTGAACGACGTGCTGGGCGGCACGATCCCCATGCTGATCGCCAACATGCCCGCGGTGCTGCCCCATGTGCGCGCTGGCAAGCTGCGGGCGCTGGCCGTCACGGATGCGGTGCGCTCCAGCTTCCTGCCCGATGTGCCCACCCTCGCCGAGGCGGGCGTACCCGGCATCGCGGTCTCTTCCTGGTACGGGGTGCTGGCGCCCCGGGGCACGCCGTCCGACGTGGTCCATCGGCTGGCCGAGGACATCGAGAGGATCATGCGATCCCCCGCCGCGCTGAACCAGCTCAAGGCGCAGGGCATGACGCCCTGGGTGGTCAAGGGCGAGGCTTTCGGCGCGCTGATCCGCAAGGAAACCGCGCTGTGGGCGCCGGTGGTGAGGGAGCACCACATCGTGGCGCAGTGATGCTTTAATCGCGCTCTTCGCGAAAGACCGGAGCGGCGCCGTGCCGCTTCTTGCCTTTCATCCGCGCCCGAATCCATCTCTCTCAGCACCCGACGCCATGACCATCGCCATCCTCAGCGCACTGGCCGAAGAACAACAGGGCCTCGTGGACGCCATGGAAGGCCTGCAGGCCCTGCGCCACGTGGGGCGCGATTTCCGGTGCGGGCGACTCCATGGGCACGAGGTCGTGTGCGCGCTCTCGGGCATCGGCAAGGTGGCCGCGGCCACCACCACGGCGGCGCTGGTCGAGCGCTTCGGGGTGCGTGCCGTCGTCTTCACCGGCGTGGCGGGCGGCCTGGGGCCGGGCGTGAACGTGGGCGATGTCGTGGTGGCACGGCAGTTCCTGCAGCACGACATGGATGCCTCGCCGATCTTTCCCCGCTGGGAGCTGCCAGGCTACGGCCGCTGTGCCCTGGCCAGCGATGGCGCGATGACGGACGCGCTCGCAGGCGCCGCGGCCGGCGCGGTGCAGGCCGGCATGGCCGAGGCTTTCGCCTCGGCCTGCGTGCACCAGGGGCTGATCGTGAGCGGTGACCAGTTCGTCGGCTCGCACCAGGCCAGCGACCGCCTGCGCGGCGAATTGCAGGCGGCGGGCCACAGCCCGTTGGCCGTGGAGATGGAGGGCGCCGCCGTGGCCCAGGTCTGTCTGGACTACGGCGTGCCGTTCGCGGCCATGCGCACCATTTCGGATCGCGCCGATGACAGCGCCCACGTGGACTTCTCCCTCTTCGTGCGCACGGTGGCCAGCCGCTACGCCCAGCGGGTGGTGTCGGACTTCCTGCGCCAGTGGCCTGCGCAGGCAGATGCTCACTAATTGATAGCTGCATGCGCTTGATCGGCAAGCGCTCCTGCCTGATTTCGGCCACAAGCCGCTGGGGTCGTCCCGCCGTGCCAGCGACGGCCCTTGGGTGGGGCGCGTCCGCAATCTGCTGCGCCAAAAGGCAGCAGCCCTGAACCCGACGCCTTGCATCCCGCACCCCTTCGCCGCGCTCGTCGCGGCTTTTTTACGCCTGGCTGCCGCAGCCAGGGATGGGATGCGCCCCGGGAATAAGGGTTTTCCCTTATCTTTTTTTGAAGAATTCGTTACTAAACTGAACTTCGTTTCAGGAAATAACCACCATTTCACAGGTGAAACAATAAGGGGCGAGATGACCACACAAGCCATGCATTTCACGGGCCAGCTGGCCGGGCGCCGGATTCTCGTGACCGGTGCCGCCCGCGGCCTGGGCTTCGCCTTCGCCCAGGCGCTGTGCACCCAGGGTGCGCAGGTCGTGCTCGCCGACCTGCGCGAAGAGCTGCTGGCCCATGCCGTGGAGCAGCTGCGCGGCAAGGGCCTGCAGGCCCATGGCGTCCGCTTCGATGCCAGCCACCCCGACTCCATCGCGCAGTGCGCGCAACAGGCGGTGCAGCTGCTGGGCGGCCTGGACGGGCTGGTCAACAACGCCGCCGTCACCGACTCGGGCGGCAAGGGCATGGACGACATCACGCTCGACAAGTGGGACCAGGTGATGAACGTCAACGTGCGCGGCGTCTGGCTCATGACGCGCGCCTGCCGCGCCGCACTGCGTGAAAGCGGCCGCGGCGCCGTGGTCAACCTGGCGTCGGACACCGCGCTGTGGGGCGCTCCCAACCTCATGGCCTATGTGGCCAGCAAGGGCGCCGTGATGGCCATGACCCATTCCCTGGCGCGCGAGATGGGCGCGGACAACGTCACCGTCAACGCCGTGGCGCCGGGCCTGGTGCTGGTGGAGGCCACCGAGTACGTGCCCGAGCACCGCCATCGCCTCTACATCGACCAGCGCGCGCTGCAGCGCGAGCAGCGTCCCGAAGACGTCTCGGGCGCCGTGTCGTACCTGCTCTCCGACGGCGCGCGCTTCGTGACGGGCCAGGTGCTGCCCGTCAACGGCGGCTTCGTCATGAACTGAGGGCCATCGCCATGAGTGACAACGACAGCGCTCCCGCCGACGGCGGCTCCGACAAGTACATGGTGCCCGCGCTGGAGCGCGGCCTGCGTCTGCTGCAGGAATTCGGCCGCGACAACGCCACGCTGGGCGCGCCCGAACTGGCCCGCCGCCTGCAGCTGCCCCGCGCCACGGTCTTCCGCATGCTCAACACCCTGGAAACCCTGGGCTTTCTGCAGCGTGCCGATGGCGGAACCGACTACCGGCTGGGCCTGGCGGTGCTCCGCCTGGGCTTCGAATTCATGTCCTCCATGGACCTGACCGAACTGGGCCAGCCCGTGATCGAACGGCTGTGCGCCGAGATCCGCGTGCCCTGCAACATCGTGGTGCGCGACGGCCGCTCCGTGGTCTATGTGGCCAAGGTCACGCCGCCCACCCCGCTGACCAGCTCGGTGCGCGTGGGCACGCGCCTGCCGGCCCACGCCACGCTGCTCGGCCGCCTGCTGCTGGCCGACCTGCCGATGCCCGAGCTGCGTGCGCTCTATCCGGAAGCGCACCTGGAAAGCTATTCGCCCAAGACGCCCGGGACCGTGCTGGAACTGTTCGACCTGGTCCAGGCCGACCGCGAGCTCGGCTACGTGGCCGGCTCGGGCTTCTACGAAAGCTCGATCTCCACCATCGCCGCGCCCGTGCGCGACCACAGCGGCCGCGTCATCGCCGCGCTGGGGGTCACCCTGGCCTCGGCCCGCATCGATCCCGAACACCAGGCGCAGCTGGTGCCGCGCGTGCGTGCCGCGGCCGACGAGCTGTCCGCCCAGCTCAACTACCGGCCGCAGGACGGCGCGGACGTCCTGTCCCTCGACGTGCGGCGCGCAGGAGGCGGCCATGCTTGATTTCAGACTCGGCAACACGACGGCCGTCGTGACCGGCGGCTCCTCGGGCATCGGCCTGGCCACCGTGGACCTGCTGCTGGCCCAGGGTGCCCGCGTGGCCCTGTGCGGCCGCAACCCCGAACGCCTGGAGCAGGCCGTGCAGCACCTGCTGCAGCGCCATCCGCTGGCGCGCGAGCGCCTATTCGCCCAGGCCTGCGACGTGCTGGACGCGGGCCAGGTACAGCAGTTCGCCCAGGGCAGCGAGGCCGCGCTGGGCCCGGCCACCATCCTCGTCAACAACGCCGGGCAGGGCCGCGTCTCCACCTTCGAGAGCACCACCGACGACGCCTGGACCGAGGAGCTGCACCTGAAGTTCTTCTCGGTGCTGCACCCCACACGCGCCTTCCTGCCGCAGCTCGAACGGGGCGAGGGGGCCGCCATCGTCTGCGTGAACTCGCTGCTGGCGACCCAGCCCGAGCCGCACATGGTGGCCACTTCGGCTGCGCGGGCCGGACTCAAGAACCTGGTGTGCTCCATGGCCACCGAGTTCGCGCCCAAGGGCGTGCGCGTGAACGGCATCCTGGTCGGCCTGATCGAGTCCGGCCAGTGGCGTCGCCGCTTCGAGGCACGCGAGGACCGCGGCCAGGACTGGGCGCAGTGGAGCGCCGATCTCGCCCGCAAGAAATCCATTCCGCTCGGCCGCCTGGGCACGCCCGACGAGGCCGCGCGCGCCATCTTCTATCTCGCCACGCCCCTGTCTTCCTACACCACGGGCAGCCACATCGATGTTTCCGGAGGCCTTTCCCGCCATGCCTAGTTCCCAAAAAATCACTGTCGGTGCCGTCATCGCCGAGTTTCTCGAGCATTGCGGCGTCAAGGCGGCCTTCGGGGTGATCTCCATCCACAACATGCCCATCCTCGACGCGATGCATGCACGGGGCAACGTCCGCTTCGTCATGGCGCGCGGCGAGGCCGGCGCCGGCAACATGGCCGACGCCTGCGCGCGCTCCACCTCCAGCCTGGGCGTGTGCATCACCAGCACCGGCCCGGCCGCGGGCAACATCGCCGGCAGCCTGGTGGAGGCCTATACGGCGGGCACGCCGCTGCTGCACATCACCGGCCAGATCGAGACGCAGTACCTGGACCAGAAGTTGTCGTACATCCACGAGGCGCCGGACCAGCTGACCATGCTGGGCGCCGTGTCCAAGGCCGCGTTCCGCGTGCGCAGCGCCGAGACCTGCCTGTCCACCCTCAAGGCCGCCGTGCAGGCCGCGATGACCGCGCCCACCGGCCCGGTGAGCGTGGAGATCCCCATCGACATCCAGCAGGCCGTGATCGACCTGCCGGCGGACCTGTCGCCGCTGCCGGTGGCCGTGCTGGCCCCCAGCGAGGCCTCGCTGGATGCGCTGGCCGACACGCTGGCCCAGGCGCGCCGCCCGCTGCTGTGGCTGGGCGGCGGCGCCCGCCACGCCGTCGCGGCCGTGCAGCGCCTGAAGGCGCTGGGCTTCGGCATCGTCAGCACCGGCCAGGGCCGCGGCATCGTGGCCGAGGACGATCCGGCCTCGCTGGGCGCCTACAACATCCAGAAGCCCGTGGAGGCCTTCTATCAGCGCTGCGACGCCATGCTGGCCGTGGGCACGCGCCTGCGCAGCAACGAAACGCTGAAGTACGAGCTGAAGCTGCCGCGCCCGTTGCTGCGCATCGATGTGGACGCCGCCCAGCAGGGCCGCTGCTATGCCGACGACGGCTTCGTCTGCGGCGACTCGGCCCTGGCGCTGACGGGCCTGGCCGACCGGCTGGAGGCACGCGGCTACCGGGCCGATCCCGAGCTGCTGGCCGACCTGCGCCTAGTGCACGACGAGGCCGTGGCCACCATGCGCGACGGCCTGGGCCCGTACAGCGTGCTGGTGCAGCAGCTGCAGCAGGTGGCCGGCCGCCACTTCAACTGGGTGCGCGACGTGACCGTCTCCAACAGCACCTGGGGCAACCGCGAGCTGCGCTTCTTCGAGCCCAATGCGGGCGTGCACGCCACGGGCGGCGGCATCGGCATGGGCATGCCCATGGCCATCGGCGCGGCCGTGGGCGCTGCGGTGACCGGCTCGGGCCGCAAGACGCTGGGCCTGGCGGGCGATGGCGGCTTCATCCTGAATCTGGGCGAACTCGCCACGCTGGTGCAGGAGCAGTGCGACACCCTGATCGTGCTGATGAACGACCAGCGCTACGGCGTGATCCAGAACATCCAGGACGCCTCCTACGGCGGCCGCCGCTGCTACGTGGAGCTGCACACGCCCGACTACGCGCAGCTCTGCGCCTCCCTGCATCTGCCGCATGCCCGCGTGCAGAACCTCGAAGAGCTGCCCGCCGTGCTGCAGTCGGCCTGGACGAAGAAAGGCCCCTTCCTGCTGGAGATCGACATGCGTGCCATCGGCGACTTCAAGGCCACGTTCTCGGGCCCGCCGGTGAACAAGCTGGACCAGATCCCGGCCACCGCCAAGGCCGCGTGAGGCCGCCGCATCTGCAAGAACGAGAGAGGCTCCCCATGTCGAACCTGGAACTGCTCCCCATCAACATCGCCGGCGAATGGCGCCTGGGCGGCGGCAGCGAATCGGCCACCCTCTACCCCGCCACCGGCGAGGTGGTGGGCCGCCTGCGCGCGCCCAGCCTGGAGGATGTGAACGAGGCCATCGAGAAGGCCGACCATGCCTTCCGCACCAGCGGCTGGGCCCAGCGAAAGCCCCACGAGCGCGCGGCCGTCCTGCACCGCGTGGCCCAGCTGATCCGCGAGCGCGCCGAGCCGCTGGCCCAGCTGCAGCGCCTGGACAACGGCAAGCCCATCAAGGAAACGCGCATGCTGGTGGCCAGCGCCGCCGCCACCTTCCAGTTCTTCGCCGCCGCCTGCGAAACCATGGAAGAGACCATCACGCCCTCGCGCGGCGACTTCATGACCATGAGCGTGTACGAGCCCATGGGCGTGGTCGCGGCCATCACGCCGTGGAATTCGCCTATCGCCAGCGAGGCGCAGAAGCTCGCTCCCGCGCTGGCCGCCGGCAACGCCGTGGTCGTCAAGCCCGCGGAGGCCACGCCGCTGCTGGCGCTGGAGTTGGCCAGGATCTGCGAAGAGGCCGGCGTGCCCAAGGGGCTGGTCAGCGTGCTGCCGGGCCGGGGCTCGGTGATCGGCGACGCCATCACCCAGCATCCGCTGGTCAAGCGCGTGTCGTTCACGGGCGGCACGTCCACGGGCAAGCACATCGCCCGCATCGCGGCCGACAAGATGATGCCGGTCTCGCTGGAGCTGGGCGGCAAGTCGGCCACCATGGTGCTGGCCGATGCCGATCTCGACCATGCCGTCAACGGCGTGCTCTACGGCATCTTCAGTTCCTCGGGCGAGTCGTGCATCGCGGGCTCGCGCCTGTTCGTGGCCCGCAGCCTCTACGCCGATTTCATGGAGCGCCTCACGGCCAAGGCCGCGGCGCTGCGGGTGGGCGACCCGGCCGACGAGGGCACGCAGATGGGCCCGCTGATCACGGCGAAGCACCGCGAATCCATCGAAAGCTATGTGGCGCTCGGCCTGTCCGAAGGCGGCCAGCTGCTCACGGGCGGCCAACGGCCCGAAGGCGCGCAGTTCGAACGCGGCTACTACTACCGCCCCACCATCCTCGGCGGCGTGAAGAACGACTGGCAGATCTGCCGGCAGGAAATCTTCGGCCCCGTGCTCGTGGCCATGCCGTTCGACGGCGAGGACGACCTGCTCGCCCAGGCCAACGACAGCGTCTACGCGCTGGCCGCCGGCATCTGGACGCGCGACTACAAGGCCGCCTGGCGCATCGGCCGCGTGGTGCAGGCCGGCACGGTCTGGATCAACACCTACAAGCAGTTCTCCATCTCCACGCCCTTCGGCGGCTGGCGCGACAGCGGCCTGGGCCGCGAGAAGGGGCGGCTGGGGATACAGCAGTACATGGAGCAAAAGAGCCTGTACTGGGGCATGAACGAAAGCCCGATCGCTTGGGCGAATTGAAGGAGCACGACATGAGCGTACTGGGCATAGACGAGATCACCTACGGCGCGGACGACTTGCCGGCCTGCCGCCGATTCTTCCTGGACTGGGGCCTGGCGCTGGTGGAGGATGCGTACGACCGGCTGGTGTTCGAGACCCTCAACGGCTGCCGCGTGATCGTCGCCACCGCGGATCACCCGGAGCTGCCGCCCGCCATCGAGGCCGGCCCCACGCTGCGCGAGGTGGTCTGGGGCGTGGAAAGCGAGGCGGACATGGCGCTGTACGCGGACCGCATCGCAGCGCTGCAGGGCTTCGTGAGGACCGAGGGTGCCCACGGGACGCGCATCGGATGCACCGACCCCAACGGCCTGTCGGTCCGCTTCCAGGTCACGCGAAAGCGCGACGTGCAGGTGGACAGCGCGGCCTACAACACCTGGAGCCGCAAGGACCGCGTCGACCAGGCCAGCCCGGCCTACGAGCGCGCCCAGCCCATCGAGGTCGGCCACGTGGTGTTCTTCGTCAAGGACGTGCAGGCCTGCGAGCGCTTCTACGTGGACCACTTCGGCTTCGCGGCCTCGGACCGCTACCCCGAGCGCGGCGCCTTCCTGCGCTGCGCGCCCGACGGCGGCCACCACGACATCTTCCTGCTGCAGCGCCCGGCCAGGGACGCGGGACTGAACCACGTGGCCTTCACGGTGCGCGACATCCACGAGGTCTTCGGCGGCGGCATGCACATCTCGCGCTGCGGCTGGGACACCCAGCTGGGCCCGGGCCGCCACCCCATCTCCTCGGCCTACTTCTGGTACTTCAAGAACCCGGCCGGCGCCCTGGTCGAGTACTACGCCGACGAGGACCAGCTCACCGCCGGCTGGCAGCCCCGCGAGTTCGAGCCCGGCCCTACCGTATTCGCCGAATGGGCCATCGATGGCGGCATCGACGGCAATACCCGGCGCCAGAAGGGCGTGGGGACCGGCGACGGCAAGTTCATTACCGACAAGCGGCACTGAAGCCGCGAGAGAGACGCCCTCCAACCCTCCCATCCCCACGGCCCCACCATGAACAAGACACGTCGTCAGGTTTTCCTTGCCGCTGCCTCCCTGGCCGCAGCCTCCATGGCCGGCAGCGCCCTAGCGCAGGCCTATCCGGCCAAGCCCATCACCATCGTCGTGGCCTATCCGGCCGGCGGCGATACCGACGCCATGGCGCGCCTGTATGCCGAGAAGCTGTCCACGCGGCTGGGCCAGCCGGTGCTGGTGGACAACCGCCCCGGCGCCAGCGGCACCATCGGCACCGCCCACGTGGCCAAGGCCGCGCCGGACGGCTACACGCTGCTGCTGGCACCCAATACCTTCGCCATCGCGCAGTTCGTGCTCAAGACTGCTTCGGGCAACAGCTACGACGTGCTGAACGGCTTCACGCCCATCGTGCAGACCAGCGTCCAGCCGATGTTCGTGGCCGTCGGCCAGGCTTCGGGCATCAAGGACATGAAGACGCTGATCGCGCAGGGCAAGGGCGACGGCCTGACCTACGCCAGCCCCGGCAGCGGCTCGCCCATGCACATCCTGGGCGAGATGTTCAACCGCGCCGCCGGCACCCGCATCGCGCACATCCCCTACCGGGGCGTGGCGCCGGCCGTCACCGACCTGATCGGCGGCCACGTGCCCGTGACCTTCATGACCTGGGGGCCGATCGCGCCCTACGTCGGCAGCAAGGCCACCGCCCTGGCCGTGGCCGACAGCCAGCGCAGCACGCTGGCTCCCAACGTGCCGACGCTGGCCGAACAGGGCATCAAGGGCGTGGAGGTGTCGGCATGGCAGGGCCTCTTCGGCCCCAAGGGCATGCCGCCCGAGGTCGCCAAGCTGCTCAACACCCAGCTCAACGAGATCCTGAAGATGCCCGACGTGGTTTCCAAGATGGCCACCTTCGGCGCGTTGCCCGCGGGCGGCGACCCCGCACGCCTGGAAAAGATCAACGCCGCCGATTTCAACCGCTTCGGCAAGCTCATCAAGGATCTCGACATCCGCGCCGACTGATACGAATCCGCACTCCAAGCGATCACCGCGTTGCTTCGCCTTGTTCTCGCTTGGATTGCGAACCCGTAAGAGAACACCCCACACGACAGTTTCGAAGGAAAGAACCATGGCTGCTGATCGCTATCTCGAGCCCCACCAGGCGCGCGAACGTGCACCGACCCTGATGGAAGACCTGCTGGGCGACGCCATCGAGCGCGCCTTCGGTGCCGGCGTGCAGACCCTGCCCGAACTGGTGGCCTACCTCAACCGCAGCGGCCCCGCCGGCGAGAACGGCGAGGCCTGGACCGAAGGCAGTTTCCAGGCGCTGATGGCGCGGCTGGGCCATTGATACCGAGCAGGACTGGAGAGCCCCATGAACGTACAAACCATCACCATCGACCCGGTGGACAGCCTGCTCGACAAAGGCCTGAAGAACCTCTGGTACGCGGTCTGCCCCTCGGACTTCGTGAAGACCCAGCCCGTGTCGCTGCGCCGCTTCGGCCGCAAGATCGCGCTGTGGCGCGATGCCGCGGGCCAGGTCCACGCGCTGGAAGACCATTGCCCGCACCGCGGCGCGCCGCTGTCGCAGGGCGTGGTCCTGGGCGACCGCCTGGCCTGCCCCTACCACGGCGTGGAAGTGCGCTGCGACGGCACGGTGACCAAGGTGCCGGGCAGCCCCGGCTGCAAGCTCGAAGGCTCGCGCGCGGCGCTGGCCTTCCATGTGCGCGAGGCGCATGGCGCCATCTTTCTCTACAACAGCGACAAGGCCGTGGACGAGGCGCCCGGGTTCACGCTGCCCGAGGAACTCACCTCGCCCGACTATGCCCACTTCCTTTGCTATGCAGAGTGGCGCAGCGACTACCGCTACGCGCTGGACAACGTCATGGACCCCATGCACGGCACGTTCCTGCACAAGCAGTCGCACTCCATGGCCGAGGGCGACAGCAAGGCCACCTTCCAGGTGCGCGAGACCGATGACGGCTTCGTCTTCGAGAAGGTGGGCCAGCGCGGCGTGAACTTCGACTGGACCGAATGGGGCAGCACGGGCGTGCACTGGATGCGCCTGGAGATCCCTTACCCCAAGACCGGCGGCCCGGGCGGCAACTTCGCCATCGTGGCCTGCGTCACGCCCATCAGCGCCGACCTGTGCGCGGTGTTCTTCTGGCGCTGCCGCAAGGTGCAGGGCTGGATGCGCGACACCTGGCGCTTCCTCTACCGCAACCGCCTGGAAGCGCGCCACTGGGCCGTGCTGGAGCAGGACCGGATCATGATGGAACAGATGGAGCTGGACGCCAACCGGCGCGAGAACCTCTACCAGCACGACATCGGCCTGGTGCGCCTGCGCCGCCACCTGCGCCGCCTGGCCCAGGAACAGATCGACGAAGGCGTCGCACCATGAGCACCGACCTCCAGGTCTTCGTGCACACGCTGCGCTTCGAGGCCCGGGACACCATCAGCGTGGACCTGCGGCCCGTGGCGGGTGGCGAGCTGCCGGCCTTCACGCCGGGCTCGCACATCGATCTGCACCTGCCCAACGGCCTGGTGCGCAGCTACTCGCTGAGCAACCCCAGCGAAGAGCGCCACCGTTACGTGGTCGGCGTGCTGCGCGACCGTGCCAGCCGCGGCGGATCGCGCTGCGTGCACGACGCGCTGCGCGTGGGCATGCCCCTCACCATCTCCGCGCCGCGCAACCATTTCGCGCTCGATGAGAGCGCCGCGCACACGGTGCTGGTGGCCGGCGGCATCGGCATCACGCCGCTGCTGTGCATGGCGCGCCGCCTCCAGGGGCTGGGCCGCTCGTTCGAGATGCTGTACTTCGCCCGCGAACGCCAGGGCGCGGCCTTTCTGGAGGAATTGCAGGCGCTGGGCATGCCGCTGCACCTGCACTTCGACAGCGAGGCCGGCGGCCCGCCCGACCTGCGCGCGCTGCTGGCGCAGCGCCAGCCCGGCGCCGGCACGCACCTGTACGCCTGCGGCCCCACGCCCATGCTGGACGCCTTCGAGAAGGCCTGCGCCGAGCTGGGCCACGCCAACGCCCACATCGAGCGCTTCACGCCGGTGGAGGTCCAGGCCGCCGATGACGCGCGCAGCCATTACACGGTGGAGCTCAGGCGCAGCGGCCGCTTCATCGAGGTCACGCCCGGAAAGTCGCTGCTCGACACTCTGCTGGAAGCCGGCATCCCGATGGACCACAGCTGCTGCGAAGGCGTCTGCGGCTCCTGCGAAACGCGCGTGCTCGAAGGTGTTCCGGACCACCGCGACTCGGTGCTCAGCCCCAAGGAAAAGGCCGGCAACCAAGTGATGATGGTCTGCGTCTCCGGCTGCAAGAGCGAGCGTCTGGTGCTCGATATCTGAGCAGGCCACCAGGCCTGCACGGCAATTCCCGTCCCCCTGTTCCTCCGCCTCACCCCCAAGGAGAAAACCCCATGAAAGCCCTCCATACGCCCCTGCTGAGCGGCGTGGCATTCGCCTGCCTGGCGTCCTTGCCCGCTGCCGCCTCGGCACAGTCCAAAGTCGAGATATTCGGCGTTCTCGACGTCGCCGTGGCCCACTTGGACGGGTCCGGTTCGTCCAAGACCGGCCTGTCCACGGGCGGTGCCAACATCAGCCGCCTGGGCTTTCGCGGCACGGAAGAGCTGGGCGGCGGCCTGCGCGCGGGCTTCTGGCTCGAAGCGGGACTGGACGTGGACAGCGGCTCGGGCAAGGCCACGGGCGGCGGCCTGGGCTTCAACCGCCGCTCCACCGTCAGCCTGTCGGGAAACTTCGGCGAGCTGCGCCTGGGCCGCGACGATTCGGCGACCTTCCTGAGCACGCTGATCTTCGATCCTTTCCTGACCAACGGCGTGGGCGGCACCATGGGCTTCACCATGCTGGGCGTTCCCGGCACGGGCACGGCCACGGGGGGCGCGCCCATCCAGATCAGCAACGCGGCCAGCTACTTCCTGCCGCAGAACCTGGGCGGCTTCTATGGCCAGGTGCAGGTCGCGATGGGCGAGCAGGTACGCAGCGCGCCCAACAAGAACCAGGGCGACTACCGCGGCCTGCGTTTGGGCTACCGCCAGGGCGCGTTCAACGGCGCCCTGGCCACGGGCAAGCTCTATGGCGACAGCGCCGCGACCGATCTCACGGCCAGCAACGTGGGCCTGAGCTACGACCTCGGAGTGGCCAAGCCCATGCTGCTGTGGGCCACGGAAAAGCGCGGATCGCTCAAGGTCACCGCGCTGCAGCTGGGCGTGACCGCCCCGGTGGGTCCCGGGGAACTGCGCGCCTCCTACGGGCACTACGACACGGCCGGCAGCAATGCCGACTGGAACAAGCTCAGCGTGGGCTACGGCTACAACTTCTCCAAGCGCACCCAGGTCTATGGCACGGTGGCCTTCCTCAAGAACAAGGACGGCGCGGCCAGGTCCATCGGCGTGCAGGGCCTGTCGGCTCCGGGCACCACGCTGGGCGGTCGTTCGTCCGGCGTCGAAGTCGGCGTGCGCCACTTCTTCTGATCCGGCCATAGCGCGATAGAGACTTGCCATGACAGACATGCGTGCAGCGCGTTGGTGGGGCGTGATCAGCCTCTTCGTGATCGTCGCCATCTCCTATGTGGACCGGATCAACATCTCGATCCTCATCACCGACCAGGCGTTCCTGGACCACATCGGGCTGGCCGCCGGCGACCGCACGCAGCAAGGCCTGCTGGCCACGGCTTTCATGGTGGGCTACGGCGTTTCATCCTTCGTGCTGACTCCGTTCTGCGCCGCGCTGTTCGGCGTGCGGCGCAGCCTGGCGGCGGGCCTGCTGCTGTGGGGCGTGGTGACCTTCCTGTCGCCCGCCCTGGACAGCTACGGCCTGCTGCTGGCCTCGCGCATCCTGCTGGGGGTGTCGGAGGGGCCGCTCTTCTCGCTGGCGGCCAGCTACATCAAGGCGCATTTCGAGAGCCACGAGAACGGAAAGCCCAACTCCTTCGTGAACATGGGCACGGGCCTGGGCCTGGCGATCGGCTATCCGCTGGTCGGCTACCTGGTGGCCGCGCACGACTGGCAGACCTCGTTCCATGTGCTGGGGCTGATCAACATCGTGCTCGGCATTCCGCTGGTGCTGGCCTTCATCCGCATGCCCCGGGTGGACTCCGGCATGCCGCGCCCGCGCTCCCTGGGCGAAGCCGTGGCGCAGGTCGGGCAGATCGTGCGCGGCGCCATGCACACACGCTACCTGGGCCTGGTCACGCTGCTGACCGCGGCCTTCCTGGCCTACCTGTGGGGCAGCAGCAACTGGCTGCCCGCCTACCTGCACCAGTCGCGCGGCTTCTCGATGCGCGAAATGGGCTGGCTCGCTTCCTTGCCGCAGTACGCCACCGTGCTGGCGGTACTGGTCGGCGGCATCGTCATCGACCGCGTGCCCCGGCGCCAGGTACCGCTGATCTTCGTGGCTGGCAGTTTCGGCGTGGCCCTGGCCGTGTGGTGCGCCATCCATGCGCAGGACCGCTACATGGCAGCCTACTGCCTGATTGCCGCCAACTTCTGCTGGGGCCTGATGAGCCCGGCCATCCCCAGCACCGTGCAGCACTGCGCGCGGCCCGAGCACGTCGCCAGTGCCTACGGCGTGGTCAACGGCACGGGCAGCCTGGTGGCGGGCTTCATGCCGGCCATCATGGGCGCGGTGATCGGTGCGCTGTCAGTCCATGGCGGCGTGAACGCGGGCTTCTCTGCGGGCTTTGCGATGCTGATCGGCACGCAGCTGGTGGTGATGCTGTGCGGCATCGTGCTGTGGACGCGCGAGCGCGGCACAGCCCCCGGAGCCTGATACGAATTCGCACTCCAGGCGATCACCACATTGCCTCGCCTTGCCCGGCGGTGCTGCAGCGCCGTCTGCGGCTTCGCGCCTCGTTCCCACTTGGGACTGCGAGCTCGTATGAACGGGAGGTCTTCCGAACATCCGGGAACCGAGAGCTTTCGATTCTCTGCCTCATTGCGCACGAGGCGCGGCCCAGGCCAGCAGACGCCGTGGAACCGGCTCCGCCGGGCCACTGGCGTCGTCCCCCTGGGGGGACGCCGCGAAGCGGCTCAGGGGGGAATTACTTCAACCAGCCGCGCTTGCGGAAGTACCACATCGGCCCGATGGCGCTCGCCACCATCAGCGCGATGCCGTAGGCATAGCCGTAGTCCCACTGCAGCTCCGGCATGAACTGGAAGTTCATGCCGTACACGCTCGCGATCAGCGTGGGCGGCAGCAGCGCCACGCTGGCCACCGAGAAGATCTTGATGATCTTGTTCTGGTTGATGTTGATGAAGCCGACCGTGGCGTCCATCAGGAAGTTGATCTTGTCGAAGAGGAAGGCCGTGTGGTTGTCCAGCGATTCGATGTCGCGCAGGATCTGGCGCGCGTCCTCGAACTGCTCGGCGTTCAGCATCTTGCTGCGCATCATGAAGCTCACGGCGCGGCGTGTGTCCATCACGTTACGGCGGATGCGGCCGTTCAGGTCTTCCTGCCGCGCGATGGCTGAGAGCACCTCGCCGGCACGGGTGTCGGTCACGTCGCCGGCCAGCACCTGGGTGCTGACTTCCTTGAGCTCGTCGTAGATGTTCTCCAGCGTGTCGGCCGAATACTCGGCGTCGGCGTCGAACAGCTTGAGCAGCACCTCGCGCGCATCCTCGATCAGCCCCGGCGCCCGGCGCGCGCGCATGCGCAGCAGGCGGAAGACGGGCACGTCCTCGTCGTGGATGGAGAACAGCACGCCCTTGCTCTTGAGCGAGTCGTTGACCAGGTTCAGGATGAAGGCCACGCGCACCGAGCGCGGGTCTTCGTCGTCATCGATGAGAAAGTCGCTGCGGATGTGCAGCTCGCCGTTGTCTTCGGCATAGAACCGGGCGGATTCCTCGATGTCCTCGTCCATCGCGTCTTCCGGGATGGACAGGCCGTAGTGCTGCTTGATCCAGCGTTTTTCTTCGAGCGTGGGCGATTCCAGATCGACCCAGATGGGCTGGAACTGCGCGAGCTCTTCCAGGGATTCGATCTCTTCCTGGACCAGCCGGCCATTGGCCAGCGTAAAGATGTTGAGCATGGGGGCTCACTCCCGGTATGAGGTTGGCGACTGCGATGAGGGGGCGGGGCGAGAGGCGCTTTCAACCCCGCGGCAGGCGACTGGCCGGGCGTTGAAAGCTACCGACTGGGGTAGGTTTCCACGGGAGGGTTCTCCATGATCGAGAAAGCGCCGGATTATGGCATCGCAGGCCGCCGCGACGGCCTGTGCCGCAGCCGCGCCGCGGGGCTTTCGACGCCTGTCGGCGCCGTTCGCCGGAGGCCGGCAGCGGGGGCTCTCTTCAGCCTGCGCCGCGCACCAGGGCCAATGCCCGGCACAGGTCGGCCCAGGCCGCGGCCTTGGCGTCGGGCGCGCGCAGCAGATAGGCCGGGTCGTAGCTCACGATGGCCGGCACCTGCATGCCGCCCGGCCCGTTGAGCGACTGCACGCCCGCGCGCAGCCGGCCCAGCGGCTCGCGGCTGCCCAGCACGGCGCGTGCGGCGCCCAGGCCCAGCACCAGCACCATCGACGGGCGCAGCTGTTCCAGCGCCTGGGCCAGGCCGTCGGCGGGCTCGGCAGCGCCTTCGGCCGCAGCGCCGCCACGGCCCAGCGTGGCGATCCTGGTGCGCGGGTGGCGGTGCAGCTGCATGGCGCGCAGCATGTTGTCCAGCAGCTTGCCGGCATCGCCCTGCAGTGGCTGGCCGGGCGCGGCGCTCTCGACCACCACCAGCCAGCCTGCGCCCAGCGCGGCAGGCGTGGCGGCCGGATCGGCCTGCGGGTAGGCCGCCACCGGGGCGTGCCAGACCAGGCCCGGGCCGGCTGCGGCGGCCTGCGCGCTGGGGGGCACCGCTTGTGCGGGCGCGGGCGCGGGCGCGGGAGCGGCGGGGCGTGGCGCGGCAACGGGCGGCGCGGCGTGCGGCGGCTGCGCTGCCGCAGGAGTGTGCGAGGGTGCCATGCGGGGCGCGGCCGGCGGCGGTTCGGCCG
>Ga0105242_10001194_pt1 | contig 20502 bp, 21 predicted proteins | sample KBSM24metaG_FD_81521 | JGI IMG/M metagenome (GOLD analysis project Ga0105242, IMG submission 81521) | Miscanthus rhizosphere microbial communities from Kellogg Biological Station, Michigan, USA - KBS M2-4 metaG | ecosystem: Host-associated > Plants > Roots > Rhizosphere > Soil | place... | reverse complement strand
GGTCGGTTGTTCGGCTGTCGGCGGACCCATTGGCGATACGTCTGGCGGAGGAGGAGGAAGCGGTGGAGGTGGACGTGTGCCGGGCGGTCCGGGCTGTGATGGACCCGGCGGATCGGGCGGTGGTGGCTCCGACGGTGGTGGCTCCGACGGCGGTGGCGGTGGGGGATTGAAGTCGCTCACGGTGATCTCCCCTCACTGAGCAAGTTCATCCATCGTGACCCGACGACACCGTTCGGCAATGACCCGCAACGGGTGAAACCCACGATGGGATGGGCGGGACGTCGAAATGCGACGATGACCGCCATGGCCATCGATTTCACCCTGTCCCCTGCGCTGGAGGACATCCGGCTCCGCGTGCGCACCTTCATCACCGACGTCGTCAAGCCTGGGGAGGCGAAGATGGGCGCCCACGGAGAGATGGATCGCAAGGAGTACCTCTCGCTGCTGATCGGCATGCGCCAGGCGGCCAAGGACGCAGGACTGTGGCTGCCGCAGATGCCCAAGGAGTGGGGCGGGATGGGCCTCGGCCATGTCGAGTTGGCGATGGTGCAAGCGGAGGCCGCCAAGACCTCGTACGGCCCGTTCGTGCTCAACTGCCAGGCGCCCGACGAAGGCAACATGCACACCCTCCTGCATTGGGCAACGCCCGAGCAGAAGGAGAAGTATCTCCGCCCCCTGTGCGACGGCGTCAAGATGAGTTGCTTCGCGATGACCGAGCCCGAGGTGGCCGGAAGTGATCCGACGCTGATCAAGACGACCGCGATCCAAGACGGCGACGAATGGGTCATCAACGGCCACAAGTGGTTCATCTCCAACGCGCGGCGCGCTGCGTTCGCGATCCTTCTCGCCCGTACTGAGGACAACCCCGATCTACCGCAGGCCGCCAACACTGCATTCATCGTTGACATCCCGTCGCAGGGTTGGAATCGCGTCCGTGAAGTCGAGACGATGCACGGCGGTAGCGGCCACAGCGAGATCGTCATCGAGGACCTCCGCGTGCCGAACAGCAACATGCTCGGCGGGCGCGGGCAGGGTCATCTGCTCGGTCAGTACCGTCTCGGGCCGGCGCGGCTCGCGCACTGCATGCGGTGGATCGCCCAGGCCGAGACCGCCCTCGACATGATGGTCGACCGCTCGTTGTATCGCTACGCGCACGGGTCGGTGCTCGCCGAGAAGCAGGGCATCCAGTGGATGATCGCCGATTCGACGATGGAGCTGTATCAGGCCAAGTTGATGGTGCTGCACGCCGCCTATCGCATCGACCAAGGCCTCGACTTCAAGTCAGAGGTCTCGATGGCCAAGCACTTCGTGGCCAACATGCTGGGTCGCGTCATCGACCGCTCGATCCAGGTGCACGGCGAGCTGGGGTACTCGACCGACACACCGCTGGCCAGCATGTACCAGCACGCCCGATGGGCGCGTTTCGCCGACGGTGCCGACGAGGTGCATCAGATGCGCATCGCCCAGCGAACCATCGCCGCGTATCGCGACACGGGTTCCACGCGAACCGCTACTGGCGACCTACCGGTGTAGTCCGGTCACCCCAACAATCCACTGACCGTGACCGGGACGAGGCCGGCGCTGTGCAGCGCGTCGACGATCTGCGGTAGGGCGTCGATCGTGTCACGGTGGCCGAAGTGCAAGCTGACGATGGCGCCGGGATGCAACTGCCCGACGACGCGAGAGACCACAGCGTCCGCGCCGGGTTCGGTGTAGTCGAGCGAGTCGATGTCGTAGCCGACCGAAACGGGATATCCCGCTGCGCCGGCCTCTTCGAGGATGAGATCCGTCGGCACGTCGGTGCCCGACGGCCTGAACCACTTGCCGATCGAGCCGATGAACGGGATCAGTGCTTGGCCGCCACCGACGATCTCATCGCGCACCTCCACCCTCGACAACTTCAGCATCGACTTGTGGCTCTTGGTGTGGTTGCCGAGCTCATGCCCCTCGTCCACAGCGCGGTGCCCGAGCGCCGGATTGGCGGACAGCCAGTCACCGATGGCGAACAGCGTCGAGGTGATCCCGAGTGTCTTCATCCGGTCGAGCAATTCACCCACGAGCGACGGATCGCCACCGAGATGGAACGTCAGGGCGACGTTGTTGGCGGACGTCGGTCCGTGGCTGACATACGTCGCCGGACCGCCAGATTGCGTCGTGGAGACGACGACTTCAGAAGGTGGTGTCGTCGCGCTGGTCGTCGGCGGCGCGGCGGACGTCGGTTGTGTCGGCGCAGTCGTCGTGGCCGCCGCGCCGAGTGCTGTCGTAGATGTCGGCGGCGTCGGCGGTGTCGCACCGGGAGCTGCTCGTGTAGTTGCGCACCCGGTGACAACGACTGCGCCGGCCACGAAGGCTCCGCCACGGGCGAGCAGTTCGCGGCGCCCGATGAGCTTCGGCGCAGGATCGTCGCTCATCGGTAGTTGCCCGTGTGGCCGAGCGAGTATCGCCCGGGTTGAGGGAACACGGCCAACCCGTGTGGCCCGGGTGGCACGGGAATCGTCGCGATGAGAATGCCCGATGTCGTGTCGAAGACGTACACAACGGAGTCGTATCGGCCGGACAGCCACAACCGCTTGCCGTCGGCCGACACTCCACCCATGTCGGGCGATCCACCGTTGGGCATCAGCCACGTCGCCACGACCGTGTCGGTCTTCGGGTCGATCACGCTGACGGATCCGTCATACGGTTTCGACTTTCGCCGAACGTCGTGTTCCGTTCGCCCACGATTGGTCACGTACATCACAGACGCATCGCGGCTCGGGTAGATCCCGTGTGCGCCGACGCCCGTCCCGATCGAGCCGGTCACCGCCGTGCCGTCCGCGTTCACGATCCACACACATCCGTGGTCCATGTCGGCCACGTAGAACTTGGTCCCGTCGGGAGCCAGTCGCACGTCTTGTGGCATCGACCCTGGCGGAAGCGCCACCTTTCCGAGGACGGCTCCGGTTGCGGTGTCGACCTTCAGCAGTTCACCGGAGAACTCGCAGGTCGCGAGGAACCATGTTTCGTCTGCCGACCAGTCGGCATGGTTCACCCCCTTGCACGGCGCATCGACCGAGTGACGAAGCTTCCAAGTCGATCGGTCGTAGAAGTCGATCCGATTCAAACGCTCGGCCATCACGATCGCGGTCGACCCGTCGGGCGTGAAGTACAGGTTGTACGGGGCAGCGACCTGGATCGAGGCACCCTTGTCGCCGGTCATCGGGTCGATCTCGACGAGTCGGTTCGAGTCGCTGACGGTCGCGTAGAGCTTGGTGAGGTCCCACGACGCCACCACGTGTTGAACGAGTCGCCCGACCTTGTAGGTCTTGACGATCTGCATGGTGGCTTGGTCGATCACGGTCACCGAACCATCGTCGTTGCTCGGCACGTAGACGTAGTTCTTGGCATCTCTGACGGCCGGGCTCATCTGACCGACTCCGGTGTGCGAATACACGCCCGCCGAGGCAGCCGTTGTCGGCGTGGCCGAGGCCGCCGACGTGGTCTCCGGTTCGTCCGTGCCGGAGGCGGAAGATTCGTGTTCGTCCGTGACCGCCGGCCGTGTCGCCGGCGGAGAGACACTCGGGGGCGACGAGGTCGACAGGTTCTCTCCCGATGCGGACGAGCATGCCGCCGTGACCGCGGTGCTGCCACACGTCAGCACGCCAACGAGAATCCAACGACGCCATCGGTGGCGCCGCCGCCGCGTTACCATCTCCCCGACCGTATGCCGCCGAACCCGCTGGCGGTCGTCGGAACGGTAATTCGTGGGTAAATCGTCAGCGATTTGCCGGCGTAGGCGCCGGCACCTGCCAGTCAGCCGGCATCTTGGAGAAGTCGAAGAACGGCTCCTCGTCGTGAGCGGCGACGGCATCTTCGATCTGGTCGTAGAAGCCCTTGCCGGTCTCTTCGGCGAACGTGATGTGGACTTCGTCGGCGTCGCTGATCGTCGGGCGCTGCACGTACTCGGGGAACGTCGCCTCGGCGGCGTCGCCCTCGGAATAGCCACGGGCGAACATCTGCTTGAGGATGCCGAACCCGTCGTTGCGAACCAACGTGCCACCGCGAGCGGAGCCGCCGAGCTCGCGCATGTGCGACTGGAACTTCTCGAGGTCGTAGGTGTCGTAGGCGACGTGTTGACACGCGTGGTCGCCGTGGCGGTCGACGAACTTGGTGACTTGCGACTTCTTGGCGCGGTCGATGCCTTCGATGAGGGCCACGCCGAAGTCGCCGTAGTCGATGCACCAGATCTTCATGCTGCTGTCGGGATCGCCGGGACGAACGTCGTCGATGCGATTGATGAGGGTGCCGCCCTCGACTTCGATGTGGAACCAGGCCCACTTCTCGATGGTGCCGGCGGCGCACGCGTAGGTGATGTGATCGACCTTCTTGATGTACGACATAGAGCCATTGAACCAAGATGATCAATACTGATCAAGATGTGCAGTCATTATGATCAGATTACTATGTCCAATTGATCAGACTGATCGAAAAGAATTCGTCGACGAACCAGGAGCCGTACAAAATGGACGATCGCCCGATGACGCTCGATTCACTCGACCGTCGTCTCATCGGCAGACTACGGGCCGAGCCGCATTCGACCGTGTCCGATCTCGCCCAGGTTCTCGGCTGCGCCCGCGGAACGGTGCTGACCCGTCTGCGCCGCCTCGAGGAGCGCAAGGTGGTGGTCGGCTACGGCCCCGACATCGATCCGACGGCCGCAGGACTCGGTGTGCTTGCCTTCACGACGTTGGCGATCTCGCAGGGTTCGCACAACCGCATCGTGGCCCATCTTCGAGCCATCCCCGAGATCCTCGAGATCCACACGGTGACGGGGTCGGGCGACCTGCTGATCCGGATCGTGGCCCGCAGCAACGACCACCTCCACTCGGTGCTGCAGCGCATCGTGTCGTCGCCCGATGTCAATCGCACCGAGACGCAGCTTGCATTGAGCAGCACGGTGTTGCGCACCGTCGCCGACCTCGTGGCCGAAGGCGCCGAGCGCGCCTAGTCCTCGATGTTGAACACGGCGCGGAAACGATCGAGGTTCTCGACCGAAGGGCGCAGCGGGTCGTAGTCGGGCTCGGGCAGCGGCTGCACCACATCCCAGTGCTCGGCCATCATCCCGTCCGAGTCGAAGCGCAAGAAGTCGGCGATCACGACGGCCGGCAGCAGCTTGTGAAGGATCACGAAGTCGCCGCTGGCGAAGAGGTGAATCGGTCGCCACTCCCGTCGGCCCGGTCGCTTCCACGCCACCTCGTGCAAGTAGTGGCGCAGGCCCTCGCGACCCTGTCCGATCCCCGGTGTGTGTTGGATGTAGTTCTCCGACACGTACCGATCGACCAGCGACAGATCGTCGCCGTGCATGCAGTCGCTCATGAAGTGCAGTGCGACCCGCTCGTTGGGTGTGAGGTCGGTGCGTGTGCGGGGATCCCAGGGATTGTCGAACATCGGCGCTGAGTCTCCCAGAGGTACGGTGTCGCAGCCGATTTGGGAGGGGACGCGTGAGGGCTGCGGTGGCGATGGGCATCGACGAGGACGACCCGTTGTCGAAGTTGACGCTGCGCGACGACTGGACGCAACCGATCGCGCCGGAGGGCCACAGCCTCGTCCGCGTCGCGACAACGTCGATCAACATGCACGATCTGTGGTCGATGCGCGGCGTCGGGGTCCGTGCCGATCAGTTCCCGATGGTGCTCGGTTGCGACATCGCCGGGTGGGACCCTGACGGCAACGAGGTCGTCGTGTCGGGCTCGTTCGGCAATCCCGATGCCGGGCACGGTGACGAGTCGTTCGACCCGGGCCGAGCGTTGGTCTCCGAGAGGTTCCCCGGGGCATTCGCGGAATACACGATCGTCCCGAATCGGAACATGGTGCCGAAGCCGGCGTTCCTGACGATGACCGAAGCGGGCTGCATCACGGTTGCGTGGACAACCGCATTCCGGATGCTGTTCACGCGAGGACACGCCAAAGCGGGGGAGACGGTCTTGATCCAGGGTGCCGGTGGCGGCGTGGCAACCGCAGCGGCCGCACTGGCCCGCGCCGCCGGATTGCGAGTGATCGTCACCAGTCGATCGACGGCCAAGCGCGAGCGCGCACTGGCGCTCGGTGCTCACCGCGCAGTCGAGACAGGAGCCCGCCTCGACGAGCCGGTCGACATCGTCATCGAAACAGTCGGCGAAGCGACGTGGAAGCACAGCCTGCGCAGCGTGCGACCCGGCGGTCGGATCATTGTCTCGGGAGCGACCACCGGCAGCGATCCCAGCGCTGACCTGGCACGCGTCTTCTATCGGCAGATCTCGATCGTCGGCGTCAGCGGGGCCAGTCGAGTCGAGACGGAGCAGTTGCTGCGGTTCATGGAGGCTGCCGACCTCCATCCGGTCGTCGACTCGGTCTTTCCGCTCGACGACATCCATGCCGCGTTCGGACGTGCGCAACAGCCGGACCTGTATGGCAAAGTGATCGTTCGAGTGAGCGAATCGTGAACCACCTCCTGCCGACGCTCGATGGCGAGTTCGGCGACCATCCCGCGGCGGTGACGGTCGCGGGGGAGTCGGTCAGTTGGGCGCAGCTTCGTCGGCGCGCGGGTGCGGTCGCCCAGCAACTGACCGGCATGTCGGCGGTCGCCCTGCGCGCCGCGAACACGCTCGACACGGTCGTCGGCGTCGTGGCCGGCCTCATGGCGGGTGTGCCGGTGGTACCGATACCCGCGGATGCCGGGCCGATGGAACGCGGACACATGCTCCGCGATTCGCGGGCCGCGGCGACGATCGGTGACCCGGATTGGGACGACGTCGCCCTGCCGAAGATCCCCGTCGAGGGCGAGGCCGACTGGTCGGGCGACGAGCCGCCCGCCGATTCGACGGGTCTGATCATGTACACGTCGGGCACCACTGGACTGCCGAAGGGCGTGGTGTTGTCGCGTCGCGCCTTGGGCGCCGATCTCGATGGCCTTGCCGACGCCTGGCAGTGGACGCCCGACGACACGCTGGCGCACGGCCTGCCGTTGTTCCACGTGCACGGTCTGGTGCTGGGTGTTCTGGGACCGCTTCGTGTCGGATCCCGCCTCGTCCACACCGGCAGGCCCACTCCGCAGGCCTACGCCGCCGCGGATGCAACGATGTACTTCGGTGTGCCGACGGTGTGGTCGCGCGTCTGTGCCGAGCCGTCGATGGCGACTGCCTTGCGCGGCGCGCGACTCGTCGTGTCGGGCAGTGCACCGCTTCCCGTGGCCGTGTTCGAACAGATGCAGGTACTGATCGGCCAAGCGCCGGTGGAGCGGTACGGGATGACCGAGACGCTGATCACCGTGTCGACGAGAGCCGACGGCGAGCGTCGCCCGGGATGGGTCGGTCTTCCGATCAAGGGTGTCGAGAGCCGGTTCGTCGACGACGCGGGCCAGCCGCTGACGCCCGACGGATCGTCGATCGGCGAACTGGAGATCCGGGGCACGACGATGTTCGACGAGTACCTCAACCGCCCCGACGCCACCGCAGAGTCGTTCGACGGCGACTGGTTCCGCACCGGTGACGCAGTCGTGATCGACGATGGTGGCTTCCATCGCATCGTCGGACGGCAATCGATCGACATCATCAAGACCGGTGGATTCAAGGTCGGCGCGGGCGAGGTCGAAGCAGCACTCATGACGCATCCAGCGGTCGTCGAGTGCGCCGTGGTCGGGGCCAGCGATTCCGACCTCGGCCAGCGGATCGTGGCCTACGTGGTCGCCTCCGACGTCGACGGCACGATCCTCATCGAACATGTCGCCGCGTTGCTGTCGGTCCACAAGCGGCCTCGCGAGGTCCGCATCGTCGATGCCCTGCCGCGCAACGCGATGGGCAAGGTGCAGAAGAAGCTGCTGTCCTGATCGACGATGGTCAGACGAGGCGCGTGACGAGGTCGCCGATTCCCTCGATCGTGCTCGTCAGGACGTCGCCCGGATGCAGGAAGCGGGGTGGCTTGCGGGCGTAGCCGACTCCCTCGGGGGTGCCGGTGAAGATGATGTCGCCGGGCAGGAGCGGGCACAGGTTCGAGAGGTACTCGATCAGGAACGGCACGTCGAAGATCAACATCGACGTGCGCGAGCTCTGCAGGGTCTCCCCGGCCAACGAGTCGTGGATCGCCAGGTCGTGCGGGTTGTCGAACTCGTCGAGTGTGACCAGCCAGGGGCCGGTCGGGCCATAGCCGTACCGCGACTTGCCCAAGCTCCACTGTGGCGCCGGCCCTTTGCGTTGCAGCACGCGATCCGACAGGTCCTGACCGATCGTGTAGCCCGCCACGTACGACATCGCATCGGACGCGGCGACCCGGTACGCCCGTCGGGAGATCGCGACGACGAGCTCGATCTCCCAGTCGGTGTCGACCGGCAGCTCGACGTCGTGTGACGGCCCGACGATGCAGCTCGGCCACTTCGTGAACACCGTCGGTTCCTCGGGCACGGTGAAGATGCCCTCCTCGGCGTGGGCCCGGTAGTTGAGACCGATGGCGAACACCTGGCCCGGGCGCGGCACCGGCGCTTCGACCTGCCCGAGATCGACGTCGCCGGAGCCGCGGGCGTTGATCGATGCCCCCCAGTCGACGAGGGCTTGCCAGTCGTCGAACATCCGCTGCGGGTCGGGCGAGAACCGGTTGTCGCTGGCGGCGGCCACATCGACGGCCTTGCCGTCGACGAACGTGTTGAGGCGACCGGCGATGTTGCACAAGCGCATGAATGGACAGCATATGCACGGACTGTGTGCAGCTCATCTGTCGACCATTCGGCGCGTGGCAGTACTGTCGCCACGATGCGCGTCGGCGTCGACCTCCCTTACTTCGCACACCCGGTCGAGATCCGCGACTACGTACAAGCGGCCGAAGGCCTCGGTTACTCGCACATCGGGTTCTCGGAACACATCGTCTCGTCGAGCGCGGAGACGTTCCCACCCGGGCTGTCCTTCGACGAGCCGTGGCACGAGTCGTTCACGTTGCTCGCGTTCCTCGCGGCGATCACCCAACGGGTGGAGTTGAACACCGGGATGACGCTGCTGACGTTGCGTCCCGCCGCACTTGCCGCCAAGCAGGCTGCGGAAGTCGACCTGTTGAGTGGAGGCCGGTTGCGCCTCGGAGTGAGCGTCGGGTGGCAGCACCGCGAGATGGAGGCCGTCGGCGTCGACCCCTCGACGCGGGGCAAGCGCATCGAGGAACAGATCGAAGCGATGCGGTTGCTCTGGACACAACCGCTCGTCACGTATCACGGCACGCACGTGGTGCTCGACGAGGTGGCGCTGCACCCGCGCCCGTCGAAGCCGATCCCCATCTGGATGGGTGGCGGCAACTTCGACACGGGGGGCATGCCTCGCGACGTCACCATCAAACGCGCCGCGCGCCTCGCCGACGGTTTCAAGATGATGGCGCCGCTGGGGACGAACCTCGACCGCATGTTGCTGCTCGTCGATCGGCTGCGCGAAGAGGTCGCTGCTGCCGGCCGCGATCCCGACACGTTCGGGTTGGAAGGCCGACTGGTCACCCACGTCACGCCCGTCGAACAGTGGGCCGCAACGGTTGCCGCAGTCCGCTCCGCCGGCGCCTCGCACTTCGGCATCGCCAACCGAATCGTCGCCGGCTCCGTCGCCGACCAGATCGCCTTGATCACGCGTGTTGCCGACACGACCCGCGCCGAGTGGGGCGACCCGTGAAGATCACCGACGTGTCGGTGGTCGTGCACGAACGGCCACTGCCGCCGGGTATGCCGCTGCCGCCGATGCGCATGGGTGTGCTGCGGATCCGCACCGACGAGGGCATCGAGGGCAACACGTTCATCAGCCCGCCGGGGCCGGACATCACGGATCAGATCGTCTCACTGGTCAAGCCGTTGCTGATCGGGCGCGACCCGCTCGACATCGGGGCGATCTGGCACGAGCTGTGGGACAAGCGCAGGAGCATGCACTCGACGGTGCAGGGCCATGTCGATGTCGCCCTGTGGGACATCGCCGGCAAGGCTGCGGACCTTCCCGTCCACCGCTTGCTCGGCACCGTCCGTCAGGAATTGCCGGCGTACATCTCGTCGTGGGTGCACCACGATTCGGCGACGTACGCCGAAGAAGCCGTTGCGTACAAGGAGCAGGGCTTCACCGCATACAAGCTGCACCCGCCGACGCAGCGTCGCATGCTGCGCGGTGAACGCGGCGTCACGATCGCCGACGACATCGATGCGTGCCAGTTGGTGCGCGATCGCGTCGGCGAGCAGTACCGGTTGATGTTGGACTCGGCGTGGGCATACAGCTATCCGGAGGCGGTCAGCGTCGGCCGAGCGATCGAAGATCTCGACTACTACTGGTACGAAGACCCGCTGCCCACCGGCGACATCCACGGCTACCGGCGCCTCAAGCAACAGCTGTCGATCCCGATCATGGCGACCGAGATGACCGAGGGCGGGCTCTACGCGCTGGCGCCGTGGTTGGTCAACGAGGCCACCGACTTCCTTCGCGGTGACGTCGTGGTCAAAGGCGGCATCACCGGGATGATGAAGATCGCCCACCTCGCCGAGGCGTTCCACATGAACTGCGAGTTGCACGACGCGTACAACGCGCTCAACAACGTCGCCACGTTGCACGTCGCCATGGCCATCCGCAACTGCGAGTACTTCGAAGTGATCGTCATCCACCCGCCCGGGCAGTACGACACTGCCCACTTCAGCTACGGGTTGACGGAGCCGATCCGGATCGACGCGTCCGGCAACGCCCACGCTCCCGATCGTCCCGGCCTCGGCTACGACATCGATTGGGAGCTGATCTCGGCAACGCAGCTTGCCGAAATCGACTGAGCCCAATTTCAACTGATTACACATTCGCTATCGACAGTACAAATTGGTACGAGTATTGTGGAATCCGCATGAAGCTCGAGTTTTTCCACACCATGAACTACTGCGGACCGGATCACGGCGCCTCCTGGCCGGCGCCGCCGCGAATCTGCGACAACGACTTCGTCGCGTCAACGATCGAGAACGGGTTGGTCGAGTGCGGCGCGGCACTCGACGCCGGCTTCGACCGGCTGAACTTCGCCGAGCACCACTACTCGCCCAAGCAGCTCACCCCGAACCCGATCGTCTTCGCGGCTGTTGCCGGCCGTCGATTCCCCGAGGCGCAGATCGGCGTCTTCGGCACCGACCTGCCGATCAACAACCCGGTGCGCATCGCCGAGGAGTACTCGATGCTCGACAACCTCCTCGGCGGGCGTCTGCGCATCGGCATGCTCCGCGGCACGCCGAACGAGTACCTCACCTACGGCACGAACCCGTGGGAGTCGCGTGAGCGGTACGAGGAAGGCATCTTGTTGTTGAAGGCGTGCTTCACCGAGCCCGAGCCGTTCGGTTGGGAGGGCCGCTACTACCGCTTCCGCAACATCGCCGTGTGGCCGCGCCGCCTGCAGGACCCGCACCCGAGCATCATGATCTCCGGCAACAGCAGAGACGGCGCGGTCTTCGCCGGCAAGCACCGGCTCGATCTCGGCTTCTCCTACATCGACCCGGCGAAGTGCGCCGAGCACGTCGCTGTCTACCGCCAGGCCGCCGCTGACGCCGGCTGGGAACCGACGCCGGACAACCTGCAGTACCGCCACTTCATGTACGTGGCCAACACCGACGACGAGGCACGCGAGACGATGGCGGCCCTCGGTGCGGGCGGCGGGCTCGCAGCGCTGTTCCCCGGCGCCTCACCGGACCTCATGCAGACGATGGGCCAGATCGGCGCGGCGCTCGCCGGCGTGCCGCAGCACGTCGTCGTCGACCCGTCGATGGCCCCGCCGCTCAGCATGAGCCCTCCGCTCTACGGAAGTCCCGACACCGTGCTGGGGCTGATCAACGACATCCACGACGTGCTCGGCATGGGACGGTTGGAAGTGTCGCTCGGAACGATCAACCCCCTGCCTCACGAGTCGATGCTGTCGAGCCTCAAGCTGATCGGCGAAGAAGTCGTGCCGGTCCTCCACGGAATGGGGGTGTCATGACCGGAACCGAAACTGCGCCGGCGATGAAGGCCGACCCAGGAGCCATGTTCACGGAGGGCTTCGTCGACGCCGCCGGCTTCCACGTCCGGTATCTGTCGGCAGGTGATGGCCCCGCCGTGCTGTACCTGCCCTGCGCCGGCGGTCCCGTCATGACCTACGCGCTCGACGAGCTCGCCGAGCGATACCGCGTGATCGTCGTGGAGTACCCGGGGTGGGGTGCACAGCCGAACGACGTCGCCGACTTCGACGGGCTCGCCGCGCAGGTCGCTGACATCGCCACCGCGCTCGGCCTCGACCGGTTCCATCTCATGGGCACCTCGTTCGGCGGCGCGTGCGCGCTGCACTTCGCCGCGGCACATCCCGAACGAGTGGAGTCGCTGGTGCTCGAGGCCCCCGCCAAGTTCCGCGAGGCGTCGGTGCATCCCTCCACCCTGTCGCCGGAGGAGTTCGTCACCGCGTTCCGCTCGCATCCCGAGCGAGTTCCGCACATGAGCCCGCCCGATCCCGCATTCATGGAGCGCGTCTGGCCGACGGTCGAACGGTTGATGGGCGACGGCGCCGACGACGGCCTGCTGGCGCGCCTCGCAGACCTGCCGACGCGCACGCTGATCGTGTTCGGCCGAGACGACGGCATCATCAATCCGATCAACGGCCGCACGTTGCGGCGCACTCTGCGCAACTCGTCGCTGCAGTACGTCTTCGACGCAGCACACGACGTGCAGAGCGATCGCCCCGAGGCGTTCGTCGACGTCGTCGGCGAGTTCCTGGATCGCGGCATGCGGTTCTTGATCAACTACGACGACGGATTGATCAATCCCTAGTAGCTACCGTGGCGCGATGAGTCCTGGACGTAGTCGAGTCCACCTCCCGAACGTCGACGTGGCCAGTGACGCCGACGTGGAGGCCGCCGCCCGCTTCCATGAGTTCGGCGAGCTGGACATGCCGCGCTTCCAGGTCGGGTTCCCGCCGCAGCACCTACTGCTGACGCTGCTCGGCGACTACTGGTCGAAACGGTGCGAACCTCTGCCCTCGGCCGCCCTGGTCGACCTGCTGGCCGAATTCGACGTCAACCCGTCGGGGGCCCGCGCCGCGCTGAGCCGCTTGTCGATCCGCGGGTTGCTGGTCGGCACCAAGGACGGTCGCAACACCTTCTACAGAGTGGCCGACGGGTTCCGCCACCTGCTGCCGTACGGGCCCATCCACACGCGCGCCTTCGGCAAACCGAGGCCGGACTGGGACGGCATGTGGACGATGGTCGCCTTCACGGTGCCCGAGGATCAACGGCGCCTGCGCCCGATGCTGCGCGGTCGTCTGCAGTCGCTCGGCTTCGCGCCGCTCTACGACGGCTTGTGGGTGTCGCCGCACGCCCCCGACAAGGAGCTCGACATCGCCCTGGAGATCGCCCCCGCCAAATCGTGCACGGTGATCCGGGCGACGGAACTGGACGACGGCCAGCGCCTGCGGGTGTCGTCGGCATGGGACCTCACCGAGCTCGGCGACTCGTACGACGAGTTCATCCGGACGTTCCGGCCGATGCTGCGACGCCTCGAGCACGATCAGGTCAGCCCCACAGAGGCGCTCGTCAGCCGCACCCGGGCGACGTACCGCTGGTTCGTCTTCGCAGTCACCGACCCCGATCTGCCGCAGACACTGCTGCCGAACCGGTGGCCGCGGGCGGCGGCGCACGATCTTTTCGTCGCTCTAGTCGACGGTTTGGCGAGCCTGGCGGTGGAACGGGTGCGGGACATCGTCTCAAAATACGACCCCGAGCTGGGAAGACTGGTGCAACTTCGGCCACCCGAACTCGCCCCTTGACAGCGTGACATCATTGTGACATCATAATGATGTCATCGAAAGGAACGAATGATGTCACCCTTCTTCAGCAGTCCAGAATTCATCGAGTCACTCCGGGTCGACCGGGAGCGCCGTCTCCGCCAGACAACCCGCCCCCGTCGCGAACGCGGCCTGTTCGACGGTTTTCGTCGCAATCGCTGACCCGGCATGCAGGTCCAACCGATCATCAACGCCGTGCAGGCGGCGCTTGCCGCGCAGGGTTCCCTGGCCGGCGGCGACGTCGCCGTCGAGGAGGCGATCGAGCACCTCTCGGCGGCGTTGGCGCCGGCCATTCGCCAAGCGGCGATGGAACTCGCCGAGCAGGCGGCGTGCGAGGTGCGCGCCCAACTTCCAGACCGCACGGTCGATCTCGTCCTGTCCGACGGCGATCCCGCACTGCGCATCGCCGACGCCGCGGTCACCACTGAGCCGACTTCCAACGAGGACCTCGACGCCAGGATCACGCTGCGCGTGCCGCCCTCGCTCAAGAGCCTCATCGAGGACGCCGCCGAGACCGCCGGGGCGTCCGTCAACAGCTGGGTGCTCGACGCCCTGTCGCGCCGGGCGCGTAAACCCGCCCAACCGCACGGGTTCCGCATGACACACAGCTTCGACCTGTAGAAAGACGCCATGATCCGCAATGAACGGTGGGAGGTCGGCGAGCGACCCTCGATCGACCTGCGAGTGCCAGTCGGCGTCATGGAGGTCTGCGCCGACAACGCCGGCGTCGTGTCGTTGATGATCGACGCCTCCGACGCCGACGACTTCGAGATCTTCAAGACCGGCGATCGGATCTCGGTGCGACATCCGTCGCGTTGGGGAAGGCGTGGTCGCCACACGAGGGTCGTCGCCCTGGTCCCGCCCGGCAGCGATCTCGAGCTCAGCTCGGCGTCGGGCGACATCCGTCTCACCGGTCGATTCGGTGCCGTTCGTCTGCACACCGCCAGCGGCGGCATGGACATGGGCGACGCCGATCGGCTCGATGTCACCACCGCATCGGGACTGCTGTCGTGCGGTGAGGTCGACGGACAAGCGACGATCTCTTCGGTGTCGGGTGAGGTGACCATCCGCCGCGTCGGAGGCGGACTCGACGTCACGATCACGTCGGGCGACCTGCGAGTCGACCGGTGCGACGGCGACATCAGCGTCAACACCACCAGCGGCGACGTGCGCGTCGGCCGGTGCTGCGGCAACGAGATCGCAGTCCGATCGATCTCCGGTGATGTTCGCGTCGGCCTGCCGAGCGGGATCCGCGTCGAAGCCGAGATCTCGACCCTCAGCGGCCGGGCCAGCCTGCCCGAGCCGGCCCCCAGCGGCGGCGAAGGAGAACGCCGTCCCGTGCGCCTCCAGCTCAAGACGGTCTCCGGCGACATCCGCGTCGAGCGCACCCCCTGAGGAGACTTTCCTAGACTCGCCGGGCATGGATCGGCGTTGTCTCTCGGCGGCGATCGCCCTGGTGCTGGCCGCCCCGTTCGTCGGTGCGCCGGTGTCGGCGGCACCGATCGGCCCGGCGACGGGCACTCGGCCGGCGAGTCGCGACATCTCGTTCGCCCCGGACGCGCAGTGCGACCTCACCACCGTGCACTCGCTCGCGGCGCGCCACCCGCAATCGCGTCAGTTCGTGATCGTCGAGGCGGACCAGGCGACGTCGACCACCGGCACGTTGCAGATCGTCGCCCGCTCGACCACCGGCGAGTGGCGCTGTCAGCAACCGCCGGTCGCGGCCAGGCTCGGCAAGAGCGGGGTCCGTCCACTGGCGGAGCGTCGCTCGGGTGACGGGACGACGCCCGCGGGCGTGTTCCCGCTCGGCACGATGCGGGCGTGGGACGGCGAGCGCTTCCAGTTCTTCGGCAACCGTCCCGACCCCGGAGTGCGCGGGTTGTATCGCGACGTGCGCCAGGAGGACTGTTGGGGTGCGACACCTCAATCGCCCATCTACCAGCAACTGGTCGACCGTCCCCGCTGCACGTCGCCGGATGAGTGGTTGACGAGCATCGGCGACGTGTACGAGTTCGCCGCGGTGATCGGGGCCAACCTCGACCCGGTCTCCGGCGACGCCCCTGGCGAGCCGGCGTTGGCCGCGGCGATCTTCCTGCACCGCAACTCCTACACCGCTGCTGGAGTGTCGAAACCGACGAGCGGCTGCGTCTCGCTGGCCGACGACGATCTCCGATTCGCGCTGCGATTGATCGACCCCGGCCTCGATGTCCAGTTCGCGATCGGCGATCTCGCGTATCTCCGTCAGTAGACGTGGATCGAGCCGGTGACAGTCGACACACCGGACTACATTGACCCCACGCACGAGAGAGGTTGAATCAGATGCCGTTCAGCACGATGCAGGACTATCCGTTGACGCTTCGGCCGATCCTCGAACACGGCCGCACCATCCACGCCACCAGCAAGGTCATCACCTTCACCGGCGACGGCTACGTCGAGTCCACGTTCGCCGAGGTCGCCGACCGTGCGGACCAACTCGCCGCCGCACTCAGCCGGTTGGGTGTGCAGCAGGGCGATCGCGTCGGCACGTTCATGTGGAACAACCAGACGCACCTCGAGGCCTACCTCGCCGTGCCGTGCATGGGCGCTGTCCTGCACACGCTCAACATTCGTCTGTTCCCCGACCAATTGGCGTACGTCATCAATCACGCCGAGGACCGAGTGATCATCGTCGACGCGTCGATCATCCCGCTGCTGGCCAAGGTCCGCGACCAGTTGACCACGGTCGAACACATCATCGTCAAAGGCTCCGGCGACACATCGGCGCTGGGCGACACGCTGGACTACGACACGCTGCTGGACGCCGAGAAACCCGGCTACGACTACCCCGAGCTCGACGAGCGGACGGGCATGGCGATGTGCTACACGAGCGGCACGACGGGCAATCCGAAGGGCGTGATGTACAGCCATCGCAGCACCTTCCTGCATTCGATGATGGTGACGTCGACCGCCAACATCGCCCTCGCCGAGTCCGACCGGATGCTGGTCATCGTGCCGATGTTCCACGCCAACGCGTGGGGAACTCCATATGCGGCGTGGATGATCGGGGCGGACCTCGTCTTCCCGCAGCAGTTCTTGCAGGCCGCGCCGTTGAGCCGGATCATCGAGGAGACTCGGCCGACGTTGACCGGCGCCGTGCCGACCGTGTTGACCGACCTGTTGAACAACGGTAAAGAGGCCGACCTGTCGTCGTTGCGATTGGTGATGTGCGGTGGCTCCGCGGTCCCGCGGGCGCTGATCCAGGGCTACTTCGACGTGTTCGGCGTCCCGATCGTGCAGGGTTGGGGCATGACCGAGACCAGTCCGGTGTGCGCGATCGGGCACCCGCCGAAGGAGATGGGCGACGACGACGAGGTCACCTGGCGTACTCGAACCGGACGCATCCTGCCCGGTGTCGAGTTGCGCATCACCGACGACAGCGGCGCCGAAGTTCCGTGGGACGGCGAGTCGCTCGGCGAGATCGAGGTGCGCGGACCGTGGATCACCGCCGAGTACTACCACGTCGACGATCCCGCCAAGTTCCACGATGGATGGTTACGAACCGGCGACGTCGCATCCGTAACGCCGCGCGGCTACGTGATGATCAGCGACCGGGCAAAAGACGTCATCAAGTCGGGCGGCGAGTGGGTCTCATCCGTCGATCTGGAGAACACGCTGATGGGTCACGACGAGATCGCCGAGGCAGCCGTCATCGGCGTGCCCGACGATCGGTGGGACGAGCGCCCGTTGGCATGCGTGGTGCTGAAGCCCGACGCCCACGTCACTGCTGAGGAATTGCGCAGCTGGTTGTCGGAGCGCACCGCACGGCTGTGCATTCCGGAGCGATGGGCGTTCATCGGCGAGGTACCGAAGACCAGCGTCGGCAAGTTCGACAAGAAGGTGCTGCGCGCCCGCTACGCGGCCGACGAGTTGCAGGTCGAGAAGCTCTCCTAGCCGCCGGGCTTACTTGTCCGTCAGTGCTGCGGCCAACGCGTCGGCTTCGCGGCTGCGGAGTTCGGCATTGACCCGTTGCCGCTCGAGAAGTTGTTCGAGCGTCTTGGCCGACTGCGGGATCGGGTGCTCGGAGAAGAACCCTTGCACGTCGGCGACGAGATGCGGCGTCGTGAGCGTGGTGATCGAGTTGACCATGCGGACGATCGTGTTGTCGGGGAACCTGTCGGTCAACACCGGCCACTCGCGGCGCACCCGTTCCCACGCCATTGCACCGTGCTCGCGGTTGGCGATGCACCGGTTCAACAAGAACGGGGCGTCCTGCGTCTTGACGTCGCTCGACATGGCCAGATCGATCGTGCGGCTGACCAGGTCGGCATGCGGGAACTCGGCAAGGGCGTACATGAACCGGTACTTCAGCTGCGGGGTCGGCGCGGTGCGGAACCGCCGCAGGTAGTCCTCGTAGTCCGAGGCGCTTCCCACCGAGGCGACCGCAGTTGCGGCGGCGGCGGCCAGTTCCGGGTCCGCGACGTCGTCGGCCAGCATCTGCCGGCACCGGGCCTGGGCGTCGGCGTCGTTGCCCAGCACGGCGAGGACTCCGACGACGAGCCCGCGCAGCTTCGAGGTGAGGTCGCTCTCGCCGTCCGACGGCTCCCATCCGAGGTCGGCGACCACTGGTCGCACGAGATCGGCGATGCGCACCTGCAGCGCCTGGTACGCGGCGCCGTCGATGAGACGTCCGAGCCCACGCAGGCCGATCGCGATCGCTTGCCACACGGCGAGATCGCGGTCGTCCTGGAAGGCCTCGACGAAGGTGAGGAAGTCGGCGGCACGCAACCGCCCGGTGACGACAGCGTTCCATGCGTCGTCGACGAGGTTGTAGCGGTCGATGACCGTCAAGGTCGCCAACGTCTCGCCCGTCAGTCGGGCGCGCAGCGCATCGTCGTAGGCGACGCGCATGAAGCCGTGCCCGCCGGCGTTGACGACCACCGTCGCGTCGGCCGACGGCAACTGAACGACGGCCTCGGCGGAGTCGAGCAACACCTTGGACTCGGATCCGTCGATCGACAGGTGGATGGGGACCACGAACACCGTCGGGTCGTCGGTCTCGGTGAACGAGAACCGCTGCTGGCCGAGCACCAGCGACGCGCCGTCGAGTCGCGCCGAGATCAGCGGGTAACCGGGTTGCCAGATCCACGAATCCATCAACGCCCGCACTGGCACCGACGGATTGACCTTCTCGATCGCATCCCACAAATCGCCGGTCTCGGTGTTGCCGTAGGCGTGGGTCTTCAGGTACAGGCTGATGCCCTGGCGGAAGCCCTCGACGCCGAGGTACTGCTCGAGCATGCGCAGCAGGGACCCGCCCTTCTGATAGGTCAGCACGTCGAACATGCCGTCGCAGTCCTCCGGCGCTTCGACCGGGAACTCGACCGAGCGCGTGCTGGCCAGCGAATCGGTCTCGAAGGCCGCGCTGCGCTCGAGGCTGAACGTCGTCCAGCGCAGCCAGTCGGGACGGAAGGCATCGCAGCAGGCGATCTCCATGAACGTGGCGAAGGCCTCGTTGAGCCAGATCCCGTTCCACCAACGCATCGTGACGAGGTCACCGAACCACATGTGGGCGATCTCGTGCGCGACGACGTCGGCGAGCGTCTGCAGTTCGTACTGCGTTGCCGTCTGCGGATCGGCCAGCAGCAGGCTCTCCCGATACGTGATGCAGCCGAGGTTCTCCATCGCCCCGGCGGCGAAGTCGGGGAGGGCCAACATGTCGAGCTTGTCGGTGGGATAGGGGATCCCGTAGTACTTCTGGTACCAGCGCAGCGCGAACGCGCCGATCTCCAGACCGAACGTCGTGAGGTGACCTTTGCCGGGGACGTGCAGCACGCGCATCGGCACGCCGTCGACATCGACGGGGTCGGTGGCCTCGAGCGGCCCGACCACGAACGCCACGAGATACGTGCTCATCACCATCGTCGGTCGGAACGCGACGACGTCCTTTCCGTCGTCGCGCGCGGTGCGGCTGGCCTCCGCGCCGTTCGACACGGCAAGGAACTCGCGGTCGACCACGAGCGTGATCTCGAACACGGCCTTGAACTCCGGCTCGTCGAAACACGGGAAGGCGCGCCGGCAGTCGGTGGCCTGCATCTGCGTCGTGGCGATGACACGTTCGACACCGTCGGCGTCCTTGAACGTGCTGCGGTACCAACCGCGCAACTTGTCGTTGAGGATCCCCGTGAACGCGATGTCGATCACGGCGTCGCCGATCTCGAGGGGTCCGTCGAGCACCAGTCGCTCCGTGGCCGGCTCGAGGTGGAACGGTGTGTCGGTGCCGTTGATGCGAACCGAGGCGATGTCGAGCTCGGCGGCGTTCAGCTTGACGAGGTCGACCGAGTCCCGCGCCGTCACGTCGATGGAGACAGTTCCGGAGAAGGTGGCGCCGGCGAGGTCGGGTTCGAGCATCAGCCGGTAGCGGTTGGGGACGACTGTCTGGGGAAGTCGGTAGGGATTGTCGCTCACCCGAGGAGCGTACCCCTGAGCACTATGGCCAGTAACCTGCACCCACGTGCCGGGCATTCGCTATGACGTCGTCGGGATAGGCAATGCGTTGGTCGACGTCATCGCCCATGCCGACGACGACTTCATCGTCAAACACGAACTGGTGAAGGGGTCGATGACGCTGGTCGACACCGATCGGGCGCTGTACCTCTACGAAGCACTGGGCGGCGCCATCGAGATGAGCGGCGGCTAGGAGGCCAACACGATGTGCGGCGTCGCCTCGTTCGG
>Ga0105242_10001192_pt1 | contig 20512 bp, 38 predicted proteins | sample KBSM24metaG_FD_81521 | JGI IMG/M metagenome (GOLD analysis project Ga0105242, IMG submission 81521) | Miscanthus rhizosphere microbial communities from Kellogg Biological Station, Michigan, USA - KBS M2-4 metaG | ecosystem: Host-associated > Plants > Roots > Rhizosphere > Soil | place... | reverse complement strand
GCGGATCTCGACGTTCTGCTGCCAGGCGCCGGTGAACGACTCGCGAATGATCGGCCACCACGACCCGCCGCCGCGGCTCGACAGCGGCGCGAGCGGGAGCGCCTTCGTCCGTGCGATGGTGAAGGGCCCGATCTGCATTTACTTCTTGGGCTTCGCCGGCGGTTTGGGCGGATCCTCCCGCACGGCCAGGCCGAGCGCCAGGACCGTCTCCGCGAGATCCGCCGCCCCGATTAGCGGCGTGTCGACGATGGTGTAGCGCGCGTTGGGCGGACGCTCGATCCCGTCATAGGTGTGAAACTTGATCGAGCGAACGGTGATCACGACTTGCCCTCGGGCGTGCCGGCCGTCAAGCCGAGCGACGCCGCTGGATCCGCCGTGAACTGCGCGAGCGCCGCCGTGATGGTGGCCTGGTTCTCTTGCAGGTCGGCCAGGACCGACGCGGTCACCGGCTGCACCGCCAGCGTCGGGTGTCCGTCGTCCCGCAAGCGGTTCAACAGATCCCGATTCGTGGCGAGCAGGCCGACGCGGCGGTCATACACCGCCAACGCCGCCTGGACGGCCGCCATCGTGTCCGGATGAATGTTCAGTCGGGCATAGTCCTTCAGCCCTTCGTACTCCGGGCCGAGGGTCGCGAGTTGCGCGTCGATCTCCGCGATCGCGTCAGTGACGGCGCTCATCGCGTTACGCCTTCGGTTCGGTCACGCCGGCGCTCAGGCCGAAGTTCGCGGCGACGGCGCTCGAGACGGTCAACGTCACGGTGTCATGAATCGTGACGACGCCCGCGCCGAGGTCCGTATCGCCCGACACGTCATAGACGGTATCCGCGGCGGCGTCCCCGGAGATCGCCTTGAAGGACAGCGGCGTCGCGGGATCCTGCGAGAAGGTACCGTCCCCGCTCAGCACGGCGATGGTGAGGGCGCCGTCGATCGTGGCGGGCTTCCCCGCCGAACTCTGCGGCTTCGCGTTGACGGTGATTTGCTCTTCGTTCGTGCACGTAATGGCGAGAGGCATGGAACCTACTTTCAGGAACACGCGGTGACGGCGGTCGGGCCATCACCGCGGACGGGGGTTTACACGTAGGCGGCGCCGGAGACGTATTTGACGGACGCCAGACGGGCGCGCGCCCAGGAGACGAATCGCTCGGCGCGGAGGCCGACGAGGTTGTTCTGCCAGAGACTCACCATGACGGTCGTGGCAACCGCGGGCGAATCCGGGGCGGAGTCCATCTGCACGCTGGCTTCGCGGCTGACGTCAATCGTCACGCCGCCGTCGTCCGCGTAGAGAATCCCGCGGGCGTCGAGCAGCACGATGTTGGTGCCCATCGCGGAGCTGGTGACGACGGGGATCCCGAGGATCGATCCGCCGCTGGTGCCGATGCTGGGGAACATGGGCTGGCCGAGGGGGTTCAGCGCCGTCGAGAGCGCAAAGGCGTTCGCTTCCGACATCAGCAGCACGGCGGTGCCGAGGCCGAGGTTCGCGGCGACGAAGGTGGCGATCAGCGCCTTGATATCCGTGACGGCGTTCGCGGACGACGTCCCGCTCGAGGCAATCGCGACGGTGCCGTTGGTGATCGAGGCCGGCGAGATCACGCCGACCGCGGCCACCGCGGGATCCGTGAACTGCGCGTCCATGAACGCGGCGATGCCGGCGATCATGTCCTGGCGCACGGTCTCTTCGGCGGACGGCGTCGAGAGGCGCACGAGCTCTTCGGTGAGGACGATGATCCCGGCAATCTTGTTCATGCCGAGCGTCACCGCACCGAACCCGAGCTTCGTCACCGGCTTCGCGAGGCCCTGGCCCACCCATCCATACGTTCCCCCCGCCGTCTGTGACGGGACGCTGACGTTGAACGGGACGCGCCGCAGGCTGGGGATCTTGCCGATGATCGTGGCCGGGCGGAGGAGTTCGAGGAACTCGTCGATCAGGTGCTGCACGGACGGGACGAGCGGCGCGGCCCACGTCGCGTCAACGGTCGTGCCGGCCGCAACGGCCGCCTTGATCATCAACTCGACTTCGGGCGTCGTGTCCTGCCACCGCTTCGCGTATTCGATCGCTTCCATCTTGTCGCCGCGGCTGCGCGCAATCGCCATCGCGTAGCGGGTAAACGCGGTGCCCTTCGGGAGCAGCGACTTCACCTGGATGACGCCGCCGCCACGCTGCGTGCTCGCCTGGTCGGGCGTCTTCGCGGTGATCGGCAGGGCTTTGGTGAGGTTCGTCTGTTCGAGCTTGCGCAGGCGGGGCAGGTGTTCGTCGACGCTTTCGACTTCGCGCTCGAGGGTTTTGTACGCCTCGGCCTGCGTCTCGTCGAGCGTCTGCCCGTCCGACTTGAGCATCATGTCGTTCATCGCGGCCACTTTCGCGGCGCGGGTGTTCTCGAATTGCGTGATCTGGTCTTGAATAGTCATGGGCGTCGCGGCCTTCACCGCTGTAACTACAGGCAAGCCCGTGGCGCCGGGCGGATGGAGGGCTGACGCGCCCAGGTCGCATTGCTTGACGGAAAGCACCGTGGCTTCCATGTTCGCGGGGATCGTGACGAGCGACAGTTCGCCGATCATGGTTTTGGCCCAGCGCAGGACGCCGGACTTGAGCTTCGTCGGGGGCGCGAGGGGCTTCCAGCCGATCGACGTGCCGCGAATCAGCGGCGGCGTCGAAGTCAGCGAATCCCACGCTTCGTCGACGCGGTCCTTGGCCTTGCCCGGCTTGGTGATCAGCGGGAGCGACGCGGTGAACGTGACACCGTCCGCCGTCGGCGGATCGAGTGTCACCTCGCCGATCGGAGCTGTGGGATCGTGCTGCCAGAGCAGCGGGAGTGGATTGGTGAACGTGACGCCGAGCGGATCGATGCTGTCACCCTGGCGATCCGGCGCGGGCGTGGTCGCAATGCCCCGGATGACGCGGCGCTCCGCGTCGATCGACTTGATTTCGAGCAGGCTATAGGCGCGGTTCACTACCGCTTGAGTGTGCGGGTAGTTAGGGCAGACGCCTATTTTTAAGGTTTTTTCTCGCGGTGGATGAAGACGTTGCCGTACAGCAGCAGCCGCACGGCTTGCGGGAGACTCATGTCCTGGCGCTTCGCGAGCGCGCAGAGCTCGTCGTACCGCTTCGACGGCAGTCGCACCGTGATCTGCACGGACGGATCCTTCTCATCAAGAGGCGGGCGACCAGGGGGGCGCTTCACCGGCTACCGCCTCCTAACACGAGCATGGTGTACGTCGGCGTCGTCGTCGAGTTGTTCCGTTCCATGCGATCGATCGCCATGATCAGCGCGACGACGCCGTCGATGCGCTCCGTGGACACCTTCTTCGACGGCTTCAGGTTCCCCGTCGCGTCCGTCTCCACCGACACATTCGAGACATTCCAGCGGAGCACCGGGTGCCCGTCATGGCGCAGCGTGCGGCCGAGCACCGCCTTCTCGAGCGCCTTCGTCGGCGCGGAGAGCGAGACAAACCCCTGCCGCATGGGGACGCAGGTAAACCCGTCCTGCTCCTGAAGCTTCGTTACCAGGTCGGTGGCATTCCAGGGATCAAAGGCGACCTCCCGCACCGCGAACTCGGCCGCCCAATCCTTCAGCGTCTGGCGAATGTAGTCGTAGTCGACGACGTTCCCGGGGGTGGCGATGAGAAAGCCGTCGCGTTCCCACTGGTCGTAGGGCACGCGGTCGCGTTTCGCGCGCTCCTGAATGCTGTCTTTGGGCACGAAGAACTGCGCCAGGACGTCGAAGCCGTCGTCGTCGGGGAAGACGCCGACGAGCGCCGTCAAGTCCTTCGTGCTCGATAAGTCGAGGCCGAGGTAACAGCGGCGGCCTTTCAGCGCGGCGCGGTATTCTGCGCGCGTCATAGCAACTCTCGCAGTTCCTCGTCCGTCAAGGCTGAAAGCGCCGCGGCTTGAAGCTCCGCCTCCGCCAGTGATCGTTCGTCGGTCCTTGGGCCTTTCGGACCATATGGTTCGCGTTGATGCCGGTTCGCGTCGGGCTCGTGGTACTCGCACCACGTGGATTTGGTGTTCAGGGCTGGTTTGCCGCAGGCTTGACAGATCCCGCGTGGACGCGGCACCGCCCGATGTTTCGCGCAGAGCGATCCCGTCGAGGACGCCGCTGGCTGTCCGCACAGACGGCACGTTCTCACGACGTTCACGCGCCGCCGGCACATCGGGCAATAGCGCCAACACCGCCGAGGGCGCGCCCCGCACTTGCACATGACGTTCATGCTGTCACCACACAGCACGCATCCCACGCCGCCAACGCCAACCAACGCGAGGCCTGCTCCGTCCACTGGTTGAGATACAGCCGCCGGAACGTATTCTCCTGGGCGGGAATCTCCTGGGCCCGCGCGCACGCGATCCGCATTTCCTCAAGGCTTCGGAAGTCCCCGAGCGCCGGGTTCGCCTTCTTCCACACCCGCTCGTCCGTCCAGTCCGCGCCGATCGGCGCCTCGTAGAGAATCGGCAGAAACGACGGATCGAGGGACGGGTTCTCCGCCACCTTCGTCGCATGGGCGTAGAGTTCCCAGAGAATCGAGTGGCGATCGAAGCCGGCCGTGGTAATCGCCATCATCAGCGGCTGCGCCCGCGCGCCCTGGCTCGTCGACAGCACGTCCCACAAGTCCCGGCTCGGCGCCGCGTGGAGCTCGTCGTAAATCACCACCGACGCGTTGAACCCGTGTTTCGAGTACGCCTCCGCGGAAATCGCCCGGTAAATGCTGTTGCTGGCGCGGTGGACGATGCGCTTCTGCGAATCAATGATCTCGACTTGCGCCTCGAGCTCCGGGTCGTTGCGGATCATTTGCGCCGCGACGTTGAATACCAGCGCCGCCTGGTCCTTGTCGGCCGCCGCTGAGTAGACCTCACCTCCGATCTCCCCGTCGAACATCAGGAAGTAAATCGCCAGTGCCGCGCAGAGTTCGGACTTCCCGTTCTTCCGGGGCAGCATCAGGAGGCATTGGCGATACACCCGCCGGCCGTCCTTCCCCGTGGTGAACAGTTGCCGCAGGATGCGCAGTTGCCACGGGCGGAGATTGAACGGCTCAAGCGCGAACGGCCCCTTGGTGTGGGTCAGGTTGCCAATCACGCGAATCGCGCGCTCGGCTTGCGTCACTTGAGCCCGACCCACTTGGAGACGGCGGGCTTCTCCGTCTTCGTCGGCACATGCACCCGCGCCCGCGAGCTCGGCGTCATCCCGAACTCGGTCAGGAGCGCCCGCATCTGGAGCAGGGCGTTATGCGCAATCTTCACGTAGGGCGAGACGATCGGCAGATCCGCCTTGCCCTTGATCACCATGCCAAACTTCCGGATCTGCTGCGTCGCGGCTTTCCACGTCGCCCAGGCGTCACAGTAGGCGGTGAGGGCGCCGGTGTCCGTCTCCGTCAAGACGCCGAGGCGCTCGAGCATGGGCGCGAGGCGCAGCCATTCGGCTTGCGCTTCCGGGTCCAGCCACGCCGGCGGGGTGAGGTCGACGAGCGGCGCCGGCTGCGGTTCGTCGGCGCTCAGCTTCCGCTTCCCGGGCAACCCGCGGAGGAGTTTCAGCGCCGAGGGTTCTGGCTTGCGGCCCTTCATCGCCACCACCGTTTCCACCGTTGACAGAGCCGCGCCGACCAGCGCCAGCGGTGCGCGCAGTCGTGGTAATAGCCGTGCGTCCAGTGACTACGCACGGATCGCCTCCCCGACTTTGACGGCCTGCTGGCCGGTGAAGGCTTCCCAGCGATCGATGATGACCTGGCAATAGCGCGGCTCGATTTCAATAGCGTGACAGACGCGGTCCAATTGCTCTGCGGCCATTAGGCTCGAGCCCGAGCCACAGAACGGATCGAACACTGATGATCTGGCGACGCTGCTAAATCGGAGAGCTTGCGTGATAATCGCTACGGGCGTCTCGGCAACGTGCAGCATGCGCCCGCGGAACGGCACAGGAAACGACCACACGTCGCCCACGTCCGCGGCGGCCGCACAGATACCGCGGTTGCGTCGGTAAAGCATAATCTCGTGCTGCGTACGAAAATCGCCGCCGCCCATACCGAATCCAACCTTTGCCCAGACGAGAAAATTCGACGGGCGCAGTAACGGCACCGCGGCGACGGTGTCATACCACGGTAGCTTCACGTAGTACGATCCCGCTAGATCTCCGAACTCTGCGAGCGAGGCGAGCACGTCTACAAAGCGTCCGCTCCGTTCGCATGACCCCTTATCGCCCCGCGATGTGTAGTCTTTCGAATAGGGCGGATCCGCCCAGAGCACGGACGCCGCCGCCGCCCACTCAACGGCGCAGGACGAGCCGCCGGTCGCATCGCCGCATAACAGCCGGTGTGACCCCAAGTCGAACACATCGCCCGGAACGATGCCCGTGGGCCGTTCTTCCGGCACATCGTCCGGATCAGTCAATCCCGCCTTGACGCCCTCCGCGCCGGCCAGCAGCGTCTTGAGTTCGTCCGGCAGGAAGAACGCCGTCAGGTCCTCCCCGTTCTGCAAGTCCGCGGCGAGCTGTTCCACGTTCCACTCCGCCAGCTCCGCCGTCCGGTTGTCGTAGATTGCCAGCTCTCGCTTCTGGCTCGGCGTCAGCCCTCGCCGGCGCACCGCGACGAGCGTGTCCCCGTCCGCGTCGACGATCTGCAGCTTCGTGATCCCGGCTTCTGACGCCGCCTCAACCACACCGTTACCAGCCAGGATTACCCCGTCCTCGTCTACGACAATGGACCGTGACGCTCCCACCTTGTGCAGCGCATCCACCAGCATCCCCAGATTGCGCGGGTTGTGGGCCCGCCGGTTCGCCGGGTCTGGCGTGAGGTCGCGGACGTGCCCGATCGTCGGTCCTGGGGCATCATGACGCGGTTTAACGGGTGTCTTCGGCTTCGGCATAAGATAGAACACTCTCAGATCTGCGGAATGTTGCGCGCCGGGAAGCGAATGGTTTCAGGGCCGGTTTTTTTCTAACATTTTCGGTCCCCCCGGCTCCTCGGTTCTCCTCAGGCGTCCGCGTCTCGCTTCTTCTCGAGTCTTCGTATCGGAACAGTACTGGCACAACGCTTGTTCATTGGTGGTGTCATCTCGGCCCCCTTCGGCTAACGGGACCACATGGTCACGAATGGTGGCGATACTGATCACCTGTGGCTGCTTCTGTAAGCACAGCACACACAACGGGTACGAACTGAACAACCTTGCACGCATGCGTTGCAGTGTGCCGCCTCGGATACGGGGCGCCTTGGGGTTCCACCCATGGGTCGCCTTGGGTGCGTGGGCCTGACACCTGGCCGTCCCTGCAGGGAGTAAGGCTGCACAACCAGGTTCCGCACAGGGGTGTGAGGGTGCATGCGGCATCAGGCATCTAAGGCCCTGATCGCGTGAGCCACCAACTGCCTCGGGTGTTCGTCGTGCCGTTCGGCTTCTGCCACGTCCGCGGCGCCGCGCGCATTCCACACCTGCCGGAGCTGCTCGGCGACGACGTCGTGCTCAGCGATTAGTCCTTTGGCGCGGACTTCGTAGACACGCGACAAGCAGACATCAGCGAGTCGATTGAAATCGGGGGACTTAGGCATCTGCCTTCTCCACTATGCGCTGCGAGGGGGAGGGTTGTCCGTCTCTTCTCGCACAGCGCCAATCGCCTGTAAGGCGCCTTGAGCGTCCACCACCATGTGCAGGGGCCACCCCCGTTTCAACAACGCGTCCTGGGTCAACGTCGTACGGCCTCGGGCCCCTTTGGGCCCCTTCCCGCGCGGCGTCTTCGCGTCCAGCATGTAGAGCTGGCCCCGGAACCATACCAGTAAGTCAAACGTGTCAAGCTGGAGATAGTCGGCGCCGACTTGTTTCAGCGCGAGACAGATCGCCGGTTCCGTCGTGTCGCGCTTGGCATTCCACCGCTTGAGGCTCATGGCTCAGTCGCCTTCCGCGTGGAGGATCTGCCGGGCGATCCATTCCGCGATCTGCGGGACGATCGCGTTTCCCAACCCGCGCAGACGGTCCACCCGAGCGGGTATCCCATGAGCCACTCGACCCACATGGGGTTCAATGCGCCACCAGCCGCCGTCGCCAAACCGTCTCCGCTCGTCGAAGATGCGCCCTTGCGGTTGTAATTCCCGTCTATCGTCGGCGTCGGCCACATGTTCTGCCGCGCCATTGTGTCGAGGGACGGACGCACTGACCCCACGCGGCCCGCCGCGCCGCCCTGGTTGGTCCCGTAGCTCGTCGCGCTGGGGGTAGGCAACGAGCCAGAGTCGATCCCGCCGGTGAGGGGCGCCGAAGGCACTTGCTGGTAGGCAGTCCCATTCCGCGTCATACCCGCACGCGGCCAGGTCGCCAAGGACTCGTCCCAGTCCGCGAGTAAGCAGGGCTGCGACGTTCTCCACGACGACGTAGCGTGGTCGTAGTTCGCGAATGAGTCGGGCATACTCGGACCAGAGGCCGCTGCGGGCACCGTCGATGCCGTCGCCGCGTCCCGCGACGCTGATGTCCTGGCAGGGGAAGCCACCGCAGAGCACATCGACGTAGCCGAGCTCGGCTCCAACCGTTCGGACATCTTCGTACCGCCTCACGTCGGGCCAGTGCTGCGCCAGCACCGCGCGACAAAACGGGTCAATTTCCACCTGCCACGTGATCTCAAAGCCCGCGCGCTCGAAGCCCAGATCGAACCCGCCGATCCCCGCGAACAGCGAGCCCACCGTCATAGCTGCTCGATCCAGAACGCGCACGTCGGCCGGCCGTGCGTCGCGCTCACCGGCCGACTGCGTAATATCCCCTGGTGCTTCAGGAGCGTCAGGCAGTGCCGCACGTTCCAATACTTCTTGCCCGTCACCGCGGAGATCTGCGCGATCGTCAACGGCTGCTGGCGCAACTGCTGGACCAGGAGCGTCATGCAGTTCTGAAAGGCGTGTTTCTTTTCGACATTGTTCGGCTGGCGGAGACGCACGCGGACGGGCGCGTGGAGGGCCTTGGCGATCTCAGCATTGCAGGCGACGCGCGGGAGCGTCTGAGCCGCCGGCCGCGCGGGTGCGTCGCGCGTGGGATAAAACTCGACGTTCAGATACCCGCCATTCGACGGATCATCGCGGCCGCCGTCCCACACGACGACGAGCTCCAGCTTCGGGATCATGCCTCGGCCTCATCCTGGGGCGGCGGCTTGCGCGCCGTCAGGGCGTCGGTGTTGGCGCACGCCACGCAGCGAATTTTTCTCACGCGAACCGTCCGGCCGGCGGCCAGCGCCGGGAAGGCCACCACGGCCAGGCGATCGCCACGCCGGATCCACTGGCCGCAGCGCCCACAGAAACACAACGCCGACGCGCGTTCATAGGTCGTCATGCCCGTTGCCTCATCGAAATAAAGTCACATGCCGCTCGGTGCTTACAGTGCGGCTCGTGGGGACACACCCATGGTTCATACACACGCGTCATCGGGGCGGGCGCCTCGTCCATCCAGCGCCCTTGGGCTAACCACGTTCGAGGATGGCAAAAGTCGGCATAACTCGGCTTCATCGCCAGATACAACGCGATCCCGTCGAGGAGCGCGTGTTGTGTAATGCCGCCGCGTCGCACCTTCTCGTACTCCTTGCGGGCCGCCAGCTTGCCCACCTTGCGAGGAAACTGCGCCCAAAATTCAGCAAAGTCGGTATCGAACATCAGGCGCCTTCTTTAGTTACCGTGTCTGGTGAACCCTGATCCCGAAGGAAAGCACTCCCTGTAATTGGGCGTGCGCACCTTCAGAAAGTGAAACGCGCTCGAAGCGTTACCGCCTCCGGAGCCACCCTTTTCACCCTCGGCGACGTCGGTTACGGCCGCGTCGCTTCGACAGACTCTTCAGACGGCCGAACCGTCTGCTCGCCACGCTCTATCGATTGCGCACCCACGTTGCGGGATCGGGCGCCTGGTGTCCCGCCGTTCCACGTCACGTCCCAGCCGGTTACCCCTGCCGACGTGTCGTGCTGAGCTCTGCTAGCCGATCCGCCGTTTCAATTCGACGCCGTTGACGTCGCGCCAGACGAACGCCTGCAGTTGCCCCAGATCCCCGCCGCCGAGGATCTCGAGCATGTGGTGCTCGGGCGCTTGTGGGCAGCGCGTCTCCGCCAGCTTGTGTTCGGTCTTCGAGAGTAAGATCCCGCGCGCCGGCAACCACTTGCCTTCCGGGTTGGTGCTGCGTTTCAACACGTGGTGCACTTCCCCGCGGGTGTCCCAATCCATGGCCGATCGACTCAGCTTGCGGCCACTCGCGCGCGACTTGCCATCGTCCCGCTTCCACACGGCCGCGCGAAACGCGGCTTCTGTCCGCTTCTGGGTCGCCTGCTTCGACTTCTTCGTGACGAGGTGCGGCGTCGGCTTCGGCGTCGCTCGCGGCCGCGCTTGTAACTCGCCGAGCGTGGGGAGATCCCGCAGACTCATGCCGCCTCCTCAGAACGGAATGTCCTTATCGGTCACCGGCTCGCTGTGGACGTCGTGCTGAATCTGGATCACGCGCTCGGTCGGATGCACCGCTACCAGGTCGTGGCCCCACTTCGTTTGTTTACTTTCAATCGTGACGGGTAACTGCTCCTGGCAGAGTTGCTCGCACAAGGAGCCGAGCTGCGCCTTGATCGTCGAGAACGTCTGGCCGTTGCTGTCGGTGATCAGATACTTCGTCACGTTCGGATTTTTCGTCGGCGATGTATCCACGCGCTCGATCAGCACAGTGCCGGTGGGTGCGGGCGCTGGTGGTGGTGCGGGCGCTGGTGCCGGGGCGGGCGGTTGCACGACGTAGCCTTTCGGTTCGTGCGTCTGCGCGTCGGCGTCGTTGTCGCCTTCGGTCGGGATACAAAACGTCTGAAACGCCGCGTACTTATACGCCGCACTCATCGCCTTATTTGTGGCTTTGTCGCCGGAGTCCATTGCCTCGCCGTACGTCTTCACGGTGTGCTTCGAGCCGTCGCACGCCGAGACAAAGTCGAACTCCGCTTCGACCGTGACGTAAAACAACGCGCCGCCGCCTTTGCTTTCGCGCTCCACGACTGAGCGGGACAGCACGCGCGGGAGAATGGCGAGGCGGTGCTTCGCGAGCAACGGCGCCAGCGCGTTCATCACCTCGTCAATGCCGCGGAACTGATACCCCTGCTGGAGATTCTTGCGCGTTTTCGCGACGCCCTCCTGCGCAATGTCCGCGGAGACGGCGACGATGCAGTCATATACGGACATGCTCGAGGGTGGCGCGACGTTCATCGGCATCATCGTCATCGAATTCTCCGTGTGCGCGCGGGCCAGCGCGGCGGACGCATGTAGACTCTCGGGCCACTCGAGCGGAGCGACGCTCACTTCAAGCCCCACGGTATGTCGTCAGCGGTAAGTGGCCGAGACAGCGGCAACAGGGGGTGCGACGCCGTGGGACCGAGTGCCGCGCCGTTACTGTTGACGACGCGATCGCCATCGCGATCTGGGATCTTGTATTTGCGCGCCAGCACGGACCAATCGGGCTCCCGCACGGCGTCCTGTAGAAACTCGACTAAGAACGTGCGGCCCTTCGCCGGCGGTGGATACTTCTCGTCCTCACAGACGGCGAGCGCCTGAAGGATCCGGTGGAGGTCCAGCAACGATGGAACGAGTGACGGACGGGGCAGCCCGTATTTCAACAGCAGCACGCGGATCCATCGCGATCCGTCAGGCTTGTCAAAGAACTCGATGTCCATTTTTCTGGTGCTGTTGTTTTCGCTCATACCTCGTTCCCCCACACTTCCCAGCCGGCGCGCGGCGTCCGCGCGAAACACTCGACGCGACGCAGTCCGGGTGGATACATCCGATCGATGGCGGCGTACGCTTCGATCGGCTTGCGACTGTGCTCCGCGACGGCCGCGTTGATGACGCTGTCGACCTTCTCGAGGGGCGTCGTCGTGCCGCGGGAACCGACGAGCAGTAATTCGTGCCGAGTGTTCAGCCACCACCCGAGCCCGGGGGCCCGGTCCTTGACCCATACCAGGCAGGCTTTGTAATCGAAGCCCCACGCGGCCATCACGGTCGTGGCCGCGGGCAGGAGCGGCGACGTCGCCCAGAGAAACAGCACACTCGGGTCGGCAAACTTGGGGAACGTCTCGTCCGTCTCGGGGAGATCGCAGATCGCCTGCAGGTCCATCGTCGGGTAGTGCTCGGCGGCGGACTGCTTGAATCCGCTGTTGTCGTACTGCCAGGGCGGATCGGCGCAGACGACGTCGTATTCAGCGGCCGTCAGTTTCCCAGCCGCGATTGCGGCCACCTTCGCGCCGTGAAGATAGTCACGAACCAGCGCCTTCAGTTCCGTCACCGATAGTCGCTGCCGAATATCGCCAGGTGCGGGGGCGGCTTGCTCGAGAAGTGCGCGTTGTACGTCGGGTGTTCCGTGAAGTTTCGCCACTTCACGGTGATGGCTCCATGAAAGATTGTGTACACGTGTACACGTTTCAACCTGCGTCGCGACCCAGGCATAGTGGCGCCACGTCTCCGCTTGTGTATCGTTGACGGCCTGCGCGTACTTTTCGCCGTACGCGTGCTCACCGTAGTTCAGCCAGTCACCGATCCAGAACTGGACGGCGCCTTCCATGCGCTGCAGAAGGCCTCCGCAGTCCTGCCAGTCGTCGAAGGACGGCTTCCCCTTCACGTCGAGCCCCGTCGCGGTTAACGTGAACGCGCCGAGCGTCATCGCCGCGCCGTCGGTCACGCGGATAAGCGCATTGGACGACTTGGTCATCAGCTCTGCTTCTTCACGGCCACCGTCGCCACGCGCTCGAGCAGTGCGTCGCGCTCCGCGCGGAGCCCGCGGATCTCCTGGCGCAACGCATCGATCACCGCGCACGCGTGCGTCACCGCGGTCTCCAGGTCGCACAACATCTCCATCACCACGTCGGGTTCCGACAGCGGAAAATTCGTGGTCGCCATGTCAGCGGGCCTCCATCTGCCGCAACGTGCGGCCCACGGTCTGCTCCAGGCGCGTCAGCAGCGCCGTCTCGTCGTCCGTCGGGGGGAGCCGGGTGAAGGACGCGGCGAGCATCCGCGCGAACGTCTCCGCGTCCTTGAGGCGAATGGCGATCATCGGCTCGCCGCCGTGCCGCAGGACGGCGCCGCACGCCGTGCAGCGATCCGCGCCGACGCCGTCGATATAAAACCCGTCCGTCATCACAACCTCCCCTCATCGATCAGCACGCCGCAGCCGGGACAGATGGCCTCGCCGGCGCGCGGCGTCGTGAACTCCTGGGCACAGTAGGAACAGCGTTCGGTGAGGCAGCGGTTCACGCCGTGCTGCTCGTCCTGGCGCTTGGTGCCGAACTCTTCGCCGTCGACGGTGATCGCGCGGAAGCTCGCGCCGCGCACTTTCTCGCACGTCGCCCACAAGCGCCCGGCGATCGCATGGCGGCTCGGGCCCGTGATCAACACGGCCGCCTGGTGCGGGCCGGGGACGATCTCGTAGGCGACATACGCGGGCACATCAGTTACTCCGGTGGCGGCGACGGACGGCGTCGAAAGGCGGCGGTGTGGGCGGCGGGGTCAACGAGACGTCCCACCCGGGCGACTCGGCGTGACACATGGTGCAGTGCAGTCGCACGCGCGCCTGCTCGAGCTGCAAGGTCCAGTGATGGCCGCGGATCGCGCACCGGCGGATCCGGACGGCGCAGCAGAGCGCGGCCCAGGAGCCACACCACATAGACGACCAGGAGCACCAGATACCCGACGACGCAGATCCAGAGCGGCATGGCATGGCCTCCTCTTCCTACGCGAAGCGCCGCTCGTGGGGGGGCGGCAACAGGGCTTCGATTCGTTCATCAATCGAGAGTCGGCGCGACGTTTCCGCCACGCGCCGGTGCGCGTCCACCCACGCGTCGCAGTCGGCTTGATACACGCCCTCAAGCCGGCCGTTGGCGTTTCGCAGGGCGACAAGCTCGCCCCTGGCAATCAGCAGCCGGACGCGGTGCGCGGTGACGCCGAGGTACACCGCCGCCTCGCGCGCCGGGAATAGGCGCCCGCGGGCCGGGACGACGGGGGGAGATGTCGGCGCCTTCACACCGGCCTCGGTCGGTCGTCTGGTGCCGGTGACTCCCCCACCCCGACGGCGACAAGTTCCTCCGGCTCAAGGTTGAGCGCGCGCGCCAGGCGCACGATGTTTCCGTAGGACGCCCCCCGCTCGCCGCGCTCGAGGCGCGAGATGATCGTGGCGTCCACCCCGGACTTTTGCGCGAGCTGCTCTTGCGTCAAACCCGCAATTCGACGGTATTTTTTGAGTTCCATAGTTACCGTTTGCAGTTGCTGTCGAAACGCAACTCTATAAAAAGTACTTGCGTTTTGTCAACAGCACACATATCGTTAGGCACTCTTGGAGCGTAAATACCTGCGTATGTTGAGACTTGCGGTTGCCACGAAAATCAGCCCCACCGAGAATGTCGTGGTGATCGATCGCTTCACGCTGGGGAAGCGTGTTCGCGACCTTCGGCTGAAAAAGTCGTGGACGCAGCAGCAACTCGCGGCCGCGGCGCACGTGACCGCGAACACGGTGCGCGGCCTCGAGCGCGCGTACCTCGACACCCGCCGCCCCAAGTTCGAGGCGATCGCGGCGGCGCTCGGCACGACGCCCGACTTATTGCTCCGGGCCGATCAACCCATCACGCCTGACCATCCGTTGCTCGAGGGGCTGAACGACGATGACTTACGGCTGGCGCAAGCCTACAGTCGGGCGCGGACGCCCACCCGCTTGCGCGTCGAACGGCTCCTCCTGACCGGCACCGACGCCGGCCTTCTCTTTCTTGAACGCTTCGAACGACTCGACGACCATGCGCAAACACATCTTCGCCTCGCCCTTGAACAGTACGAAAAGAAGCTCGCCGACGAGCGCACTAAAGAAAAGCGCTCGCCCACCAACCACAAGCCCTGATCCGTCGTAGGAGGTTGTCGATGTCCCTTTCACCTCTGAGGTTTCGTTACCCTTGCGCGCGCGGGCCCGTAAAGGCCGCGATGCGGGACGCCGTGGATCATGCCGATCCGCGTGACGATGTGGACGAGATCGTGGCGCGCTCGATTCAGAAACTGCCCTTCTTGGGGGCCGCGAACCCTCAAGCGGTGCGACTTATCGGGCAGGAAATTGATGACTGGATGCCGGCCCCCGACGACAGCGGGCTCGAAGATGACGCGCCGGACGCGGCAGACGCACGAGGCCCGATCGGCGTCGTGGCGCGAAGCGCCGGGGCGGATCCCACAGACGTCACGTCACTGGTGAGGGCGCGCGTCAACCGTCTGATGACCCTTGTCCGGACCACCCCGTGCAAGCCGGCACAGCGGGCCTATGTCCAAAAAATGATCGACGGCTTACAAGTCGGCGTCCTTGGGGACGATGCCGCCTCGATCACGGCGCACTATTCACGGCGGATCATGGACACGCTGGGGTTCGGGGCGCCCGTCACCGATCGGAAGGTCAGGGCCCAACGCGCCCACCAGTTGAGCCGCGAGGCGCAGCGGCGCAGCGCGATGGCGAAAGCCTACAGCGCGGCCGCGCGGCGGCGGCTGGCTCGCAGCGCCTAAACAGGGGCGAGCACCTGATGACCGGCGACGACGAGATCGACGACGACCTGACCGCGACGCAGGAGGCGCTCCGAGGGACACTCCTCGTCTGCGCGGACACCGTGTCGCCTGGGGTGCTCGCGAGTGCGCTCTCGTACGAGCTGGCGAGCCTCATCGCCAGCCGGGCGACGGACATGGCGACGGCCGTCGAAATGGTCTGGTCGTTCGCCGACGCGCAAGTGGCGCAGATCCGGGCGTTGGGCGTCGGGAAGCTGCATCCGTGAATCCGCCAATGCGCGACTCATTCCGCCGCGCTGGGCACGAATTGACAGAGGCCCTCCTATGCCTGAAGGCCGCGGGCGAAGAACTCAACCGTGCTGTCGCAGCGCTCGCACGCGTCGCGGAGGCAGTCTGCCAGGGCAGCGAGCAGGAACACTTGCGCGAGACGGTAGATCGGCTCGACGCACTTGTGGTCCAGCTTAGTAAAGAGCTTCGCGCGTCGAGGAAAAGCAAGTGAGTGTCTATCGCCCAGGCAAGCGACACAAGACCTACATCTACGATTTCGAGTACAACGGCGACCGCTATCGCGACTCCACGCACCAGACGAACCGACAGGCGGCCCTGCTCGTCGAAGCGAAGAAGAAGCTGGAGCTCCGCGAGCAGCGCGGCGGCCTGGTCCCCGCCGGGGCCGCGCTGGAAACGCCGACGTTCTCCGCGTGGGCGGACACCACGCTCCACTACCAGGCCAAGTTCATCAGGCGACCGGCGACGCTGGAGAGCACGCTCCGGATGGTGCTCGCCTTCTGGGGCGCGAAACCGAAACGGCCGACCGGCCCGCCGGCCGTCGCGCGCGTCGAGCCAGGCACGCGGCCCTACCACAACCTCCGGCTCGGCGATCCGATCACCGAGCCGAGTTGGCTTGAACGCTTCGAGCAATGGATGGTCGAACGGCAGGTGAGCGGATCGACGCGGAATAGTTATCTCAGCGCGTGCAGCGACCTCTATACGTGCGCCTTGCAGCCGCAGTACCGCGCGACGACCGGCGTCACGACGAACCCCTTTGCCGGCATCCGGCGGAGCCCGACGCGCGCGCGCGTGGTCGCCTTGACGCCGGCGCAGATTCTCGCGCTGGTGGACGAAGCCGAGCGGCACATTGCGCACGCGCTGTGCGTCGCGGCCCTCGCGCCGAAGCTGCGCCTGGCGAGCATCCTCGCCCTTGAGTGGGCGACGCATCTCGATGCGGACCTGACGACGATCACGATCGGCGATCACAAGACCAGCCATACGACCGGGCTCGACCAGGTCGTGCCGGTGAGCGATCAGCTCCGCGACATCCTGACGCACATTCGCGCCGCCCAGGCTCGTCAGGCCGAGGCGGACGACGAGGCTCCCAGTCGCTTCGTCATCACGTGGCGCGGAGAACCGGTCGCCGCGGTGAAGAAGGGCCTCCGGCGCGCGGTCGAAGCGATCGGCCTCACGTGGGGGCTGCGCGACGGCGTGACGTTCCACGTCATGCGCCACTCGATCGCGACCATCCTGGCGAACCCGACCCTAGTCGGTCCGCTGACAGAGCGGTTGCGCGCCGACGTCATGGGGCACGAAGAGATCCGCACGACGCAGAAGTACACGCACCTCAACACGGCGGTGCAGGCGGGCCCCCACGAGCGCCTCTCGGCGACCCTCCCGGGACTGCGCGCGGCCGTCGCGCAGAAGGACTCCCCCCGCGAAAAAAGTGTGGGGGAAAGTGTGGGGACCCCCTCCCACAAAACGTCAAAAAACCTAACAAAACGCGTGGTCACTTTCGCACGCCCGAAACCGGCAAAAGCGGATATTTCAGCCAATTCGCTAGAGAATTCGTCGATCTTGACCCCGAGACCCCGTAATTCGTAATCAGCAGGTCACCCGTTCAAGTCGGGTCGCCGGCTCCAATCAAATCAACAACTTACAGGGAAATGTGGGGACCGCGATTAGTTGGTGTGTGGGGGAAAGTGTGGGGACCTTGACGCTCCGAAGTGAGTCGCCTCACTTGCTATCTTGATAATCTTGATATACACTGCGTCTTATGACGTCCACGAGCGACACGGCGATCGTCCCTATGCAGCGCGAGTGCGCCTGGTGCCACACGGTCCTGCAGCCGGGCACGTTGCCCGCCACGCACGGCATCTGCCCCGCGTGCGTCGCCAAGCTGGAGTTCTGACATGCCGTATATCCTGCGCTACAACGACCCCGACTTCTGGCGCCGCGTGAAGTCCAAAGCGGCCGCGGAAGGCGTGACGATTAAAGACTTGATCCTCCGCCTGCTCACGACCTGGCTCGGCAAGACCGCCAAGTAAACCCATCGGCCAGTGAAAGTATTCTGATGACGACGACCCCCGCCCCGTCGACCTCCTGGAATCCGCATCCTGCTAATGCTCGTCGGGTTCTTCGCGCTCTTCCCGCTGGGCCTGGTCTTCGGGTTGATCGGGTTTCTCGGCGGCTGCTTCTTCATTCTGCTCGCCGCGCTGGCGACGTAATCACTGCGCCTGCTCACGACCTGGCTCGGGCAAGAAGTAAACCCATCGGCCGGTGAAAGTTCAGATGCGAAATTTTGTGCTGGCGATTGGCGCCGTCGTCGCAGGGTTGTGGATCCTCGTGTTCCTGCTTACCAAGGCCGAGCCGCCGAAGCCACGGCCGACCGCCGCCACGATGGACCACACGGACTGGCATATCGCCGACCGCCAGAACGAAGTGAAGTGGATCGGCGGGCAGTGTTACGCCCGGGCGCGCGACGGCTCGACCGTCACCTCGCGCGGGGCCGCGGGACTCGTGGCGGTGGGCGAAAAGTACTGCATTTTCCTCGGCGCGAAGGATACGCCCTTCGGCGTGCCCGACGAACGCTGAGGCTACTCCGCGAGTCCACTCCTTTACCGAGGCGGGGGCTCGTCGTGGCAACCGGCCACGAGGATGAGTTGTTTCGCGATGCGGGTGGCGGTGTCGGTGACGGTCGCGCAGAACGCCGTGTCGACATCGCACGGCATGTGATCGAAGCGCGTCTCTTTCGTCCACGGCGTGCCGTGGATCTGAAAGACGCTGGACGTGAACCCCTCGACGCCGACTTGCAAGGTGTCCTGGGTGGCGGGAGGGAGCTCGGGGACGTGGCAGATGATGCGGATCACGCCGCCCACCATCACCACCGGCGTCGCCTGAATGGTGTACGCGTCCCCCGAGAACATGAGCGCGATCAGGATCCACTTCACGGGATGGCGTGACTGAGGACTTCCCCGACGGCCGCGCCGACCCCCACGTCTGACGGGTAGTGCTTCGCCGCGGCCATGCGCAGATAGCCGACGGCCATCGTCAGCGGGACGTTCACCTCGAGCGAGAACCCTTTCGACGCCGCCGCGAGCGCGGTGTGCTCGCTGAAAAAACTCTTGTGGTCCGAGGCATCCGGCCGCGTGCGGTGGACGAAGAGCTTCGTAATCTCAGCCGCCGCGATGGCGATCCCGACGCGCAACGCCTGATGCGTGTACGCTTTCTTGCGGTCGACGGCGTGCCAGTTCTGCCACGACTCCACGCCGATCGCCGTGACGTCCAGACCCGTCGATAGCCAGTCCGCCCCCGCGCGCCACTTCGCCCACGCGGGCGTGTCTTCCGCCTGCACCGGCACCGCCACGAGCAGACACAGCACCACGATCAGCGTGCGTCCTACCACGACAGCACCACGCGCGCGGCGGCCGTGGTGTCGCCGGTCCACTGATGCGCGACGGCGGCCTGCACGGCCCACGTCGCCCCCTCCCAGGCGGGCCGCGTGAACGATGCCACGACTTGAGCGCCCGCCTGATCGACGGCGACGACGATGGCGTTGTGGTGCCCGGGTCCGACGGCCTGGGGCAAGGTCTCGGACACGATGCGCTTGAGTTGATCGGGGCTGAAATACGTCATGGTGGCCTCTGCGTCCCGCCAGTTACTCCTCACTTCTTCGGCGTCAGCACAATCGAGGCCCCGAAGACGCTGCCGGTGTAGACCGGCCACGGTTTCGCCGCGAGGGCGGCCAGCGCGGCTTCGATGCGCGCGAGCTGCACGGTGACGTCCGGCGTCGGGGCCGGCGCGGGAGTCGGGACGGGCTCGGGGTCCGGCACCGGCGCGGGGGCGGGCGTGGCCGGGAAGAGCAACGTGCCGTGATCAGTCGCGGCGAACGTGACGAGGTTGGATCGCTCCCGTAACGTCACCTGGCCGCCGTCGCGGGCGTTGCCCGGCGTCACCATGAAGCCGATGACTTCCCCCGGCTGGATCGGGCCACTCCCGTACAACGGTGCCCAGCGCGAGCTGTAGTACCAGTGCGCCGCATAGAGGCTCGGCACGTCCGGATCCCCCGGCGAGCCCGAGCCGTCGCGCCCGTGCCACATCTGCACGAACGCCGATCCGACCCAGCGCCCGTTCACCTGCTTGAAGAGCCAGATCGTGTATTGCAGCGGGCCGTCCCAGCCGGGCGGCGTCACATCGGGCCAGCGATTCGGGCCGTCCTGCTTGTCGAAGGCGACGCGCGTCACCGAGCCGTCGAAGCTGACTTGGGTGATGGCCGTCGTGATGGGCCAGTCGCGGACGTCAGGGGCGTCGACAATCTGCGCGGTCGCCACGTCGATCATGTCCGTCATTGGGGGCCTGCTGGTGAGACGGGCAAGACGGTCGGCGGCGGCCAGCGCACGGCGTGCCCACCGGCTTGATCGAGCTCCGCGCGCCACTCCGCCTGATGTTGCACGAGCGCGCCCTCGACGCCTTTCGTCTGCGCGGTGTAGCAGAGCCGGTACATCCACTTGCCGATCCCGCGGAAGCTCGCACCGGCCACCGTGTAGTCCGCGCGGAGCTCGGCCTCGAGCGTCATGCCCGCCATGTCGCCGCCAATGTCTTTGTAACTCCGGAGTTCAGCCATACAACCCTTTCACTGCGCCACCGGCAGGAAGCCGAGAATACGAGTGAGCCAGCCGACGAGGTTCGTCACTTGCGTCGGATCGTGTTGCACCAGCCGCGCGATGCGGATGGCGCGCTCGACGACGTAGCGCCGCTGGAGCCGCGGCCCGTTC
>Ga0105242_10001188_pt1 | contig 20533 bp, 18 predicted proteins | sample KBSM24metaG_FD_81521 | JGI IMG/M metagenome (GOLD analysis project Ga0105242, IMG submission 81521) | Miscanthus rhizosphere microbial communities from Kellogg Biological Station, Michigan, USA - KBS M2-4 metaG | ecosystem: Host-associated > Plants > Roots > Rhizosphere > Soil | place... | reverse complement strand
CCGGTGATGGAGATCGTCAGCGAGATGCCGGAGTCGCGCGTGGAAGGATTCCTCGCCGCCGGTCACGCCGCCACGATCACCGGCTGGGCGGTGTTCGAGCCGTTCGTCGAGCGCCACAAGGTTCCGGTCGTCGTCGCCGGCTTCGAGCCGCTCGACATCCTGGCCGGTCTCGTCGAGCTCGTGACATTGATTCGCGACGGGAAGGCGGAAGTCATCAACACATTCCCGCGCTGCGTCACGCGCGAGGGGAACCTCGCCGCGCAGGAGCAGCTCTGGCGCGTCTTCCGTCCGATCGGCGGAGGCTGGCGCGGCATCGCCCACGTGCCGAACGGCAACCTTCGCCTGCGTGACGAGTACGCGCACATCGACGCGCGCCGCCGCTTCAAGATCGACGTCAGTCAACTCTGGGACTTCGCGCCGCCGCATCTCGCGAACCAATGCATCTGCGGCGACATCATGGCCGGCATTCGCAATCCGAACGACTGCCGCCTCTTCAACCGCGAATGCACGCCGGAGAACCCCGTCGGCGCCTGCATGGTGTCGAACGAAGGCACGTGCAAGATCTGGCACCTCTACGGCGGCGTCCCTGATCTCTCGGAGGTGGCCTCGTGAGTGTCATCCTGAGCAAGGAGAAGGACCCCCGGCATTTCGGCCGCGTCACGCTCAAGCAGGGCGGTGGCGGCCGGGCGATGCGCGCTCTCATCGAGCGCCTCTTCATTCGCGAGTTCGCGGCGATGCCGTTCGACGGCGTCGGCCTCGCGGCGATGGACGACGGGGCGGCGATCCCCATCGGCGACGAGTGGCTGATCGTCACCACCGACTCGCACGTCATCCATCCGATCTTCTTTCCCGGCGGCGATATCGGCCGCATCTCCATCAGCGGCACGGTCAACGACCTCACCATGATGGGCGCGACGCGCCTCCTCGGCATCACCTGCGGCGTCATTCTCGAGGAAGGCTTTCCGATCGAACAGCTCGAGGCCATCCAGCGCTCGCTCGTCGACACCTGCATCGAAGCCGGCACGGTCGTCATCACCGGCGACACGAAAGTCATGGGCCGCGGCGAGATCGACGGCATCGTCATCAACACCACCGGCGTGGCGATGGCGAAGCGCGTCGTACGCGACAACGGCCTGCGCGCCGGCGACAGGATCGTCGTCACCGGCACGATCGGCGATCACGGCCTGGCGGTCATGGCCGCGCGGCACGGACTCGAGCTCGAAGGCGATCTCGTCTCCGACGTCGCACCGATCAACGGATTGATCACGTCCGCGCTGGAAGCGCTTCCGAACGCGATCACGGCCATGAAAGATCCGACGCGCGGGGGCCTCTCCAGCGCGCTGCACGAGATGGCCCAGAAGAGCAACGTCGGCGTCGTCCTGCGGGAGCGTGACGTTCCGCTCACCGACGCCGTCCGCGCGGCCGGCGAGATCGTCGGCATCGACCCGCTGCACGTCGCGAACGAGGGCAAGGCGGTCATCGGCGTGCGCGCCGAAGATGCCGAGCGTCTCGTCGAGATCCTGCGCGCGCACCCTCTCGGCCGGAACGCGGCCATCGTCGGGACCTGCATCACCGAGCGTCCCGGCTCGATCATTCTCGATACCGGATTCGGACGGAGGCTGCTGGCGGAGCCGGAAGGCGAGCCGCTGCCGCGCATATGCTGAAGATCGCCGTCCTCTGTTCGAAACGCGCGCCGGGACTGGAGACGCTTCTCTCACATCGCGGCGATACCTATGACGTCGTGAGCGTTCTCGCCGCGCACTCCGGCACGCCCTACACCACCCATCCCATCTTCGGGCCGCGCCGGGAGTACGACGCCGCCACGCGGACGATCCTCCGCGCCGCCCGCGCTGACATCGTCCTGCTCCTCGGCTACACCTACATCGTCACGGACGTCTTGCTCTCCGAATTTCGAATCCTGAACATCCATGACAGCGATCTGCGCCTGACCGGCCCGGACGGCGAGCGCCGCTACACCGGCCTGCACTCCACGCGCGACGCGATCCTCGCCGGCGAAAAAGAAACGCGCTCCACGCTGCACGTGGTCACCGAGAAGCTCGACGGCGGACCGATCCTCAACGTGAGCCGCGCGTATCCTGTCGCGCCCTTCGTTCACGAAGCCGCGTCTGCGGGCCACACCGACATCGTGAAGGCATACGCATACGCGCAACGCGAATGGATGATGCGCGACTGCTGGGGAGAGATGCTGGTCTCGGCACTCTCGCGCGCGGAGGCGGCCGCATGACGCACATCGTCACCCGGGTCGACGGCGCCGTCGGCATTATCACCATCGATCGCAAAGAGCGCTTCAACTCCCTCGACGTCGAGACCGCCCGCGACCTCCGCAAGGCCGGACTCTCCTTCGCGAGAGACACAAAGATCCGCGCGGTCGTTTTGCGCGGCGTACCAGGCGCCTTCTGCAGCGGCGCCGACCTCAAATACATCCGCGCCGGCGGCGATGCTCAGGATCTCGGATATCTGAAGGGGGGCGGGCATCCTGCCCGCCAATACGGCGAGATCTTCAAACAGATCCTCGAGTACATCCACTCGACCATCTCCGAGATCCGACGCGCGCCCAAGCCGTTCATCGCCGCCGTCGACGGCATCGCCGCCGCCGGAGGATTTGGACTGGCGATGTCGTGCGATCTCGTCATCGCCTCCGAGCGCGCGTCGTTCGAATGGGCCTACGCGAAGACCGGCCTCACCGGCGCGGAAAGCTCGACGTTCTTTCTCCCGCGCCTCGTCGGCCTGCGCCGCGCCATGGAAATGCTCTTCCTCAATCCGCGCCTGGACGCGCGCGCCGCGCTCGAGTACGGACTCATTACCGCCGTGTTGCCGGCCGGCACGTTCGACGATGACGTGATGGCGATGGCGCGGAAGCTCGCCGAAGGGCCGACCGTGGCGCTCGGGATCGCGAAGGATCTGATGAATCAGGCCGCCGGCATGGACCGGCTGGACTATCACCTCGACCGCGAGCTCGAACAGCTCGCGCGCATCGCAAACGGCGAAAACTTCGCCGAGGGGCTGAATGCGTTCTTCGAAAAACGCGAGCCGCAATTCACATGACTCTTCTCGCATTGATGCTCGCCGCCGCCACGGTCGGATCGCTGCACACGCTCGCGCCGGACCACTGGGTCCCCTTCGCCGCGCTCGCGCGCGCGAGGAAATGGAACGCCATGCGCACGGCGCGTCTCACGTTCTTCTGCGGCTTCGGACACGTCACCGTCTCCGCGATCCTCGGCGTCGTGGCGCTCTTCATCGGCCTGCAGGCCGTGCACGCGTTCGGATCGACGCTCGAGGCCAGCGCCAGCCTGCTGCTGATCGCGTTCGGCTTCGCCTACATGACCTGGGCCCTGTGGCGAAACTCGCGCCGCCGGATCATGCATCACGTCGATCACGTCGAAGGCGTTCCGCACGATCACGGCCACGGACATCATCATCAGCACGGCCGCGGACTGACGGAGTGGTCCCTGTTCCTGCTCTTCTGCGCCGATCCGTGCGTCGCGGTGATACCGATGATCATCGCCGCGTCCGCGATCGGATGGCACGCCGTGGCTGCGGTGATTTTCATCTACGAGGTGGCCACGATCGCCACGATGATCGTGCTCGTGCAGACCGCGTACGCCGGCGCGCGCACGATCCGCATGCCCTGGCTGGATCACTACGGTGACGTTGCCGCGGGCGCGCTCATCGTGGTGCTCGGCGCCCTCGTGACGCTCCTCGGCATCTGACGTGTGCCGCGTCACCGATCTTCTTCTTCGCGGCGCCTAAGAAGGAGAGTGATGCGAGACCTCTCCGAACCCGCGCTCGTCTGGACCGGCAAGGTGATGCTCGATGCTCGCGTGGTCATGCCGCGGCACGCCGTCGCCGTGGTCATCCTGGCGTCGGTTCCGTCACTGCCGGACGATGACCGCGACGTGCGGATCGCCGCGGAGCTGCATGGCCACGGAATCGCGACGCTGTACGTGCCGCTGCTCACCGAAGACGAGCTGCAGTTCGACTCGCGCACGACGCACTTCCGCTACGACGCCGATTTTCTCGCGGGCCGTTTCATCGACGTCGCCCAGTGGCTCGCGAAAAACAGGGCCACGAACGGGCTGCCGGTCGGCTATGCCGGATCGAGCGGCGGCGCCGGCGGTGCGCTCATCGCCGCCGCGCAACGGCCCGATCTCGTGAGCGCGGTGGTGTCGATCGACGGCCGCACCGATCTGGCCGCCGATCAGCTGCGCAACATCAAGGCACCGGCGCTGCTCGTGGTGAAAGACATGCCCGTGCTGCGCATGAATCGCGAAGCCGTGACGAAGATCCGCGGCGACCGCCGCATCGAGATCATCCACGAAGGCGGGACGGAAGCCGTCGTGCAGAAAACCGTCCACTGGTTCGCCGCCAAACTCGCCCTCGTGCCCGCGGACGCGTACGGGTTGGTTTAGTTTTGGACTGCGGCGACGCCAGTCGCCGCTTTCATTCGCGCCAGCGAAGCTGGCGCTTCGCTGGCGAAAGCGGTGGCTTTGCCACCGCAGTCCATATCAGTACACCGCCACGCTCGGCGGAATCGTGTACGTTCTTGCCGCCACGCGCCTCCGCTCCACCACCAACTCTCCATGCTCTCGCCGGAATGTCTCCGCGAGATTGCACTTCCAGCACACCGCTTCCGCGGTCGCGAACACGCCCGGCAGCTCTTCGGCGCGGATGTCCTTCCATTCGCGCGTCGTGCCGTTGGGCATGCGCAGCGCGGGCGGACGCTCGTGCCATACGATCGCGCCGATCTCGCTCGTGCAATAGTGGCAGCGCTTCCCCTCGTACCATGAGGAGACGATCGTCTGCACGCGGCAGGCGTGCGGCGAGGTCTCGATTTGTCGCAGGCAGTCTTCCGCGCAGCCGGCCATCTCCGGCCAGCGCGAGCAGGAGCGGAGATGCAGATCGGCGCCCCACGCCGCAACGCGAACCGCGGCCGGCTGCTCGTTGTCCGGGCAGGTGATGATGCGCTCGCCGCGAGAGAGGCGATACCTGTTCAGAAGATCGCTGAGAAACATCGACGCACCTCCTCGTCCACAGCGTCGTTCCGCCGTGAACGAAGAGCGGTGCGAGAGGTCACGCCTCGATGTGATGTGCCGTGACGTCCGGTTCGGCGGCGCTGAAGAGTCCCACCGCGGCCGCGAAGACCTCGTCGACCGACACCTCGCTCATGCAGCGGTGGTGTCCGAGGGGGCATTCGCGCTGGTAGCAGGGCTGGCAGTCGAGCGTGCGGCGGATGACGCGCGTCGCGCCGGCGATGACCGTGCGATCGGGATCGGTCGGACCGAAGATCGAGACGGAAGGAACGTCGAGCGCGGCCGCGACATGCAGCGGACCGCTGTCGTTCGTGATCAGCGCGGCGCACTGCGACAGCGCCGCGGCCATCTCCAGTACGTCGCCGTCGTGACCGACGATCGCAACGCCGTTGCACGTGGTGGCGATGCGCTGCGCCTGATCGCGCTCGCCCGGGCTGGTCAACAGCACGACGTCGAACCCTTCGATGCGCAGCTTCTTGATGATCTCGACGTAGCGCGCGTCGCCCCAATGCTTCGCCCGGCCGTACAGACCTCCCGCGTGAACGGCGAAGATCGGGCGGTCGAGGTGCATGCCGATCTCGAGGAGCCGGCGCTTGCCGTACTCGCGGATCGTCGGCGGCAGTTTGATCGACGGGATGTCGTCGACCACGCGCGGCGCGTTGAGCGCGGCGAGCAGCGACGTGTAGTCGTCGAGCTGATGTCCGCGCCCCGCCGGACGGGCGATCGGATGCGTGAGCAGAATGCGCCGCAAGTCGGACGGATATCCCCAGCGCTCGTCGATGCCGGCGGCGAATGCGATCATCGCCGCGCGGAACGAGTTGGGGAGAATCACCGCCCGGCGGAAGGGTCCGGCGCCGCGCAGCGCGGCGATGCGTTTCCGCGTCGAGCCGTTCCAGGCGATCACATTGCGGAAGATCCCCGAGGAATCGAGCAGCGCCGCCACGTTCTCGGGCGCGGCCACGGCGATGCCTCCCTCGCTCCGGAAGCGGTGCTGGAGCGCTTTGTACGCGGGGATGGCCAGAATGTTGTCTCCGACCCAGTTGAGACCGATGACGACCGTTTCACACGCCATGCTTTGTTTCGCTTTCTCCCGTCCCTTTCCATCGATCGTGCATCCACAGCCAAAGCTCGGGGCGGGAGATGATGCGTCGCGAGATCACGTCGTTGATTCTCGTCGTCAACATCACCGGGTCGCTCTCGCCCTCCGTCAGCTCGTCTGCACGAATCGGCTCCTCGAACTCGAGACGATGCCTGAGCCCGTCCGGAATGCAAAAAGCGAACACAATTGTAGAGCGCCCCCGAAGGGCCATCTTCGCCGGTACGGCCGTGGTCCACGCCGGACGTCCGAGAAACGGAACGAGGACGCCTTCGCGGGGCTGCACCGCCTGATCGGGAAGGAGGACGACCACGCCGTTTTCGGCGAGGCTTTTCAGCAGGAATCGCGCGGCGCGGCGGCGGTCGACGACTTCCGCGCCGGTCTTCTCGCGCAGGCGCTGCAAGTCGCGCTCGAGCAGCGTGTTGTCGAGCGGACGGGCCACCGTGCGCACGTTGCGGATCAAGGACATCACGGCCAGCCCGCCGATCTCCCACCCGCCCCAGTGCCCGCTCATCAGCAACGTTCCGTTGCCGCGCGCGATCGCCTCTTCGAGGTGATGCGCGTTCACGAACGGGCAGCGCGCGGCGATCTCCTCGAGCGATAGACTCTGCATCTGGACGTACTGCAGGCCCTCGCGCCCGAAGTGCCGCCAGCAGTCGTCGAGGATCCGCCGGAGCTCGCGCTCGTCGCGCTCGGGAAACGCCGCCCGCAGATTGCGCATGGCCAGCCGGTCCCGCCCGCGCAGGACTTTGCCCGCGAATGCGCCCAGGCGGGTCCCCCAGCGATAGACCGACTCCTCGGACATCCGGCTGACGGCGCGCACGACGCCGCGATAAGCGGCGTATTCGATTCGCTCGAGCAGGGGATGCTTGCGGCGCTTCTTCTTCTTTCGTGTGGTGCGCGCCTCCGGCGCGCCTTCGGGCGGGGGCGCGCCGGAGGCGTGCACTACACCGTGGATCGCCTGCAGCGTCTCGTCGTCGAGATCGAATTCCGCACGAATCGCGATGATCGCCGGATCGTCGATCTTCACCGCGTCCTTTTCCGTCGTCACGATCCGCGTGTCGCCGGCCTCGCGTTTGATCGCGGCGATGTCGGCGGCGGTGTACGGGTGGTGGTCGCGGAAGCTCTTCGTGCCGGTGACCTGCACGTGATCGCGCAAAGCGTCGAAGAACTGCTCGTTGTCGGCGAGTCCGGCGAAGGCGAAGACGCGCTGCTCGCGCAAGTCGTCGGGGACGATCGTACGCAGCCTGCGCGGGATGACCAGGTCCGCGTCGCGCAGCGCGGCGCGGCCCTCGCGGAAGAACCGGGCCGGAGCGTCGATCACGATGTCGAGATCGCGGCGGAGCTGGAGGTGCTGAAAGCCGTCGTCGAGTATGAATACATCGGCATCATTGTCGCGCATGTATTCGCGCGCATTCTCATAGCGATTCTTGCCAATGATTACGTCGCAATTAGTCGATTGCTTTATGACGATCGGTTCGTCGCCGCCGTAGCCGCGCGTCAGCACGGCCGCGCGGAGGCCCTTCGCCGTGAGAAAACGGCAGACCGCGATCACCGCCGGCGTTTTTCCCGCGCCGCCGACGGCGATGTTTCCGATCGAGATCACCGGCCGCGGCAGGCTTTTCCCTTTCAGGATGCCGCCGCGATACAGCGCCCGCCGCGCGCGATTCACGCCGCGGTACAGCCACTCGGCTGGCTTGAGGAGCGCCGTCACGTTAGCAATTCGACGATCCGGCGCGCCGTCCGTTCCGAAGCCCCGCGGTTCTGCAGCACGGTCTCCCGGGCCCGCCCGCCCCAGGCCCGCTGCAAATCGGCGTCGTCGAACATCCGCGCCGCGAAGTCGATCACCTCCGCCGCGCTCCCCACTTCCGCCGCCGCTTCGTTCCGCAGGAACACCTGCGCGATCTCGCGGAAGTTCGACATCGACGGCCCGAAGCAGACCGGCACGCCCGCCGCCGCCGGCTCGATCGGATTGTGCCCGCCCACCGGCACGAGCGTCCCGCCGACGAACGCCGCCGTCGCGTAGCGATACATCTTCGCCAGCTCGCCGAGCGTGTCGAGGAGGAGCACGTCAGCAGTGGAGCGGCGGGCTCTTAGCCCGCCGGGAGATAGCCCGCCGGGAGATTCGGCGGGCTGAGAGCCGGCCGCTCCACTGAGGGCGCTCCGCCTCGCAAAGCGGAAGCTCGAGGTCTGCAGCAGCCCGGCGACGAGCTCGAAGCGCTCGGGTTTGCGCGGGGCGATGACGACGAAAGCGTTGTGCTCGGCGAGGAATCGCTCCAGTTCCGGGAGCAGCACTTCGTCTTCGCCTTCCATCGTCGACCCGAGGATCAGGACCTTGCGTCCGGCGATCAGCTCTTCGATGCGCGGGGCGATCTCCAGCGGCGACTCATCGGGCTCGTAGTCGAACTTCACGTTCCCGCTCACCTCGACGATCTCGCTCGGCGCGCCGATGGCGATGAAGCGCTCGCGGTCCGTCTCCTCGCGCGCGAGAATGCGGTCGTACTTGCGCAGTACCGAGCGGACGATCGTCCGGAACGCGCGGTAACGCGGGAACGAGCGATCGGAGATCCGCCCGTTCGCGAGCAGCATGCGCAGGCCGCGTGCGCGCGCGACGCGCGTCACGTTCGGCCAGATCTCGGTCTCCATCGTCGCGAACACGCGCGGCCGGTGATGCTCGAGAAAGCGCCGCACCGCGAATGCGAAGTCGAACGGAAAGTACGTCACCGTGGCGTCAGGGAACAGACGCCGCGCCTGGGCCTGGCCGGTGAGCGTCGTCGTCGTCACGACGATCGACGTCCCGGGCCTCTGCTTCACGATCTCCGCGACCACCGGCCGCGCCGCCAGCGTCTCCCCGACCGACACGGCATGGATCCAGAGGTCATGCGCCTCCGCCCGCCCGCGAAAGAATCCCATCCGCTCCGGAAAGTTCACGAGGTACTTCCCGCGCAGCACTCCGGTGAAGAGAAAGTACGGGATCGCGAGCACCAGCACGAGGTACAGCAGGACCTCGTAGAGGACGTACATGGGCGCGAATCATAGACGCTGTATCATGGTTCCCCTATCCGCCCAATGGAAAACGCGATCGCCGTCGGCCTGATCCTTCCCAACCTTCCCAAATCCGTCGCCGAAGAACACATCGAGGAGCTGACCCAGCTCATCCGGACCGCGGGCGGCACGGTCGTCGCGCGCGTCATCGCCAAGCGCCCCGCGCCCGACCCGGCCATGTACATCGGCAAAGGGAAGGCCGAGGAGCTGAAGTGGCTCGTGGAGAAGCACCGCGTGTCGCTGGTCGTATTCGATGACGATCTCTCGCCCGCGCAGATCCGCAACCTCGAGAAGGCCATCGGCGGCGCGACGAAGGTCATCGACCGCAGCGCGCTGATCCTCGACATCTTTGCGTCTCGCGCAAAGACGCGCGAGGCCCGCACGCAAGTCGAGCTCGCCCAGCTCGAGTACATGCTCCCCCGTCTGACGCGGGCCTGGTCGCACCTCGAGCGGCAGGCGGGCGGCATCGGCACGCGCGGCGTGGGTGAGACGCAGCTCGAGCTCGACCGGCGCATCGTCCGCACGCGCATTGCGCGGCTCAAGGACGAACTGCAGCGCATCGAGAAGACGCGCGCGACGCAGCGCAAGGGGCGCGGCGGCGCCTTCACCGTCGCTCTGGTCGGATACACGAACGCCGGCAAGTCGACGCTGTTCAATCGTCTCACCCGCGGCGATGCCGTGGCCGTGGATCAGCTCTTCGCCACGCTCGACGCGAAGTCCCAGCGTATCGCGCACGAGATGCCGCGCGAGACCGTGGTCATCGACACGGTCGGCTTCATTCGCAAACTGCCCCATCACCTCGTGGCCTCGTTCCGCTCGACGATGGAAGAAGCCGTCGCCGCCGATCTCGTGCTCCACGTGATCGACGCGAGCCATCCGCAGCACGCCGAGCAGCGCGAGGTCGGCGACGAAGTCCTCGCGGACCTCGGCGTCGACTCCGCGCGCGTGCTCGAGGTCTACAACAAGAGCGACCGCGTCGAAGAGCACTTCGACATCCGCCGCCGCAACGCCGTCGTCGTCTCCGCGCTGACGGGCGAGCACATCGACCGTCTCGTGGAAATGATCCGCGACCGCGAGCGCGAAGGCGGCGAGCTGCTGCATCTCGAGATCCCGCATGCCGAGTCGCGCCTCATCGCCCAGCTCCACGAGCTCGCCGAGGTGTACGAGCAGTCGACGAACGACGAGACCGTGACGATCAGCGCCTGGGTCCCGGACGACGCGGCGTACCTGTTCCGCGCGTTCGTGGCATCGCCCCGCCGCCGCGCGACCGCGTAAAACGCGAGCGTCTGGAGTGCGGCGACGCAAGTCGCCGCTCTTTAATGCCGCAGCGCAAGCGCTTTGAGAGCGGCGACTCGCGTCGCCGCACTCCAGACCTACCCCGGCAGCGGCAGGCTCACGGTGAACGTCGAGCCGTGGCCTTCTTCGCTCTCGACCATGATCGCGCCGCTGTGCGCTTCCACGATTGCTCGGGCGATGTAGAGGCCCAGCCCGAGGCCGCCGTAGTAGCGGCTCGAGACGTTGCGGGCTCGGTGAAAGCGCTCGAAGAGCTGCGGGATCTCGTCTCTCGGAATGCCGATGCCGTGATCGCGCACGGCGGTGAGCGCATGTCCGTCGTCGATCATGATGCGCACGTCGATCTCCGTGCCGTCCGGCGAATACTTGATCGCGTTCGAGAGGAGATTGTCGACGACCTGGCGCATGCGATCGGGATCGGCGACGACCGTCGTCTCCGGCGTCATCGTGTCGAAGCCGATCGTGCGCGCCGGATGCTGCACTCGGAACGCGGAGACGCGCCCCTCGATGAACTCGACCCAGCGGATCGGCTGCGGATGGATCTGCAGCCGGTTGGTCTCGATGCGCGAGACGTCCAGCAGCTCCGAGATCAGTCCCATCATCCGCTCGATCTCGCCAAGCACCGCGCCGATGTACGTCGAGCGCTCCTCGGGGGCGAGATCGTTCACCGTCTGCGCGAGCAGCTGCGTGTAGCCCTTGATCGTCGTCAGCGGCGTGCGCAGCTCGTGCGAGGCGACCGAGAGGAACTCGTCTTTCTTGCGGTCGAGCTCCTGCACCGCGGTGATGTCGCGGATGACCAGCACCGCTCCGACGATGCCTTCGCTGATGATCGGCGCGGCGGCGATCGAGAGGTCGAGGTCGCGAGCGGTGATCAGGTTCTTTCCGATGGCGAGATAGTCGGGAACGATCTGCCCGGCCAGCGCGCGCGCATAGGGCATGTCCTGCGACGGGATCGCCCGTCCTTCCGAGTCGCGCAGACTGAGGCTGAGGAACGATCCCTTCTCCACGGCCTCCGCGCGCGAGGCCAGGCCGAACATGTTCAGCGCGGCCTGGTTCACGTCGACGACCGCGCCGTTCGCGTCGTAGACCCACAGGCCGTCGGTCATCGATCCGAGGATCGAGTCGAGGCGCGCGGAGCGCTCGGCCATCATGCCGGCCAGGTTCTCGATCTCGCGTTTGGAGCGCACCTGGTCGGTGACGTCCTGCACGAGGATGGTCAGGCTCTGGGTGATGCCGGAGAAGCGCCCGCGGGCGGCGGAGACGATGCGGTTGACGTAGATGTCGTCGACCGCGAGCTCCCGGTCGACGCGCGTTTCTCCCGACTCGGCGACCTGTTTGAGAATGCGCTCGCTCGCGGGAAGCACTTCGTTCGCGCGCAGGCCGACCACTTTCGTGTCGAGCGAGATCTTTCCGAACCGCGCCGCGAAATCGAGGAAGCGGGCGTTGGCGAGCTCGAACCGCAGCTCGTCGGCGGAGATGACGGCGATGCCGATGGGCGCCGACTCGAGCACGGCCTCGAAGCGCACGCGCGCGTCGACTTCGCGGCGGGCCAGTTCTTCCGCGGCGCGATGACCGTCCTGGGCGACGCGCGTGAGGCGGTGGATGTGGCTCGCCGCGCCGATCCGCTCCGCGACCGATTGCGCGAACTCGAGATCCTCGGCGTCGAAATTGCGCCGCGGATCGGACTGGGAGATCACCAGCACGCCGATGCGCTCGCTGTACGACTCGATCGGCGTGGCGACCAGGCTCTCCTCGCGCAACGCCGCCTTCACCGTGCGTTCCGCTTCGTCGCGCGAGTAATCGAGCAGCGCGTCGCCGCGCACTTCGAAAAACAGCAGCGGCCGTCCGATGTGGAAGACCGTGCCGAGGAGGCCCTCGCCGGGACGATAGGGATTGCGCTCGAAGTAGTCGCGATATTGCTCGATCTCGGGATCGATCGTGGCGAAGCCGACCAGGTCGAGCTGGCCGGTGCCGGAGTGATAGAGATGGATGCGCACCGTCCCGGCGACGGCACGCGCGATGCGCGCGGCGGTGTCGTCGAGGTTGTCGAAGCTCGGCTGCATCATCGCGTTCTCGAGGCCGAGGTTCGCCAGGCACCCGGCGCGGCGCCGGCGCCACGACTCGCGCTCGGCGTTCTGCCGCTCGTCGGTGACGTCGCGCGCCAGAACGACCGAGCCGATGATGCGGCTGTCCTGATCGCGAATCGGCGCGGCTTTCAGATTGACGACGCGGTCGTCCGCGGAGCGCGCGTCGTGGATGAGATAGTCCGCTTTCACGACATCGCCGTGCAGCGCGCGCATCGCCGGCAGCTCGTCCGCGGCCAGCGGACTGCCGTCGAGATAGCGATGCTTGCTGCGCATGCGCCCTTCGGCATCGGGCGTGAAGAGCGCCGCCGCCTCGCGCTGGGCCGCGGCATTCATCCGCTCCAACCGGCCGGTGGCGTCGTAGATCGCCGCCGACTCCGGGATCTGATCGAGGATGGCGTTGACTTTCGCCATCTCGCGGATGGCCCGGTTGTGCAGGAGCGTGTTGTTCAGCGCGAGCGTCGCGTAGCGGCCGATCTCGGTGAAGAGCGTGATCTCTTCTTCCGTCCAGTCGCGCAGCGTGTCGCACATCTGCAGCCCGAACGCCCACGGCTCGTCTTCGCGCGGACGCACGACCTGCACGATCATCGATCGCACTTCGAAGCGCTTCGCGAGCTGCGGATCGAGATCGGCATCGCCTTCGCGCAACACGACCGGCCGCGACGACTCCATGGCCCGGCGGATGAGATTGTGCTCCGTCGACAGTGGCACCGGCCCTTTGTCGGCCGGATCGCCTTCGCAGCCGGGAGCCGAAACGATGTACGCCACTTTCGCGAACTCCGACTGCTCGTGAATCGGATGCAGCAGCCAGGCGCGGTCGGCGGCGAATTCCTCTCGGGTGATGCTGACGATGCGCCGCAGGACTTCGCGCAGGTCGAGCGTGCCGGTGAACGCCTCGAGGATGGTCGTGAGAAACCGGTAGCGCTCTTCGGTCGTGTAGCGCGGCTGCTCGGGCGACGCCGGCGCGAGATAGCGCACCATCAGTCTGCGGATCGCGATGTCGTCGTTCGCGAGATCGGGCAACTCGAGCACGCGCGTCATCGGCTGCTTGTTTTCCGCCGCCTCCCGGACGCGCTGCCATGCCGAGTTTCCGCTCACCGCGATCAGACGGAATCGCTGGCGTCCGAGGAGCTCGACCGCTTCCTGTTCAGAGCCGGTGACGACGGGCGTGAATCGAAGCGAGCGCGCAATCTCGGCAGGTGTGCGCGCCGCGTGCTCCGGCGCCACGATCAGAACCTGGTTTGGCATGGACTTCCACAGCATGCTAACAGAGCGGAGGTCGCGGCGCTTTCCGTAGAATGCAAAGATGGCGAAGCGCTCGTTCGACGATCTCGTGCAACTGATGACCACGCTCCGCGGCCCCGGCGGATGCCCGTGGGATCGGAAGCAGACCCTCCCCGATTTGAAGCCTTACGTGATCGAGGAAGCGTACGAAGTCGTCGACGCGATCGATCGCGACGACCGCGCCGGACTGCTCGAGGAAGTCGGCGACATGCTGCTCGAAGCGGTCTTCATCGCCGAGGTCACGCGCGAGGAAGGGACGTTCGATATCTTCGACTCCATCACCGCGATTCACGACAAACTCGTGCGCCGCCATCCGCACGTGTTCGGCGACGTCGTGGCGGACGACGCCGAGCAAGTGCTGGTGAATTGGGAGAAGCTGAAGAGCGCGGAGCGGAAGGCCGAGAACAAGAGCGTGCTCTCCGGCGTGCCGCGCTCGCTGCCGGCGCTGCTGAAGGCGGGACGCCTCACCGAAAAAGCGGCGCGCGTCGGATTCGACTGGCGTCGCACCGAAGACGTGTTCGACAAGCTCGATGAAGAAGTGGGCGAGCTGCGCGAGGCGGTGGCGTCCGGCGACAAGTCGAAGATGCACGACGAGATCGGCGACCTGCTCTTCACGATCGCGAACATCGCCCGCAAGCTGAACGTGAATCCCGAGGAAGCGCTGCAGTCGACGAACCGGAAGTTCATGAGCCGCTTCGAATCGATGGAAGCGTACGTACACGAGCGCGGACAGAATCTCGATCAGCTCACGCTCGAGGAGATGGACAAACTGTGGGACGAGGCAAAGGCCGCCGAGCGGGCCTGATCGCGGCGGCGATCATCGCGATCATCGCCGTGCACGATTTCGCCGTGCCGCACGGCCGCGGCCTCGCCGCGCGCGGCGCGATCCTGGCGATCGATGAATATCGCGCGCACGTCTCGCCGCATCTGCGCGGCTACGTGCGCTGCCGCTTCAAGCCTTCCTGCTCCCTTTACGGCCGCGAGGCGATCCGGAAGTACGGCTTCGCCCGCGGGGCGGCGAAGACCGCCTGGCGGATCGCGCGCTGCGGCCCCTGGACGAAGGACGGGACGGTGGATCTGCCCTGACGGGTGAGGGGCTCGTTGAGGGGCTCTCCGCGCTCGGACACAAATCGTTCAATACACACTCCTCGCACTTCGGCTTCCGCGCGATGCACGTCTCGCGTCCGTGAAAGATCAGACGATGCGAGAAACCCGTCCACTTCGCGCGCGGAAGCAGCGGGATCAGGTCCTGTTCGATCTTCTCCGCATCGGCATTCGCGGTGAGTCCGAGGCGTCCCGAGACGCGCGTGACGTGCGTGTCGACGACGATGCCCGCGGATGTGTTGAATGCGTTGCCGAGGACCACGTTCGCGGTCTTGCGTCCGACGCCCGGGAGCGCGGTCAGCTCGTCCATCGTCCGCGGCACCTCGCCGCCGTGCCGCTCGACGATCGCCTTCGAGCAGTTGATGACGGCCTTCGCTTTGTTGCGAAAGAAGCCGGTTTGGCGCACGTCCTTCTCCATCTCCACCTGGCTCGCGTCCGCGAACGCCCGCGGCGCCGGGTACTTTCGAAAGAGCGACTTGGTGACGATGTTCACGCGCGCGTCGGTCGATTGCGCGGAGAGAATCGTGGCGATGAGGAGCTCGAAGGGATTGGTGAAATCGAGCGAGCACTTGGCGTCGGGATACCGTTTTTCGAGCCGGCGATTGACTTCGGCGGCGCGGGCTTTCAGATCGCTCATACAGGCATAGAATCCTCTCATGACCACCACGATCCACGGGCCACGAACCATCCGCGCGCCGCGCGGCACGACCCTCAGCTGCTTGGGCTGGCAGCAGGAGGCCGCGCTGCGGATGCTGATGAACAACCTCGATCCCGAGGTTGCGGAGCGTCCGGAGCAGCTGATCGTGTATGGCGGAATCGGCAAGGCGGCCCGGAACTGGGAGTGCTACGACGCCATCGTGGCCACGCTCCGGCGCCTCAAGAACGACGAGACGCTGCTCGTGCAGTCGGGCAAGCCGGTCGGCGTGTTCCGCACGCACGAGCACGCGCCGCGCGTGCTGATCGCGAACGCGAATCTCGTCCCGAAGTGGGCCACGTGGGACGAGTTCCGCCGCCTCGACGCGCTGGGACTGACGATGTACGGCCAGATGACCGCCGGCTCGTGGATCTACATCGGCACGCAGGGCATCCTGCAGGGCACGTACGAGTGTTTCGCCGCCGTGGCCAACAAGCATTTCCGCGGCTCGCTGCGCAGGAAGCTGGTGGTGACGGCGGGGCTGGGCGGGATGGGCGGCGCGCAGCCGCTGGCCGCGACGATGAACGAGGCCACCGCGCTGGTCGCGGAAGTCGACCGCACGCGCATCCGGCGGCGCCTCGATAAGCGCTACCTCGACGAGGAGGCGCCGGCGCTCGACGCGGCCATCACGCGAGCGCTCGAGGCGCGCGACCGCGGCGAGGCGGTCTCGATCGGCGTCGTCGCGAACGCGGTCGAGTTGCTCGAGGAGCTGCTCGCCCGCGGCATCGTCCCCGACGTCCTCACCGATCAGACCTCCGCGCACGATGAGCTCGAAGGCTACGTTCCCACGGGGATGACTTTTGATGAGGCGTTGTCATTACGTAAAAGCGATCCTGAAAAATATGTAGCTTTATCGTATATGACGATGGCCCGGCACATGCGGGCGATGATCGAGTTGCAGAACCGCGGCGCGGTCACGTTCGACTACGGCAACAACCTGCGCGGCCAGGCCCTGAAGGCCGGAGTGACGAACGCGTTCGACGTCGGCGGCTTCGTGCCGCTGTTCATCCGGCCGCTGTTCTGCGAGGGGAAAGGCCCGTTCCGCTGGGCCGCGCTCTCGGGCGATCCGAACGATCTCTTCGTCACCGATGAGGCGATCCTCGAACTCTTCCCGGAGGACGCCGCGCTGCATCGCTGGATCCGCATGGCCCAGAAGCGCGTCGAGTTTCAGGGACTCCCGGCGCGCATCTGCTGGCTCGGCTACGGCGAGCGGGACAAGGCCGGGCTGCTGTTCAATCGCCTGGTCGCGGAGAAGAAAGTCACCGCGCCGATCGTGATCGGGCGCGATCACCTCGACGCCGGGTCGGTGGCCTCGCCGAATCGCGAGACCGAGGGGATGAAGGACGGCTCGGACGCGATCGCCGACTGGCCGATCCTGAACGCGCTGCTCAACACCGCCGCCGGCGCGTCGTGGGTGTCGGTGCATCACGGCGGCGGCGTCGGCATCGGCTATTCGCTCCACGCCGGAATGGTGATCGTCGCCGACGGCACGGACGCCGCCGCCGAGCGCCTCCGACGTGTGCTCACCTGCGATCCCGGAACGGGCGTGATGCGTCACGCGGACGCGGGTTACGAGGATGCGATCGAAGTGGCTAAGGAGCGGGGCGTCGATCTGCCGATGGCGTGAGTTGCCCGAGGAGCTTTCGCGCCTCCTCGGCCGGCGGCATCTCGGCCGTGCGCTTTGCCGCGAGGTACGCGTTCAGCGCGTCCCGCCCACGCTCCGTCTCGCACGAACAGAACACCGAGGTCCTTCCGATCTCGTACAACGCCGACGCGTCCGTCGCACGCAGCTCTTGGAACACGGCGAACGCCTCGCCGTACTGCTGCGTCTCCTGCGACAGCCAGCCCAGCCACTTCAGCGCGAGCGCTTTCGTGCTCGCGCTTCGCGCGGTGCGCACGGCCTCGCGCAGCTCGAGACGCGCGGCGCCGTACTCCTTTTCGCGATAGGCGATGTACCCGCGCGCGAAGCAGCCGAGCGGGGCATCGCGTTTCGCGATCTCCGCGGCCTGCGCGCGCGCCTCGCCGATCCCGCCGAAGACGCGCGGCGCGACGGTGTAGAAACGCACCAGGTCGAGGCGGATCTCGAGGTTCTCCGGGTCGAGCTGCAGCGCCTGGTCGAGGTCGCTCTTGATCTGCACGCCGAGGATCAGCAGGCGGATCGGGTTCGCGGTTTGCTTCGCTTCCGTCATACCGGCCCGGGCGCGGAGATAGCTCTGCTGGCTCTTCGCTCGTGTCGATGAAACCGCCACGACCGGGAGGAAAGCGAATACCATAGCCAGCAAGCCTGTTCTCAACGGAGCCTTTCCCCTTTCATCCTACCCGCGCAAGAAGACCCGGAGGTGCCATCATTAACGGAACTCGCAAGAAAGACTGGGTGAATATTCTCTTCCTCACCCTCACGCCTGTGGTCGGTGTCGCCGGCACGGCCGCCTACACCTGGTACCGCGGATTTCATCTTTGGATGCCGCTGCTCACCCTCGGGATGTATCTCGCGGTCGGCATCTCCATCTGCGCGGGCTACCACCGCTTCTTCTCGCACAAGAGCTACGAATGCTCGCCGGCCGTGCAGCTCTTCTACGCGATCTTCGGCGCGATGGCCGCGCAGAACTCGATCCTCTGGTGGTCGGCCAGCCATCGCGTGCATCATAAGTACGCGGACAGGGATTGGGATCCGTACAACATCCGGCGTGGCTTCTGGTGGGCGCACTTTCTCTGGATTTTCCAGAAGAACGAGCCGCGGCCGGACGCGTTCGACAACTCCCAGGATCTGCTGGCGAACAAGGTCGTGATGTGGCAGCACCGCTGGCACAAGACGATCATGATCGTCGGCGGCTTCGGGATTCCGGCGCTGATCGGCGCCGCGTTCGGCGATCCGCTGGCCGGCCTGTTGTGGGGCGGCTTCACGCGCATCGTCGTCATTCATCACACCACGTTCTTCGTGAACTCGCTCGCGCACTACCTCGGCAAGCCGGTCTTCAACGCCGAGGCTTCGGCGCGCGACAACTGGCTCGTCGCGCTGGTCACGCTCGGCGAGGGATATCACTCCTTTCATCACCGCTTCCCCGCCGACTTCCGCAACGGCATCCAGTGGTATCACTGGGATCCGGCGAAGTGGTTCATTCGTTCGTTGCGCTGGGCCGGCCTGGCCAAGGAACTGATCGCCACGCCGCCGCCGCAGATCGAGCAGGCCCGCATGCGCGCCGCGTTGCGCGTCGTCGAGCCGAAGATCCCTGTCGTGAGCACGTCGCTCGCCGAGGAAGCGCGCCGCCGTCTGCGCGCCGCCTCGCGTCACCTCGAGAAGGCGATCGCTCTCTGGCGCCGCGCGATCGAAGAGCGCGCCCAGGGAATCTCGTGGCGCAAGACGCGCCGCGCGTGCCGGCTCCACGTGCGCCGCTCGCGCCAGCATTGGAAACTCGCCGTACGGATGTTGCAGGCGGCGTAGCCGGATCAGATGGCAGATGGCGGATCGCAGACGGCGGAAGCCCGCCGCCTCGATTCCTCCGCCGTCTGCCATCTGCCATCCGCCGTCTACGAAGTCATTTCGCCTTCAACTTCTTCAGCGCCCGTTGCGCGTCGCGCGCCTGGCGCGGGCAGATGCAGCGGCGCTCCCAGACGGCGCGATAGAGCGTGATCGCCTGATCGACCTCGCCGGCGTCCGCCTTTTCGCGCGCGTCGTCGAGCAGCGTGTCCGCTTCCGAGATCCGCCGATCGAGCTCGTCGCGCACCATGTCTTCCACCTCATCGACGAGCAGGGCTCCCTGCTCGCTCTCCACGCGCGCGATCACGTGTCCTTCGCCGTCGGCGAGCACCGCCACCGGCAGCGTTCCGCCGGCGTCGAGTTTGGCGAGCATCGTTCCGTCGTCGGACTTGACCACGCGCATGGCCACGCACTGCGAGGAGTAGAGCGTCAGCTCCTCCGAGGTCAGGAGGTCCGAGCGGCGGACCTCGTCGCGTGAGGCGGGGATCCAGAACAGCACCAGCGGCGCGCGCAGGTCTTCGCCCGGTTCGAGGACCCTCCACGGGACGAGAGAGAGGTGAGGGGTATCGCCCGGCAGAGCATCGAAGCCGGTGAAAGCCAGGGCGAGCGCCGCGACCCATCGCGCCCAGCGAAGCATCATCAACCTCTTAATCCGGGGGACGGGGCGGATTATACGCCCGGGAGAAAGACGTGTGCCTAACCCTCTCCCGCCGGTAGAATCGACGTCAGATCCAGTCAATCGGTACATGGAAAACACGCGGGTCACGTTCGGACGCTATGAAGTCCTCGGTGCCATCGGTGAAGGCGGCATGGGAGAGGTGTACGTTGCGCGCGATCCGCAGCTCGGCCGGCGGGTGGCGATCAAGAAACTTCCGCTCCGCCTGGCTTCCGATCGCGACACGCTGACGCGCTTCACGCACGAAGCGCGCTCGGCGTCGGCGCTGAACCATCCGAACATCGTCACGATCCACGAAGTCGGCGCCGACGCCGGCGCGCCCTACATGGTCATGGAGTACATCGAGGGCGCCGATCTCCGCTCGATGATCAGTGAAGGGCCGCTGCCGGTGCGGAAGGTCCTCGACATCGGCGCGCAGATCGCCGACGGCCTGGCGGCCGCGCACGAGCGGGGAATCGTGCACCGCGATCTAAAGCCCGAGAACATCATGGTCACGCGCGACGGGTTCGTGAAGATCCTCGACTTCGGTCTCGCGAAAACCGTTTCGCCCGCGCCCGATGGAGAGATGACGCTCGAGCTGGAGATGCCGGGCACGAATCCCGGAACGATCCTCGGGACGGTGGGCTACATGTCGCCGGAGCAGGCGACAGGAAAACGCCTCGATTTCCGCTCCGATCAGTTCGCGCTCGGTTCCATCCTCTACGAGCTCTCGACCGGCACGCCGGCCT
>Ga0105242_10001185_pt1 | contig 20544 bp, 9 predicted proteins | sample KBSM24metaG_FD_81521 | JGI IMG/M metagenome (GOLD analysis project Ga0105242, IMG submission 81521) | Miscanthus rhizosphere microbial communities from Kellogg Biological Station, Michigan, USA - KBS M2-4 metaG | ecosystem: Host-associated > Plants > Roots > Rhizosphere > Soil | place: Michigan... | reverse complement strand
CCGCGGTGTCGATGTCATCGCCGTTAGTGTCGAGAATAAGGTCGGCATCTCGACGGTGCTGCGTAAGGCGAGAGAGAAGGGCATCAAGGTCATCACCTGGGACGCGGACGCTGAGAAGGACGCACGTGACTTTTTCATCGATCAGGCCACTCCCGCAGGCATCGGTCATACGCTGGCAGACGAAGCCGCGAGGATTCTCAACAACCAGGGCGAGTTTGCGATTATCACTGCTTCTTTGAGCGCGGCGAATCAGAACGAGTGGATCAAGTACATCAAGGAGCAAGTGGCGGAGGCGCACCCTAACCTGAAACTCGTGGCAATTCAGCCGAGCGAGGGTGATCGCGATCGCGCCTTTGCCGAAACGCAGACGGTGCTCAAGGTCTATCCGAACGTGAAGCTAATTATGGCGATTGCCGCGCCCGCCGTCCCCGGCGCCGCTGAAGCTGTGCAGCAATCGGGTCGCACAGATGTGAAGGTGACGGGCCTGTCGCTGCCCAACATGAACAAGCCCTACGTTCATTCAGGTGTGGTTGAGAGCGTGGTTTTGTGGAACACGATCGACCTCGGTTACCTGACGGTTTATGCGGCGAACGCATTGGCGACCGGGCACCTGGAGCGTGGCTACCAAGAATTGCTGGTAGGACGACTCGGGAAGATTGGCGTCGTCGACGATGAAGTACAGTTGGGGTCGCCGTTCATCTTTAACAAGAGCAATATCGATCGATTCAATTTTTGAGGTGTCCGAGCCCGGCGTGAGAGCGTTGTCATGCGGGAGGGCACCCTCCTTTACAGTCGGGTTTCTGACACAATGCGGTGTCTGATTTTATGCGCAGACTCGCTGCAATTTGTTTTCTGCTTCTGGCCGCGCAGTTGTCGCTGGCCCAATCACAAACTGCGCAACTGACGCCGGCAGAAATTTTCACGCGGGTGACCAAAGTCTACTCGTCCTGCGAAAGTTATTCAGACGAGGGAGAGACCAGCACCACCATCGGACCGAAATCAGCGGTGCCTCACGTCATGACCGAGGCTTTCACGACTGCGTTTGTGCGCCCCGATGCCTTTCGGTTTGAGTTTTACGCTCGCGCCGGCAGCACGAACATGCAGTTTATCGCATGGAAAGCCAGGCGACTGGAAAAAGGCTATTGGTTTAATAACGGGATGACGCAACGCTATCTCAGCGAAATACTCATGGACTTCATGCCGATATCGCACGGCGCTGCGCTGACCGTGCCGGCGTTATTGATGCCGGAGACTTTTCATGGGAAGGGGCTCTTCGCGTCATTGACCGACGTCAAGCTCGCTAAACAGGAAAAAGTTGGCGGGCGGCGAGCGTTCAAGATCGAAGCACGTCTTGATAATCTGCCCTTCAATCTTTGGATCGATGCAAACCAGTTTCTCATCTTACAGGTCGAGCAGGTCGCCAGGTATCCTCAATTCGATCGCTACACGACGACGCGCTACCGGCCCGTTTTGAACGCCGAAATTCCTGCGGACAAATTGGCTTTCAATGCCCCCGGCATAATTGATCCAAATGAAACACCGGTCGAAGTCACCGCGCGTGCAGCGCCCGAGTTGAAAAGCAATGTGCGGCCGCGGCTGAAGAATTTTGGCAGCAGTGCTTATCGCACCGGCGAGGAACTTGAAAAGCTCAGAACTCAGCCCGAGCGCAAGTCCGAAGACGACGACGTAGTCAGAGTCAACACAGACATGGTCGTCTGCGATGTGTTGGTGGTAGATGCGCAGGGCCGGCCGGTGCAGGGACTCGAACCGCGCGACTTTATCGTCAAAGAAGACGATCAAGCGCAGCAAATCGGGAGCTTCTCGCTCGGCAGCAGCGATCAGGTGCCGCGCTCGATCGTGCTGGTGATTGACTATAGCAACAGCCAGTTGCCGTACGTGCTCACCAGCATCGAAGCGGCCAAGACGCTGGTGGACAAGCTGCAGCGGCGTGACCGCATGGCGTTGGTGACTGACGATGTGAAGCTGTTGGCCGACTTCACCAGCGACAAAGACGCACTCAAGGCGCAGCTCGACGCGCTGAAGGATCGCGCGATGAACGGCTGGCTCGGTAGAAGCCTGCAATACGACGCATTGATGGCGACGTTGACCGAATTATTTACGCAGGAGGAGGAGCGTCCGATCGTCATCTTTCAAACCGATGGCGATCAACTGGACGGTCTCGGCAAAGTTCCGTCTGCGGACCTGCGGCCTTATCTGCCGGAAAAGAAATTCAGTTTTGAAGATTTGTTAACCGCCGCTGAGAGATCGCGCGCGACGATTTATTCGATCATCCCCGGGGTTCCGATGATCGGCCTCTCGGGCCAGCAGTTGATCGAGCGTTCGCGGCAGGACTGGGAAAACCGTATGAAGGCGCAGGATGAACTCGCGAAATTGCGTAATCTGCCTTACCGCACATCGGTTCCGCCGACGGATAGTTTCCTGCTTCAGAATGCGCAACGCTGGACCCATCTCCATCTGGGCGTAGTGCAATTGGCCAAGGCCAGCGGCGGCTGGGCTGATTACCTCGAAAAGCCCGAGCAGGCCGACGGTCTCTACGCGCACGTCCTCAACGACATTAACCAACGGTACATAATCGCGTACTATCCGAAGAATCATATGCGGGACGGCAAGCGGCGCAAGATCAGCTTTGAAATCCGCGGACATCCCGACTACCTGATTGTGGGACGAAGAAGTTATTTCGCGCCGCTGCCATGAAGCGCGCTTACGGAGGAACCAATGATTCGTAAAGCATTCACGATGACCCTTCGCCCGGGAAGCCACGACGAATACACGAAGCGGCACAATCCAATCTGGCCGGAGCTGGAAGACGTCCTGCGCGACCACGGCGTGTGGACTTATTCGATCTTTGCTCATCTGGATACGGAGCAGTTATTTGCTTACGTCGAGATCGAATCTGAAGAGCTTTGGCAGGAAATCGCCCAGACAGAAGTTTGTCAGAAGTGGTGGGCGCACTTGAAAGACCTGATGCTGACCAATGATGACAATAGTCCGGTCAACACCACGCTCGATGAAGTTTTTCACGTTGATTGAATCATGCCGAGTCGAACGAAATCTGTTGGTCTAATCGTCGTCTTTTTGTTTGCGGTGGCGTCCCTGCACGCGCAGACGATTACCGATCTTCAGCGCGGATTTGAACACCCGCCTGACGACGCGCGCATCATGATGCGCTGGTGGTGGTTCGGACCGTCCGTCACCAAAGCAGAACTCGAGCGCGAAATGCGTCTGATGAAAGAGGGCGGCATCGGCGGATTTGAAGTTCAGGCGACCTATCCACTATCTCCCGACGATCCCGCGCTGGGTATCAGGAACATTCCATATCTATCCGACGAATTCATCGAGGCTTTGCGATTCACGTCGGCCAAAGCGAAAGAGCTGGGCTTGAGAATGGACCTGACGCTCGGCAGCGGCTGGCCTTACGGTGGGCCATCGGTGGCCATCAGCGACGCCGCGGCGACGTTGCGTTCTGAACGAGTGAAGATTCAACCCGGCTCTCGTCGTGTGCCGATTCCGAATGTCATGCCGGGTGAGCAACTGCTGGCCGCGTTTTCAGCGCGCCTGCAGGGTCAACCGGCCTCTCAACAGACCGGACCGTCGACCTTGCAGGCTGACGATCTTCGCGAGTTGATTGACATACATGATGGCGCGGTGTGGTTGCCGGACACGATGGATCCATCGCATGAGATTCTTTTCTTTGTCGCCAGCCGCACCGGCATGCAAGTGAAACGTCCCGCCGTTGGCGGCGAAGGTTATGTGCTCAATCACCTCGACGCGACGGCGACCGAACATTATTTGAAGAACGTCGGCGATCGTCTGATGCAGGCGTTTCCGGCTGATCGTCCGTACGCAGTTTTTTGCGACAGCCTTGAAGTTTACAACCAGGACTGGACGCCTGATTTCCTCGATGAGTTTAAGCAGCGGCGTGGCTACGATCTCAGGCCTTACCTGCCGGCGCTGATTGCCGACATTGGGCCGAAGACACTCGATATTCGACGCGACTGGGGCAAGACGTTAACCGAACTCTACAACGAGCGCTTTCTTATGCCGCTGCACGACTGGTCCAAACGCAATCGCACTTTGTTACGCGTGCAGAATTACGGATTGCCCGCCGTCTCGCTGGGCGGTTATGCAAATGTCGATTTGCCCGAAGGTGAAGGCGCGCAATGGCGAATTGTGCGCGGCACACGTTGGGCCTCGTCCGCGAGTCACATCTACGGACGGCCGGTTACTTCCTCGGAGACGTGGACGTGGCTGCACTCGCCGGTGTTTCGCGCGACGCCTTTGGACATGAAGGCGGAAGCCGATCGTCATTTCCTAATGGGGATCAATCAATTGATCGGTCACGGTTGGCCTTACACAGCGGAAGGTATCGATTATCCGGGCTGGCGGTTTTATGCGGCGGCGGTGTTCGATGAAAAGAACCCGTGGTGGATCGTGATGCCCGATATTACGACCTATCTCCAGCGCGCGAGCTACGTCTTGCGTCAGGGTGCAGCGGTTAATGACGTCGCGCTCTATTTGCCGAACGACGACGGTTGGGCGCACTTCACCAGCGGCAATCCGCACCTGATCGAAATTCTGCGCGACCGCGTCGGCACCGATGTAATCAGCACCATTCTTGATTCCGGGTACGGTTTTGATTTCTTCGATGATGATGTGTTGATGAAGACCGGCCACATCGAGCCAGAGCGATTGGTCCTCGGCTCGAGCCGTTATCGCGTAGTCATTCTTCCCGGCGTCGAGCGCATTCCACTTGAAACTATGCGCAAGCTCGAACAGTTCGAACGTGGCGGCGGCATCGTCATCGCCACCCGGCGTATTCCGGACATCGTTCCCGGTCTCAATGCCACGCCCGCTGAACAAACCGAGCTGAATGAGATCGCCAAACGCACATTCTCGGGTTTGAACGGCAGAGGTTATTTCGCTCAGGACGAGAAGGAATCGCTGAGAGAAAAACTCCTAGCCTTGTTGGCGCCCGACGTCTCGTTGAATCCTGCGGTGGCTGAAATCGGCTTCGTTCATCGACGCACGGCGGACACGGACATTTATTTCGTCGCCAACACTTCCAACTTGCGCCAAACGGTTAAGGCGACTTTTCGCGTGGCTCAGGCGCATGCCGAATTGTGGGATCCTCTTACCGGAAAAGTTGCGCCGGCAAACTTTGAGAAGTCATCGCAAGCGGGAACCACGATCTCGCTTGACCTCGAGCCTTACGCATCTCGCCTGGTTGTTTTCAATAACCGGAAGTTAGAGCCGCCGAACATTGGTGGGTTTCGACCTCCGGCTCCGATTGATGTCAGCGACGACTGGAACGTCACGATTGGCGAGAAAGCCAAGCCCTTTGTGATGGATCACCTGCGCTCGTGGACCGATGATGAGTCGACCCGATATTTTTCGGGAATAGCGACCTACGAGAAAGAGCTGACCATCCCCGGCGAATTTCTTAACCCCGGACTCGCGGTGCGACTGGACTTCGGTGAAGGGAAGCCGCTCGCGGAGCAAAATCTTCGTTCCGGCATGCAGTCGTGGCTTGACGCGCCCATCCGCGAAGCAGCAGTGGTTTACGTCAACGATCAGCGAGCAGGTTCCCTCTGGTGTCCTCCCTACGCAGTGGACATCAGCGCCTATCTTCGGCCGGGCAGGAACAAGATTCGCGTCGTGGTCGCCAATCTGGCTTTGAATTACATGGCGGGCCGGCGACTCCCGGATTATCGGCTGCTCACGTTGCGTTACGGCGAGCGCTTCCAGGCCCAGGACATGGACAAGGTTCAACCCATCCCGGCCGGCCTGTTCGGACCCATCCGACTGGTGGCCAAGTCCCGAGGTCCCTTCTTTGATGCCGGCGTCCGCTGATCATAATATGATCTTGCGTTCTGCTGCGGACTATATATAATGCCCGCGTCTTTTCAGGGTGATAGTCGCATCGAGGCTTGAGGCGATGGTCATCCGCAACCCCTAAAGAAGAATCCCTTTGGATCTGGGCGCTGATCGCCATGCCGAGATTTCCTTCGTTGCCGCAACGAAATTTCGCTGAACGCGAGCCGCTTTTAGCGTCTGTCGTCAAATTCGATCTGGTTGAGCCCGGGAGGAAACATTCATGCGAACGATCGCAATCATCGCCGTCATTTTGTTTTCGGTCATAGGTACATTTGCCCAGACCAATAAGGGCGCCATCAGCGGTGTGGTGGTTGACCCGAATGGCGCTGCGGTGCCAGGTGCAACGATCACTGTCACGAACACCGGCACCGGGCAAAAGCAAACAGTCACGACTGGCGAGAGTGGATCGTTCTCGGTGCCATCGCTGGATCCGGTCACCTATAACATCCTGGTTGAAGCGAAGGGATTCAAGAAATCGGTCCTCGACAAGATTAAGGTTGATACGGCCTCGACCACGCCGATCACTGTGGCCCTGGAGACGGGATCGATTTCTGAACAGGTTGTGGTTACGGCGGACGCTGCGATGATCAATACTGAAAGCGGCACCACCTCGCAGACGATTACGACCAGACAACTTCAGGACGTGCCTTTGAACAATCGCAGCGTGCTCGACCTCGCCCTGACCGTGCCCAACGTCGTCGGCGATGCCGGCAGCGAAGATCCCGGTGTGAGCGCGGACCAACCGGTGCCTGGATTCAACCTGAGTTTGAATGGCGGTCGCGCCGGAAGCACCGCGATACTGGCTGACGGCGTCAACAATACAGGTGTCGGCATTGCGCGCGCGGTGGTGAGCTTCACGCCTGAGACGGTACAGGAATTTACGGTGCAGACTTCGGCGTATTCGGCCGAATTCGGCAACACCTCTGGCGGTGTCATCAATGCCACCACGAAATCAGGCACCAACAATTTCAACGGCGTCGCGCTCTGGTATCACCGCAATCCGAAATTCAACGCCACGCCGTACACCATCGGCACGGCGCCGCGGCCGCATAACAATCTTCGCTACAACCAGCTTTCGTTTACGCTCGGCGGTCCGATCTTTCTGCCCAAGCCTGGTGAAGGCGGCAAGCCGTATTACAACGGTAAGAACAAATCGTTTTTCTTCTTTGCGGCCGAACCTCGGTGGCGACAGGATTTTTTGACCGGAAATTTTCTCGTGCCTGAGGCTGCGCAGCTAGCCGGAAACTTCAACGGCCTGGTAAGAACGACAGCCGGCATTGTGCCGCAGAGCGTAGCTACTCAGTTCGGCCTGACTTCACTCGGCACAACCGCGGCGACGATCTACCAACAGTTCGTGCAGTTCCAGGGCAAGTTGGTGCCGATTCAGCTGGCAACCGGCAACCAGTATTGTCAGTTCAATGATCCGCGCAGGATTCTGGTGCCGCAGGTTTATCAGGGCGTTACGCTCCAAACGCCACAGTGCACTTCAGCAATCAATGCCGTGCCCAATCCGAACTTGAACATCATTCCGCCTGAGTTCATCGATCCAATCGCGCAGAAGATTCTCTTGAATATGGCGCCGGCCGGCGGCTACTTTCTGGATGCCGGCAATATCAGAAACAATTCCCAATCGCGCTCAGTCACGCAGAACGAAACCCGCTACACTCTGCGGCTCGATCACAGTTTCACTAGTAACTCCAGAGTCAATTTTCGTTACAGCGTCACGCCCGCCGTTGGTATCCGCGCGGCCGGGAACGACATCAACGGCAATTCGGGTGTCTATAGCGACGCGCGGCAATTCCTGCTGGCCTTCAACAACCTCATCACACCGAACCTCGTAAACGATCTGCGGCTTAACTATACGCGCGGCAATTTCAGCGAAGACTATTCGCCGCAGTTCGCGATCAAGACGGGAGAGAGCTACGCGGGAGACATTGGCCTGCCGCACCTGACGCAAGGCGGCATTCCGCTGTTCTTGTTGTCGCAGGATGGCAGCACTTACTCGGCCGCTTCGAACGGCGGCTCTGGCGCTGATATTGGTTCAGCCGCATCGACCAACAACTTCAACACCGAACAGCGCTATAACATCAACGACATCGTCTACTGGACGCATGGCAACATGACCTGGAAGTTCGGCGTCGATCTCCAGGATGCCCGTTTGACCGCGACTCCATTCTTCGCGGCCTCAGGCGGCCGCTGGCAATTCCGCGTGCTCAACACTTCGAGCAACCGGTCAACCACCACGGCCAACGGCGGAAATCAAATTGCGAGTCTGCTTATCGGCGTGCCTAATTCAGTCGATCTGCGGCCCGCACTTTTCGATTACGACTATCGTTGGAAGAGCTACGCCGGATTTGTGCAGAATGATTGGCGGGTAAAGCCAAATTTGACCTTGAATCTCGGCTTGCGTTACTCGCTGCAAACGCCGCGCGCCGAACAGCACAATAATCAAGGCGTCTTCCGTCCTGATCTGGCCCAGGCCGTGGCCCTGACGGATGCGCAGCGCCGGACGCTGGCGACGAATCTGGGTGTTCCCACAACTACGGCCATCCCCAGTGTCGTGCCCACATCGGTGAACGTTGTGCCATTTGCTTTTGCCGGTCGCGGCGGTCGATCGAGATATCTGGTCCCGGTTGATAAGACTGGCTGGGAGCCACGCTTTGGTTTTGCGTGGAGCCCGAAAATGAAACTGCTGGGCCTCGATCTCGAAAAGCGGAGTTTGGTCGTGCGCGGTGGCTGGGGGCTCTCGCATGCGGTGCTTACCGGCAACAATCGATCGCCGAACCCGGACTTCGGAGGATTTGTGAATGTGGCGACGCTGGCGAATGGCTCGGCCGCCGGCGCTACGGCAGATCCGACTCAGCCCATCAGGTTGTCAGGCAATGCGCCTTTGCAGGGAACCGGCGGAGCGCTCGACGCGCTGCTCGGGACGGACGCCAACGGACTGGTGTATTCGAAGAGTCTCGGAGTCCCGGCTTTTGCTACCGGCGGCGCAAACCCCAGCGGCAAAGTGCCTTATTCGATGAATTGGAACTTTACGATCCAGTTTGAGCCGATCAGGAACACCGTGGTCGAGGTGGCTTATGTCGCCAATGCCTCGAGACACCTGTTTCTGCCGTTCATCAACATCAATCCGCGCAACGTCGGCATCATCGATCAGCTGGAGTCTTCGGGACTCTGCTCCACCTGTACCCAACTGGACGCGACCGGCGCGATAGCCGATCCGCTGGGCCGCACAAATCTTCAGGGAGCAACCATTAGCATTACTCGTGCGAGTGTCTTTACTCCGTATCTGGGGTTCGACCCACTGAACAGCTACTTCGATCCTTCGGGAAATTCGATTCGTCATGCCGGATACGTTTCGGTGAATCGTCGCGTGACCCGCGGCTTCACCTTTACGGCCAACTACACCTACGGCAAGAGTATCGATACAGCTTCTGACGCGAGTCCCGATACGAGGACGCTTTCAACCGGCCAGGCGCGTCAGCAGGTATCCCTCGGTGGCGACCTGAAACAGGATCGAGCCATCTCGACCTTCGACATCAAGAACAACTTCGTCGCCACGGGCATTTGGGATATTCCGATCGGGCGTCACCGTCATTACCTGTCGCATGCACCGGGGCCGGTGAATTCGATCGTCGGCGGCTGGAGCATGTCCGGGGTATTACGGATGCCCGGCGGACTGCCGTTCCTGCCGTTCATTACCGACCCGAATAGACTTGGCGGCGTACTCTTCAATCGTTACGTGCGGCCGGACATCGTTCCGGGCGTGCCGCTGCGAAATCCTTTGTGGAAACGTAGCTGTCCCATCGGCAGCGCCGCGCCACCATCCGGTTGCGAGCCTTTCATCAATCCGGCTGCGTTCATGCGTCCGGTCAAAGGAACCCTCGGCAATGCGCCGCGCACTTTGGACATTCGTTCACCGCGACAGGAGTTCTTTGATTTCTCTCTGTCCAAGGATTTTCCGTTCCCGTTTGCCAGTGGTGAAGGGAAGCGCCGGATTAATTTCCGCGTCGACTTCATCAATGCGTTCAATCATCCGAACTTCCGCTATAACAACACGGGCAACACTCCGTTTGGATTGGGGACTTTCCCGACTGAGATTACGGCTGAAGCAGTCAACGGAGTGAATCAACCGATAACGGCAGCGGAATATAACTCGTGGGCCACCTTCAACAATCAACCGCAGTCGACGACCCCGGCCGGCGCCGCCATCCTGTCGCAAGTCAGAACCAATGTTAATGCGACGCGTGTGACAGGACCTGGCGGAGCGCAAACTGGCGGATTGCCCCTGGACTTTTTCCACGTGCCGTTGCCCCAGGGCTTCGCGACGCGCGACCCTTTGTCGTTTGATATCAGAAACCTCAGCGACTTCAAGCTTTATCGGATAAGGCAGACGTACGATGCCAATTTTGGAACGTTGGCGGGGAACACCGCGAACACCCTGCCGCGTTACATTCAGTTCGGCATCAGGGTGTTCTTCTAAGAAAGCATCGGGAGACACCGACTAGACGCAACGACACTGGAGGCGGTGGCGAAACGCCGCCGCCTTTTCAGTAAACAGAAAATAGATCCTCGGTCTTTTCAATTCGCCAGAATGCATTCAAACAGCAAGGGAAGAAATATGAAGGCACTTACTGTAGTTCTGAGTCTGCATCTATTAGCCGCTGTCGCGTTGGCTCAGGAGCAACCACCGCGCGAATGGATCGATCCTGACACCGGTCATCGCGTTGTTCGTTTGTCAGATGAGCCGGGCAGCGCCAGTCTCTATTTCCATCAAAACCCTTACACGCCTGACGGTAAGAAACTGATTATCACCACCCCGAGTGGCCTCTCGGCGATCGATTTATCCACGCGCACGATCGAGAAAATCGTCGATGGCCGCGTGGGCGTCCTTATTGTGGGACGAAAGAGCGGCGACGTTTATTACACCCGCACGGTGACCAACAACAACGCACGGACGACCACCGTTTACGCAACGAACCTGAGCACGAAAGTGACTCGCGAGATTGTGAAGCTGCCGCCGGCTACTTCAGCCGTCACAGTCAATGCGGACGAAACATTACTGGCTGGAACGATCGATGAGAAGCTGCTGGCTGATCTAAAAGCCGGCAAACCCCCAACGCCGCCGCAGCAGGCCGGACGAGGCGACAACTATCCCGGCAAAGGTGAGATGATGGAAAACCGGCTGGCCGAACGCCGGCCGTTGCAAGTCATCACCATCAGCACCAAAAACGGTGAAGTGAAGACGCTGCTGCGCGGCACTGATTGGTACAACCACATTCAATTCTCGCCGACCGATCCGACGCTGCTGATGTTTTGCCACGAAGGACCCTGGCATAAAGTCGATCGGACGTGGACGGTTCGCACCGACGGATCGAAACTAACCCAGATCCATCCGCGGACCATGTTGATGGAAATCGAAGGCCATGAATGGTTCGGCGCCGATGGAAAATGGATCTGGTACGACTTGCAAACACCGCGCAGCGAAGACTTCTGGGTGGCCGGTTACAACGTCGATAGCCAGCAGCGAATCTGGTATCACCTGCAACGCAGCGAGTGGTCCGTGCACTTCAATGTCTCGCCCGATGGGAAACTGTTCGCCGGAGATGGCGGCGGTCCGAATAGCGTGGCCGCGCCGGGCAACGGTCAATGGATCTATCTGTTCCGACCGGAGCTGGTGCGCGATCGCACTGACGGCGAATTACCAAACTCAAAAGCTCTGATCCAACCGGGAGTTTTCAAGGCAGAGAAACTGGTCAATCTGGCCAAGCACAACTACACGCTCGAGCCGAACGTCACGTTCACGCCTGACCTGAAGTGGATCGTCTTCCGCTCGAACATGTTCGGTCCGACGCATGTCTTCGCAGTCGAGATCGCCAAAGCCAACTCAACTCAAAGCGAACGTTAATCGCGTGACCGACGCCGGCGCGAACGTGTAAGTCAAGTTCGTGCCGGTCGCCGCGACCGTTGCATTCTTTGGCTCCAGCGCATTCGGATTGGCGAAGCTGTTGCGCGCATGAATGTCGTTAGCCGTCAGGGTCCGGCTCTCGCCTGATCTAATCGACGCGCCGCGGATCGCGATGTCCGCCTCGCGCGTCTCCTTGGCATGAGGATTCACCACCGTCACGACCAATTGCTTTCCTTTAAGTGACGCCGAACCATTGAGTCCCCAAAAGCTGTTCGGCACCTCTTTTCGCTGAGCATCGAGCCGGGTGAAGCCCACCTTCGGGGCCACGAATTCCGTTCGCAGACTAGTCGCGCCGGCGTGCGCCCCGTACATTTCGAACACGTGATAATTCGGCGTCATGAGAAACCGGTCTTCGTAAGTATGGAAGAGCGAATGGATCGTATTCACCAGTTGCGCCGGATTCGCCATGATGACTTTCTCTGCATGCCTTTGAAACGTGTCGAGGTTGATGGCCGAGATCAAAGCGTCGCGTAACGTTCCGGCGTAGGCGTAAAGGTATGCAGGCGGCATGTCCGGGTCCTGCTTATGCCAGGCGCCCCATTCGTCAACCGCGAGTTTCACCCGCCGCTCGCGATCGTATTCACCCATCACCTGCCAGTGACTTTCAATCAGGCTCTCCATGCGGTTCGCGCGTTCCAGCAGGTCGTACCATTCATTCTCTGTGTATTCGTTGGCGACCTGCTGTCCGGTCGAGCCGCAGTAGTAATGCAACCCCCACCCATACAGCTTGGCGATCTGACGACTGCCTTTCAACGCCAAACCTTCGAAAGCCTTCCGCGTCCAATTCAGATCTCCACCATTCGGACCTGAACCGATTAACTTCAACGGCACTCCGTAGGTCGGTAGCCAGGCGGTAAATTTGCGGAACTCGGTCGCATATTCCTCCGGAGTAAAATCACCGCCGCAACCCCACGACTCGTTACCGATGCCCCAGAAGCTGACGTTGTGCGGCGCCGCAAAACCATTCTTCGCGCGCTCAGTCGACCACGTCGTCAGGTTCGCGGGCGCATTGCAGTATTCCAGCCACTCGAGAAACACGCGCACGTCGCGACTGCGCACGTTGGCCGCGAGGTAAGGCTGAGCGCCGACCATCTTGCAGAACGAAACGAACTCGTCGGTGCCGAAGTGATTGCTCTCGTACTTCTGCGGCCCGCCTTCCATCTCCTCGTAAGCCTTTGTGGTTTTGTATTTCGTATCGGCCCAGAAGTTGACGCGGGTGGGCCGCTTATCGCGCGGTCCCACACCGTCGCGCCAATCGTATTGGTCCGCAAAGCACCCGCCCGGATAACGAATCACACCCGGCTTCAACTTCTTCAAGTTATCGACGAGCGATTTGCGAATGCCGTTGTAATTGGGAATCTTCGATTTCTCGCCGACCCAGAGACCGTCATAAACGACGCCCCCGAGGTGCTCGACAAAATGGCTGTAGATGTCCGGCGAGATCGTGCCGACGGGTTCGTTAACCAGAATTTCGATGCGCGACTCCGCGGCGCGAGTGCTGCGCGGCGCGAGCAGGGTTGCGGCGCTGGTAGCCAGAACGCTGCCGACAAATGTGCGACGGGCGATTTTGTTCATGGTGTTCTCACAGGTGTCAGTACCGCTCGCGGTACTGACACAGTCTTATTGGGCGAAGCCATGTACCCGCAACCAATCGGCGCAACGCGCCGGCCAGGTTGAAAGAATTGGATCGTCCCGGCCGAGCCCAAACCCGTGCGGGCCGCGCTCGTACAAGTGAAACTCAACCGGCACTCCGGCCTTGCGCAAAGCCGCGACGAACATCAGGCTGTTCTCAAACGGCACGGCGGTATCAGTCATCGTATGGACCAGGAAAGCCGGCGGCGTTTCCTTCGTGACCTGCTCATCGTTTGAGAGCAGCGTCACCATCTCCGCGGACGGATTATCGCCCAGCAAATTCTTCTTTGAACCGGCGTGGGTCTTCTCACGCATGGTGATGACCGGATAAATCAAGATAGCCAGATCGGGTCGCGAGCTCAGTCTCTCTAACGGATCGCGCGCATCGGCTTTACCGGAATCGAAATGCGTCGCAAGCGTCGACGCGAGATGCCCGCCGGCAGAAAATCCGAGGATTCCAACGCGCGCAGGATCAATCTTCCATTCAGCCGCGCGCGCGCGCACAGTGCGGATCGCGCGCGTCGCATCCTGCAACGGGGAAGGATGATGATAGCGTGGGCCGATGCGATACTTGAGCACAAAAGCGGTGATGCCGATCGAGTTTAGCCATTGCGCAACGGGTGCTCCTTCGTGATCGGCCAGATGGCTGTATCCGCCGCCCGGACAGACGATGACCGCCGCGCCGGTCGCTTTCTCTTTCAGCGGCAGGAAAGGGGTCAGCGTCGGAATGTCGGCCTCATCTTTTCCAAGTGCGCCGGGAGCTCCGTCGGGCCAGAGCACGATGGGTGCTTGCGCCGCGTCATTCATGTTCGTGAACGATGCGGCACCGGTCTGCGGATTCCAATTGTCCGGTCCCGCCAGCACTCGCTGCATCGTGATCGTTTTCGCTTCGGCTTCCGTTAGCTGCCGGGCCCATTTCACTCGCTCATTTGGCTTTGAGCCCGCGCCGCGGCTGCCGAACTCAGCGTAACGCGAAGTCTGCTCGCGGTCCGGTTGGTTCCAGTTGTTCCAGCCTTCAGGACGAACCACTTCCGACATGTCGGTGTTAAGAAAGATCGTGCTCGCGAAAGGCCGCCACGGTCTGCCGAGATAAGTTTTCACGGTCGGAGACTCACTGGTAATCCGGCAATGCGAAAAGACAAAGCCAAACGGCTGTTGGGGCGGAGTTGACGCCGCCGTTACGTAGCCGTCACGCAAAATGTGTATATGGCAATTCTCGAAGAATGCTGTCGCCGCGCCAAAAATAAAATCGACATGCCCGGCGATGTAGCAGTTTTCGAAATACTGCCGCCCGCGGTTTATCAGAATCGTGTCCTGCCATCCGAGGAAGCGGCAATTGCGAAATACGACCCGATCTCCCTCGACCCGAATCGCCAGCGCCTGACCTACCGGACCGGCGGAATTCTCGAAGGTGATGTTTTCAACCGTGAAGTCATCTGCGTCGATGAAAGTGGTGGGCGTGCGAAACGTCCCTATGGGCTTGCCGTCAGTGCCGATCATGTTTGCATTCAGGTTATAGGTCAGCACCGTCTTCGCCGCGTCTTCGCCGACCAAATGCACAAAACGCTTCTCATGCTGCACGTAAATCAGTTCCTTATAAACGCCCGGCTTAACGTGAATGATGGCCGGGTTGTCAAAGCGAGTCGTTTGGGGAACTGCGTTGATGGCTTCCTGCACGGTCTTAAATTGCCCGGTGCCATCCGCGGCCACGACGATGTTGGTTTGCGCGGCGACGACGTGCGCCGTCAAGAGCAACACGAAAATAACAAGAGATGTCCTTATCGTTGTGTTCATCGTGCGCAACGGGCTCGAAGCGATCCTGTCAGTACCGTCTTGTCAGCACCATTTGCGTAAGCAAATGGATCAAAGTTGAGCCTCGGGTCTCTACTTGATCCATCCGCTCACGCGGATGGTACTGACCCCACGACCAATCTCATCGCTTCGCCGGCGACTGTTCGAGCAACCACTTGCTCAGATCGCGTGCAGCTTTGAAGTTATCGAACGTCGGCGGCAATTTCCGGCCGTCAACATACTCGTTGTAGAACCACGGATCGCCGACGGCAAACACAGTCCCGCGTCCCAACTTCGCGACTGTCATCAGCACGTCGCCACCTTCCTGGAACACAGGGGTCGCCGGAGGTGACAGTTTGAACGTGCAAATCTCTTTCAGATAAAGACGTCGCGCAGTTTTGAAGATTGGATCGCCGTCACGCACCGTGAGCAACCCTTTTTCAAATTCATTTCCCGGCACCTTGTTACGGCTGTCCTGATTGAATTGAATCCCGAATTGTTTGGCGAGTTGATTGAGATGATCGAATTCCATGTTGCCCACGTCGTTGCCCATAAACACGAGCACCCCGCCCGCCTTCACCCAATCAGTAATCGCTTTGATGTGCGCTGCTTCTATGTAGTGCGGGTTCGGAGTTTCAGCCGGCGTATCCGGATCGACAATGATGTAGATGTCCGTGCCCTTCAGGTTGGCCGCAGTCGGCGCCTCGGACAGGCTCTTCGTGTTAGCGCCAAAACTGCGAAACACTCGACCCCAAAACGAGTAGCCGCCATTGGTGCGCTCGTCCCACTTGTAATGCCAGGGAATCGTCTGGCCCGTAATGTCCTTTTTGGTTTCCGCATTGAAGTATCCATCAAGCGTAACCGTCTTGCCTCGGCCGACGGCGCGGTTGGCATTCATCTCGATCTCCGCGCTCGCCATCAGGAATGCGCCGATGCCTTTCGGATCGTTCTTTACGATCTTTTCGCTGACGTAATACTGATAACTGCCATCGCGATAAGGATTGCCTCCCAGACCGGCGCCGCCAACGGTCCCGTTCAAATTCGTCTGACCGTTCGGTTCCGTCTCAATGAATTCTTTCAAGATACCCTGGTAAGCCTTCCGCGCCACCGCGAGATAAGACTCGGGCAGATAGCCGCGGCGCACACCCTTGGCCAGCGCGTAGACAAACATGCATGCGGCCGAGGCTTCAAGATAATTTCCTTTTTCGCCGGGCTTATCGAGAATCAAATACCAGGTCCCCGACTTCGCGTCCTGATATTTTTGAATTACCGGAGCGAGGCGCTTCAGAATCGCAATCAGTTCCGCTCGTTGCGGATGATTTTCGGGAAAGTAGTCGAGCGTATCGACCAAGGCCATCGCGTACCAGCCAATCGCGCGGCCCCAAAACTGCGGCGACAAGCCGGTCTTTGGATCAGCCCAGCGCTGCTGCTTCGACTCGTCCCAGCCGTGATAAAGCAATCCTGTTTTCGGATCGCGCGAATGCGCTTCCATCCAGATGAATTGTTTGGCAATGTCATCAAAGGCGGCGGTGTCATGAAACAGCATCGCGTATTCGGCGTAGAACGGCTCGCCCATGTACAAACCATCGAGCCACATCTGATACGGATAAATCTTCTTGTGCCAGAAGCCGCCTTCATGCGTGCGCGGCTGCCCCTTCAATTGTTCCCGCAGGTGATCGGCAGCCTTCTTGTACTTTTCTTTTTCGGTGATGCGATAAAGCGTCAGCAGGAGTTTGCCTTCGTTGACGTTGTCGAGGTTGTAGTCGTCGAGCCTGAAGGTCTTGATGTTGCCGTCGTCGGTGACGAACCGATCGATGCTGCGCTGGATGAAGTTGAAATATTTTCCGTCAGCCGTATTCAACCAAACATTTTCGATGCCCTTCAAGAGCACGCCCTGCTCATAACTCCAGCGTTCGGTTCTCGCCGGGTCCGTCTCCCAGGAGTTCTGCCAACGCGTCATCGCGGTGGCGGCCATTCGTTCGGCAGGCGTCTGAGCTTGGGCGGGTGTAAGCGCAAGCCAGACCACGCACGCAAACAGCATTGATTTGAAGATAACCGTCATAGGTCACTAGTCCTCAAGATAGAATTGTTTCTGCACTCTAAACCAATCAACGTCGGCATAACCCATCTCGCGGGTTTGTCCTGAGCCGACTGCAAACAAACCGACTTTCGCGCCAATCCATCTGCCCTGCCGTGCCTGAAACGGCACGCCAACCGGAGTGAACCTGGCGCCATCCAGGCTAAAGCTGAATCGGCAGACAGCGCCGACCTCGACGCGCAGATAGATCAGGTTACTCTTCACCTCAACCGTCGGGCTTTCGGTTTCTGCCGTCTGGCGATCGGCATCTTTGCAAACCGTCTGTGAGACGAAGAGCTTCCCGGCCTTCTGCTGGATCGATATGTAAGAGTAATCAAGCCCCATCACTATCAATCCGGTCTTCTCTTGATCAGCCCGCGGCGTAAAAGTCATTTTTGTGGTGACGGTAAATTCTGCCGCCGGAAATTTTTGCAGCAACAGATTCGGCACGTCCCAAAAGTTTTTATGATCACCAGGCAAAGGCACATTGAAGAGACGGACCACGCCTAGGGCACTTGCCAGAAACATCCAGTTGTTTCCGGGATTAGCTTGCCATTGCCACTGCGGACCAAGAACACTGTCGTTGAACTCATCGGAGTCGGCTATGGTTTCAGACGGCCACGACCGTCCCACGTTGGGTTTCCTGAACTTAAATACCGGCTCGCCCACGCCATCGCCATCGAAGTCATTACCAATCACCGGCCAGTCATCGGTCCATTTCATCGGCTGCAGATGAACGATGCGGCCATAGGCGCGCCGGTCCTGAAAATGAATGAACCATGATTAGCCCGTCTGGGTCTCGACCCAGGCGCCCTGGTGTGGCCCATTGATGTCGGTCTTGCCCTGGGCCAGGACCTTTCTGGCTTCGTACGGGCCAAAGACATTCTTCGAACGCAGCACCAGCTGCCAACCCGACTCGACGCCGCCGGCCGGAGCAAAAATGTAGTAGTAGTCATTGCGCTTGTAAAACTTCGGTCCTTCGACGGTGGGATTTTGATCGTGTCCATCAAAAACGATCGCGCCGTCATCGAGCAGCTTGGTTCCATCTTCGCTCATGCGGCTGACGATCAGAATGCTTTTGATTCCCGAACGGCTGGCGGCCATCGCGCTGACCAAGTAAGCCTTGCCGTCTGTGTCCCACAACGGGCACGGATCGATCCATCCTTTCGCGGCTTTGATTAGCAGCGGCTCAGACCAGGGCCCGGCCGCGTCCTTCGCTTTCACCAAGTAGATCCCGCGATCAGGATCGGGATAAAAAATGAAGAACTCGCCGGCGTGATAACGAATCGCGGGCGCCCACACGCCGTTTCCATGTTGAGGCTTGCTGAAGACGTCTTCCGGCGGCAATCGTTTCAAAGCGTGGCCGATGATCTGCCAATTAATCAAATCGTGCGAATGAAGAATGGGCAGCCCTGGCACGCAATTGAAGCTGGAAGCGGTTAAATAAAAATCATCGCCGACGCGAATGACATCAGGATCGGAATAGTCTGCGTAAATGATCGGATTCTTGTAGGTCGCATCCCCGGACTGGTCTGGCAGGCCGACGGCGTATCGGTTCGCCGCGACCGAATACGAAACGAGAAGGACCAGAAGAACTGCCGCACGATGCAGACCATTGCTGTTCATCTTCTGTGATCGATTGGGTGGTCTGTCTACGGTTGGTCTGACCAATTAGTCCACAGGAAAGATCGATCCCGGTTTCAGGCCAACGCGCGCCAGACTCTTGTTCGTCCGATCAAGGTTAATGAGCGGCGGCATTGTAGCCGAAATGGCGCTTTATTTCTAAGGTCTAATTGCGGTGAGAGAAGCCAAGCCTGATCCAGACAGCGACGTGCCGTTTAGGAGTGGTCAGACCAATCGCAAGCCTGTCAGGCACTGCTCCCGATTACGGCAAAAGCGTCGCGGCCGACGACTTCAGCAATCGACGTAACAAGTTTGTCGGGTTCGATCGGTTTCGGCAGATGCATCTGAAAACCTTTTGCCAGAGAAATCGCGCGGTCTTCATCACTGGTATAGGCCGAGAGGGCCACTGCGGGAATCTCTTTCGCTCGCTTCGATCGCAGCCTTCTAATTTTTCTCAGCAGCGTGTAGCCGTCTTCGTTCGGCATCGCCAGATCGCTTATCAACAGATCAGGTTGCCACTCCCTGAAGGTTCGCAGCGCATCCGCGGCTGATGGGCTGCAACGGACCTCGCCGCCGCATTTCAGTAAAATTGTCGCAACCAACTCGCGCGAATCAGCTTCATCGTCGACGACCAGAATTCGCAGCCCGGTTAAGAGGTCCGCGTCAGGCCGTTTCGAACCATTGCCCGCATGAAGTGCCGAATCCTGCGCGCTCGCTTCGACCATGGCCGCCTGGGCGATGGGCAGAGTGACCGTGAACGTGGCCCCCCTCTGTTGGCCTTCGCTTTGTACGTGCACGCTGCCGTGGTGCAAGTCAACAAGGTGACGGACAATCGCCAGGCCTAAACCGAGACCGCCCTGCGAACGCGTGGTCGAGCCATCGGCCTGCCGGAAGCGATCAAAAATGTAGGGAACAAATTCCGGTGGAATACCGATGCCGGTATCGGTTACCGAGACGCAGAAGTGCGCCTTCTGATGCTCGATCTTGACCGTGACCTCGCCCCGTTTGGGGGTGAATTTGACGGCGTTGCTGAAAAGATTCCAGAAGATCTGTTGCAAACGATTTGGATCGCCCATCACCGGAAAGGCAAGGGAACCGAGATCGATCCGGAAGTTGATTTGTTTTGTCTCAAACGCCGGCCGCACGGCCTCGATTGCCGCATCGATCACGGTAGACAGGTCAACCACGCGCAAATCGATCTGAAGTTTGCCGCTGATGATTCGCGACACGTCGAGCAAGTCATCGATCAGGCGTGACTGCGCGTGCGCGTTACGCTCGATCGTTTCCAGGGCGCGCGCCAGTTGGGTTTCGTCGAGCTGGTTCTGCCGGACGATGTGACTCCAACCGAGAATCGCCGTCAGCGGCGTGCGCAGCTCATGCGACAGCGTGGCGAGAAATTCATCTTTGGTGCGATTGGCGAGTTCGGCTTCGGCACGCGCGGCTTGTTCGCGCACGAGCATCGCGGCCCGTTCCTCCTCGGCCTGTTTGCGCACCGCCATTTCGAGACCGAGTTCCGTCGCGTGCATTTCGGCTTCGGTGTAAAGCCGCGCGTTCT